>JAESFO010000731.1_pt1 | contig 15127 bp, 16 predicted proteins | sample 9269421 | NCBI WGS metagenome assembly JAESFO01 (sample SAMN14502839, study PRJNA617101) | algae metagenome | isolation source: Nostoc desertorum CM1-VF14 and co-occurring heterotrophs from rocky... | place: USA: Clark Mountains, San Bernardino, California | collected 2000-06-05 | reverse complement strand
CTGATCCACCAGGTGTTCAGTTTCAACTCACCGGTGTGGTTCAACGTCGGGACCGCCAGCCCGCAGCAGGTCAGCGCCTGCTTCATCCTCTCGGTCGACGACACCATGGAGTCGATCCTGAACTGGTACCGCGAGGAGGGCCTGATCTTCAAGGGCGGCTCCGGTGCCGGCCTGAACCTCTCGCGCATCCGCTCGTCGAAGGAGTTGCTGTCCTCCGGCGGCACCGCCTCGGGCCCGGTCTCGTTCATGCGCGGTGCCGACGCCTCCGCGGGCACCATCAAGTCCGGCGGCGCCACGCGGCGCGCGGCGAAGATGGTCGTCCTCGACGTCGACCACCCCGACATCGAGGAGTTCGTCGAGACCAAGGCCAAGGAGGAGGCCAAGGTCCGCGTCCTGCGCGACGCCGGCTTCGACATGGACCTGGGCGGCTCCGACATCACCTCGGTGCAGTACCAGAACGCCAACAACTCCGTCCGCGTCACCGACGAGTTCATGCGCGCCGTCGAGGGGGGCACCGACTTCGGGCTGCGTGCCCGCATGACCGGTGAGGTCATCGAGCGCGTCGACGCCCGCAAGTTGTTCCGCGGCATCGCCGAGGCGGCCTGGAACTGCGCCGACCCCGGCATCCAGTACGACGGCACGATCAACGACTGGCACACCACTCCGGAGTCGGGGCGCATCAGCGCGTCGAACCCGTGCTCGGAGTACATGCACCTGGACAACTCCAGCTGCAACCTGGCGTCGCTGAACCTGCTGAAGTTCCTCGACTCCGACGACCGGTTCGACGCCCGGACCTTCGCCAAGGCCGTCGAGCTGATCATCACCGCGATGGACATCTCGATCTGCTTCGCGGACTTCCCGACCGAGCCGATCGCCGACACCACGCGCAGGTTCCGCCAGCTGGGCATCGGCTACGCCAACCTCGGCGCGCTGCTCATGGCGACCGGCCACGCCTACGACTCCGAGGGCGGCCGGGCGCTCGCCGGGTCGATCACCTCGCTGATGACCGGAGCCGCGTACAAGCGCTCCGCCGAGCTCGCCGGTGTCGTCGGCCCGTACGAGGGCTACGCCCGCAACGCCGAGTCCCACCAGCGCGTCATCCGCAAGCACGCCGCGGAGAACGACCGCATCCGCACCTTCGCCTCCAGCACCTCGGTGCAGAAGCTCGCCACCGAGGTCTGGAAGCAGTGCCAGGACATCGGGCAGGTCAACGGCTGGCGCAACGCGCAGGCGTCCGTGCTGGCCCCGACCGGCACGATCGGCCTGATGATGGACTGCGACACCACCGGCATCGAGCCGGACCTGGCGCTGGTCAAGTTCAAGAAGCTGGTCGGCGGCGGCTCCATGCAGATCGTCAACCAGTCGGTGCGCCGCGCTCTGGACAACCTCGGCTACCAGGCCGAGCAGGCCGAGGCGATCGTCGAGTACGTCGCCGAGCACGGCCACGTGGTCGACGCCCCGGGCATGAAGCCCGAGCACTACGAGGTGTTCGACTGCGCCATGGGCGACCGGACGATCGCCCCGATGGGCCACGTCCGCATGATGGCCGCCGCGCAGCCGTTCCTGTCCGGCGCCATCTCCAAGACGGTCAACATGCCCGAGCGGGCGAGCGTCGAGGACGTCGAGCGGATCTACCTCGAGGGGTGGCGCCTCGGCCTCAAGGCCCTGGCGATCTACCGCGACAACTGCAAGGTCGGCCAGCCGCTGTCCGCGGGCAAGGGCGGCGACACGAAGGCCGACGCCGAACCGGAGAAGCACGTCGTCGTCGAGCAGCGACCGGTCCGCAAGCGTCTGCCGAAGAAGCGGCCCAGCGAGACCGTGTCGTTCACCGTCGGTGGCGCCGAGGGCTACCTCACCGCCGGCAGCTACCCCGACGACGGCCTCGGCGAGATCTTCGTCAAGCTCGGCAAGCAGGGCTCGACCCTGGCCGGCGTGATGGACGCCTTCTCGATGTCGATCTCGGTGGGTCTGCAGTACGGCATCCCGCTGGAGTTCTACGTCTCGAAGTTCTCCAACCTGCGCTTCGAGCCTGCCGGGATGACCGACGACCCGGACGTGCGGATCGCGACCTCGGTGCTGGACTACCTGTTCCGCCGTCTGGCGCTGGACCACCTGCCGTACGAGAAGCGCGCCCAGCTGGGCATCTTCTCCTCCGACGAGCGGTCCGCCCAGGTCGAGAACGACTACGGCACCGGCGAGAAGCTCGACATGGAGGAGTTCCGCTCCTCCGTGCCGACGACCGAGGAGCGCAAGGAGACCGGTGTCGATCCGGCGCCGGTCGAGGTCGGCAGCTCCACCGAGCTGCTCGAGCTGCGTCTGGGCAAGGCCGCCGACGCTCCGCTGTGCATGACCTGCGGGACGAAGATGCGCCCCGCCGGGTCCTGCTACCTCTGCGAGGGCTGCGGCTCCACCAGCGGCTGCAGCTGAGCGACACCGCACCACACCGGGGCGGCTCCGACACCGGAGCCGCCCCGGCGCGTGTGGTGGAGGCAGGGATCGGGGACCATGTGACCGAGGACCGCACCGCGGAGGTGGCCGGGCGCCTCGGCGTCGACACGCGGGTGCTCGCCGTACTCGTCGCCGCCCCGTGGCGCGCCGCGGACGGCCACGACACCGGGCCCGTCGCGGAGCCGGCGGGGGAGCGCGGGACCGTCTACGTCGGCGTCCCGTCCCCGGCGGAGCTGCGCGAGCTCGACCTGCCCGCAGACGGGCTGCGGCACTTCGGGCTGACCCCGGCCGACCTGCGTCGCGGCGGCTGGACCGACGCCGACCTGCGCTCGGCGGGGCTCCTCCCGCCCGGCGCGACGCCGGACCCGGTGGCCTGGTTCGTCGCCGGGGAGCCGCCGCAGCTGATGCTCGGGTTCGCCCCGGCGGGTCCGGTGCTGCTGGCCCGCCCGGAACCACGATGGGACGGCCGCCTCCCGGTGCTGGACCCGGCGGACGCGGTGGAGGTACCCGTCCTGCCCGGCTGCGACGACCCGGACGGCGACGCCGGGCTCGCCGTCCGCCAGGTGCGCGACGGTCGGCGGCGCCGGGCCCGGCGCCGGCTCACCCACTGCGTGATCTGCCTGCGCCCGGTGCACCGCGCCGCGACGACGCACGGCGCCTGCCACGGCTGTGCCGGCACCTGGCTGGGGTTCGTCTTCTGACCCCGGGTCCCGGTCAGGTCGCCGACACCGGTCCCGGCCGCGTCCCGGCGACGCCGGCGGGCGGAGGCGCGGGGCAGCGCAGCAGCTGACGCCACTGCTCCGGGCTCCACCGCGCCGGGTCGGTGGACCCCAGGAACTCCTCCAGCACCCCGACGAACCGGGCCGGGTCGCTGTGGTGCGGGAAGTGCCCGGCGTCGTCGAAGACCTCCAGCCTGCTGCCCGGCATCGCGGCGTGCGCGGTGCGGGCGTGCGCCAGCGGCACGACGGCGTCCCGGGCGCCCCACACGAGCATGGTCGGCATCCCGCGGGTCAGGTAGCAGCGATCGAGCATGGTCACCACCTGCCCGCGCCAGTCGACGACGGCGCGCAGCGTCCGGATGAACGCCGTCCGCGACGTCGCGTCGGGCAGCGCGTCGACCAGCCGGAGCAGGTCGGCGGCGTCGCGGCCGAGGTCGGCCCCGACCAGACGCAGTGCGTCCAGGGCCCACCCGAGCTGCCACCGCAGCAGCGGCAGCTGCGAGGCCGCCAGTACCGCGTGCGCGCCGGGCAGGCTCACCGCGCGCAGCAGCGGCGTGACCTCCGGCCCCGCCCCGCCGGTGCCGACCAGCACGAGACGCTCGGTGCGTTCGGGGTACTGGTAGGCGAACTGCATGGCGACGCCGCCGCCGAGCGAGTGCCCCACCAGCGTCGCGCGGGGCACCCCGAGGACTCCGAGCAGGTCGCGGACCCCGTTGGCGTAGGCGGCGACGGAGTAGTCGGCGCGCGGCTTGTCCGAGTGCCCGTGCCCGAGCAGGTCCGGGGCGATCACCAGATGCCGCCGGGCCAGTGCGGGGAACACCGCCTCCCACGTCGCCGAGCTGTCGCCGATGCCGTGCACGAGCACGACCGCAGGCCCGGAGCCGGCCACCCGGAACGCCCGCCGGTAGCCGTGCACGGTGCGGAACCGCAGCTCCGAGTCCCGCGGCGGCACGACGCCGAGCCGGTCGCCGACCGGTGCCGGGCGCGAGGTGGGGGCCGCCATCCGCCGACGGTAGGACCGACGGGTTACCCCGGTGTTGCCGTCGGCGAACGGCGGCGTGGGCGCCGGGAGCGACGGTGGCGGATGGGAAGACGCGCCCTAGGGTCGACGGCGTGAGCGAGCGCTACCGGGTCGTCCCGGCGTCCTACGTCCTGCTGCTGCGCGGCACCGGTGAACGCACCGAGGTGCTGCTCCAGCTGCGTGCGGGCACCGGGTTCATGGACGGCCACTGGGCCGCCGCCGCGGCCGGGCACGTCGAGGCGGGCGAGGACGCGGCGGCCGCCGCGGTGCGCGAGGCCCACGAGGAGCTCGGCGTCACCGTCGATCCCGCCGACCTCGTCCCGCTGACCGCGGTGCACCGCACCCAGCGCAACGGGAACCCGGTCGACGAACGCGTCGACTTCTTCTTCACCTGCCGACGCTGGGCCGGCGAGCCACGTCGCGCCGAGGACGGGAAGACCGCGGGCCTGGACTGGTTCGCCCTCGTCGACCTGCCCGCCGACACGGTCCCGCACGAACGCGCGGTGCTCGAGGACCTGCGCGACGGCGGCGTCGCCGCGGTCCGCAGCCACGGCTTCCGGTAGCGGACTACTCCGGGTCGACGAGCTGGATCTCGATGGTGACGTCCGGGCTGTCGGTGTCGTCGGGGTCGACCGCCCAGTGCAGCACCCAGTCGACCTCGTAGTCGTCGCGCCGCCGACCGGGCGGGGCGAAGTTGACCCACTCGCCGGCCCGGGGCAGCGTCTGGAACAGGCGGACGAAGTCGGGCTGCTGCCCGATCCTCACCCGCGCGGTGATCGGTGTCTGCGACGACGGGGAGCCCACGGCCGCGATGCTGCCCGACCGGCGCCCCGCGCGCCACGCCCCGGTTCAGGGCCGGACGGCACCCAGGAACCAGCGGTCCACCGAGAACGGCTCGTCGCCGCAGGACGCGACGCCCGACGCCCACGCGTCGACGTCGGCCCGGGTGAGCCCGCACCGGCCCGGCGCGGCGTCGGCGACCATCTCCCGCAGCGCGGCGCCGTAGCCGGTGGAGGCCGGCCCGCGCATCGGCATCCGGCGCGTCCACTCCCCGTCGAACCCGGCGCGCTGCAGCAGCGGGCCCAGCTCGTAGGGCAGCCGCGACCGCGGCACCGTGGTGCACCATGCGTCGCGGATGCGGCGGTGCCGGTCCTGCCCGGGCCCGGGCCAGTGGAGCGAGGTCCAGTCCGTGTCCAGGACCAGCAGCCGCCCGCCCGGGCGCAGGACCCGGTACAGCTCGGCGACGGCCGCCGGCAGGTCCTCGAGGAACTCGAGCACCTGCAGACTGGCCACCGCGTCGTACGGCCCGCCGGGCAGCGAGCCCGGACCGGCCAGCGCGCGCTGCGTGACGACGGCCCGGGTGCCGCACCGGCGTCGCGCCAGCGTCACCATCACCGGGTCCGGGTCGACACCCGTGGCGCCCGGACCGACTGCCCGCGCGACCTCGTCGAGCAGCTGTCCCGGCCCGGTCCCGACGACCAGGATCTGCTCACCGGCCCGCGGATCCAGCAGCTCCAGGGTCCGCTCCCGTTCGGTGCGCGCCTCGGCGGTGTCGTAGGTGTCCGCGACCCGCCGCGCGCTCGCGGCGTCGACCGGCAGCATTCCGGTTCCGTGTCTCACCCGCCGGTGTAGCGCGCCGACTCGATCAACGCCTCCACCGACTCGGGTGGTACGCGGAACGAGCGTCCGAAGCGCACCGCGGGCAGCTCCCCGGAGTGCACCAGCCGGTACACCGTCATCCGGGAGACCCGCATCCGGTCCGCCACCTCCGCCACGGTGAGGAACGGCGCGTCCTGCCCGGACCGTTGCTCCGGGATCCCTGCCGCCATGCTGCGCCCCTCCTTCGCCGACCCGCCCCCAGGTCGACCTCTGATCACCGAACGCAGGGACGGTAGCGCGGATCGGACCACCCTCCCGGTGCGAACGTGTCCCACCCTCGGGTGGACTGTCCGGAAACTGTCGACTCTCGGTGGTCGTCCGGACACGCGGAGTGATGATGTGACCCCGTGGAGGGTGCCGCGGGCCCGGACGCGCGTGCACGGTCATCTATCGTCGGGAGGTGACCGCCGCTCCCACCGTGACCGATGACGACCCGGACGGCGACTGGACCGCGCCGGGCGTGTTCCGCAGTGCCCCCGGCGTCTACCGGATCCCGTTGCCGCTGCCCCAGGACGGGCTGCGAGCCGTGAACGTCTACGCGCTCGCCGACGACACCGGCTGGACACTGATCGACTCCGGCTGGGCGATCGACGAGGCCCGCGACCTGCTCGGCAAGGCGCTGGCCGCGCTGGGCTCCGGTTTCGGCGACGTCCGTCGCTTCCTGGTCACCCACGCCCACCGGGACCACTACACCCTGGCCGCGGTGCTGCGCCGCGAGTACGGCACCCGCGTGCTGCTCGGCGCGGGGGAGCGGCCCAACCTGGAGGTCATCACCGATCCCGACCGCCCGCAGGGCGAGCCCGATCGGACCCGGCTGCTGCGTGCCGGTGCCGCCGGCCTGGTCGACGAGCTCGGCCGGGCCGGGCCGTGGCCGCGTCCACTCCCCGAGGAGTGGGAGGCCCCGGACGAGTGGATCGCCGACCGTGCCGCCATCGCCGTCGCCGACCCGGCGGGTACCCGCACGCTGACCGCCGTGGAGACTCCGGGGCACACCCGCGGGCACCTCGTGTTCGCCGACGAGGCCCACGAGCTGCTGTTCGCCGGCGACCACGTGCTGCCCCGGATCACCCCGTCGATCGGCCTGCAGCCGTCGCCGGTGGCGAGCCCGCTCGGGCAGTTCCTCGACTCGCTGCGCCTGGTCCGGTCCCGGCCGGACGCGACCCTGCTGCCCGCACACGGCCCGGTGGGTGGCAGCGCGCACGCCCGCACCGACGAGCTGCTGGCCCACCACGACGTCCGACTCGCCCAGTGCCGCGACGCCGTCGCCGCGGGCCACCCGACGGCCGACGCCGTCGCCCGGGTCCTGCGCTGGACCCGGCGGGAACACCGGCTGGAGGACATGGACCTGTTCAACCGGACCCTCGCGGTCCTGGAGACCGGGGCGCACCTCGACGTGCTCGCCGACCTCGGCGAGCTGCGCCGGACCGAGGTTCCCGACGCCGCCACCGGGGTCGCCGTCGCCATCTACACCGCCTGACCCGCGCGCCGGGCCGCGACACGCCGGGCGCCGTTCACCCGGTCGTCGTGTCGGGGTGGCTCCCCGGAGCGGAATCGGGCAGAGTGAGGCCACTGAAGGCCACTCACGCCACGGAGGTCACCACACCCACATCCAGCACATCAGTACCGCGGGTCCGAGCACCGGCCGCGCTGCGCCGAGGACGTAGGGGAAGACGATCCTCGTCGACGACAGCGGAGGTTGGCAGTGAGCACACGCGGAGTGGTGTTCGTCCACTCGTCGCCGACTGCGGTCTGTCCGCACGTCGAGTGGGCGCTCTCGGGCGTTCTCGGAACGCGGGTCTCCCTCGAGTGGTCCGCGCAGCCGGTGGCGTCCGGTCAGATGCGGGCCGAGTGCACCTGGAGCGGTCCCGCCGGTAGCGGCGGAGCTCTCGCGGGGGCGCTGAGGGCCTGGTCGATGCTGCGGTTCGAGGTGACTGAAGAACCGAGCCCCGGCGTGGACGGGGAGCGGTTCATGCACGTCCCCGGCCTCGGCATGTGGCGCGGGCGCACCAGCGCCAACGGTGACGTCGTGTTGCCCGAGGACCAGCTGCGCACGGTCATGGCCGAGCACGGTGGCGCCGGGCTGTCCCGGCGTCTCGACCAGCTGCTGGGCACGGCCTGGGACGATGAGCTGGAGTCCTTCCGCTTCGCCGGCGACGGCGCGGCGGTGACACTGCTGACCCACCGGGTCGGCTGAGCCGAGCCGGGCCGGGCACACTGTCGTCCCATGGGGGGCGAGGAATGAACGGCCGGGCCGCGATCACGGTCGGCGTCCTGCTGGTGGCGCTCGTGGCCGTCGGCGGTGTCGCGTGGACGGTGTCCGGGACGACCCGTTCCGGCGTCGCCCCCGCCTCCGCGCCGCAGACCGTGCCCGACAGCGGCGCGGGCAGCAGCGAGGTGACCATCAGCGCGGGCGCGGCCGAGCATCCGGCCGCCCAGCTGGTGATGCAGCAGGTGCAGCTCTACTTCAACGCCGTCAACGGCCGCGACCATGCGACCTGGGCCCGCGTGGTGAACCCCGAGACCGCCGACCGGCAGCCCCGCGAGACGTGGCTGGAGGGGATCGGCTCCACCACCGACGGCACCATCCGCATCGACCGGATCGACTCCGCGACCGGCGGCGCTGTACTCGCCCTGGTGCGGTTCATCAGCGTCCAGGACCCGAACGACGGCCCGCCCGGCCTGCACGTCGGCCGGATCTGCTGGCAGGTCGCCTTCCCGATGGCGGGCTCGCCGCCGCGGATGGACGTCGGCAACCCCGACGGGATCCTGCGCGCCCCCTGCTGAGCGGGCGTGCGGGTCCCCGGCCGGGGACCCGCACGGAACCGTCAGGCCTTGGTGAACACCAGCGAGGCGTTGTGCCCGCCGAAGCCGAACGAGTTGTTGACGGCGGCGTCCACGGTCATCTTCCGCGGCTCACCGGCGACGACGTCCAGCTCGACCTTCGGGTCCTTGTCGGTCAGGTTGAGCGTCGCGGGGACGATGTCGTCGCGCACGCTGAGCAGCGCGATGATCCCCTCGACGGCCCCGGCCCCGCCCACGAGGTGCCCGAGCGCCGACTTCGGTGCGGTGAGCACCGGGTGGTCGCCGAACGCCCGTTTCACGGCGGTCGCCTCGCCCACGTCGCCGACCACCGTGGAGGTGGCGTGGCAGTTGACGTGGACGATGTCGGAGGCGGTCAGACCGGCCCCGGCCACGGCCTTCTGCATCGCCCGGATCTGGCCCTCGCCCTCGGGGTCGGGCCCGGTGATGTGGTACGCGTCGGACGTCAGACCGATCCCGGCGAGGCGGCCGTGCACGGTGGCGCCTCGGGCCTTGGCGAACTCCTCGCGCTCGAGCACGAGCACGCCCGAGCCCTCACCGAGGACGAAGCCGTCCCGCCCGGTGTCGAACGGCCGGGAAGCGCGCTCCGGGTCGTCGTTGCGGGTGGACAGCGTCCGCGACTGCACGAACCCGGCCACGGTGATCGGCACGATGCAGGACTCGGCGCCGCCCGCGAGGACGACGTCGACCTCCCCGTCGCGCAGCAGCTTGTAGGCCCAGGCCAGTGCCTCGGCGCCGGTGGCGCACGCCGAGGCGGGGGAGTGCACCCCACCCTTGGCCTTGTACTCCAGGCTCACCAGCGCGGCCGGACCGTTGGGCATGAGCATCGGCACGGTCAGCGGCGAGACCTTGCGCAGCCCGTGCTCCTCGAGCAGGTCGTCCTGCGCGAGCAGCGTCGGCGCGCCGCCGATGCCGGCGCCGATGACGACGGCGAGCCGCTCCGCCTCGACCGCGGCCCCGTCCTCGCCGGGGATCGCGCCGAGCCCGGCGTGCGCCCAGGCCTCCTTGGCGGCCACCATCGCGACCTGCTCGCACCGGTCCATCCGGCGGGCCTGCACGCGGGGCAGGACCTCGGTGGGCTCCACGGCGAGCTGGGCCGAGATGGACACCGGCAGGTCGAACCGCTCGGTCCAGTCGGCCCGGGTGGTTCCCACCCCGGACTTCCCGGCGAGCAGCGCCTCCCAGGTGGAGGCGGCGTCCCCGCCGAGCGGGGTGGTGGCCCCGAAACCGGTGACGACCACTCCGTCGGTCATGACGTCTCCTTCTCCCCGGCGGACAGCGCTACCGGTGCGTGCCCGCCGGTACGGGTCACTGGTGCTTGGCGATGAAGTCGACGGCGTCGCCGACGGTCTTCAGCTCGGCGAGCTGGTCGTCCGGGATCTTGGCGCCGAACTTGTCCTCGGCCTGCACGGCGATCTCCACCATCGACAGTGAGTCGATGTCCAGGTCGTCCACGAAGGACTTCTCGGGGGTCACCTCGGCGGTGTCGATGCCGGCGACCTCCTCGACGATCTCGGCCAGCCCGGTGAGGATCTCGGCGTTGTCAGCCACGATGGTTCTCCTTGCGCGGTGGATGGGTGCGGGTGCCAGGTCTCCGGTGCCCCGTCAGGGACAGACGACGACCTGTCCGGCGTAGGACAGTCCTGCGCCGAAGCCTACGAGGAGCAGCACGTCGCCGGACCGTACCCGGCCGGCCGTGCGCATGTGGTCCAGCGCCATCGGGATGGACGCGGACGAGGTGTTGCCGGAGTGCACGATGTCGTCGGCGACGACCATGTCCTCCCGGGCGCCGTGGCGGCGCAGCTTCTTCGCGATCGCCTCGACGATGCGCAGGTTCGCCTGGTGCGGGATGAGCACGTCGATGTCGGCGGGGGTGAGCCCGGCCCGCTCGACGGCGTCCAGCGCGACGGGGGAGATCGCCGTCGTCGCCCACCGGAAGACCGCCTGGCCCTCCTGGTGCAGCTTGTTCGTGGTCTCACCGAGGATCCGGATGGTCGACGCGTGGTCGCCCGCGCTGCCCCAGCTGACCGGGCCGACGCCCACCTCGTCCTCGCCGTCCGCCGGTCCGAGCAGGGCGGCACCCGCGCCGTCGGCGAAGATGATGCAGGTCGAGCGGTCGTCCCAGTCGACCCAGTCCGAGAGCTTCTCGGCGCCGATGACCAGCACGTGCCGGGCCGAACCGGCCCGGATCATGTCCGAGGCGACGGCCGTGCCGTAGCTGAAGCCGGCGCAGGCCGCGTTGAGGTCGAACGCCGCGACGCCGTTCGCGCCCAGGCCGGTCGCCACCTGGGCGGCGGCGTTCGGGATCGGGTTGGGCATCGTGCAGGTCGCGACGATCACGGCGTCGAGCCCGGCCGGGTCGAAGCCGGCGTCGGTCAGCGCCGCCGCCCCGGCCGCCGTCGCCATGGACGTCAGCGACGTGTCGGCGTCGGCGATCCGGCGCTCGGCGATCCCGACGCGGCTGCGGATCCACGCGTCGTCGGTCTCGACCCGCTTCTCCAGGTCGGCGTTGGTGACCACGTGCTCGGGCTGCCAGCTGCCGAGGCCCAGGAAACGGGCCCCCGCGACGGTCGGGGTCGCTCGCATGGGGCTCACTTCCCGTGCTCGGAGATCAGGTCGACGGCGGCGTCGAGCTGCTCGGGGGTCTTGAGCGCCAGCGTCGGGGTGCCCTTGACGGCGCGCTTGACCAGCCCGGTCAGCGTCGCGCCCGGGGGCAGCTCGAGGGTCGCACCGGCCCCGCGGTCGGCGAGGGTCTGCATGCAGGCGTCCCAGCGGACCGGCCGGGTGACCTGCGCGACGAGCCGGCACAGCGCCTCGGCGCCGGTGTCGACGGTCCCGCCGTCGGCGTTGGACAGCAGCGTGAGCGTCGGGTCCGACACCGGCACCGACGACGCGTGGCTCTCCAGCGCGGCACGCGCGGGCTCCATGTGCGCGGTGTGGAACGCCCCGGCGACCGGGAGCTCCTTGACCCGCGCCTTCTCCGGAGGCGACGCGACGAGCTCGGTGATCGCCTCCTTCGCCCCGGCGGCGACGATCTGGCCGGCCCCGTTGCGGTTGGCCGGGTCGAGACCCAGCTCGGCGAGGCGGGCCAGCACGACCTCCTCCTCGCCGCCGAGCACGGCGGCCATCGAGGTCGGCGCGACGGCGCAGGCGGCGGCCATCTCACGGCCGCGGACCCCGGCGAGGGCGACGGCGGCGTCCTCGGTCAGCACGCCCGCGATCGCGCAGGCGGTGATCTCGCCGATCGAGTGCCCGGCGACGACGGTCCCGGACGGCAGCTCGACCCGCTCTCGCAGGCGGCGCGCGGCCAGCAGGCCCAGGGTGACGATCAGCGGCTGGGTGACCGCGGTGTCGGTGATCTCCTCGGCGTCGGCGGTGGTGCCGAGACGCGCCAGGTCGAGCCCGACGGCGTCGGACCAGCCGGCCACGGCCTCCGCCGCGGCCGGGTCCTCCAGCCACGGAGCGAGCATGCCGGGGGTCTGGGCCCCCTGGCCGGGTGCGAGCAGGGCGATCACGGGGACATCACACACCTCTCGGGGGCGGCGCCGGGATACCGGTTACGACGAAGTCGGACCACCGAAGTTGTAGGAAACTTACAAACCACAGGTGTGACCGGGGCCTCGTTACCGATCCGTAGGGGCCGGTGTTTGTAGGGTTCACGACAACGCCCCGCCCACCGGGACACGGACGCCGTCGACCTCCTGATCATGCTCCCCGGTCGGGTCCAGAGGAGTCAGCGGGGTGTGCGCGGCGACGGCCGGGCCGTCGGACGCGCGGGCGGTGCGGTCGGCGACGAGCGCGGCGCGCAGCACGAACGCCTCCCGCGGGTCGGTGGGGGAGCGCCCGACGAGCTCGCCGATACGGCGCAGGCGGTAGCGCACCGTGTTGGGGTGCACGTAGAGCGCGCGGGCGCAGCCCTCCAGGCTCGCCCCGCCCTCCAGGTACGCGGCCAGGGTGCGCAGCAGCTCGCCACCGGTGTCGTGGAGCGGGGCGAGGACGTCCTCGGCGAGCCGGCGCCGCGCGGCCGGGTCGCCGTGCAGCGCGCGCTCGGGCAGCAGGTCGGCGGCGTCGACCGGGCGCGGGGCGTCGGGGTGGCCGGGGGCGGCGGCCAGCCCGGCCAGTGCCTCGGCGACAGCGGCACCCGCGGTGGCCAGGTCGGTGCTGGGCGGGCCGGAGACGACCGGTCCGGGCCCGAAGCGCGCCGCGACCTCGGCGAGCACCCGCGCGGTGACCGCGCTCGTCCCCGGGGCCGGCCCGGGCCCGGTCGGCGCCGCACGTGCCGAGGTGGTCTCGGCGAGCCGGTCGGCGACCCGGCGCGCGGGCCGCCCGGTCAGATGCAGCAGGACCACCAGCCGTCGCCCCTGGACGCCGACGAGCACGTCGTGGCCGAGCCGCGCGGCGACCCGGCGCAGCTCCACGATCAGCTGCGGGGACTCGGGGCCGGAGCCGGGGGCGGAGCCGACCAGGCAGTGCACCGGGGCGGCGGGGTCCCAGCCGAGCGCGGCGGCCCGGGACACGAGCGCGCCGTCGGTGTCACCGCGCAGCACGGCGTCGACGACGAGCGCCTCCAGCCGGGCGTCCCAGGCGCCGCGGGACTCCGCGGCGCCGGCGTACACGGTGGCGGCGGCGAAGGCGATCTCCCGGCCGAAGCGCAGCACGGCCTCGGTGAGCTCGTGGCGCTCGGTGCCGTCGTCGGCGAGCGGGGGCAGGTGCTCCTCGAACACGTCCGCGGCGATACGCACCAGCTCGACGGTCTGGCGCAGGCTGATCCGCCGCGCCAGGTCGCGCGGCGCGATCCGGAACGCCTCGGCGGTGAGCGGGGTGGTGCGGGCGGGCTCGCGCAGCCAGGACACGAAGTTCGCGACGCCGGTCTGGGTCACCAGCGCCACGCCCGCGCGCTGGTCGGCGGGCAGCCCCGCGAACCACGGGCAGCGCCGCTCCATCTCCGCCAGGCATGCCGCGGCCAGCCGGGACGAGGCGAGCTCGAGGCGGCGCAACGTCGCGTCCGCGACCGGGTGGCGGTGCACGTCGGGCAGCATGACACGACGATGGACGCACCCACAGGACACGTCACGCTGTACCGCTCCGGCTCGCGGGCGCGCACGGAGACCGGCTGGCTCGACTCGCGGCACAGCTTCTCCGCCGGGGCGCACTACGACCCGGCCAACACCCACTTCGGGTTGCTGCTGCTGCACAACGAGGACCGGCTCGTCCCGGGGCGCGGCTACGACGAGCACCCGCACCGCGACACCGAGATCCTCACCTGGGTCCTCGACGGCGAGCTGGAACACCGCGACAGCACCACCGGGCGGACCGCACGGGTCGGGCCGGGCGGGGTGCAGTACCTGGGCGCGGGGTCGGGGGTGCGGCACTCCGAGCACGCGACGCCGGACGGGGGCGTGCGGTTCGTGCAGATGTGGGTGGTGCCCGAGGAACCGGGCGGAGACCCGCGCCACCTCGTGCGTGCGGCGGACGCGGGGGAGCGCAGGGACACGGTCGTCCTGGCCTCGGGCCTGGAACGGCACCGCGAGGCGACCCTGCTGCCGCTGCGTCAGCGCGCGGCGGCCCTGTCGGTGGCACGGCTCGCGCCGGGGGCGGCGACGGAGCTGCCGAGCGCCCCGTTCGTGCACGCCTTCGTGGCACGTGGGGGCGCGACGCTGGAGGGCGTGCCCGGTGACGAGCTCGGTACGGGCGACGCGGCCAGGGTCGTCGACGACGGCGGCCGGCGGATCACCGCCGGACCGGACGGGGCCGAGATCCTGGTGTGGGAGATGCACGCGGCGCTGGGGTGGTGACACCCGGGCGCCGCGGAACCGGCCGGGGCACGCGGGGCCTCGGCCGTGACGGTCTGCTGCCGGTCACCACGACGGACGGGTGACCGGACGGCTCAGAGCGGTGTGACCCCGCTGGCCTGCGGCCCCTTCTGCCCCTGCTCGATGTCGAACGACACGCGCTGCCCCTCGTCGAGGCTCTTGTAGCCGTTCGTCTGGATTGCCGAGTAGTGCACGAACACGTCCGCACCACCACCGTCGGGGGCGAGGAAGCCGTAGCCCTTCTCGCTGTTGAACCACTTGACGGTGCCTTCTGCCATTCCTGCTCCCTGGAGATCATCGGCCCGGAGCACCTCGCCCCGGGACCGCTGGCCAGCGACGCACACTGTCGACGCCCTGGTCAGGACGGCGAGTCGCGAGGACGAGTGATCACCGCCACTGCCGTCGCGCGGAGCCTATCGTGATCTGCGTCGCCCTGGGAGGGGCGAAAATCGGCGACGGCCCGCCGCCCCGTGCGGGGGCGGCGGGCCGTCGTGTGCCGGTGGGGTCAGGCGGCCCCGCCGTCGCCGATCTGCGGGCCGGCGGCCTGCGGGTCGTCGATCTTGTAGCCGGCCGCGGCCTCGGCCGCGGTCTCGGTCTTCACCAGGCCCAGCTTGGCCAGCACCGAGAGCGCGCCGCCGACGATCGAC
>JAESFO010000730.1_pt1 | contig 15147 bp, 15 predicted proteins | sample 9269421 | NCBI WGS metagenome assembly JAESFO01 (sample SAMN14502839, study PRJNA617101) | algae metagenome | isolation source: Nostoc desertorum CM1-VF14 and co-occurring heterotrophs from rocky... | place: USA: Clark Mountains, San Bernardino, California | collected 2000-06-05 | reverse complement strand
CCTTCGGTTTAATAGTGCATTTATATTGCTTTCCTTTTTCGGGATCCAGTATTTGTCCGCCGCTCCACTCGTCCCCATCTTTTTTTAAAGCCCATAAAATGGTCATACCCTTTACGGGTTTATCTTTCCTGATTCCTGTGCAGGTAGTACAGATAGCGTTTTCCCTCCCAGGCTCCAGTATTTTCACTACTTCGCCCTGCAGCTTACCGCTTTTCGTTTCGTATATGCGTACCTGCGATTTCTCTTTCCCCGTATTGTCGTCAATGGTTTTCCAGGTGCCTACAGGCGATTGACAAAAGACGTTAAAAGATAGAATGGTAAGTGCCAACAGGACAAAGCAATTTTTTATGACCATCGTTTAATTTTTTAAGACATTAGTAGTGATGCTATTATAGCAAGTATAAACAAAAAAAAGTTAGTAAGAAAAATAGGGATGTTAAAAATAGAACTAGCTCTAATACATAGGTGTTGTAGGGTAGATGAGGAATAAAGATGTTGTACTTTTTACAAAAATTCTAAATCAGCGGCCCATTTGATATCTGATAAGATCAAATTCATTTGGCTTAAAAAATCACGGACTTCTTCTAAAGACTTAAAACGAAGACTATCATTTACCAAATAGTTTTCATTCGAGGGAAATTGATCACCTTCGAATACCCCTCTTTTTATTGCTGCTATCCATAAATGGTAAGAGCTTTTTATGATCAACATCTGATTATCATATAAGACAGGGTCGTCAAACCGCTTAAATAATTCAAAAAACGATTAACAGGTTTTTGCTTGGATAAAATAACCCAGCTAACTAATCCACTTTTTTCGAGATTAAATCCAAAGTTATTCCCTTTATTTAATTGGTATTCCAGCTGATTAATGTCCATCGGTTTCGATATGGGTTATAATAAATGTGGATATACTAGTTTGCCCACAATAGTTTGTATAAAGGTCTACATATACTTCAACGCTACATTATACAGCACTTTTTTATCATAATCCGTTAAACTACTGGCATTGGCTTGTAGCAGGTAATGCAATTTGAATGCCTGTATGGCTTTTGAAGAATCGCTGACATCGTAGCCAATTAAGCGTAAAGCCCAGGTGGCATTAAAATCAGGAGGCGGCTCTTTTAAATTATTGTTGTCATACCAGTAGCCGAAACCAGCATCCGCCAGTTTCTTCCAGGGGAATAGTACACCGGGGTCTTCTTTCCGCACAGGAGCAACATCGGAATGGGCAATAAAATTCGACTGAGGAATTTTGTATTGATCTTTTAAGTAACGCAGTAACGTTATTAGTGACTCGATTTGGGCGTCGGTAAAAGCTTCATCTTTGCCATTATTATCTATTTCGATACCCAGGCTACAGGAGTTCATGTCGGTGATACTGCCCCATTTGCTGGCGCCGGCATGCCATGATCTTACATAGTCATTCAACATCTGAAATACTTTTCCATCCTTGCCTATTACATAATGAGCGCTGGACTCTCTCCCTGGCCGGGGAACGGAAAAGGTAAACAGGGTCTGCGCTACGTTGTCCTGTGCTGTATGATGCAGGATCACGAAGTTGGGCCGGCGTATATTGAAGTCAATAGCTGCATACCATTGATCGGTGTTAACGGCAGGATTGGATTTGCTGTCCGGTGTAACAGAAAGCTGTGCAATAATTGTATCAAGGTTTTTAAAATAACTATCCCTGGCAGAAGCTATTTGCAAACTATCTGCTTTATAAAGAAAATATTGGGGCGACCGGTAAACCAATTGAGACGAGCCTGTATTCGGCAAACTACTTTCGAAGGGCGGATGCCGGGGCTGCTTATGGGCAGTCGGCGCCGCGTTTTCTTTTTCCTTAGCAACCTGCTGGCTTGTAACAGATGTGTTTTGCTGCGATTGGCTAAGCACATTCGTCTTTTTGCCCATGGTAACCCTGCAGGCGTATAGCGTCAGTATCAATAGTCCAAGCATTAATTGTTTGACCATCGTTTTCATCTGTGGTTACCGGTGTTGATTTTTTATAATGTGAATGTAATCAAAATCCTGTCAAATTCATTTGGGAAATCTTATAAAGGAAGAGTTAATAATAAACAGGCATCAAAATTATTATTACATACAGTTTACCCTCTCCTTCCAGCCAGCGGGGACACTGGCCAGGGCTATGCTGAGGTTCGTGTCTTACAAACCAGTCGGATGCATTTCAATAAAATAGATACCGGTTTGTTATAATGTGCTAGAATAAAAAAGTAATAGCCGATGGTACAGCTATTCGTGTAGGATGAATTTTATTCGTTTGATCGATTGCTTTTCCAAATTACAAGCTAGACGAATAGGCCTTTATTTTTCTGTATATCCGTTTGCTTCCTGTTCTTCTATTGCCGCCTTCAATGCTAACTCAACAGCTTCTTCTGTCTCAAATGATTTAACCTGTACCAGTCCATTACTGCCGCTTTTCCCGGTCCGGGTAAATAACTGAAGCGCCTGAACACGTATTTCCCAAAATCTTTCATTATCAGGAGACATAAATCGACGGTAGTCATTGTCGCTGGTATTTGTCTGTCTATGATTTGTATCCGGTTCTGATTGTTGTTTTTGCCGGGGTGGGCCCAACAACGTGTTATTTAATGTCTTTTCCAGTTGTGCAATAACCAGATCTTTATCTTCCCACCAGTCTTTAGCATATACATGAAAAACACTCCACCCAAAATTTTGCAAAACCTGCGGACGTTGATAATATTGCTCCATGAGATCATTATTCCGGTAATGCGTTTCATCATCAACCAGTATGCCCAGGCTGTATGTATTATCCTGTGCGCTTTTCTTCAATCCCAGCGAGCATTTAAAACCACTGTGGCCGATATTCTCTTCTATAAAATACCCCTTGTTTTGCAATGCTCTTTTTACATCAGCCGCTACAGCAGAAATTTCAGCAGGCAAATGACGTATATTATGTTGCTCGTTCGTGTTCAGACTTTTTAATATAGTTACTGCGTTGTCCATATTGCCGGTGCTCACCATTTCTGCATAATGTAGAAACCGTTTGAAATAGTTAGCGCCGGCGTTATAATCATTGGTGATGTGGTAATGACGAATGCTACTTACCACGGCCATATGTTTTCTTGCCCGGCTAAAAATTACATTCAACCTTTTTTCTCCTCCTTTTTTATTGATGGGGCCAAAGTTCATCAGCATTTTTTTGTTGGCATCATGGCCATAACATACGCTCATGATGATGATATCACGTTCGTCACCCTGTACATTCTCCAGGTTCTTAATAAATAGCCCGGTGTATTGCCCGTTATCTTTTCTGTTGAAAGCTTTTTCCAGTGCCTCTTCCAACTTCTTATCACTTAAGGCGAGCTGATCAATAGCTTCCTCTATAATGCCTTGTTGCTCCTGGCTAAAGGCTACAATTCCGATGGTGTCTTCTACTTCATCCAGTAATAATCTGCTAACCATGTAAGCAATATATTTAGCCTCATGTACATTACTTCGCGCTTCATAAATACTATTGGGCAAATAATGAAAACTAATACTACCGGTTAATAAAGTCCCTGCATTGCTAATTCCCTCGTCGGGTTTCTGTACTTCCAATAATGGCTTTTCAACAGGCTGGGTAGTTCTGTCAGGAATGGTAAGCAGGCCTGCCTGGTAAAATGCATGATTAGAGTAACTGATCAATGTCTCGTACCGGCTTCTGTAATGCCAGCTTAACATAGTGCTATTTAGTTTCCTGGCTCCCTGCATCAATAAGCTATCCGACTCTGAACTTAGAATTTCGTCTGCAGCTTCCCCCTCAATGATTTCGAGATCTTCCGGGTCCTGCGTTTTTGCAGAAAAGAAATTGCTGGGTGGCATTTGTTTATCGTCTCCTACTATAATACATTGAGGCCCTCTGAACAAGGCCGGTATTCCTTCTTCAAGCGTTATCTGGCTTGCTTCATCAAATATAACCACATCAAAAAAACCGGTGTCCATTGGCAGGCTATCGCTTACGCTTAATGGGCTCATCAGCCAAACCGGCTTAATATCTTTAAGCACTTTGCCACTTTCATTGGAAGCCATTTCCCGGATGCTTTTATACCGCATGGTTTTGCCCATTTCGCGCTCCAAAATTTTACGGCCTTCGGTATAATCTTTTTTTATAGTTCGCTCTTCTGTTGAAAGTGTAGAGATGGCCGCATTACTTAAATCATAATTTTTAAGAAAAGTATTTCTTCTTTTGGCGCGTATATAGTCGCTGTTTAACTTTAATAGCTTTTTATAATCATCTCCAATTTGTCGCGTAGTGTCACGAAGCACAGTGGAATTTGTGGATGCAAACTGCGGGTTGCGATCTACAAGATTTTCTAATGTTCTATGGGCCATGAGTGCTTCTGCCTGTACGGGGCTTACCGGTACCTTTCGTATAAATGACTGCATTACTTCGGGTAAAGCCGAAAACTTTTTCAGCGTAGGTAACAGATCCTTAAGCGCGCCGCTATTGTTACTGATCGATGCCAGTTCATCTTTTAGCTCGTTGCAGGTCTTATCCTCATATTCGCGAATGCATTGTTGCAGCTCCAATTCCAGTTGATGCAATGAATTGTTGAGCTGGCTCAGTTTTAACACCAGGCCATTGGCTTCTGAATGCTGAAGCAGGAAATCAACTTCCTGGTCCCCCTGTTTGCCACGTAATGTTTCAATACCGGCATATACCTGCTCTACTTCATGTACGTTATACTTTTGCTCTAAAGATTTTTTTTGAGAGGCTACTTTTTCGTTGGCTTCATATTCTTTCTGCAATTGTTGCAGTACTTCGGAAAAGGATGGTTTTATTTGATGGGCTGCAAAATCATAAGATTGTTTCAACTGTTTTTTTAGTCTTCTCCAGTCTCCATTCAAAAAACCGAAAAAGGATTTCTCATGTTTTGACGCTATATCCATGGCACGGATCACTTCCTGCTCATCAAAGCGGTTTTGCCATTTGCTATTTCTGATCAGTATCTGTTCGTAATCATTTTTTAATTGTTGATACTGCCTGTAGGTGTCTTCAAATTCCCTGGACTCTTTATTTTGTATATCTACTAATTTCAGGTTGCCTGTTTTAGCCAATGGCTCCAATACCAGCGCGTCTTCAATAAGATTTTTAATGCTTTGTAGCTTTGTGGCGTGAGCGGGCGGAATACCATATTGTCGGCTCAACTGTTGAAGCTGCTGTAGCGACTCTTGTGCATGATTGACGATGCTGTTCATCAAACCAAATGGATTATCAGCATTAATCAGGCTGGTGCTTAAGTTGTTAAAAGGATGGCTGGCAAAAGCCGGCTCTGCGCCCGTATCATCCAATGTTCTTCCCAATTGCTCTACTACTTCACCAAATCTAACCCAATTGGCATATTGAGGTATGTCCTGCCCTTTCGTATCAATATCCGGAATCTGGGCTTTAAGGCGCATCAACACATCGTAAAGGCTTCGTGTGGCAATACCAGCGTCGCCTGATACAGATTTCTGCTGTTCGTGATATTCTTTTAAAACGTTTATATGAACTATCAAACTCTTTAGTACTTCTGCTCTTTCTTCACTTATGGTATGCAGGTCCATTTTGTTTTTCAGAAAGTCTTCATATACATTTTTCAGATCTTTAATGAATTCTTTCTTATCACGCTGGCTATCGTGTATGTAGCAGCAAAGCTCTGCGAGTTGATTTTGTTGCAGCCTGTGGTAAACTACATCCAGGGCGGCGCGTTTTTCACAAACAAACAATACCATTTTTTCATTGGCCAGGAAGTCAGCGATCAGGTTGGTGATGGTTTGGCTTTTACCGGTACCGGGAGGACCCTGAATAATATAACTCTTTCCTTCACGGCTTTTAGATACGGCTCTTGCCTGGGTAGGATCCGCTTCTATTACATGATGCCATTGTTCGGGCGCATTGGGTAAAGAATGCGAATCTTCTAATTGCCGGGGCTCGCTGCTAAATAACTCATTAAAAACCGGGTGTTCAATTTGCTGTGTGGTGACCAGGTTATAATCACTCACCAAACTCATTTTTTTATAATTGAAGTTCCCCAATACTATATTACAAACATCGAAGTCCCAGCTATAAGGGTTGTTTTCACCATCAGCCAACGCGAACGTGCTTTTTACTGTTGAAGCGGCAAAATTGGAAACATTGGGTGCAGGTATATCGTTATTTAGCAAAAACTCTAAATCACTTGCAATTGGTTTTATTTTTTGTTGATACAATTGTAGCCCCAGCGGTTTAAAATCGTCTTTACTATAGCTATAATCTATTTGATGAAATGATGGATTGCCTTTTAGCTTTAGTCGTTTCCTGTAGTTATTAATAGTTTGGCGGGCAATATGGTGTACGATCTTTATTCTGGGCTTTTCTATATAGTTGATTTTAACACCTTGTTTGGCTGCATCGATCTTCGAGCGAAGCAGTTCAAAAAACGCCTGCATGCTCACATCGTCAAAGTCAATACTTTCAGGCAGTTCTATTCCATACAGGTCTTTAAGATAGTTACTCAAAACCGGGTTAATAATGGCTGCATTGTCGATGATGCGCAACGTGAAACGTTCTTCTTTCAGCGATTTTTTTCTTTCTATTTCTACCGGTAGTAATAATAAAGGACTTTGAATGCGCTCGTTTGTATTTTCTTTTAAATTATGCCAGTGTAAAAAAGCCACAACAAGCTTCAACTGGCTAAACCCAAATTCTTTTTTATCGTTTTCTGATTGAAGCCTGATGCTGTTTAATTGTGTATCGAGATAAGGATGATCTTCAAATCGCAGGTATTTGTTTAAAGAAATATCCTTCATAGCAATGATCTGCTTTGATACTTCTTCATTCCAGGTAAATAGTAGTTGAGGATTGATGCTTTGATAATGTAGCACCATCGGTACACTGCTTACCGTAAGATTGCAGAACCGGCTGTTGGCTTTGTAATATAAAAGACGGTTACGCCGGCTTGTATCGAATAAACGATTTCGTAATTTATCAAGTACAAAAGTTTTGCGATCAGCATCTTTTTTAGTTTGAAAAGCAGCAATAGTTGAAAGATCTGTTTGACGTTGTGGGTCATAGTCGCGGTAATATTTCAACTGCTGAATGGCTTCTTCCAGGTCACGATACCGCTCATCCCGGTTAAGTTCCGTCATTTCTGTAACCAGCGCACAAAGCGTAGGATGTATTCTGGCATTCAAACCTGCAGGCTGATTCCTGTACACAGCGAATCGATTCAGATCTTCAATATTGTACAGATCAAGCCCCATCACAGCGCTTGCCAGTATCAGTCCGAGGCAAAAGATATCAGTTTGTGCATCATGATGGCCTAGTTTCATTTCATAACACTGGTAGCCCCTGAGGTATACCGGATGGTTAAGCGGCGCATGGGCATCCGGCTGAATATACAGGTTAATGGTTAGAGACGAATTTTGTGATATATCTGTATCTACCCTGGTGCGCTCCGTGATAGCATAGCCATTTATCTGTTCTTGCTCAAGCAGGTTTTGTAAGGCCTGCAAGTTGGTTAGGGGCGCATGTGTATAGTTTTCATCTATATCAAGCCTGCCATTGGTGAGAAACACGGTATCGGGATTTTCAAATGAACCAACCATTCCGTTTTCATGAAAGCTTGCCACTTCTTCAAATAGCGGTAATACAAACTCTACTACTTCATCGGTTGACATAGGGCCATTAACAAAGGCTGATTGCAGGTATTGTTGAAAGGTGGTTACTGCGGACATAAAATATCTTGGATTAACAGGATCGGTTAAAGAGAATTTGTTTGATGCGACTGTAAGGAGACAAGCGATTGCTTTTTAAGGCTGCTTACTTTTTTGTCAGTTAGTTTGCGTTCTTTTTTTACTGTGTTAGAGAAAGCTGCGCCAATATGGAACTCATCTGCCAGCTGAAAGCAGTAGCCCAATGGTATATCTTCAAGCGTGCCATCTACAGCAGTAAAGTCGTACAGAACATAAGACAAATAATCTTTTGCACTTTGATGCAGTCCCTCTATTTGCAGGTTTAAGCCATCCGTTGAGGATACTTTTTCAGCTGTTGGAATCTCGGTGTCAAATTGTTGAGCCAGCGCCATTGTTGAGGCTGTTTGCATCCATTCGGGACGCACTATTTTCTCTATAATCTGATGAGTGATGTGGGTGATTTGCTCTTGCCGGAAAAGGTCGAATTCATCAATACCGGCATTTCCCTCTATTATTTGAGTGATCTCCTTATTGGCTTCAATGCCTTTTAGGTGCCAGAGGCCTATGGCTCTTGCTCTGATGAAATTCTCCGGATGGGAGATACCGGCTGTTTTGGTTTCGGCATCTGAAGAAAAAATTTCTTCTGCCTGTTTTATATAGCTATCTGCGTTGACTGTTTTTAATCCTGTAGCGATTTTTACGAGTGAGCTGATTACCGGTTTATAATTTTCTGTGACCATATAAGCACCTCTGTCGCAGAAAATCTCGGTATAGAGATTAAAAAGGCGGGCGGTTTCATAATGGGCCGGGGTGCTTGCCAGGTTATTAACCACAGCGTTTATGATGCGGTCTGCTATTTCCAGGTCTCCGTTTAGCTGTGCGTAAAGTTGTACGTGAGCCAATTCATGACCAATCACCGCAAGGAGTTCTTCTTCGTCGAGTAATTCGATCAGGTTTCCACTGAAAACAATATGGGCTTGGCCTTCAATGAATGCAACAGTTGCATTCAATTCTTCTGCATGCTGCGCCTGGTAAGCCGCTACAGGAATAGTAAGGCCCAATTTGTTTTTTGCTATTACTATTTTATTATATAACCCGGGCTCAGAACTTTGATCAAATCTGTACGTGTTTTTTAGCAACTCATTTCGCAGATCTTTAACCTGGTCCTCCTTTTGTTGAGCCGCAGAAAAAAATTGCCAGGCTTTTAATTGTCTCTTAAAATACTGAACAGTTTTTTCGTGGTAGGGTAGAAAAGATATCATATGCTTGCTTTAAACTAATTTATGTCATATTTCTTTGGCGAACGTAATTTTTGCAGCAACATTCAACCTGCTCGTAAATATAAGCTGCTCTGGCAGTCAACTGGTATGCATATCGCATTTTTTGTATAAAGTAGCTTTTTAAGTTGGGGGTTAGTTACGGGTTTCCGTAATCTTGGAGAAACCTTTTGTTCATGAAAGGCCAGGAGTAATAAGAAACCCGGGAGCCTCCGGCATTTCAGGGAATGCTGTTAAATGCCAGATGATGGATTCTGTTTAAAAGGATCTTGTCATCTGCACTTGCGGCCAAAAAAAAGAAAGTATTAAAAAGTTGTTTTGAAAATGAAAAAAGGAATGACCTGGGATCATTCCTTTTGTAGCCCGGACAAGAATCCCCGCCTGCTGACGCAGTCGGGCAGGGAACTTGTATCTAAAGTTTCTGAAAATTTTATCTTCTCTTCAAAAAATACCGGATAATGCTTCTGCTTAAATTGATGTCATTATGGTAATTCCATCTTGCGGTAAAAGAACTATTAAAGGAGCTTTGGGAAATGAAAAGAGGAATGACCTGAGATCATTCCTCTTGTAGCCCGGACAAAACTATAACAGCTTAATTATACTTTACTCTATTTAATTTTTAAAGGGATGAAATGTAGCACCATAGCTGATTATAGCCTTTTGATGAAATTCCTACAGTTAATTAAAATTAAAATAAGTTAAGAAAAAACGATAACGTAATCGATAACGAACTAATTTTATCGCATGATTAAAGTAAAATTTAACCTGCGTACTAAGGAAAAGAACAAATACGGTAAGGTTGCAAACAACCGAGCGATCGCCATTAACATGATTGCCCGGTGGGACGCAAAAAAATTAGTTTATGCTACTAAGATGGTGGTTGCACCTCAAAACTGGAACAAGCATACGCAACAGGTGAAGCCTGTGCTATCAGAGCCAAATTATGCCCAGATCAACACGAACTTAAAAAAGCTGGGCGATGCTGCTAAGAAAGTTTTTTTAACCCTTGATGGAAGCAATAATGCTGTAGAGCCGCACCAGCTTAAAGAAGCCTTAGACTACGAAACCGGGCGAATTAGGAAGCCGTATAGCGACCCCATTACATATATTGAGCATTTTATAAAAGAAGCTCCTAAAAAGATTGATCCTGTAACCGGGCTTAAGCTGGCCGAAAACACTATAAAGAAATATAAGGGCACGCAAAACCTAGTCAACGAATTCGCAAAAACTCTGGGCAAGCCCTTGTCATTTGATAATTTAGACAAAGCCTTTTTTGACAGTCTACGGGCTTATATGGTCAATAACAAGGGGTATGGTCCGGCTACGGTGGCTAAACACATGACGGTGCTTAAAACCATGCTAAGGGAGGCGGAATTGAGCGATCTAAAAATTAACCCGGCATTTAAGAGTAGAGCGGCCAGCAGTCAATCTGGGGAGTCGGGCTTTGCCGTATATCTAAACGAAGCTGATCTTGTGAAACTGAATGACGTATATCTTACCGGTACCCCTGACAGGGTCAGAGATTTACTATTGGTGGGATGTTATACCGGGGCGCGGTTTAGCGACTGGGGCAACCTTAATAAAGCACTTAGTGCCAACGGGAAGTTAACTTATCACGCTCAAAAAACAGGAGCCAAATCGGTTGTTACTGTAATACCCGAGTTACAAAAAATAATGAATAAATACGGCGGTAAATTTCCTGTTATGATGACTAATCAGCAGTTCAATAGAGATGTTAAGCAGATTTGCAAAGATGCTGGTGTTACCGATCAGGTACAGTTCACGGAGGTGAGGGAAGGTCGCAGGGTTACCGTGACCCAGGAGAAATGGGAGTTGGTGAGCAGCCACACTGGTCGTAGAAGCTTTGCTACAAACGAGTACATAAAAGGAACGCCAACAATTTCGATAATGGCTGTTACAGGTCATCGCAGCGAGCGGGCTTTCCTCGGGTATTTGAGGTTGAGTAAAGAGGAACACGCTGAAATACAGGCGCGGCGGATATCTGAAATTGAGGAACTGAAACAATTAAGAAATAAATTAATAGCAGTATGACACACGAACAGGTAAAAAGAAGGGCTGCGGAAAACATACAACGTTTAAACTGGTTCTCCGTTCCTGATGATAGCCTTGCTGCTGCGCATATTGCGGAAACTGAAGAAGATTTTAAGTATCTATATAATAGAGAAAAAAAAGGCAACGAAGAAGATGAACGGGTTTTTATTGATAAACTGATTATTCGCGTAGAAGAAATGATAATTGGGTTCGAGAGGGATTACAAGCTAAAAGAGATGGCGCAAGATCCGATGTCGCTAGAACGCTATGAGGTTTTTCTAAGTTGGTTAAAGAATGAGATGCGCCCCTGGGTTATATCGAAAAGTGATAAAGCAGATGCTGTAATATCTTCAAAGTTAGACGCGTTCAGGATTTTTGAAAGAGGCCTGAGGTCGTTAGGGGTGCTCTCGTTTGACAGAAAATGGATAGGCAGTAAATCTGAAATCGCTGAAATGGTTTCTTTATTAATAACCGCCGGGGTTTTTAAAGGTGAGTACAAGAAAGGGCAAGCAGGTCGCAGCAACCTACGGCGATGGTTTGAGGAGCGGTATTCGGTATCTTTTGATCAGCAGTTCAAGCCTGATAAGCTGGGTAAATCTAAAACAAAGGGAAGATTCCTTCCTCTAATTGAACGTGTTTTCCGATACCGTTTTTTGGAGTAAAAATACCGTATTTATTTTTCGAACTTATTTTTAAAGTCATACGAAACTCAATACCATAAAGGGTTTGAGGCGATTTTTAATTTTTTATATTTTCTCCGATTTCTAGTTGGGTTTTAATTTTGAATTCTAAAACTCATATTAATGGAGACAATACAGATTCAGAACATTAGCTATCCGCAAGTAATCGAAGACTTTGCTGCCTTACTTGAAAATGCCCTAACTAAACAAGCCACGGCTAAAGAGCCGGAGGAGCTTTTAACCCCGCAGGATGTAGCAGAAACTTTTCATGTTTCTCTTCCAACGGTACACGCCTGGGCTAACGAGGGAATACTAATCAGGCACAAAATCGGCACACGTACATATTTCAAACGGTCACAAGTAATGGCGGCGGTGAAACCTGTTCATCAATAAAAAAAACGGCAAATCAACCCAAATTCAAGTGCCGTTATGAAAGATAAATTAGAGCAGCCGGGTTATTACGCAGTAATACCAGCTAGCGTCAGGTATGATGGTAGGCTTTGCGCTAATGCTAAACTTTTGTTTGCCGAAATATCTGCCCTTACCAATAAGGCAGGTTTTTGCTGGGCCGCAAATTCCTACTTTGCCCGCCTGTACGATGTTAGTATAACATCCATCTCCAAATGGGTATCACAGTTACTGGCGGCTGGGCATATAACAGTAGAAATGATTTATGAAGAAGGCTCTAAAGAAATCCAATGCCGCAAAATAAGTATCGTAAAACCAGCAGGGGTATTAAACAATGATTTAATAGGTATTAAACAAAAATTAAATACCCCTATGAAAGAAAAGTTAAAGGGGGGTATTAAACAAAAGTTTAAGGATAATAATACAAGTAGTAATACTACAAGTATTAATAAAAAAGCAATGAAGCCTGCGGCTTCTTTTGATAAAAAAGAACAACTTGTAGATGACTTTTATAAGCCTGCTGTTGATGTTTGGTTTAAGCACCACCCAGACTGGCAATTCGAACCCAAAGACGGGGCGGGTATAAAGGCCGTTATTAAAAAACTGAAAACATGGCAACAAGGCGGTGAAAAAGAAATAACGCCGCAGAGCACCGCCGCCGCCTTCGACTATGTTTTATCACACCAGGCGGTAAAAGGAAACAGCTTCTTATCTACGGCTGATCCGATAACACTCGCTTCAAAAATGAACTCTATCTACGAACAATTAAAAGCAAAATCCAATGGCGCTAACCACAACACGACAAGAAGGAGCTATTCAGACAGCATCTTCGCTTAATACCCAAGCATTAGGCAGGGTTATAAGACAGTTATCCCTTGCTGGTAACTCTTCATTCCCGTTGTCTGACGATGTTATAATAGCATACATCGAAAAAGTCCAAGAACTGGCACCTGATATAACACCGACGCTCCTACAAAAGTTGGTAAACAAAATGATAACAGGCGAACTCCTTTACGACGCCAACAAAGGATTGCGTAACATTTTCGATGCCTTTGCGGAACATAAAAGAACCCGCAACCGATACATTTTGCAAAACGAAACGACGGGCGAGATGATAGACATCACGGAGGATGATGATGCAACCCACTTCGACCCGGCTGAATGGGTTATAGTTCGAGCCAGGGCCGTAACTGTATTTGACATGAGCAAATACCAGCATCCACGCTTTAGAAACGCGACCTACCAAATTGGCGAAGCGGTACAGGCATTTGCTACGTACTGCAAAACAAACCGGTTGGAATTTAAGGACTTCATAGATTTTATTTAAAAAATGAAAATAGATCTTTAAAGCCCAATGCAGCGACGTCAGCTCTTGAGTAGGGGAAAGCCTTCTGCCTAACCTTTAAGTGACTGCGTTGCGTCTTAAAATGCTCTGGAGGGAGAATGGGGAATGATAGTTATTAATAAAAGGCAACACCCTTGATGGATTAAATAAAATTTAATCCCAAGCTTTGATTTTAAAATTTATTTACATCCAAGACGTTGTTTTAAAAAATTACTAAGAAAAATACTTTGATTTAAAAATTTGCTAACAAGAAAAATTTACAAAACCATGGGTTTACCGAAGGGACGCACCAATAATCCTGCAGGCCGTAAAACCGGTTCGCAAAATAAGCTCACCACAGTAATGAAGACCTGGTTAACCGACTTCTTAGACGGCCGGAAAGAGGGATTAGTAAAAGACTGGGAAAAGCTGGAGCCAGTAGAGCGTTTACAGATGTTCGACCGCCTCCTGAAATACGTACTACCTACACAGTCGTCCAGCAAGATAGATTTACATAAGCTCGACGACGAAACGCTGGACTTAATAATTAATCACGTTAAAAATTTAGATAATGACTGAGGAAGATAAAATTCGACGACTAAAAATTGGATTCTTAGCGGCGCTGGCCCGAGGAGATAAGAAGCGCGCGGCACAACTTGAAAATAAAATCGAGGATAACACAACCTACTGGGTTGCCTTGACTGAGGACGGCGTAATTCCATCGGTACCGGGCGCTGGTATAGGAATTAAAGGCAGCTTACTGAAACATCTCGATGAGGAGAAATAATTCACTAATTTAAAAGGAAAGAAAATGAACGAAATTCATCAAATGCCCGAGTTGGAGGGCTATTTAGAGAAAATCAACGAAAAACTGGACCGCCTGGAAGTTCAAATGGAACATGCCGCATCCACACCGCCCCCGTTGAAAGAGCCGCCTTTACCTAACCATTCGATATCACCGGCAATGACAACATACCTACAAAACCGAGCCGGCAACAATCAAATACACGCAGGAAAAGGGGTAAGCCCTTTAATGCAGCATTATCTAAAATCGAAAAAACAAAATCCTTAAAAAATGAAGCAAATTTTTTTTGATGAAAAACAGTATGACAGCCGCACCCGATTAATAGAGGATGCGGTTAACTTTATGAACGCTGCAATCAAAGGCTTTAACGCGCTGGGTGTAGCCAAAATGACGGAGACTCTTTTTAGATTGGCTGTGAAAGCTGATTGGATAGAGCTGGAACACCTATTGGTGAAGTCAGTAGCGAAGGAACTTGACGCCAAAGGGATTACTATGGCTGCATTTCGTCGCAACATAATAGACGAAACTTTAGATGACTTCCGGACCAACGTGCAACCGCTATTTTCTGGTCTTAAACAATTTACCCAAGACGCCCCCAGCATGGGCTACCGCAACCTGTTGCCGTACTTAGACTATAAAGTAGAGGAGGTTGTTTTTACCGGCAGAGGGAAGCAGTTATTAAAAGAGGAACTCACTACCAGTCTCACCACAAAAGAAGCTGAAGCCCTGTATTCGCTCCAACAGGAGCTTGCACCTAAGATAGAAAGGCTCGCCCTTTTGATAGGGATTCCGCTTTGGCAGCTACCCGCACATTTGTTTGGAGCGATTTTCCAGATTACCTCCGACGAAAAAATTAAGCCCAGACTTTTAAATTACAGCGCCGCTAAGTCTTTGCCAGCAGTATAACATCATCTATGGTAAA
>JAESFO010000729.1_pt1 | contig 15157 bp, 9 predicted proteins | sample 9269421 | NCBI WGS metagenome assembly JAESFO01 (sample SAMN14502839, study PRJNA617101) | algae metagenome | isolation source: Nostoc desertorum CM1-VF14 and co-occurring heterotrophs from rocky... | place: USA: Clark Mountains, San Bernardino, California | collected 2000-06-05 | reverse complement strand
GGTGGATCGCGTCATCGACTACCTGGAGAGCCTGTCGGCTTGGGACGCCCTGCACACCGCCGGGGTCTACTCAAGGGACTTCTGGCTGAAGGCTGCGCTACGAAAATACTTATGCGGTTCTGCTTAGATGACCTCGTCCCCGGCACCGGCATCCGGTCGCGGCGGCACGGGGTTTCGGCGTATCAGGCGGAGAGCCGGTCGCCTTGCGGTAGCCCACGGGTTCGCCCCGACGACGTGCTTAGACGGACGGCTGCTGAAGCAGGAACAGGCGTGCCGGTGGGAGGCTATCTTACCGGTCGGGCCACGGTGACGAACTCGTGGGTGCGGTCCGAGCCGCTGTCCGACACGCGGAAGTCGGGCAGAGCAGCAGCGAGCCGGGCGACGAGAGCCCCCTTGGTCCGAGTCGGTCCCGCGAGGGCGTCGGGCGGGAGTTGGAGGACGACGTGCCGGTCGTCCGTCATCCACGCGCGGAGTTGGTAGGCGGGCGGGATGTCGCGGGCGGTGGGGCAGGTGACCCGGAGCGGCGTGGTCATGGCGTTCTCCTGTCGGTCCGGCAAACAACTTTGTATCACAAAGTCGAGAGCCCGTCAGGAGCACTTGGCCAAGGTCGCCGTGTAGGGTGGGGAGTCGCTGAGCCCCGTGACGAGGTGGCGACGCGGACCGGAGGGGGCGCCGTCTCGTTCGCGTCGCGCGGCGGAGGAAGGGCGGGGGCGGCCCTCGACGGGCCGCACCGACACGCTACTGGTCGCGCACTCGCGTCGGCGGGATGGTCGGTGGGACCACCACCGGTGGGTTGTTACGGTCGACCACACCAGAAGGCGCGACGAAGGGCCGGACCGACGACTCGGGCGTGTCCATCCACCGCAGCCAGGCGGCCTCCAGGGCGGCTGCGTCCGCGAACCCGCACCCCTTGGCCGCGGCATCCCACCCCCCGGCCTGACCCCGCGCGAGGAACTCGAAGAACACCTGCTGCCGGCGGCCGACCACCGCCTCACCCCGCACCCGCAGGCCGGTCATCAGGAACCGCAGGACGAGGTGCGCCTGCGCGGCCGCCACCTCGGCGTCCGGCGGGGCGCCCGTCAGCCCGAGGAGGGCCGACAAGCGGAGGCACTTGCCGTCGGCGAGGGCGGCCCGGCACCGGGCGTCGGCCCGCACCATCACCAGCCCGTCGGACGTGGGCTTGAGAGCCTCCTCGAACCACCACGGGAGCGGCCGGCCGAGGTGCTCGGCCAGGACGACCCGGGTCATCTCCCGCGCCAGCAGGCGGTCGAGCACCTGGTCCAGCGGGCCGGACACGTTCACCCACGCCCGGGTCAACTGGCCGTCCTTGAACTCCAGGTCGGTGTTCGACGCGGGCGCCCCGCCGACCCAGTACTGCACGCGGATTTCGTCCGCGGACGGGGGCGGGACCGGGTCCTCGACCGCCGCCGCGGCGACCGACAGCTTCCAGCGGCTCGGCCGGTCCTCCCCGGTCCAGGTCCGGGTCAGGTGCTTGCGGAGGAACTCGGCCTCGGAGGCAACCGCCCGGGTCACGCCGGGGCCGGGTCTTGCCGGGGGCGGAGCCTCGGCCCGGCCCGCGTGCTTCGGCGACCCGGCCGGAGCCGGGGCGGTGACGGGTCGAGGAGAAGGGTCGCCCCCGGCCATGCCGACACCGAGTGCGCCCAGGCAGGCGGCCGCAGCGGCGACCAGGGTGAACGTCTTCCGTGACATCATGGCCTTCGCCACTCCTTGCGAGAGGACGACCGGTGGCGAGGTGCCCCCGGCCAGGTAGTCGTTGAGCACCTCGACGGTCCGGTGAACCAATCCCGTCGGGACCGCGGCCGTTCCGCCTTCGACGCCGGCCACCAGCACCGCGGCCACGGCCGGCCCCACGCCGCGTCGCTCCAGCCGGGCGCGGAGAACCTGCTTCGCCTGCTCGATTTGGCGGCGGACGGTCCGCGAACTCGACCCGAGTTCGGCCGCGGCCTCGTCGGACGTGCGCCCCTGGAACAGGCACGCCACCACCGGCCCGCGTAACCGCTCGGGCAGTCGTGCCAGTTCCTCATGCAGGAGGCGGACGTGCTCGGCATGCACCAGGCCGCCCGGGTCGGCACGCACCTCACCCGCGACCTCTCCGACGAGCGGCACCTCTCGGCGGACCCGGCGGCGTTCCGCCCGACGGACTTCCCGCGCGACCCGGCCGGCCACCCCGACCAACCAGCTTCTGACCGAGCCGGCCTTCCGCACCGCCCCCGCACGCCGCGCGAGGACCAGGAACGTGGCCTGAAACCCGTCCTCGACGTCATCTCGGCAGAGCAACTGGCGGCACACCCGGTACACCAGCGGGCCGTGGCGATGGACCAGCGCCGCGAGCGCCTCCCGGTCACTCGTGGTGACGTACTTCTGCAAGAGGGTGGCGTCGCCCGTCGGGTCGAGCGCGGCGGGGTCGAGGCGGTGGAGGAGCGCGGCGAGGGTGGGGGCCATCCGGTGGCTCTCGGTTGTCGGGGTCTCCTCATAGTGGCCGACCTCGGCGACCGTGGCCAAGATTTTCACGGCGGAGCCGCGCCGCGTCCCGCTTCAACAGCCGCGGAGGGCCGCGAGGGGAGGTCTTGTTGGGGGCAATTCCGACGGAACGGAATGAGTACGGAATGGCTCTCGAGGGAGCCGAATGTGCCCAAATAGACGCAAAAGCAGAAAACAGCGAAAGGCGCAAGTTGTTGAAGGATTAGATACTTAAGGGGTTTCAGAAGTCGAGGATTCGTAGCCCGCACAGGATGAACGTCGATCCGAACAGCACTTCCGCCACGTTACGCGGGACGCCCGGCCGGTTCAACCGGTCCCGGAACCGCTCGAACGCCCTGTCCAGGTTCCCGGCGGCTTCGTTCGTCAACACCGCCAGCGGGGCCAGCCCCGGGCCGGCGCTCAGGAAAACGCCTCGACGGACTCCTCCCAGACCCGGATTACGGTGTACCGGAACGTCAGGTACGGCCGCCCGTCCGCCCCGGGCAGTTCTAGCAGGCCGGACTGGTCGCTGGCGTTCGCCTTCGGCCGGAGGAGGACGAGGGCGGAGTGGACCGGCAAGTCGGTTTCCCCGAGCGCGGTCACGTTGTACCGCAGGAGTTCGACCGGCACCCCCAGGCGGCCCGTCGATTCCAGCTCCAGGTGGAGTGCGAACGGGACGGGAGCGTTCACCCGGAACAGGCGGTCGGCCTGGAGGGTGACCGACAGGTCGGTGTCGAGCAACTCGGCCGGGCCGCACGGCAGTCCGGCACGGGCGGCGAGGAAGGCCGCCCACTCGTCGACGTGCCCGTCGATCAGCGTTTTGAGCGTCGTGTCGAACGGCTTGCCCACGGGCCGCCTCCCGCCCGGTCACCGGGCTGCCACGCCCTCCGCCGGGCCGACCACGTTCGTCACCACCAGCACGTCGCAGTTGCGGTAGAAGTCGAAGCGGCGGGCGGCGACGCGGTGCGGCGTCGTCACCTTGGGGGCGATCCACTGCCGCCACGTCGGCTCGGGGACGAACAGGTAGCCGGGGGTCGGCACGGCCAGGAACTCGGCCGCCGCGTCCGGGCCGGGGAGCTTGGCCACCTCCCGGCGGGCGTAGAAGACCACGCTCGGCTGGAACCAGTCGTAGCTCCCGGCCCGGAGGTCGCGGGTCGGGTCGTCGAGGCGGGTGTCGGCCACCAGCCCCCGCGGCGCCTTGTAGCGGTCCATCTCGGCCGGGGCCGTGGCGGCAAGGGCCGCGACGAACGCCACCGCCGCCACGGCCGCCGCCCGCACGAACCCGGCCCGGTCGCCGGCCCGGAGCCGCCAGGCCAGCGCCGTCGCCCCGGCCAACGGGACGAGGCCCACCGCCGCCCACCGGTCGAGCCCGGGGAAGGTGCGGACGCCGGCCACCGCGACCGCCCCCCCGGCGACGAGCAGCCCCGCCCCGACCGCCACCCCGACGAGGGCCACGGCCCCGACCCCGGCCGGCATCAGCCAGCTCGGGACGGCGAGATCCCCGTCGCGCCAGCGGACCAGGAACCGGGCCGTGAGGACCGCCAGCGCCGGGTACAGCGGCAGGACGTAGTTCGGCAGCTTGGTCGAGACGAGCGAGAACACGGTCAGGTAGGCCGCGACCCAGCACAGGAGGAAGCGGTGGGCACGGACTTCGCCCTGGACGTCCGCGGGGTGTGATCCCGAAGTGATCAAGTCACCCGCCTCATCCCCCCTCTGCCCTCCCAGGGCCGGGGGGCCGGGGGGGTGGGGTCGTGGCGCCCGCGCCGCCTTCACCCCGTACCAGACGGTCGCCCCGATGAAGGCACTCCACGGGGCGAACAGCACGAGCAGGGCGGCCGCGTGGTAGAACACCGGGCCGCGGTGGTCTTCCATCGGGGTCAGCGCCCGGTTTATGTTCTCGTTCAGGAAAAACGCCTTCGCCCACGCCCCGCGGGTCTCGGCCGAGACCAGCCCGTACCACGGCCCGGCGACGAGCAGGAGCGTCAGCAGCGCCCACCCGAGGCGGCGGTCGAGGAGGCGGCCCGGCTCCCGGTTCCAGATGAAGTAGAGGAGGAACACCAGCCCCGGGAGGGCCACCCCGACCGGCCCCTTCGTGAGGGCCGCCAGCCCGCACGCCGCGGCCGCCGGCACCCACCAGCTGCGGCCGCCGTTCTCGTGTCCGAGCCAGAACGCCAGGTACGTCAGGACGGTGAACAGGAGCAGGGTGGCGTCCGGGGTGGCGGCGTGGGCCAGGACGCAGAACTCGACGGCCGACGCCAGCACCAGCCCGGCCAGGAGCCCGGTCGGCCGGCCGAACATGCGGCGGGCGAGCTCGTAGGTGAGCAGGACGGTCAGCCAGCCGGCCAGCACGGACGGCAGCCGGGCCGACCACTCGGACACGCCGAACGCCGCGTAGCTGGCCCGCTGGAGCCAGTACAGCATCACCGGCTTGGCCGTGCGGAGCTCGAAGTTGAACGTGGGCACGACCCACGACCCGGCCTCCCGCATCTCCCGGGCGGCCTCGGCGTTGACGCCCTCGTCCACGTCCCACAGGCTCGGCCCGCCGAGGTTCGGGAGGGTGAGAAGGGCGGCGGCGGCGAGCAGGACGGCGTAGTCGGCGGCCCGGGTGCGGAACCAGCCCGGCATGTCGGACTCCGGTGGGGTCGGCGGAACGGCGGGGCAGGATACCCGCCGGCCCGCCGGCCGGGGAAGGCGAACCCGACTCCGCCCACTACCGACCTTCGCACCGCCGCCGCCGCCGGGTACACTCCACCCATCACCCGCGACCAACCACCCTCCAGACCCCTCTAACCACTACCTGCCGGCCGCGGGCGACCGGGACACGAAAGGGACGAGTCATGCCGAAGGATACGAAAGAGCTGAAGGAGAATAAGGAGCTGCGGACCGCCCTGTCGGCCATCGAGAAGGAGTTCGGCAAGGGGGCCATCATGTCCCTCGGGGACATGAACGTCGAGGACATTGAGGGCATCTCCACCGGCTCCCTGGGGCTCGACATCGCCCTCGGCGGGAAGGGGCTGCCGCGCGGGCGGGTCGTCGAGGTCTACGGGGCCGAGGCCAGCGGCAAGACCACCGTCGCCCTGCACGCCGTCGCCAACGTCCAGAAGAACGGCGGGGTGGCCGCGTTCATCGACGCCGAACACGCCCTCGACCCCAGCTGGGCCAAGCGCATCGGCGTGGACCTCGACTCGCTCCTCGTCAGCCAGCCCGGCTACGGCGAGGAGGGGCTGCGGATCGCCGAGATGCTCATCAAGTCCAACGCCGTGGACCTGATCGTCATCGACTCGGTCGCGGCGCTCGTCCCGAAGAACGAGATCCAGGACAGCGAGATCGGCGACACCAAGGTCGGCCTCCAGGCCCGGCTCATGAGCCAGGCGCTCCGCATCCTCAACCCGGTGGTGAACAAGAGCCGGACGTGCCTGCTGTTCATCAACCAGATCCGGCAGAAGATCGGCGTCATGTACGGCGACCCGAACACCACCACCGGCGGGCTGGCGCTCAAGTTCTACGCCAGCGTCCGGATGGAGGTGAAGCGGATCACCCACGTCAAGGACGGGGACGAGACGATCGGGGCCGAGACCCGGGTGCGGGTGGTCAAGAACAAGATCGCCCCGCCGTTCCGGAACGCCGAGTTCGACATCCTGCACGACCGCGGGATCGACTACGAGGGCGACCTGCTCAAACTCGCCCTGGAGGACGAGCTCGTCGAGAAGAGCGGGGCGTTCATCAGCTACAAGGAGCAGCGGCTCGGGCAGGGCAAGGACAAGGCCGTCCAGTTCCTGCGGGAGAACCCGGCGGTCCGGGACGAACTCACGGCGGCCGTGCTGGACAAGCGGAAGCCGAAGCCGTCTAGCCAGGAGTTGATGGACGCGGCCGCGGCCGCCGCGAGGGAGGAAGCCGAGGCCGCCGCCGAGTTGGCGTCGATCGGCGAGGCTCCGGAGCCGACCCCCGAGAAGAAGCGCCGCGGCAAGGCGGCCGCCGGGGAGTAGCGCCGCCGGCCGCCCGCCCCGCGAGGTCAGTCCGGGTTGGCGGCCATCCGGTCGAGTTCGGCGGCGACCCGCCCCGTGACCTCGGCGTACCGGGGCGGGTCGTCCCGCGTCTCGACCGTCACGCACAGCGCCAGCACGCGGGCCACCCGAACCCGCTCGCTCGGGTCGGTGAAGACCCCGGCCACCCCCCGGAGCCAGTCCGGCCGGGCCCGGCTCACCTCCAGCAACTCGTCCGCCGCCGCCGCGAGCGACACCCGCCCCTCAATCAAATCCGCCACCAGCTGTTCCTGGCGAGCCCGGCAGTATTGTTGGACCTCGATGACGGCCGTCAGCCGGGCCGACTCGGCGGCCGCGGTGTCCAGCTCGACCCGGGAGTCGACCCCGGCCCACACGTTGGCCGCGACTAGCCCGACGGCCGCCACCCCGAGCCCGCCGATGGCACTGCTTCGCATCCCGCGCACGACCACCCCCCGCTCGCGCCGGCCGGTGCCGGCCGTCCTCTACTCCTCAACCCCGCCGCCCTCGTTCGCTTCCCGCGTGTGGGGCGGCCGGTTGCTCCACCCTAGTTCAGAAACTCGCCAGTGAGACGGTCGCGGCCGGGGCGGGGCCGATTTGTGTCGCGCGCCGCGGGGCGGATTGACACCCGGCCGTCACTTATTGGCCCGGGCGAAACCCGGCCCCGGAGCTTGGCACTTCGCGCCCGGCGGCTAGCATCTGGAACACACCGCCGAGCCGAGGGGACTGATGAATCCGGAGCGCGCCCGCCTGGCCGAGGCCGAGCAGAAGACGGCGTGGTGGAAGAAGTGGGGGCCGTACCTGGCCGAGCGCCAGTGGGGGACCGTCCGCGAGGACTACTCCCCCCGCGGCGACGCCTGGGACTACTTCCCCCACGACCACGCCCGGAGCCGGGCCTACCGGTGGGGCGAGGACGGGCTCGCCGGCGTCTCCGACGACCGCCAGCGGCTCTGCCTCAGCCTCGCCCTGTGGAACGGCAAGGATCCGTTCCTCAAGGAGCGGCTGTTCGGCCTGACCAACGAGCAGGGGAACCACGGCGAGGACGTGAAGGAGGTCTACTACTACCTCGACTCGACCCCGACCCACTCCTACATGCGGTACCTGTACAAATACCCGCAGCGCGAGTTCCCCTACAGCCTGCTCCTGGCCGAGGCCCGCCGCCGCACCCGCCTCGAGCCCGAGTTCGAGCTGGTCGACACCGGCATCTTCGACGACGACCGGTACTTCGACGTCGAGGTCGAGTACGCCAAGGCGGCGCCGATGGACGTGCTCGTCCGCGTGACCGCGCACAACCGCGGGCCGGACGACGCGGCCCTCCACCTCCTCCCGCAGGCGTGGTACCGCAACACCTGGAGCTGGGCCGAGGGCGCCCCCCGGCCCCGCGCCGCCCGGTGCGGCCCGGCGGCCGCCCACCTCGACCACCCGGCCTGGCTCGACTTCCGCCTCCACTTCGACGGCGCCCCCGAGCTGCTGTTCACCGACAACGAGACGAACACGCCGCGCCTCTTCGACAGCCCGGCGGGGGGCTACTTCAAGGACGCCTTCCACGACCGGGTCGTCGGCGGCGACGCCGGCGCCGTGAACCCGGCGGAGGCGGGCACGAAGGTCGGGGGCTGGTACCAGTTCACGGTCCCGGCCGGGAAGTCGGTGACCGTCCGCGCCCGGCTGCTCCTCGCCCCGGACATGCCGGACGACGTGATCCCCGACCCGTTCGCCGACTTCGACGCGGTGTTCGCCGCCCGCCGGCAGGAGGCCGACGCCTACTACGACGAGCTGCTCGACGGCGTCGACGACCCGGACGCGCGCGCGGTGCAGCGGCAGGCGTTCGCCGGGCTGTTGTGGGGCAAGCAGTTCTACGCCATCGACATCCCCACCTGGGAGAGCGGCGACCCGCTCCCGCCCAAGCCACCGCCCGGCCGGGGCCACGTCCGCAACGGGGACTGGGCGCACCTGTTCAACGACGACGTGGTCTCGATGCCGGACAAGTGGGAGTACCCGTGGTACGCCGCCTGGGATCTGGCGTTCCACATGATCCCGTTCGCGCTGGTCGACCCGGAGTTCGCCAAGAACCAGCTCGTGCTGCTGACGCGCGAGTGGTACATGCACCCGAACGGCCAGCTGCCGGCCTACGAGTGGAACTTCTCGGACGTGAACCCGCCGGTCCACGCCTGGGCGACGTGGCGGGTGTTCCAGATCGACCGCAAGCGCCGCGGCGACGGCGGCGACGTCGCCTTCCTGGAACGCGTCTTCCACAAGCTGCTCTTGAACTTCACCTGGTGGGTGAATCGCAAAGACGCCCAGGGGCGGAACCTGTTCCAGGGCGGGTTCCTGGGGCTGGACAACATCGGCGTGTTCGACCGGAGCAAGCCGCTGCCGACCGGCGGGTACATCAACCAGGCCGACGGCACCGCCTGGATGGCGATGTTCGCCCTGAACATGCTGCGGATGGCGCTGGAGCTGGCGCTGCACAACAAGGTGTACGAGGATCTGGCGAGCAAGTTCTTCGAGCACTTCCTCCACATCGCCGAGGCGATGACCGACATCGGCAACCGCGGCGTCGGGCTGTGGGACGAGGCCGACGGGTTCTACTACGACCAACTCCACTGCGAGCGGGACGGCAACAGCAGCCCGGTGACGCTGCGGGTGCGGTCGATGGTCGGGCTGATCCCGCTGTTCGCGGTCGAGACGCTCGAGCCGGAGATGATGGCGCGGCTGCCGGACTTCACCCGGCGGATGGACTGGTTCCTGAACCACCGCCCGGACCTCGCCGCGCTCGTGTCCCGCTGGACCGAGCCGGGCGTGGGCGAGCGCCGGCTGCTCAGCCTCCTCCGCGGCAGCCGGATGAAGAAGCTCCTCCGCCGGATGCTCGACGCGAACGAGTTCCTGTCCCCGTTCGGGGTGCGGGCGCTCTCGAAGTACCACCAGGACCACCCGTACACGTTCCACGTCAACGGCGACACGCTGAGCGTGAAGTACGTGCCGGGCGACTCGGACTCGTGGCTGTTCGGCGGGAACTCGAACTGGCGCGGGCCGGTGTGGTTCCCGGTGAACTACCTCATCATCGAGAGCCTCCAGAAGTTCCACCACTACTACGGCCCGGACTTCAAGGTGGAGCACCCGGTCGGGTCCGGGGAGATGCGGACGCTGGAAGAGGTGGCGGACGACCTGGCCTGGCGGCTGTCCGGGCTGTTCCTGAAGGACGCGGCCGGCCGGCGCCCGGCGTTCGGCCGGCACCCCAAGTACCACACCGACCCGCACTGGCGGGACCACGTCCTCTTCTACGAGTACTTCCACGGCGACGACGGGACCGGGATCGGGGCGAGCCACCAGACCGGCTGGACGGCGCTGGTGGCCAAGCTCCTGATGCCGCGCCGCCCGGACCCGATCCAGCACCTCTGCCCCGTTCCCGTGTCGGGCATCCGCCCGAAGCCGGCGGGGGTGGGGTGACGCGGGACGGCCGCCCGGTGTGAGGGATACCGTTCCCCAGGAAGTAGCTACCGGCCGCCGCACGGACAACGGATGTCCGTGCGGCGGCCGGTAGCTACCCCCACCCCTGTCGGCGGACCGTCGCCAACGTCTTCCGCACCCCCGTCATCTCGCCCCGGACACCCGACCGACTACCGCGTGAGGGGGCGAGCCACGCACCACGGGGCCGGGGGGCGGCCCAACCACCGCCGTGCCGGAGCCGGGCGCGGACCAGTCGGTTCGGCCCATCTCCCCCTTCCCTGGGCGGGAAGGGGGAGATGGGGTTAGATTCCGACCGCCCCAAGCCGCTATCAGAACCGGGGGCGATCTGGTATCACAAAGGGGCGAGCCTCCCCGTGACCCAGGAGCCGACCCGATGGCCGGGCCGTCCCCACGCGACTTCGCCGCCGCCGTCGCCGCCCCCGCCGGGGCGTTCGCCGACCCGGCCCTCGCCGCCGCCGACCCCGTCCTCGGCGCCGACGGGCTCCCCGCCCCACACCCCGGCGGCCGGGCCGTCGTGTTCCAGGTGTGCGCGGCGGCCGGCGCCCCCAGCTGGGCCGTGAAGTGCTACCCCGACGCCCCCCCCGGGCTGGCCGGGCGGTACGCCGCCGTCGCGGACGCCGTCCGCCGCGGGCGGTTCCCCGGCGCCGTGCCGGCCCGGTTCCTCCCGGAGGGGGTGCGGGTCGGCGGCGCGTGGCACCCGGCCGTCGTCCTCGACTGGGTCGAGGGCACGCCGCTCCGCCGGGCCGTCCGCGACCGTGCCGCCGACCCGCGGGCGCTCGACGCCCTCCTCCGGGCCTGGCTCCGGCTGGCCGCCGCGCTCCGGGCCGCCGGGGTCGCCCACGGCGACCTCGCGGCGGACAACGTGCTGGTCGTCCCCGGCGCCGACCCGGTCCGGCTCGTGGACTACGACGCCGCCCACCTCCCCGGCCTCCCCCCCGCCGACGAGGCCGGCCACCCGAACTTCGCCCACCCCGCCGGCGCCGACCCCGCCGACCGTGACCGCTTCCCGCTGCTGGTCGTCGCCACCGCCCTCAAGGCCGTCGCCGCCCTCGGCCGGCCCGCGTGGGACCGGTACGACACCGGCGACAACCTCCTCTTCACCGCCACCGACTTCCGCACGCCCGACGAGTCGCCGCTGTTCCGCGCCCTCCTCGACGCCGCCGACCCCGAGCTGCGCGCCCTGGCCGGCGCACTCGCCCGCGCCTGCCGCCGGCCCGCCGCCCAGACCCCCTGGGCCGACGAACTCGCCCGCCCGCCCGCCCCCGCCGCGCGCCCCGCCCGGCCCGCCGCCGACCCGCCGCCGCGGCCCCTGTGGCGCCAGCTGGCGGTCCCGCTGGCGGTCCTGGCGGGGCTGTGCATGGTCGGCGCCGGGGGCGTGGCCGGGCTGGTGTCGGCCGTCCTCGACCCGCCCGACGCCGCGGAAGTCGAGGTCGCCGAAGCCCCGCCGCCGAAGGCGCCACCGGCCCCGGTCCCGGCCCCGCCCCGCGTAGCCCCCCCGCCGCCGGCCCCGCCGGCCGTCCCGGAGCCGGCCCCGGAGCCCGAGTTCCCGGCCGGGCCGGCCGAGTACCGCCAGGTGTGGGTGAAGCCGTTCGAGGGTACGCCCTTCACCCCGGCGGTGTTCTTCACCCAGGACGGGAAGACCCTCCTCGCCCAGGCCCGGGGGGCGGTCCACCAGTTCGACGCCACGACCGGGGCGGACCTGCCGCCGCTGCGCGGGACCGGGACGCCCGTCGCCCAGCTCCAGGTGTGGAGCCCGAGGCCGGACCGGCTGGTGCTGTACGGCTCCTCCGCCCCGGCGCCGACCACCTGGGACCGGCGGACCGGGGAGCGCCTGCCGGACCCGCCGGCGGCCGGGCCGCTCCACCCGGGCGGGGCGGCCGGGCGGGTGCGGTGCGAGCTCTCGCCGGACGGCCGGTTCCTGTTCGCCGGCGGCATGGGCGTGCCCTTCGGCGACGCCCACGCCGCGGCCCCGTTCCGCGTCACCGAGGTGGCCACCGGCCGGGCCGTGCGGGCCGCCGACTGGACCTACGGGAACGCCCGGTTCACCGCCGACGGCTCTCGGGTGCTGGTGGGCGAGACGGCCGGCCGGTTCCGCTGGCTCCGCCTCCCCGGCGGGGCCACCGAGGCCGAGTGGGCCTACCGGCCGTGGGCGGGGCCGGACCCGGTCCACAGCCTGTCGGACGACGGCGCCCTGGGCCTGTTCCAGGTCCGCCCGCCGTCCGGGCTGGTGGGCACGTACCTCGCCGACGCCCGGACCGGCCAGCTGCTGCGGCTGCTGCCCGGGGGGGAGGTGGCGGCCAGCCGGGGCGGGCTGACGGGCGACGGGCGGTGGGTCGTGCTGGTCGGCCCCGACCCCGACGACCGGGGCGCCGTGACCGCCCGGCTGAGTGACGCCCGGACCGGGGCGGTGCTGGTCCGCACGCCGCTCGACCTGCGGCCCCACGAGGCGCTTGGGGTGGCGGTGGCGAGGGACGGCCGGGCGCTCGCGTGGTACGACGGCCGCCGGCGCGAGCTCTCGTGCTACGCCCTCCGCGGCGCCGTGCCGCCGGTCCCGCCCGGCACGCGCGTGCCGCCCCCGGTGGCCGCCGCCCCGCCGCCCCGCGCCCCGGACGGCCCGCTCGCGGCCGACCCGGCCCCGGCCAACCCGTTCCGGGACCGGCTGGCCCCGCCGTTCCCGGCCCCGGTCAACCCGTTCCCGGTCCCGGCTAACCCGTTCCCGCCGGCGATCCGGCCGGTGCCGAACGCCCCGCTGCGGCCGCCGGTGTTCGAGATGGCCCGACCGCCCCTGCCGAACGTCCCGGTCCCGCCGGCGGGCCGGCCCGCCGACCCGGACCCGCCTCCGGCCCGCCGGGCGCTCCCGGCCGCCCCCGCGCTCGCCCCGCGCTGGACCGCCCCGGTCGCGCGCGACGAGGCGCCCCGGCTGCCCGACTTCACGCCGGACGGGAAGACGGTGCTCGTGTCCGACGGGGCGGGCGGGGCGGCGCTCACGTTCGACGCCCGGACCGGCGTGCCCGGACCGGGGCGGCCCCCCGTGCCGCCGCCGGCGGGCGAGGCGGAGGGGGCGGCGCGGGTGGTGTCGCCGTCGGGCCGATACCAGCTGGCGGCCCGGACCGGCCCGGGCGCGGCCGGCTTCCGGGTGGTGGACGCCACGACCGGGAAGGCGGTGGCGGCCGGGCCGTGGGCGGCCGGGGAGGCGGCGGGGCGGGTGGCGTTCGCGGCGGACGAGGCGGGGGTGCTCGTGCTGACCGGGGAGGGGAAGGCGGCGTGGTACAAGCTGCCGTCCGGGGAGAAGGCGGCGGAGTGGGCGGCGGAGGAGGGGGCGGCGGCGCGGGCGGCGCGGGTGCTGGCCGCGTCGGCCGGCGGCCGGCGGGCGATCTATTATGGCACGCGCCCCGGGAGCGACAGCCTGACCACCCTGATCGACGGCACGACCGGGGCGGCGGTCCGCCCGCTGTTCGCGTTCCCGCACCAGCTGGAGCAGGGCGCAGCGCTGTCGCCGGACGGGCGGACGGCCGCGGCGTCGGTCCGCGACCCGGCGACGCGGACGTGGCACGTGGACGTGATCGCGGTGGACGGGTGGCGGGTGCTGGGCCGGGTGAGCCGGCCGGCGGGGACGCAGCCGGAGCCGGCCCGGTTCCGGTTCTCGCCGGACGGGCGGTCGCTGGTGGTGTCGTTCCCGGGGGTGTGGGCGGGCCAACTCGGGGTGTACCCGGTGCCGGCCGTGCCGGCGGAGTGAGAGCAGCCGGCCGGCTCGCCCCGGTCGGCATGCCGCCGGCGCCTTCGACCTCCGGGGCCGTCGGCTTGTCCTGTCAGATGAACCGGCCGCGGGGTGACCGCCCCGGGAACAGTGGCCTTCACGCCTTTCGGTCGCGCGGCCGGGCCACCGCCCCGAGACACATCTTCACCGTCCTCGTTCCGCGCGGACTACGGCCGCGGCGTGCCCTGTCCGAACTGCCTTTGTGCGATAACATCTTGAGAATAGGGCAGGTGTCAAGTTGTCATCCGGCACGTGTGCTGCCGGCCCGTCGGGTCGTGGGAGGGGGAGATGCCGACGCGTCGTGGCTTTACCCTGATCGAGATCCTGGTGGTGATCGCCATCATCGCCGTCCTGATCGGGCTCCTGCTTCCCGCGGTGCAGAAGGTCCGCGAGGCCGCCGCGCGGATGAAGTGCGCCAACAACCTGAAGCAGATCGGCCTCGCCGTCCACAACTTCGAGAGCGGACAGGGCCACCTCCCGCCGGTGATACCGGCCAAGGTCAAGCCGCCCTACACCGGCCAACTCCCCCCCTACTTCTACTCCTGGAGTGTGCTCGCCCAGGTAAACCCGTACCTGGAGCAGACGGCGGTCTACAACCGCATGAACCTGGAACTGCCGATGTACCAGCCTCCGCCGGTGCTGATGGTGTTCCCGGAGAACGTGTTCGCGGTGACGGCCGTGGTGCCGCTGTTCCTGTGCCCGAGCGACAGCGGCCAGCCCGTGGACGGCGGGTACGGCGTGAAGACGTTCGGGCCGTCGAACTACGTGGCCTGCTTCGGGTCCGGGCTGAACAACGGCAGCCCCAAGGTGTACGGCTCGCCGTGGGGGGCGGACGGCGTGTTCCGGGCGAAGGTCCGCGGGGCGGTCGCCGAGATCACCGACGGCACGTCGAACACGGCCGCGTTCTCGGAGAGCCTGCTCGGCGAACTGGAGAACCAGGCCACGGGAATGGGCCAGCCGCCGCCCGGGACGCCGGCCCAGGTGTACCGGGCGGTCGGCTCGCCGTTCACGGACGAGTGGTGCAAGAGCACGAACTTACCGGGCTCGTGGAACTACCTTCAGCGGCGGCAGTTCAGCTGGGCGTCCGGGGAGATCCGGTGCGTGAGCTATAACCACTACTACACGCCGAACTCGCGGAACTACGACTGCGTTACGAACCTCGCCGGCGAGGCCATTCTGGTGAACCCCGAGGCCATTCTGACGGGGATCGGATTCAAGGCCGCGCGGAGCAAGCACACGGGCGGCGTGAACCTGTTGCTGATGGACGGGTCCGTTCGCTTCGTCCGCGACGCGGTCGAGCCGGGCACGTGGATGGCTCTCGGGACGCGCGCCAGCAATGAGGTGTTGGGCGACTTTTGAATCTCTCGGAATCCGACAACCTCACCGGCGGGGGGGGGGGGGGGGGAGAGCAGGGCCGCCGCGGGGGGGGGTTTACGCACAAACAACCCCG
>JAESFO010000727.1_pt1 | contig 15222 bp, 16 predicted proteins | sample 9269421 | NCBI WGS metagenome assembly JAESFO01 (sample SAMN14502839, study PRJNA617101) | algae metagenome | isolation source: Nostoc desertorum CM1-VF14 and co-occurring heterotrophs from rocky... | place: USA: Clark Mountains, San Bernardino, California | collected 2000-06-05 | reverse complement strand
GGAGATCATCGCCTCGCCCGAGATCTTCATCGCCGCGGCGGCGGAGCGGACCCGGAACATCAAGCTCGGGACCGGCGTCACCTCCATCAGCTACCACAACCCGCTGTGGGTGGCCGACCGCATGGTGATGCTCGACCACCTCACCCGCGGCCGCACGATGCTCGGCTGCGGGCCCGGTTCGCTGCCCACCGACTCGTCGATGATCGGCCTGAACCCCACCGACACCCGTGAGCTGCTCGAGGTGAACCTCGACATCATCATGCGGCTGCTGCGCGGCGAGGTCGTGAACGCCGAGACCAGGACCCACACGCTGATCGACGCCCAGCTGCAGCTCGCGCCCTACAGCGACCCGTGCTTCGACATCGCGGTCGCCGCCGTCGCGTCCCCGACCGGGCCGCGGATGGCGGGGCAGCACGGCGTCGGTCTGCTGTCCATCGGCGCCACCCTCACCCAGGACGGCTTCGACGCGCTGGCCCACCACTGGAGCGTCGTCGAGGAGCGCGCCGCCCACCACGGGCAGCCCGCGCCCGACCGCAGCACGTGGCGCCTGGTCGGCCTCATGCACGTCGCCGAGACCCGTGAACAGGCCTACCGCGAGGTCGAGTACGGCATCGAGCACTGGTTCCGCTACTTCCAGAAGGTCGCGGCGTTCCCGCAGATGGCGGTCGCGGGCGGCGACGTCAAGGAGATGATCGACTTCATCAACGACGCCGGGATCGGCGCGATCGGCACCGTCGAGGACGCGAAGGCGCAGGTGCAGAAGCTCGTCGACCAGTCCGGCGGGTTCGGCGCCTTCCTGCTGCTCGGCCACGAGTGGGCCAACCCGGTCGCGACCAAGCGCTCCTACGAGCTCATCGCCCAGCACGTCATGCCCGAGTTCCAGGGGCAGGCCGCGGGCACGCTGGCGGCCAGGGACCGGGCCAGCTCGACCCGGGAGAAGCACGCGCAGACCCAGCTCGACGCCGTCGACACCATGACCAAGCGCTACGAGCAGGAGAAGGCGGGCGGCTGACGGGTCCCGGCGCGGCGGCTACCGGCCGCCGCGCCGCGGGCGCCCCGCGCCCGCCACCCACAACGTCAGCAGCACCGCCCCGGTCGGCGCGGAGAAGACCAGGAACCACCACGGGCTCAGGTCGGTCAGCAACGCCAGCACCGAGGTCCCGGCGGCGGCCGCGGCGGTGATGCACAGCCAGATGACCGTCAGGACCCGCATCGCGATGCCCCCGGCCGTCGCGGAGAACACCAGGCCGTCGCGCCGGGACGGGGCCGAGGAGGCGGGCAGGTCCCGGGTCACCCGGCCCAGGTCGCCGCGGGTGCGCATCCGCCAGACCTCGGTCACGCGCTCGTCGTACTCGGCGAGGTCGAGGTAGCCCTCGGCGTGGGCGGCGCGCAGCCGGTCGGCGACGGCCTGGCGTTCGGCGTCGGAGATACGGATCTGCTCGGGTCCCACCACCTCGTCCACCTCCTCGATGATGCCTGTCGGTGCCCGGTCCGTGCCAGGATGACCGCTGTGGCGGCGAGGGCGGTCCCGGCGCGGGCGCGGTTCGCGGCCGCCGTCGTCGGCGCGCGTCCGGGCACCCGGGTGCTGGAGGTGGGCTGCGGGCCGGGTGCCGTGGCGTCGCTGGTCTGCCCCCGGCTCGACCGGGTCGCGGGCGGCGTGATGTGGGCGGTGGACCGCTCGGCCGTCGCCGTCGCGCGGACCACCGAACGCTGCGCGGCCGCCGTCGACGACGGCGTGCTCACCGTGCTCCGGTCGGACCGGCCGGGCTGCGGCTCGCGGCGGGCTCGGTGGACGTCGCGTTCACGCTGAACGTCAACCTGTTCTGGACCCGCGACCCCGGGCCCGAGCTGGCGGTGCTGCGCGGGGTGCTCGCGCCGGGCACCGGGTCACGTGGGTCGGCTCACTCGCACGCGACGCCGTCGCCGTCGCGGTCGAGGGCCGAGCGGTAGCCCGGGTCGCCGCTGCTCAGCGGGGCGGCTCCGGCGGCGCGGGCCGCGGCGCAGTTCGTGTAGTAGGCCGAGCCGCCGCCGGACGAGCCGGAGGACGACGAGCCGGAGGAGACCAGGGGCTGCGGCGCGGCCGGGACGTAGGGCCGGTCGACGTCGGTGTCGGCGACCAGCGGCGCGGCCGGCGGGGCGGACTCGGTGACCGGGGCGCTCTGCGGCACCACGACCGGAGCGGGCGGGACCGGCGGGGCGGCGGCCTCGCCGATCGTGATCGGGTCACCGGCGGAGGCGAGCGCCGCGGGGCCGGGCAGCTGGGTGGTGACGGTCCCGGCGGCGACCCCGGCGACCGAGCCGGTCGACGGGCCGAGGACGACCTGGGTGAATCCGGCGGCACGGAGCGTGTCCCGCGCCTGCACGTCGGTCATCCCGACGACGTTGGGCACCGTCAGCAGCACCGGTGCCGCCGGGGCGGCGGGAGCGGCCGGGGCCGCCGCGAGCGGACGCACCGGAGCGGTGGCCGCGCCCACGATCCCGAGGACGGTCATGAGCACACAGAGCGCGGTGGCCGTCCAGCCGAGCACGATGCCGACCGTCGAGCGGCCCGGCGTCGACGCCCCGCCGGCCCGGAAACGGGCGCGGCCGGCGTGCGACAGCAGCGCGGCGGGCACCGTGACCAGCAGGCCGAGCACCGGCACGAACCCGACCACCATCCCCAGCACCGAGAGCCAGAAGCCGGCAGTGGCGGGGGTGTTCCCGCGGGTCGCCGGGACCGGCTCGGCGACGGTCGTCCAGGGCTGGGTGGTGGTCATGACTGGTCCCCTCGTGGTGGCCCGACCGGAGCTGCTCCCGCTCCGACGAACGGCCTATCGAGGGGCGTGACGCGGCCATTACCGCCCGTCATCAGGGTTGATGACTAGGGAGTGAGCACGAGCTTCCCGACCGCAGAGCGCTCGGCGTACGCGCGGGTCGCGGTCGCCGCGTCGGCCAGCGGCAGGGCCCGCGGGCGGGCCGGGTGCAGCTCCCCGGCACCGATCCGGCGCAGCACGTCCTCGGCCAGGTCCCGCGACGCGGCGGGGTCGGTGCGCGACCAGTCGCCCCAGTCGACGCCGACGACGGTCCGGTTCCGCAGCAGCACGACGTTCGCGGGCAGCTTCGGGATCGCGCCGGAGGTGAAGCCCAGCACGCAGAACCGGCCGCCGGCGCCCAGCGCCCGCAGCGCGGCCTCCGCGGCGTCGCCGCCGACCGGGTCGATCACGACGTCCGCGCCACCGCCGGTGTGCTCGCGGATCGTGTCCTTGAGGGCGTCGTAGCCGACGGCGGCCTCGGCCCCGGCGGCGAGCGCGGCCGCGCGCTTGTCCGGTGTGGACGCGACGGCGAGCACCCGCGCCCCGGCGGCGCGGGCGTGGTCGACCGCGGCCTGCCCGATCCCCCCGCTCGCCCCGAGCACGACGACCCACTCGCCCGGGCGGACGGTGACCCGATCCCGGAAGGCGAAGGCGATCGTCCCGTGGCTCTCCATCGAGCTGGCCGCGACGCCCGCGTCGACGCCGTCGGGCACCGGGACCAGGAGCTCCTCCGGGACGACGACGTGGCTGGCGAACCCGCCGAAGCTCGTGAGCAGGGCGGCGACCCGCCTGCCGTCCGGGGTCGTCCCGGCGACCGCGGTGCCGGGTGTGAACGGCAGCGGCGGTCGTAGCTGGTAGCCGCCGCGGGCGATCAGCCCGTCGACGAAGCTGACCGCGGCGGCCTCGACGGCGACGAGCACCTCGCCAGGTCCCGGCTCCGGGTCCGGCTCCTCCACCAGCTCGAACCGCTCCGGATCGGCGAACTCCCGGCAGAGCACCCGTCGCACCACGCCTCCTCGCGTCGCCCACTGCGTCCGTGGGCGAGCCTCGCACGGGGGTGCCCGGCGGTGATCGTCGGTGTGGCCGCGGTCATGGCGGGGCGGCGGGCGCGGCCCCGGAAGCCTTCGTGATCCACTGTCGCCCGGGGTCCGGCCTTCCTCCCGCCGGGCCCGCCGAGGGAGGAGCATGGTGGGCGTGTCGTCCGAGCGCACGGAACCCGGGGCCGCGGACGACCTCCGGTCCGACGGCCGCAGTACGCGCTGGGACGCGCACCGCGCGCGCCGTCGGGAACAGGTGGTCGACGCCGCACTGGTCGTGCTGGGCCGCGATGGGCAGGACTTCGGCCTGGACCAGGTGGCGCACGAGGCGGGCGTGACCAAGCCGGTGATCTACCGGCACTTCGGCGACCGGGCCGCGCTGCTCGACGCGATGGCGGAGCGCGCGACCGACCGTCTGATGGAACGGCTCATGCCCGCCCTCTACCGGGAGTGCGCGGCCTGGAAGCGGATCTACGACTCGGTCGACGCGGTCATGGGCTTCCTCGACGACTCACCGGGCGTCGACCTGCTGTTCCGCCGCCGCCTGCCCGGGCAGCGGGGGGAGGTGGTCGACGCCGGCCGGGAGTTCATCGCCTCCGCGCTGACCGGGCTGCTCGGGTCCTACGCCGAGGTGCTCGGCCTCGACGATCCCGAGCTGGTCCGGGTGTGGTCGCAGTCGCTGGTCGGCGCGGTCCAGGGGACCGCGGAGTGGTGGCTGCGGGGCCGGGCGACCGGGAACGCCCCCGGGCGCGATGTCGTCACCACCCACCTGACGGACCTGATCTGGACCCAGATCGAGGGGGTGGGGCGACAGCGGGGGTTGACTCTGAGTCGCGAATCACTACTCCCTGTGAGAGTCATGCCGAAATAGGCGTTACTCGGCGTATACGGTACCGTCGCGAGCCGGTCGCCCCGGCAGGTCCCGGACCCTCGTGGCGACCGCCGGATGTATCTGCGCACGGGCCCCGTCGCCGGGGAACTCCGGGCGCGCAGTCGTGCGGAGGGGGAGCCATGTCCGAGGGGGCTAACGGCGGGGGCCGGCCCGGTCCTGTGCCGGTCGACGATCTGGCGCCGGGCGGTCCGCGGGCGAAGGCCCAGGGCTGCCTGTGCTCGGTACTGGCGAACGCGGCGTTCCGGGCCGGGGCCGAGAGCAGGCCCTGTATCGACCCGCGTTGCCCGATGCACGCCGACCCGTCCGAGGACTGATCCCACCACGGTGGGGCGCCCCGGCGCTCCGCCCTTCCGGGCAGGGCGGGGTTCACCTCGGGGGATGTGTCCCCGCCCTGCCGCCTCCCATCCGCAGGAGACGATCGTGTTCGACCTGGAGCGCGTGACCGCAGAGCTGCACCGTGAACTCGGCGTGGTCCGCGAGGAACGCCCCGGTGTCCGGCATGCCGGGCTCGTCACCCAGCTGCGTCTGGCGGGGGAGGTCGGCGTCCGCGACGGCAGGACGACGATCCACGCCGAGTTCGACGCCCCGGCCCCCGCGCTGCGGATGCGCTCCGAGCTCGGGGCGCTGCACGGTCGCGGCGGGCTGCGGGCCGAGGTCGTGACCGGCGGCGGGGCGATCCTGCGCTACCAGGTGCGGGTCACGGCGCCGGGGACCGACCTGGCCCGGGCGACGGGTCTGGTCGACCGGACCGGACGGCCGGTGCTCGGCCTGCCACCCGCCGTCGTCGCTGCGGGGCCCGCCGTCGCCGCCGGGGTGTGGCGCGGGGCGCTGATCGCACGGGGCCGGGTCGTGCGGCCGGCCGGGCGGGTCCGCCTGGTCGTCACCTGCCCGGGTCCGGCCGTCGTGCTCGCACTGGTCGGAGCGGCCCGCGGGCTCGGGGTGCTGGCTGCGCCGCAGGAGACGGTGAGCGAGCACCGCGTCGTGGTGCGGGACCCGGAGAGCGCCGAAGCGCTGCTGCGCAGTGTCGGCGCGCCGGGCGTGGCCGAGGTGCTGAGCCGGGTCCCGGTCGCCCCGCGGGGCGCGACCACCGCGGACGGGTCGCTGCAGACGGTGAACGCCCGCCGGGCGGCGACGGCCGCCGCCGCGACGACCGAGCGGGTCCGGGCGGCGCTGCGCGCGCTCGGCGACGACGTCGCCCCTCACCTGCGGGAGACCGCGCTGCTGCGTCTGGAGCACCCGTCGCTGTCGCTGGCGGAGCTCGGCCGTCTCGCCGACCCGCCGCTGACGAAGGACACGGTCGCCGGGCGGCTGCGCAGGCTGGTCCGGCTCTCCGGTGTCGCCGGACCCGACGACGACTGAGTCCCGCCGCCACGATCCGCCGCTGCGCCGTACTCAGGGTACGGTGTGGACTCAAGCATTTGCCGCCTTAATTCGTCGACATCGGGAGGTTGCTTTTCCATGCCTCGGTCCGACTCAGCCGCCAAGAATCCAGAAAAGGGATACGTCGCACTTCTCGGGTGGAGTCTCAATGCGGTGGAGGCGATCGACCGCTTCGACCGCCGGTACGTCGTCGTGGCCCCGGACTGGGCCGAGGAGTACTGCAAGGAACACGAGATCCCGTACGTCCCGTGGAACTTCGAGCGGCTGAACGACCGATCGATGGAGATTGCGGAGACCTTGCAGGAGATGGGCGTCGACGTCGCCATCCCACTGTTCGAGGAAACCGTGGAATGGGCCGGCGCGATCAATTCCGTGCTGCTCGACAACCCGCGGCTGTTCGGGCAGGCGATGCTGCTCCGGGACAAGGCGCTGATGAAGCGTCGCGCACAGCTCGGCGGGATCCGGGTGGGCATCTTCGAGGAGGCCCACGACCGCGACGACATCGTCCGTTTCCTCAAGCGCGTCAACCAGACCCTGCTGAAGCTCGACGGTGACCCGAACGACCCGATCCACATCAAGGCGTTCGACAAGGCGGGCTGCCTCGGGCACCGCGTGGTGCGCACCTACGAGGACATCGACAACATCCCGGACGAGGAGTTCCCGCTCCTGATGGAGTCCCACCTCGACGGGTGGGAGTTTGCCGTCGAGGCGTGGGTGCACAACGGGAAGATCAAGTTCCTCAACATCTCCGAGTACGTCACCCTCGGCTACTCGGTGTTCGTGCCGGCGACCCCGGAGCTGGAGAAGTACCGGCCCGCGATCACCGCGCAGATCGAGAAGCTGATCAAGACCTTCGACATCGAGTTCGGCTTCGTCCACCCGGAGTACTTCGTCACCTCCGACGGCGAGATGTACTTCGGCGAGGTGGCCTACCGCCCGCCGGGCTTCAAGGTCTTCGAGCTGCTCGAGCGTTCCTACGGCTTCAACGCCTACCAGGGCATGGTGCTGGCCTTCGACCCGAAGACCACCGAGGAGGAGATCGACGCCTTCTTCCCGAAGGAGGTCGAGGGTGCCTCCGGCGTGGCCGGCTGCTTCGGCGTCTACCCGCGCCGCCGCGTCGTCAGCAGCCTGCAGATCCCCGAGGAGACCGAGGACGACGACTACTACGAGTCGCACGACCTCACGTCGCCGGTCGAGGAGACCGTGACGAAGAGGACCGCGTTCGGCACGCACTGGGGTCTGCTCTACTTCTTCGGGGATGACCCCTACCGGATGCGCGATCTGTTGAAGAAGCAGGAAGAACTCGATTTCTACGTCTGAGGGCGGGTACCCCCGCCCCTGGCCGTGGAGCCCGAACGAGGGAAGCCGTGTGAAACCGACCGTCGACGTCGCGAGTGGGACCTCGGTGCTGGACAGGCGCCTGGTCTCGCTCGACGACGCCACCCGGGACCTGGCCCGGACCCCGGACTTCGGTAAGACGACGAAGATCCGCAGGGTTCTGGAGCAGCTCCGCCGCGTCCTGCTGCAGGACGGAGGGCCCGCCGCCGTGCAGGCCCGCGCCCGTGAGCTGGAGGACGCCGGCGTGTTCGCGGGCACCGACTGGGCGCAGCCGGACATCCTGGTTCCGACCTTCGTCGGGGCCGGGCTGCACAGTGGCGTCGCCGACACGGTGGTGATGGAGGCGACCAGCGAGCTGCGGATGCTCGCGGTCGCCCTCGGGGAGTACGACCACCCCGCGATCTCTGCCGACGAGGCCCGTCAGTTCCTGTCCCAGGTGCTGGCGATGAACCTCGAGCTGCTGTTCACCCCGCCGACCGAGGCGGAGCGGGTCCACGAGGGCCGGACGGCCCAGATGATCCGCGACCTGTTCCGCCACATCGCCGAGGGCATCGGCTACGACAGCGTCCTGGACAAGCTGGTGGACGAGATCTGGCGGATCCTGCGCCAGCGCCCGATCCAGGTCGACCAGGTGTCGTCGCTGATCACCCGGCTGTCGGTGTGGCGCGGCGACCCGAGCGTCGACCTGTCCTCCGGGCAGGGACTCGACCGGCTGATCACCGCGCTGTTCGGGACCACCGAGGCGAGCCGCGAGGACCCGGGCATCGACGTCTTCCGCTCCCGACTGGAGGCGATGGACACCGGAGGCCTGCAGTACGAGGCCGCCGGGTTCGCCCGGGCCATGCACGACACCGGGCTCGTGTCGCCGTACCACGCGGAGCTGCTGCAGTTCCTGCGCCACGAGAGCGACTACCTGCTCGCCGAGGCGCTCGGCCTGTCCGACACCGGCAAGAACTGCCTGCTGCGCTTCCGGGACCTGGTGCACCGGCTGATCGAGGAGGCCGTCACCCCGCACACCGCGCAGTGCATCTACGGCCTGGCACTGCTGCTCGACCGCGGCATCCTCTACGAACCGCCGGTCGTGCCCGGGCTCTGGCGCCAGATCGCGCTGGAGATCGGCCCGGCCGCGCGGGAGCGCCTGGTCGCCGCGTTCGGCGAGGAGCCCGCACCCGAGGTGCGGCTGCTGGCCGGTGTGCTGTCGATGCTGGGCCAGCCGCTCGGCGTCGGGCAGGGCGACAACCCGACCTGCCAGTCCGCGCGCGCCCTGTCCATGTGGGCCTACAACGACCCGGACTACCTGCTGCAGATGGTCGTCTGGGCGGCCCGCGACGACGAGATCGTCATGCACTTCGAGGGGCAGCGGATCTCGTCGCAGGAGAGCGGAGCCGGGGTCGCGGAGAAGCTGCCGATCGACCTCGACCCGGTGTCGCTGGTCGTCGTCCCGCACCTGGACCGGATCTACGCCGAGATGGGCCGCCGCTGCTCCGACCGGCCCGGGGACCCGCACCGCTGGGTCAACCCCGAGTTCCACGGCTGGTGGGCGGCCCGCGGGTTCCACATCAACGTCGACGTCGGGACCGGCAACCTGACCGACCTCGACGCGTTCCTGCGTCAGTTCCACGCCGGCTACCACCCCGGGTACAACGGCGGCCAGCCGCTGATCCACCCGCAGCCCGCCGGGATCGCGGTCACCGACAGTGCCGCCCGCTACGTCGGCTGGCACGCCATCGCCATCCTGCGGGTCGCGCCGGACCCGAACGACGTGATGCGGGTGTACTTCTACAACCCGAACAACGACAGCGGGCAGGACTGGGGCGACGGCGTCGTCGTCTCGACGGCGGGCAACGGGGAACGCTTCGGCGAGGCGTCGCTGCCGTTCGACCAGTTCGCGTCGCGGCTCTACATCTTCCACGGCGACCCGCTGGAGCACGGGGAGCCCGAGCGCGTGCCCGCGGAGGACATCGCCACGATCGTCGGCTACATCGAACGCAGCTGGGGCGCCGACCGGCTCCCCGCCGGCGCACTCCAGGCCTCCGACGGCCCGGCGGCCCCGACCGCCTGACCCCGGCCGTGGGGGAGCGACGCCGCCCGGTCGCGGCACCGACCGCGCTCGGCGCCGCCGGGGCGGTGCTGCTGACCGCCGGCGCCTGGGCGGTGGTGCTCCGCCCCGGGTCGACGGTGGCGCTCGGCGCCGCGGTGGCCGGGACGGGGCTGGTCGTCGTGGCCTGGGTGCTGCTGGTGCGCGCTCCGGTGCTCCCGGTGCAGGCGGTGCGGGCGCTGCTCGCCTGGGCCACGCCACTGCTCGTCGCACCGCCGCTGTTCTCCCGCGACGTGTACAGCTACCTCGCCCAGGGGATGGTCGCGCTCGGCGGCGCCGACCCGCACCGGACCGGTCCGGCGGCCGGGCTGCCCGCCGGGTCGCCGGTCCTCGCGCGGGTCGACGGCTACTGGAGGGAGACGCCGTCGCCGTACGGGCCGGTGACCGACCTGTGGCAGAAGGCGGTCGCCGCCGTCGCCGGGGACGGGGTGGTCGCCGGGGTGGCGGCATACCGGCTGCTCGCCGTCGTCGCGGTGGTGGGGATCGGGTGGGCGGTGCTGCGCCTGGCCCGTGCCCACGGGATCCCACCGGGGACGGCGCTGGCGTGGGGGGTCGCGAACCCGCTGGTGCTCTGGCACGTCGTCGGCGGGATGCACAACGACGGCCCGATGCTCGCGCTGCTGCTCGTGGGTCTCGCCGTCGGTCTGCGCGGGCCGTGGGCGGCGCTCGCCGCGGGCGTCGTGCTCGTCGTGCTGGGGGCGTTGGTGAAGGCCCCCGCAGCGGTCGGGCTCGTGGTCCTGGCGGTCGCCGCGGCCCGGTCCGCGCCCGGCCGTACCCGCGGGTGGGGGGCGGTCGTACTGGTCGCGGGGGCGGCCGCGGCGGTCGCGGTAGCGGTGTCGGCCGTCGACGCCGGCGGGGGGAGCTGGCTCGGCGCGGTCTCCGCGCCCGGGCAGCTGTTCAGCTGGATGGCGCCCACCAACTGGGCCGCGGCGGTCGCGGGCGTGCTCGGCGCCGACCCGGCCACGGCACTGACGGCGACGCGGACCGCCGGGACGGTGCTCGCCGCGCTCCTCGCCGCCGGGGTGCTCGTCGCGCAGGCCCGCGGCCGGACCGGTGCGACGACGGCGCTCGGCCTGCTGCTCGGCGCCGTCGTCGTGCTCGGGCCGGTGCTGCACCCGTGGTACCTGCTGTGGGCCCTGACCCCGCTGGCCTGCGTGCCGCTCCCGCGGCGGCCACGGGCGGCGCTGACGGGCGTCGTGGCGCTGTTCGCGGTGCTGGTGCCGCCGCTCGCGGGGGACTTCTCCGGGCGGCCGATGCAGCTCGTCGCCGCCTACGCGGGCGGGCTGCTCGTCGTCGCGGTGGTGGGGGCGGTGACCGCCGGGACCCGCGCGCGGGCCCGCGCCGCGGCCGGATCATGCTGACCGTGTGGTGAAGGCACTCGCGCTGCGGATCGCAGCGGTCGTCGTCGGCGGGGTGCTGCTGCACCTGGCGTTCCCGCCGCGCACCGTGTGGTGGACCGCGATCGTGGCGTTCGCGCTGCTCTGGTGGGCCCTGTCCGGGGTCCGGGTGCGCCGCGCCGCGCTGCTCGGTGCGGTGTTCGGGTTCGCCTTCTACCTGACGCACCTGATGTGGATCCAGGACTTCCTCGGCCGCGACTACGGCCCGTTCCCGTGGGTGGGGCTGTCGCTGGTGATGGCGGGGTTCCCGGCGCTCGGCGGTGCGCTCGTCGCCCTCGCCGCCCGGCTGCCCGCCGCGCCGGTGTGGGGTGCGCTCGCCTTCGCCGCGCAGGAGTGGCTGCAGAGCCGGTTCCCGCTCAACGGCTTCCCCTGGGGCCGGGTCGCGTTCGGGCAGGTCGAGGGGCCGTTCCTACCGCTCGCCGCGATCGGTGGGGCCCCGCTGGTGTCGGTCGCGGTGGTCGCGGCCGGGTTCTGCGTGGCGGCGTTCCTGCAGCGTCCCCGCCGGGTCGTCGGCCTCGTCCCGGTCGTGGCGGTCGTGCTCGTGCTGCTCGCGGTGCCGACCCCGCCCGTCGACGCGCAGGACGGCACCCGCACCGTCGCGGTCGTGCAGGGCAACGCCCCCGACATCGGGCTCGGCCTGTTCGACGCCGGTCGGACCCTGCGCGCGAACAGCCTCGCCGAGACCTCCGTGCTGATCGACCGCGTCCGGTCCGGCGCGGTCCCGCGGCCCGACCTCGTCGTGTGGCCGGAGAGCTCGCTGTCGACCGACGGCGTCGACCCGGCGGTCGACCGGGTCGTCGACGCGCTCGGCGTGCCGTTCCTGGTCGGCACCAACTACAGGGCGGGCGCGACCGACACCGAGAACGCGGTGGCCGTCTGGAATCCGGGGACCGGGGTGGGGGAGCGCTACGCCAAGCAGGAGCTCGTGCCGTTCGGCGAGCGCATCCCGCTGCGGGCGGTCACGCAGTACCTGACCCCGTTCGTCGCGCTGGCCGACTTCACCCCCGGTACGGCGCCCGCGGTGCTGCCCGTCGCGGGCACCCGGATGGCGACGGCGATCTGCTACGAGACCGCCTACGACCACGTGCTGCGCGACGGCGTCGCCGACGGCGGTTCGCTGCTGGTCATCCCGACGAACAACGCCTGGTACGGGCGGGGTGAGATGACCTGGCAGCACCTCGCGATGTCGCGGCTGCGGGCCGTCGAGCACGGGCGGGCTGCGGTCGTCGCGGCGCTGTCCGGGGCGAGTGCGGTGATCCGGCCCGACGGCTCCGTCGTCGCCGAGACCGGGCTGTACACCGCGGACACCCTGGTCGAACAGGTGCCGCTGCGCACCGACCTGACGTTCGCGACCCGCTGGGGGGCGTGGTTCGAGCACGGTCTGGCGCTCGCCGGGCTGCTCGCGGCGGCCGCCGGCTTCGGGTGGCGACGCCGGCGGGCGGGCGTCCGGTGACCGTGGCGGCGGGCCCGGCACGGCTGTGGGTGGGGCCCTGCTGGGCCGTCCACCTGGGGCCGATGCTCGGACTCGACGCACACCGGGGTGCGGTGGCGTGCCTCGCGGTCGGTGTCGACGACGACCTGACCGTGCGCGTCGACGGCGCGCCGGACCGCACGGCGCGAACCCTGCTGGTCCCGGCCGGACTGCGCCACCGCATCACCGGCGGCGCGCACCGGGCGGCCTTCGTGTTCCTCGAGCCCGGTCGCGGGCCCGCCGGGATCGTGACCGGGCACCCGGCCGAGCCCGACCTCGTCGCCTGCGCGGTCGACGGCGACGGGCCGGGGCTGCGGCGGATCCTGGTCGACAGCGGTACGGCGCCGGACGCCCGCGCCGAGCCCGACGCCCGCATCGCGCGGGCGATCGCGGCCCTGCACCGGCCCGGCGGCCAGGACCTGCCGACCGGTGACCTCGCGGCGGCGGCCGGGCTGTCGCCGGGCCACTTCGCGCGCCTGTTCACCCGGCAGACGGGGGCAGGCCTGCGGGCCTACCGCAGGTGGGCGCGGATGCAGATCGTCGCGGGCGTCGTGCGCGACGGCGGGGACCTCACCCGGGCCGCGGCCGACGCCGGTTTCGCGACGCCGTCGCACCTCGGGCTGGCGTTCCGCCGGATGTTCGGCCTGCCGCCCGGGCGGCTCTTCCGGTCGGGGCTCGACATCCGGGTCGTGCCCGGTCAGGTCGCGGCGACGACGACCAGCGCACCGGCCGCGACCGCCTCGACCAGGCCGTAGAACCAGATCGGGTAGAACGCGGTGGGCCGGTCGACCATCCGGGACAGCACGCGCCCGACGGCCATCCCGCCGAGCGCGAAGGCGACGGTCAGCACCACGCCGATGCGGAGCCCGGGGACGGCCAGGGCCAGTCCGAGCACGGCCGCGATCGCCAGGCCGAACCCGCCGTAGACGGCGCGCACCTCCGCCCTGCTCTCCGGGCCGTCGGCCACCAGCCCGAACGGCCGGACCAGCGCGGCCGGCGCGGCCAGCGCGTACCCGCCCATGAGCAGGAAGAAGATGCCGACCACGACGATGACCACGATCATCGCTCCTCCGTCTCGGTGCTCCTCCGCGGCGACCGGAGGCTCGTCAGGACGTGGGCGAGCCTGCCGGGAGCGGAAGCGGTCCGCCGTCACGGATCTGCGCGATCCCGGGGCGGTGCCGGGTCAGCCGGTCAGCGCGCGGCGCATGACCACCCGCGGGAACCCGCCGGACACCCCGGTGGTCGCCGCGGCGAACGTGAACCCGCCCGCCTCGAACAACGCGCGGGTGCCGACGTAGGCCATCGTCAGGTCGACCCGGGCGCCCCGGTTGTCCACCGGGTAGCCCTCGACGGCCGGCGCCCCCTGCTCCCGGGCGTACGCGACGGCTCCGGCGAGCAGGGCACGCGCGAGCCACGGCCCCGGTGCCCGGCGCGGACCCGGAAGCACCACACCGACCAGACCGGGAGGTCGTCGACGTGCGGGATGGTGCGGGAGCGGGCGAACGGCAGCTCGGAGCGTGGCGCGACGGCGGCCCAGCCGACCGGCTCGCCGTCGTCGTGGGCGACGACGCCGGGTGCGACCGCGCGGGTCGTCAGCTCCCGCACGTACTCGCCCCGGGCCCGGCCGGTCAGGGCGCGGTGCGTCGCCGCGGGCAGGCGGTGCGAGAGACACCAGCAGACCGACGCGTCGGGGTCGCGCTTCGGGCCCAGCAGGGTCGCGAGGTCGTCGAACGAGGTGGCCGGACCGACGACGAGGGGCACCGGCGCAGGCTAGTCGGGGAACGCCTCGGCGAGCATCCGGTGTCCGTGGGCCTCGAACGGCTCGTCGCCGACCTTCAGGGCCCAGGTCGCGGTGCCGACGGCCTCGGCTATCCACTCCCGGCGCCACGGGCCGGGCTCGCGCGGGTCGCCGCCGTAGCCGTCGTGGTGGGCGGTCTCCAGCGCCGGGTCCCACCGGAACTGGCGGGCGGCGAGACGCACCAGGTCGGTGGGCGCCGGGCGCAGCGCCGCACGGCCCAGGTCGATCACGGCGACGACCCCGTCGTGCACCAGCCAGTTGCGGGGGTGCCAGTCGCCGTGGGTGGGGACGAGCCGGGCCGCCGGTGTCGGCCAGCCGGCCACCTCCGCCCGGAGCCGCGCGAGCAGCCCGGGGGCGATGCGGTGCGGACGCCCGAGCCTGGCCAGCACGGTGTCGCGCAGCCGGGCGCCGTACCCCTCGTCGACGACGGCGGGCCGGTCGTGCAGCAGCGCCAGCAGCTCCCCGGCGCCGCGGTAGGTCGACGGCTCGTGCTCGGCGGGCGTGTCCTGCACCAGGGCCCCGGGCAGGTAGCGGGTGACCAGCAGCTTCGCGTCGGCGTCGGCGTGGCGCAGCTCCGGCGCGCGGCCGCGGGCGACGAGCGGGGCCAGCCACTCGCGGTGGGCGCGCAGCTCGCGAGCGATGTGGGTGTCGGCGTCGTCGCCGGCCTTCACGATGAGGTCGGCACCGTCGTGGCGGATCTGCAGCACGGTGGTCCCGACCAGACCCCAGCCGTGGTCGGCGACGACCTCGTGCCCGGGTAGCCGGTCCGCGAGCAGTGCGGTCTGGCGGTCGGACAGCGGCACTCCGCCACGCTAGCGGCCCGGAGACGCCGATGGCGGCATCCCGCGTGGGGATGCCGCCATCGGACGGAGCAACAGTGCCCGGCCGCACGGCCGGGCGGGGGTGTCAGCGGGGGGACACCGAGGAGGCCTGCGGGCCCTTGGCGCCCTGGGTGACCTCGTAGGACACGGCCTGGTTCTCCTGGAGCTCCTTGAAGCCCGAGCCCTCGATGGCCGAGT
>JAESFO010000725.1_pt1 | contig 15270 bp, 12 predicted proteins | sample 9269421 | NCBI WGS metagenome assembly JAESFO01 (sample SAMN14502839, study PRJNA617101) | algae metagenome | isolation source: Nostoc desertorum CM1-VF14 and co-occurring heterotrophs from rocky... | place: USA: Clark Mountains, San Bernardino, California | collected 2000-06-05 | reverse complement strand
ACCAGACCTTCGCGTGGTTCGGCGCGAGCACCCAGTGGTTCTCGTCGGGGAAGTACAGGAACCGGTGCGGGTTCGCCGCCGGGTCGGCCTGCCGCGACACCAGGTCCCACCAGAGCCGCAAGCCCTCGCCGATCGGGACGCGGTGGTCGCGGTCGCCGTGGATCACGAGCATCGGGGTGACGATCGCGTCGGCGTGGTGGTGCGGGCTGTGGGCCTGCGCCATCTCCGGGGTCATCTCGGTGAGCCAGTAGTCGGCGTGGTCGGTCGTGGGGCCGAACTGGTCGAGCGCCCACAGGCTGGCGTGGGTGACGACCGCGGCGAACCGGTCGGTGTGCCCGGCGACCCAGTTGGCCATGTAACCGCCGAAGGACCCGCCCATCGCCGCGGTGCGGGTGCCGTCGATCTCCGGCCGGGCGACGGCGGCATCGGTGGCCGCCATCAGGTCGGTGAACGGCGTCCCGCCCCAGGCGCCCCAGCCCCGCTGGACGAAGTCCTGGCCGTAGCCGGTCGACAGCGCCGGGTCGGGCAGCAGCACGGCCCAGCCGCGGGCGGCCATCAGCCACGGGTTCCACCGCCACGACCAGGCGTTCCAGCTGGCCAGCGGGCCGCCGTGGATCCACAGCAGCAGCGGCACCGGATGCGCGGCGTCGGCGCCGTCGGGCAGGACCAGCCAGGCGCGGACCCGGGTGCCGTCGGCGGCGGTGGTCTCGAGCTCGGTGAGGGTGCCCGGCAGCGCGGGCGCCTGCGCCGGCGCGGGCAGCAGCTCCGGCTCGGCGTCGCGGCCGTCGGCGGGCACCCGGACCGGGGTCGGGGGAGCGTCGTAGGCGTGGCGCACGGCGTAGACCCACCGCCCGTCCGGCGACGGGCACGGGTCGGAGTAGGTGCCGTGGTCGCCGGTCAGGCGGGTGACGGTGTCGTCCTGCGGTGTCGGGCCCGGCACGACCCGGAACAGCGGGCCGCGACCGTCCTCGTCGGCGGTCACGACGAGCGCGGCCGAGTCGTGCGTCCAGCGCGCCGAGGTGGGCCAGCGGTCCCAGCCGGGCGCGACCGGGCGCGGCTCGCCGCCGTCGAGCGGGATCAGCACGAGGTCGATCCGCGGCGCGGTCTCCGGGGTGGACACCCGCTCGCGCAGCGCGACGACGGTGCGCCCGTCGGGGCTGATCCGGGGCGTGCCGTACTCGTGGCCGTCGTCGGTGGTGAGGTCGGTGCGCGCGCCGGTGACGGTGTCGACGACGACGAGCCCGGGGCGCCAGGTGCCGTGCCCGTGCGCCCGGTGCCAGCCGGTGACCACGCGCGCCCCGTCGGGGGAGACGGCGAAGGAGGTCTCGTCCAGTGCACGGCCGGGCGCGGGGGTGAGGTCCGTCCAGGGGTCGGCGTCGGTCCCGTCCGGTTCCCCGGAGCCGCCACGGGGGACATCGGCGCGGGGCGGGGCGAGCAGCAGCCGCTCCTCGTCCGGGCCGAGGTCGTGGTCCCAGTGCCGCACCGGGTAGCCGGTCTGCAGGATCGCGGTGACCTTGCCCTCGGTGCGGGCGGTGCGCCGCCGCTCGTCGTCGGCGGTGGTGACCGACCCGGGCAGGGTCGGTGCGGAGACGACCACCGTCCCCGCGTCGGCCGCGACGGCGACGTCCGAGATGCCACCGGGGCGCGACCCCGCCGGTTCGGCCTCGCCGCCGGCGGCCGGCAGCCGCCACAGCGAGGTCGGCGGCTCGGCCTCGCCCGCCGTGTCCGGGTCCGGCCGGGCCGACCGGAACAGCAGGTCACCGTCGGGGGTGAAGACCGGCCCGGACTCGCCGGCCGCGCCCCGGGTCAGCCGCCGCGCCGGGGCCTCGCCCGCGGGGTCGACCTCCCACAGCGCGGTCCGGTAGCGGGTGCCGTCGGCGTCGAGCTCGGCGACCCCGGTGACCAGCCGCGTGCCGTCGGGGGACAGGGCGAGCCCGCCGAGGCGGGGGAGCGCGACGTAGGCGTCGAGGTCGTGGAAGGGGGTGTCGGTCACGCCGTCGGTTCTACCGCACACCGCGCGGCGGACCGACCCCGTTCCGGACCCGTCAGGGGACGAGCAGCACCTTGCCGGTGGTGCGGCGGCCCTGCAGGTCGTCGTGTGCGGTGCGGGCGTCCGCCAGGTCGTAGCGGTGCCCGATCCGCACGTCGAGGCGGCCCGCGGCGACGTCGCCGTAGACGGCGGCGGCGCGGGTGCGCAGCTCGTCGGTGGTGGCGATGTAGTCGAACAGCTTCGGGCGGGTCAGGTACAGCGACCCGGCCGCGTTGAGCCGCTGCGGGTCGAACGGCTCGACCGGGCCGGACGCGGCGCCGTAGAGCACGAGCGTGCCGCGGGGGCGCACCGAGGCGAGGCTCGCGTCGAAGGTGCTGCGCCCGACCGAGTCGAACGCGGCGTGTACTCCCGCGCCGCCGGTGAGGTCGCGGACGGCGGCGGCGAGGTCGTCGACGGCGGTGTAGTCGATCACCTCGGCGGCGCCGGCGCCGCGGGCCAGCTCGGCCTTCTCCGGCGTCGACGTCGTCGCGATCACCCGGGCGCCCTTCGCGACGGCCAGCTGGGTGAGCAGCAGCCCGACGCCACCGGCGGCGGCGTGCAGCAGGATCGTCTCCCCGCCGTGCAGCGGGAAGCAGTCGTTGACCAGGAAGTGGGCGGTCATGCCCTGCAGCGCCGCACCGACCGCGACGTCGTCGGCGACGCCCTCGGGCACCGGGACGGCCTTCGCCCAGGGCACGGCGACCTGCTCGGCGTAGCTGCCCAGGGTGTTGGCCCAGGCGATGCGGTCCCCGACCGCGACACCGTCGACGTCCGCGCCCAGCGCGGTGACCCGGCCCGCGCCCTCCAGTCCGGCGACGTACGGCGTCTCCATCGGGTAGATGCCCTCGCGCTGGTAGGTGTCGATGAAGTTCACCCCGGCCGCGGCGACCTCCACCAGCACCTCGCCCGGACCCGGGGCCGGGGCGTCGGTGTCGACCACCTCCAGCACCTCGGACCCGCCGGGCTCGCTCACCCGTACCGCACGCATGTGTCCTCCTCGTCGCTCGCCGCTGCTGACGGGCCCGATCATGCCCTCACGCGTCGCGGCGGAGCATCCGGGACACGAGCACGACCGCGGCGGCGGCGAACCAGCCCGCCGCGAGCCCGGTGCTCGACACGAGCCCGGCGGTCGGCAGCGGGTCGCGCAGCACGTCGACCCCGGCGGCCCAGCCGTCGGTGAGCAGGAACGGGCGGATCGGCTCCAGGGCGGGGATCGCGCCGAGCACCCCGGACAGGATGATCCCGCCGAGCACCGAGGACAGCACCACCAGCGGGTGCTCGGTGAACGACGACACCGCCAGCGCCACCGCGCCGACCGCGGCGAGCTGACCCAGCGTCCACAGCGCGGCCAGTGCGATCCGGCCGGCCGCTGACGTCAGGTCCAGCACCGAGCCGGACATCGTCAGCAGCGCGCCGCCGTCGCCGACGACCGCGGGGGGCCCGATCAGCGCCCACCCCGCCACCAGCCCGACCACGCAGACCACCGCGACCGCGACCGCGGCCACCACCAGCACCCCGAACGCCTTCATCGCGACCAGCCGCAGCCGCCCCACCGGAGCCAGCAGCAGCCCGCGCAGGGTGCCGTGCTGGGCCTCCCCGGCGATCGCGTCCGCCGCCGCGACGGTGACCACCAGCGGCAGCAGCAGCGCCATCAGCAGGGTCAGCGCCGCGACGGGCAGGGTCAGCCCGTTGCCGACGACCTCCGAGAGCAGGCCGCGGCGCGGCCCGTCGGCCAGCACGAGCCCGATCGCCATCAGGACCGGCACCGCCCCGAGCAGCGCGACCATCACCCAGGTCCGGGGCCTGCGCAGCACCCAGCGCAGCTCGGCACCGAGCAGCCGAGGCCACGACACCGGCCGGGGCGGGGCGCTCACGCGTCGCCCTCGGTGATCCGGGTGAACAGCTCCTCCAGGCCGGTGCGGCGCCGGGCCAGCCCGTGCACCGCCACTCCGGCCCCGACGAGGCCGGCGAACAGCCGCGGCCCGTCGGCGTCGGCGGCCAGGACGACGGCCGCGCCCTCGGCCCGGGCGTCGGCGCCCGCGGCCCCGAGCTCCCGCAGCGCCGCCGCCGGGTCGGTGGTCGCGATCTCCCAGTCGCCGTCGGCGGCGCCGAGCAGCCGGTCCAGCGGTCCCGTCGCGAGCAGCGTGCCCTGCTTGAGCACGGCCACGTGCGTGCACACCGCCTCGACCTCCGACAGCAGGTGCGACGACAGCAGCACCGTCGCCCCGCCCGCCCGCAGCTCGGCGACGATCGTCCGGATCTCCCGTGTCCCGGCGGGGTCGAGGCCGTTGGTGGGTTCGTCGAGCACGACGAGCCGCCGCGGGACGAGCAGCGCCGCGGCCAGCCCGAGGCGCTGCTTCATCCCGAGGGAGTAGCCGCGGAACCGGCGCCCGGCGGCCGCGGCCAGCCCGACCCGCTCCAGGGCCGCCTCCACCGCGGGCCGCACCTCGCCCGGCGCGAGCCGCGGCTCGGTCGCCGCGACCCGGCGCAGGTTCTCCCGCCCGGACAGGAACGGGTGGAACCCCGGCCCCTCGACCAGCGCGCCCACGTCGGGGAGCGTCGTGGCGAGCCCACCCGGTACCGGGAGCCCGAGCAGCTCGACGCTGCCCGAGGTCGGCGTGGTCAGCCCGAGCAGCATCCGGATCAGCGTCGTCTTGCCCGAGCCGTTGGGGCCGAGCATCCCGAACACCGACCCGGCCGGGACGTCGAGGTCCACGCCGTCGACGGCGGTGACCCGCCCGAACACCTTGCGCAGGTCCCGGACGCGGGCGGCCGGGTGCTGCTCGTCCGCGGCCCCGTCCGCCACGTGGCCGGCGGGGGCGGTGCGGGTGGTCGTCACCGGGCCAGGGCCTCGCCGAGGACGTCCGGGCCGACGGCACCGGCGGCGACGCGGCCGTCGCCGGCCAGGATCGCCGAGCCCGCGTTCGTGGTGATCTCGCGGCCGGCGCCCCACGGTCCGGACACCGGGGTGCCGAGCGCGGACAGGTCCGGGCCCCGCTGGTCGCCGGAGCGCTGCGGGACGCGGCCGACGACCACGGTGTCCCAGCCCTCGCCGACGACGGTCGGCGCGGCGGCCCGTGCGGGCGTGCCGCCGGGACCCCCGGGGCCGGGCTGCTCCAGCGTCCCGGCGGTGCCGTCGCGGACGGTCGCGCCGGGCGGCGGGGTGAAGGTGAACAGGGCCGGGTCCTGCGGGCCGAACGTGACGTCGTCGAACCCGATCCGCAGCACCGGGTCGGTCCCGGCGCCGAGGACGGTCAGCTCCAGCGGTGTCCGGGTCTGCGCGTCGACGGCGGCGCGGACCTCGCGCAGCACGGTGCGCTCACCGGGCTCCGGCGCCAGGACCAGGGTGTAGGCGGGGCGGCCGGCGACCTCGGTGGTGCCGTCGACCCGCAGCACGCTGGTGGCGCTCAGCCGCGCGACGACGGTCCGGGCGACCTCGGCCGGGTCCTTCGCGGCGTCGGCGTCCGGGGTGTGTCCCCGGCTCGGGAACCGGGTCGCGGTGCGGTCGGTGGAGTCGTAGGCCCAGGTCGTGGCGCCGTCGCGGACGTAGGTGCGCTCGCCGTCGTCGCTGGGGACGGCGAGGCGGCCGTCGCCCGTCCCGTCGGACCAGACCCGCGCGGTGGAGGTGCCGTCGGTCAGCCCGTCGGAGGGGAGTCCCGGCACGGCGGGAAGCCCCAGCCGGTTGTCGACGGCGACGGTGCCGGCCAGCGCGACCGGCTCCGCGGCGACGACCGAGGCGACGAGCTGCTCCGGGGTGACGGGCGGCAGCTCGGGGGCGGCGGAGGCCCGCGTGGTGAGCAGGCCCGCCGACAGCGACACGGTGAGGGCGACGGTGAGGGCGGCCGCGAGGACCACGGCGATCCCGCCGCGTCGCAACCGGGATGCGGAGGTCATGGCTCCAGAGTGCCCGAGTGTCACCCGATCGTGCAGCGGCCGGTCGGACCGACTCAGACCGACGCGGCGGCGGGCTCCGGCGCGGCGGTGTCCGCCGGGTCGCCGGTCGGGGTGGCGCGGGGGTCGACGGGGGCCGGGCGGGTCGCGGTACCGGCCCACACCCAGGCGGCCGCGGCGGCGGTCAGCCCGGCGCCGAGCACGTGCAGCGACACCAGCAGCTCCGGGACCCCGAGGGCGTACTGGACCCCGCCGAGCGCGCCCTGGGCGAGGACGACCACGACGAGCACCCGGAACCGGCGCACCAGCGCCCGCGGGGCGGACACCGCGTGCAGCAGGAACCCGAGCCCGACCAGGGTGCCGAGGTAGAGGAACAGCGTGTCCACGTGCAGCTGCGCGAGCGCGGGGATCGGCACGTCCAGGCGCGGGGTCTCCGGGTCTCCGCCGTGCGGGCCGGCCGCGGTGACCAGGGTCCCCGCGACGAGCAGGACGCCCAGCACGGCGGTGGAGAACAGCACCAGCCCACGCCCGCCGGCGGGCACGGTGCGGGTCACCGGGCCGTCGGCCTCGCCTGCGGCTCCGACGAGCAGCACCGCGAACCAGACCAGCACCATCGAGGCCAGGAAGTGCAGCATCACCGTCCACCAGGCCAGCCCGAGCAGCACGGTGATCCCGCCGATGACGGCCTGCGCGACGACGCCGAGCGGCATCGCCAGGGCCAGCCCGGTGAGGCGGCGGCGGCGCGGCCGGGTGTACAGCGCGCCGAGCAGCGCCGCGCCCGCGGTGAGCACCACCAGGATGCCGAGCAGCCGGTTGGAGAACTCGATCCACATGTGCAGCGGCGCGATCTCGGCGTGGTCGACCGGGATCATGCTGCCCGGCTCGCACTGCGGCCAGGTCGAGCAGCCGAGGCCGGAGCCGGTGACCCGGACCACCGAGCCGGTCACGCCGATCCCGATCTGGGCGACGAGGTTCGCGATCGCCAGCCGGCGCATCAGCACCGGCGGGGTGGAGGGCACGCGCGACAGCAGCACACTACGCATCGTAGAAGACGGGGCTCAGGTCCAGCGCACCAGCCGCGACGCCGCCACCCCGGCGACGACCGCCCAGCCGGTCAGCACCAGCAGCGGCCCGGCTGCGGGGAACTCGCCCGCGCCGAGGGCCGAGCGCAGCGCCTCGGCCAGCGCGCCCGAGGGCAGCCACGGCGCGAGCGCCGCCAGCGGCCCCGGCAGGTCCGCGACCGGCACGACGATCCCACCGGCCAGGAGCAGCGCGAACCACACCAGGTTGGCGACGGCGAGCACGATCTCCGCGCGCAGCGTCCCGCCCAGCAGGATGCCCAGCGCCCCGAACGCGGCCGCGCCCAGCAGCACCGCCAGCGCGGCGCCGTCGAGCCGGGCACCGGCCGGGGACCACCCCAGCAGCGCCGCCAGCACGCCGAGCAGCACCACCTGGATCACGACGACGGCGGCGACCGCGGCCAGCCGCCCGCACACCAGCAGCCAGCGGGGCAGCGCCGTCGCGGCCAGCCTGCGCAGCGCCCCGTAGCGGCGGTCGAAGCCGAGCGCGATGGCCTGGCTGGTGAACGCCGAGCTCATCACGGCCAGCGCCAGCATGGCGGCGAACAGCCACGCCACCCGCGGCTCCGGGGCGGGCACCGCGGGGACGAGCGTGAGCCCGGCGAGCAGGGCCGCCGGGATGAGCAGGGTCAGCAGCACCTGCTCGGCGTTGCGCAGCGCGAGCCGGGTCTCCAGGCCACCCTGGGCCCGCAGCATGGTCAGCGCGTTGCCGCGGCCGGGGGCGGGGGTGAACAGGCCCTCGGGGAAGGGGGTCGTCACGAGCGCAGCTCCCGTCCGGTGAGGTCGAGGAAGACGTCCTCCAGGCTGCGGCGCACGACCTGGACGTCGTCGGCGAGCACGCCCTGGTCGGCGCACCACGAGGTGATGGCGGCGAGCGCGCCCGGGTCGATCCGGCCGCGGACCCGGTAGCGGCCGGGCGAGGTCTCGCAGCTCGCGTAGCCGGCGGGCAGCCGGGCGTCGAGACCGGCGACGTCCATCCCGGGCCGGGCCCGGAACCGCAGCTCGGTCTGGTCGCCGGCGGTGAGCTGGGCGGGCGAGCCGTGCGCGACGACCCGGCCGTGGTCGATGATCACGACGTCGTCGGCGAGCTGCTCGGCCTCGTCCATCAGATGGGTGGTGAGCAGCACCCCGACGCCGTCGCGGCGCAGCGCCCGGACCAGGTCCCACACCAGGTGGCGGGCCTGCGGGTCCAGACCGGCGGTCGGCTCGTCGAGGAACACCAGCTCCGGGCGCCCGACGACGGCGCAGGCCAGCGCCAGGCGCTGCTGCTCCCCGCCGGACAGCCGTTTGAACGGGGTGCCCGCCCGCGGGCGCAGGCCGAGCACGTCGATGAGCATGTCGACGTCGAGCGGGTGCGCGGCGCAGTCGGCGACCAGGTGCAGCATCTCCCCGGTCCGCACGGCCGGGTAGGCGCCGCCGCCCTGCGGCATGACGCCCACCCTGGGGCGGACGGCCTCGTCGGCCGGGTCGTGACCGAGGACCCGCACCCGTCCGGCCGAGGGCGCCCGGAACCCGGTGCACACCTCGACGGTCGAGGACTTGCCGGCGCCGTTCGGGCCGAGCAGGGCGAGCACCTCGCCGCGGGCGAGGTCGAGGTCGATGCCGTCGACGGCGGTCGTGGGTCCGTAGCGCACGACGAGGCCGCGGATCTCCAGGGCGGCGCTCACCGGGCGGGCTCCGGGTCCGACGGCGCGCGGGTTCCGGCGGTGGCGTCGCCCGGGGTGCCGGTGCCGTCGTCCGGGCGGGCCGGGTCACCGGCGTCACCGGGGGAGCGGATCAGCCGGGCGACCACGTACAGCGCGAGGGTGTACATGGCGGCGCCCGCGGTGATGGCCAGCGGCAGCTGGAACCCGCGGAAGAAGAAGTCGGCGCCGGTGGGCGGCACGGCCAGCGCGAGCACGACCGACAGCAGCAGCAGGCCGCGGCGGTAGAACGGCATCGCCCGGGTCACGACCAGCGGCAGCAGCGCCCAGAACAGGTACCAGGGGTGCACGACCGGGCCGAGCAGCACGACGGCGCCGAGCCCGAGGCCGGTGCCGGTGACCGGGTCGACCTTCCCGCGCAGGCAGCCGAGCAGCAGCACGACCACGATCACCGCGATCGGCAGCACGAACAGGCTGCGCATCAGGCCCATCGTGGTCTCGGTGTGGTCGCCGAGCCCGGCGAGCCGGCCGACCTGCCCGGCGAGCAGCCCCAGGTTGGTGCTGATCGACATGGGCGAGATGAGCACGCTGGGTGCGGACAGCCCGCGCACCCAGTTGAACCCCAGCCCGGTGGCCAGGCTGAAGAAGGTGAGCACGGCCGCGGCGATCGCGGACAGCCAGGCCGTCATCACGGCCCAGTCGAGGAGCCTGCCGCCGCGCCTGCGGACCAGGTACACGCCGACGAAGCCGAGCGCGAGCAGCGCCGGGAGCTTCACCGAGGCCGCGGCGACGATCAGCGCGGCACCGCCGGTGATCCGCCACCACGGCCGGACGGTGTCGTCGCGCCCGAGCATCACCCAGAGCCCGAGCAGCAGCAGCGGCAGCATGATCGACTCGTTGTGGATCCCGCTGACCATGTGGAACAGCACCAGCGGGTTCGCCGCGCCGAGCCACAGGACCAGGCCGGCGTCGAGGTCGAACCGGGAGGCCAGCCGGGGCAGCACCCACACCATCAGGGCGACGCCGAGCAGCGCGAGCAGCCGGTGCTCGAGGATGCCGAGCACCACGTTCTCCCCGGACAGCGCGGTGATCCCGCGGCCGAGGCCGAGGAACAGCGGGCCATAGGGCGCCGGGGTGTCGCGCCAGACCGTGGGGATCCCGCGGACCAGCGGGTCGTCGATGCCGAGCGCCTGCGCCGGGCCGATCGAGTACGGGTCGATCCCGCGGGCGAGCGTCGCGCTCTGGGCGAGGTAGCTGTAGATGTCCTTGGAGAACATCGGCGGCGCCAGCGCCAGCGGCACCCCCCACAGGATCGCGGTGCGGCCGAGCTCGCGGCGCTCGGGCGCGGGGTGGTGCGCTCCGCGGGTGGTGAGCATCCGGGCGATCCACAGCCAGGCCGTGACGACCATGAGCAGGCCCGCGTAGGTGACGGCGATCGCGAGGGTGACGTTGCGCGAGGGCAGCCCGATCACGCGCAGCCCGTTGAGCGGGTTCGGCACCGGGAACGCCCCGGAGCCCAGCGCGCTGATCCCCATCAGCAGGGCGCCGGTCAGACCGAGGATCCGCGCGATCCGGGCCTGCTCACGCAGGCCGCGCCGGGCCCGGTGGCCGGCCGACGGCGGTGTGGCGGGGGGATCGGACGGCGCCGCACGCGTCGGGGGGTCGTCGCGCCCGGGCGGGGCGACCTCGGGCGTCACCATGGGAGAAGAGGTTAGTGGTGCGGTGACGGGGGGTCCGGTACCGGCCCTCACCTGCGGGTGGAGTGAGCCCGGTCACCACGGCGGGGGGTCTGTTTTGCCGTGCCGGGACATATACGCAACACTGGTGTTGTGAAAACGGACCGGACAGCGCCGCGGCGCCTCGACGACCCTGCCTGCGGGCACGGCGTCGGCGGCGACGCCGTGGTGCCCGCCGGGTCCGGGACGGGTACCCGCGCCCTCGTGGCGCGGGTGCTCATGGAGCAGGGTCCGGTCACGGCCGCCGTCGTGGCGGCCGAGCTGGAGCTCACCGAGGCCGCCGTGCGCCGGCACCTCGACGCGCTGATCGCCGACGGCGAGGCGGAGGTCCGGGCCCCGGCCCGGTCCGCCCGTCCGCGCGGCCGGGGCCGTCCGGCCCGGGAGTACCTGCTCACCGACACGGGCCGGGTCCGGTTCGGGCACGGGTACGACGACCTGGCCACCCAGGCACTGCGCTTCCTCGCCGAGACGGCGGGGGAGGAGGCGGTCGACGCCTTCGCCCGGCACCGGGTGCGCGAGCTGCTCGGGTCCGACCTCGATGCGGTGACCGCCCCGGCGGAGCCCGCAGAACGCGTCGAAGCGCTGGCCCGGGTGCTCAGCGCCCGCGGCTACGCTGCGCAGGCCCGCCACGGCGGCTTCGGGGTGCAGCTGTGCCAGCACCACTGCCCGGTGGCCCACGTGGCCACCGAGTTCCCGGAGCTCTGCGAGGCCGAGACGCGTGCCTTCGCCGAGCTCCTGGGTACGCACGTGCAGCGGCTGGCCACCATCGCCCGCGGCGACGCCGCGTGCACCACACACGTCCCGCTCGAGGATCCCGAACTCCTCGCGCGGGCGAGAGGTAAGAAGCAAGGCCGTTCCGTCACCGTGAGTGGGAGACCCACTGCGCAGGTGCGGCAGGTGCAAGAAGAAGGGGGCTCCGCCGACGGCGGGACCCTCTCCCACCACGGTCCCCGAAAGGGAGGCAGTCCCTATGACGACCACTCCTGATGTGCGCACCGAGCTCACGCAGGAGGAGACGATCGCGGCGCTCGGCCGGTACGACTTCGGCTGGGCCGACTCCGACGAGGCGGGCTCCATCGCGAAGCGTGGCCTGTCCTCCGAGGTCGTCGCCGACATCTCCCGCCTGAAGAGCGAGCCCGAGTGGATGCTGGAGTTCCGGCAGAAGGCGCTCGACATCTTCGGCAAGAAGCCGATGCCGCGCTGGGGCTCCGACCTGTCCGGGATCGACTTCGACAACATCAAGTACTTCGTGCGCTCCTCGGAGAAGCAGGCCGCCACCTGGGACGACCTGCCCGAGGACATCAAGAACACCTACGACAAGCTGGGGATCCCGGAGGCCGAGAAGGCCCGCCTGGTCTCCGGTGTCGCGGCGCAGTACGAGTCCGAGGTCGTCTACCACTCGATCCGCGAGGACCTCGAGCAGCAGGGCGTCATCTTCCTGGACACCGACACCGCGCTGAAGGAGCACCCGGAGCTGTTCCGGGAGTACTTCGGCTCGGTCATCCCGTCCGGTGACAACAAGTTCTCCGCCCTGAACTCCGCGGTCTGGTCCGGTGGCTCGTTCATCTACGTGCCGCCGGGCGTGCACGTGGACATCCCGCTGCAGGCCTACTTCCGGATCAACACCGAGAACATGGGCCAGTTCGAGCGGACGCTGATCATCGTCGACGAGGGTGCCTACGTGCACTACGTCGAGGGCTGCACCGCGCCGATCTACAAGACCGACTCGCTGCACTCGGCCGTCGTCGAGATCGTGGTCAAGAAGGGCGGCCGCTGCCGTTACACCACGATCCAGAACTGGTCGAACAACGTCTACAACCTGGTCACCAAGCGCGCCAAGGCCGAGGAGGGCGCGACCATGGAGTGGGTCGACGGCAACCTCGGCTCCAAGGTGACGATGAAGTACCCGGCCGTGTGGCTGATGGGCGAGCACGCCAAGGGCGAGGTCCTCTCGATCGCGTTCGCGGGCGAGGGCCAGCACCAGGACGCCGGCGCCAAGATGGTCCACCTCGCGCCCAACACCTCCTCGACGATCGTGTCGAAGTCGGTGGCGCGCGGCGGCGGGCGCACGTCCTACCGCGGCCTGATCCAGGTCAACCCGCGGGCGCGCAACTCCCGCTCGACGGTGAAGTGCGACGCGCTGCTGGTCGACACGATCTCGCGCTCGGACACCTACCCCTACGTCGACATCCGCAACGACGACGTGTCGATGGGGCACGAGGCCACCGTCTCCAAGGTCTCCGACGACCAGCTCTTCTACCTGATGAGCCGCGGTCTGACCGAGGACGAGGCCATGGCCATGGTCGTGCGCGGGTTCGTCGAGCCCATCGCGCGCGAGCTGCCGATGGAGTACGCGCTGGAGCTGAACCGGCTGATCGAGCTGCAGATGGAGGGTTCCGTCGGATGACGACGAGTGACGTTGCCGGCCTCGCGCCCGAGCTGAAGGGCGCCAAGGAGGGGCAGGGCGAGGTCCCGATCGCCTCGGCCGGCGAGCGCTTCCAGTCCTTCGACGTGGAGGCGTTCGAGGTCCCCGGTGGCCGCGAGGAGAACTGGCGGTTCACCCCGCTGCGCCGGCTCAAGGGCCTGCACGACGGCAGTGCCGCGTTCGAGGGCACCGCGCCGGTCTCGGTCACCGAGGCCGCCGGGGTGACCGTCGAGAAGGTCGGCCGCGACGACGCCCGGATCGGCGAGGGCGGTGTCCCGTTCGACCGGGTCGCCGCCGCGGCCTGGTCCGGGTTCGGCGAGGCCACCCTGGTCACCCTGGACGGGGAGAAGCTCGATCCGGTGACCGTCACCGTGGACGGCCCCGGCGAGGGCGTCACGGCGGCCGGCCACCTGCACATCCGCACCACCCCGCACACACAGGCGACGGTCGTCGTCGTGCACCGGGGGTCGGGCGTGCTGGCCGACAACACCGAGGTCGTCCTGGGCGACGGCTCGCAGCTCACGCTGGTCGTGACCGAGGAGTGGGCCGACGACGCCGTGCACGTGGGCGCCGAGCACTACTCGATCGGGCGCGACGCCACCCTGCGGGCCACCACGGTCCAGCTGGGCGGCGACCTGGTCCGGGTCTCCTCGACCGTGCGCTACGCCGGCCCCGGCGGCGACGCCGAGCTCATCGGGCTCGGCTTCACCGACGCCGGCCAGCACCTCGAGCAGCGGCTGCTGGTGGACCACGCGGTGCCGAACTGCAAGTCCAACGTGCTCTACAAGAACGCGCTGCAGAGCCTGACGAAGGACTCCTCGCACGTGGTGTGGATCGGCGACGTGCTGATCCGGGCCGCCGCCGAGAACACCGAGACCTTCGAGTTCAACCGGAACCTGGTGCTCACCGAGCACTGCCGCGCCGACTCCGTGCCCAACCTGGAGATCGAGACCGGCGAGATCGTGAGCGCGGGCCACGCCAGCGCCACCGGCCGGTTCGACGACGAGCAGCTGTTCTACCTGCGCAGCCGCGGCATCCCCGAGGACCAGGCGCGTCGCCTGGTCGTCCGCGGGTTCTTCGGCGAGGTCCTGAACAAGATCACGCTGCCGGAGCTCAAGGAGCGCCTCGAGGCGGCCGTCGAGGCCGAGCTCGCGCTCACCGGCGTCTGAGCGCAGCTCGGCACCGATTCCGCACACTTCCCGAATACGGAGCGACCACCACCGATGTCCACTCTGGAGATCAAGGACCTGCACGCCTCGGTCGAGACCGAGGACGGCCCCAAGGAGATCCTGCGCGGTGTGAACCTCACCGTCCGCGCGGGCGAGACGCACGCGATCATGGGGCCGAACGGCTCCGGCAAGTCCACGCTGGCCTACGCCATCGCCGGGCACCCGAAGTACACCGTCACCGGTGGCGAGGTGCTGCTGGACGGCGAGAACGTCCTGGAGATGTCGGTCGACGAGCGGGCGCGGGCCGGGCTGTTCCTGGCCATGCAGTACCCGGTCGAGGTCCCGGGCGTGTCGATGGCGAACTTCCTGCGCTCGGCGGCCACGGCCACCCGCGGCGAGGCGCCGAAGCTGCGGACCTGGGTCAAGGAGGTCAAGGAGGCCATGGCCGGCCTCGACATCTCCCCGGAGTTCGCCGACCGCTCGGTCAACGAGGGCTTCTCCGGCGGTGAGAAGAAGCGCCACGAGGTGCTCCAGCTCGAGCTGCTGAACCCGAAGTTCGCCGTGCTCGACGAGACCGACTCCGGCCTCGACGTCGACGCCCTGCGCGTCGTGTCCGAGGGCGTGAACCGGTACCGGTCGGGCGGCGAGACCGGCGTCCTGCTGATCACGCACTACACGCGGATCCTGAACCACATCAAGCCGGACCGCGTGCACGTGTTCTCCGGCGGCCGCGTCGTCGAGTCCGGCGGCCCCGAGCTGGCCGACGAGCTGGAGAAGAACGGCTACGTCCGGTTCACCCAGGCCGACAAGGCGGCGGCGGGCCAGAAGGCACTGGCCTGACCATGACCCTCACCCACGGAACCGGGACCACGGCCGGCCACAGCGCCGATGCTCGTTCCGCCGGCGCTGCTCTCGGTGCCGACGCCGTGGCCCGGATCCGGGCGGACTTCCCGATCCTCGCGCGCACGGTGCGCGAGGAGAAGCCGCTGGTCTACCTCGACTCCGGTGCGACCTCCCAGCGGCCGCGCCAGGTGCTCGACGCCGAGCGCACGTTCCTGGAGCGGCACAACGCGGCCGTCCACCGGGGCGCGCACCAGCTCGCCGAGGAGGCCACCGACGCCTACGAGTCCGCCCGGGCACGCATCGCGGCGTTCGTCGGTGCGAACGACGACGAGGTCGTGTTCGTCAAGAACGCGACCGAGGGCATCAACCTGGTCGCCTACGGCCTGGGCAACGCCTCGGTCCGGACCGGGCTCGACGCCGCCTCCGAACGGTTCGCGCTCGGCCCCGGTGACGAG
>JAESFO010000724.1_pt1 | contig 15297 bp, 20 predicted proteins | sample 9269421 | NCBI WGS metagenome assembly JAESFO01 (sample SAMN14502839, study PRJNA617101) | algae metagenome | isolation source: Nostoc desertorum CM1-VF14 and co-occurring heterotrophs from rocky... | place: USA: Clark Mountains, San Bernardino, California | collected 2000-06-05 | reverse complement strand
CTTGAACTTTGATGAAGCTCGGCGGACAGCGGTCACGTGCGTCTCAGGCGGGCATGAAGGAAAGCGAGCACGGCCGCTTCCTCGGATGGCAGCTTGGCGAGGTCACACTTCAGATCGTTTTTAATTCTTCGCGTCAGGGTGTTGATCAACGAGCCTTCGAGATACGCGCTGATTATTTCAGGATGCACGTAGCATTTGCGGCAGATGGTGGCGGTATTGCCGAGACGCGTAGCCACCGCCTCGATTGCGCTGCGTATGTTTCGCTTTGCATGTGCCTCGCTGTCGACCTTTCCGAATTCACGGAGAGCAACGGATGCGAGCACCGTGCCTGCCCACGTACGAAACATCTTCGCCGAAACAGTCGGTCCCGCTACTTCGCGCAGGTAGTCGTTAACGTCGGCGCTTGTGACTTGCCGGACGGCACCGTCGTCGTCCTCGTACTGGAAGAGATGCTGCCCCGGAAGGTCCTGGCAACAGCGCACGATGCGGGCGATGCGCCTGTCGGAAACCTTGAGCTGCCACTCCTTCCCAGTCTTGCCTCGAAAACGGAATTTGACGTGGCTGCCGTCGAACGAAACGTGGCGGTCTTGAAGTGTCGTCAACCCGAAACTTTTGTTGTCAACCGCATACTTTCGGTTGCCGACACGGATCAGCGTAGTGTCGAGGAGATGCACGATCGTGGCCAGCACGCGCTGCCGGCTCAAGCCGCGCTCTGCCATATGCTCTTGGATCGTCGCCCGTAGGCGGGGCAAGTTGCGGCCGAAGTCGATCAGGCTTTCATACTTCGCTTCGTCGCGCACGCGATGCCAATCCGGGTGGTAGCGGTATTGCTTGCGGCCCCTGGCATCTCGGCCGGTGGCTTGGATGTGCCCGTTTGCATACCGGCAGATCCAGACGTCGGTCCAGGCCGGTGGAATGGCAAGGCTGCGGATGCGCTGCATCACAGCCTGATCTTTGACCGTTTCGCCGCTCGGCCACGTGTAACGGAACAGTTTGCGGGGACGAGATCGCGTAATGCCGCGTTCTTCATCATCAACGAAGCGCAATCCTGCGTCTTCTGCACACGCTGCGGAGTCCAATACAGCATCGGAAGGCGGGGAGGCGATCTTGTCCAGCATTGGGGCTCACGCGGATACTCGGCGAGCATATAACGCAGCCCGAGCAGCCAGGGTTCAAGCGTGAGACTTACTTTCCTTTCTTCCGGTTCGCTTCGATAGCGAGAGGTCGCCTTCTTCGGAGCGATGGGAAGAATGGTTTGCTGAAGGTAATTAGGCGGGCGCTTTGGTCACCCAGCTTTCCGAAGGTGGTAGCGCCCAGCCGTTGCTAGCCATATCTCTTGCTGCGGATGCCTTACCTACTGCAGCTTTAGCTATCTGCGTGGTTTCCGTCTGCGTCTCCATATTCCCAAGTCCGCTTACTCGGCGAAGCTGAAGCTTCATCCTTTTTCAATCGTGGCTCTCACGCGATTCCGCCGCGTGGAGTTGATGTCAATCCAGACGGGCGCGTGGTCACTGGTGTGCGGAAGCCCGCGACATGCCCTGTCCACTCCGGCTGCGCTCAACCCCTTTGCGAATGGTGGATTCAAAAGAAGGTGGTCGATGCGCAGACCGGCGTTGTTGCCGTCAAAATAATCTATTCAAAGGTGCACTCCGCACTGGTCGGAGCGTGCGCGTGGAACGCGCGGAAGTGCGTCTGCAGTCCGGAAAGCGGAACGACTTCACCCGGCTTGCCGAAAAGGAAGAACACCCTATGGCCGCGCCTCGCGCCAACTGGAAGGGCTATCTTGTTACCTGTCCAGCGGCCCTTTATCCGGCTTTGAACCAATCCGCGAAAATCCGCTTCAACAATCAACCTGAAGACTCGAAATCTTCTTCGGCAACAGATTGTAGATGAAGCAACAAGGCAGTGTTGTCGAAGGCGACCGCAAGGGTCGGGGCCACGAACTGTCCAATAGCAAGTACGTGCTGATTGAGCCCGAGGAGTTGGATGCGGTCGAAGTCCTAGGCACGCACACCATCGACATCGACAAGTTCGTACCCGTTGAGGAAATCCATAAGCGCGGTTACGAGCGGGCGTACTACGTCGTTGCCGACCACAAGACGGGTGAGGAAGCCTTTGCGGTCATCCGCGAGGCAATGAAGGACAAAAGCCGCGTAGCGCTCGAGCGCCTCGTGAACCGCGAGCATATCCTGGCCATCGAGCCTAGGGCAAAGAAAGTGAAGAACGAAATGCGCCGCTACAAGCGCGGCAAGGCGAAAAGTGGACCGGGCAGCAAGGGCGGAAAGGTCAAAAGCAAGAAACAGGTTATCGAATCACTTCCACACCAATCGGCCGACGGCCGCGATGACAGACTAAATCATCGAAACAGGCAGTACGTCGGATGAGACTTTTTCCCGCGGCTCGGTGTTCGTCTTAGTGACGGCCACCTACAGCAGCTTATCGATCGTGATCGGCAGTGAACGAACTCTCTTCCCCGTCGCATGGAAGATGGCGTTGGCAACAGCTGCCGCTGTGCCCACTATGCCGATTTCCCCCACGCCTTTAACGCCCAGTGGTGTCACTTCAGGGTCGGGTTCATCGACAAAAATCACTTCGATATCCTCGATGTCCGCATGTGTCGGAACATGGTATTCGGCAAAACTGTGGTTCATATAGCGCCCTAGCCGCGTGTCCATAAGGCTCTCCTCATGCAGCGCCATGCCAATACCCATCACGACGCCACCAAGGATTTGGCTGCGGGCTGTCTTGGGGTTGATGATACGTCCAGCCGCCACCGCGATGACGATGCGCGTTACCCGAACCACGCCCAGCTCTGCGTCGACCTTAACTTCAGCAAAGATTGCGGAATGGGTATTGCGTGACTTCCGGATCTGGCTCCACATGTCGCGCCAGCCAGGCTTCGCGGTCTCTTCCACCTTGAGCTCGTCGAGTTCTGAGCGGGCGATAACCTCCGCGAGGGACAACGCCATCTCATTGGCGGCTCTCAAGCGGATTGCGCCGTCCTCGAATAGGATATCCTCGTCCCGGGCGTTCTTAAACGCGTCGTCGTCGAGTTGTTTTGCCCGTTGGATCAGCTGACGCCGGAGTGACTGCGCTGCAAGTTGCACGGCCGCGCCGGTGGAAGCCGCCGCCCAGGACCCACCTTGCACCGGAGCCGTCGGCAGTGAGCTGTCGCCGAGCCGAACATTGATTCGGTCAATTGGCACCCCAAGAGTATCCGAGGCGATCTGCGCCATGATTGTGTACGTTCCCGTACCGATGTCTGAGGTCGCAGAAGACACCTCAAGACGACCATCACGCGTGAGCGTCACCGAGGCGGACGTAGGATTAAAGAGCGCTTCCCACATGCCGGTCGCCATACCCCAGCCTACGAGATCTTTGCCGTCGCGCATCGAGCGGGGTTTCGCAATGCGGCGGCTCCAGCCGAACTTGTCGGCGGCGGCCTGGTATGCCTCGCGCAGCGCTTTGCTCGTGAAGGGGCTATCGTTCATCGCGTCCTTGTCCGAATAATTGACAAGACGCAATTGCAACGGGTCCAAGCCGCTTTCATATGCGAGTTCGTCCATAGCCATTTCGAAAAGTGTCATGCCAGTGGCAGCGCCCGGCGCCCGCATGTCTGACGGCGTGTAAATGTCCAACGGTGCTACCGCGTAGTCAGAAGTCGCATTGGGACACGCGTAATTCATCATCCCCCAATTCACGACCGTTTCCATGTAGTTCTCGAATCGAGACGTAGCTGTCGTCGCTGTTTGCGAGATTGCTGTAAGCTTGCCGTCCTTGCCAGAACCCAAGGCCACGGTCTGGGTCGCTTCGGGTCGGTGAGCGTGGCTGAACATCTGCTGACGGGTCATGACGACGCGAACCGATCGCTTGAGCATCTTAGCTGCTAGCGTCGCGAGGTAGACGTGATACTGCGGCCTGAGGCCAGACCCGAACGCGCCACCTACATACGGGTTAAGCACTTGCACCTGGTCCGCCGCGAAACCGAATGCCGACATCAGGTAGCGCTGCACATTTTGCGGCCCCTGTGTCTTGTCGTGCACAACGATCGAGCCGTCATCTTTCCAGAAGACTGTGGCGGCGTGCATCTCCATCGGGTTGTGATGATGCGGCGGCATGTGGTACTCGCCCGCAACCTTGATATCCGCTTCGCCTAACGCCTTGACGGCGTCGCCGCGATCCTTGTGCGCCGTGTACCCTGACCTCTTGCGCATGGGCACAAATCGCTCAGCCTGAGCTGTGGCAAAATCGGTGTTGAAAGCCTCTGCGTCATATTGGATGTCGACAATCGTTGCCGCGAAGCGCGCGGCCTCGAACGTTTCGGCCGCTACCAAGGCCACCGGCTGTGCGCTGAACTGGATGCGGTCGTCGTAAAAGGCACGAAAAGGAGAGCCTGGAGGCGCGACGTCATCGTGAAAGTTGCGGTCAAACCAAGCGATGTGAGGCCGGTTTTTGTGTGAGATAACCTCCACAACGCCGGGAACGGCTTTAGCTGCTGTTACGTCGATCAGCTTGATGAGTCCCTTGGGTATTGCAGAGGACACGATGACCCCGTGAAGCAAGCCAGGGGCATCGTATTCGGCCGCGTAACGAGCGCTTCCCGTGACCTTCGCTCTGCCATCAATCCGGTTTGTGGGGGATCCGATAGTCACGCGCTCATTCATTTCGGGCCCGCCTAAGCAACACTTTTTCTAATTTGACTTTGGGGTATGCCTGCTGCAGCCTGCCCAAGTGCGCGGACGATGGCGCGCTTGGCCAGTTCGATCTTGAAGTCGTTCTGCCCCTGACCAACAGCGCCTTCCAAGACCTTTTCGGCAAACGACTTGAACGCCCCAGTATCGGGCGCCCTGCCGAGCAGCTCCTTTTCGGCGTTTTCAACACGCCAAGGCTTGTGAGCGACACCGCCGAGCGCGACTCGGACGTCGGTTAATGCACCGTCGACGATTTTCATGGCGACAGCGACCGACACGAGCGCAAATGCGTAGGACAACCGATCCCGGAGTTTCAAATACGTGTAGTGGGTGCGGAACGTATCCGGAGGAAGATCAATCGACGTCACGAGCTCGTCGGCACGGAGAGTGGAATCTTTAGAGGGGTCCGCACCTGGCAAGCGGTGAAAATCGGCAATCGGGATGATGCGCGTGCCTTGAGCACCCTGAACGTTTATCATCGCGTCGAGTGCGCGCAAAGCAACGCACATGTCAGATGGGTGCGTCGCAATGCATTGGTCACTTGCGCCGAGGATCGCGAGGTTGCGGTTCAGGCCGCCAAGAGCACCACATCCGCTTTGCGGCTGCCGTTTATTACAGGGCGCGGCGGTGTCGTAGAAATAGAGACACCGTGTCCGCTGAAGCAAGTTCCCACCGTTGGTCGCAGCGTTGCGGAGTTGAGGACTCGCGCCGGCCAGGATCGCGCTAGCTAAGAGTGGATAGTGCGTTTCGACACTTGGGTGCCATGCCGTATCGGCGTTGGTTGCGAGCGCCCCGAGGCGCAATCCGCCGGCGGGGAGAGCTTCGATGCCCTTGAGAGGCAGCCCCGAAATGTCTATGAGGCGGTCGGGCCGCGTAACGTTTTCCTTCATAAGGTCGACAAGGTTGGTGCCACCCGCTAGGAACGTGGCGCCGGTCGCTTGTAGAGCTTGGTCTATCGAGCCGGCCCGTTGGTAGGTAAAGGGCGTCATGAGCCGCTCTCCAGGACGTCACCGATAGCGTCCGCAATATTGGTGTAGGCGCCACAGCGACACAAATTACCGCTCATGTATTCGCGGATGCTCTCACGACTTTTCGCTCGGCCTTCATTCAGCAGACCTTGAGCCGAGCAGATCTGGCCCGGCGTGCAGTAACCGCATTGAAATGCATCCCGCTCAATGAATGCCGTTTGCAGCGGATGCAGAGCATCCGCTGAGGCGAAACCTTCGATGGTCTGGATTTGCGCGCCGTCTTTGCTACAAGCGAGCGCGAGGCAGCTATTGATACGTTTGCCGTCCACTAGCACCGTGCAAGCGCCGCACTGGCCGTGATCACATCCCTTTTTTGTACCTGTAAGTCCCAACCGATCGCGGAGCAGGTCGAGCAGCGTGGTCCATGGCTCGACTTTAAGGTGTCGCGGATCGCCGTTGATCACCAGATCGATATCTATTGCACCGGACAGAGCAGGCGATGCCGCCTCCGGGTGAGCCCGTGCTTTCAACATTGCAGTCTCCAAGGTCTCAAGGTGCGGCAACCCGATAAACATGCCGAGCGAGCGTTGGTTCCGGGATGATGCGCTAGGCTTGTCGACCTTTTTTAACCCGCGACGCCTAAGCGTGCTGACCACCTGACCCTGACGGAACCGGTGTTGCGCAGCGTCGTTGGGAGGCCGAGGCCCTCATGGTCAAGCTGGATCAACTCAAATTCGGACTACCCGGCGAAAGCGCCGCTCATATCTGCGTCGACATGCAGAGAATGTTCGCCGAAGCCACCGAATGGCAGGTGCCGTGGTTCAAGCGCGTTTTGCCCTACGTTGTGGAGATTGTGGCTGCCAAGCCTGAGCGAACGATTTTTACACGCTTCATTCCCGCACAATGCACGGGCGAGGGGGCCGGGATGTGGCGACGCTACTACGAACGCTGGCCGTCGATGACGATTGAGGCGCTAGGAGCGGATCTGGTTGACATTGTGCCGGCGCTCGGCCGTTTTGCACCGCCGGCGCGAATTTTCGATAAGCATGTTTATTCGCCGTGGATCGGAACGGACCTCCATCTCCAGCTGCAATATGCAAAGATAGATACGCTCATTATCACCGGTGGCGAAACGGATGTCTGCGTGCTCAGCACCGTGCTCGGCGCGATTGACTGGGGCTTCCGTGTCATCCTGGTCAAAGACGCTCTATGCAGTTCAGCTGATGCCACGCATGATGCGATGATGGAAGTTTACTGCAACCGCTTCGGCCAGCAGGTCGAGACGGTGACAACCCAAAGGCTACTCGACAGCTGGGCCCGCTAACATGTCAAACCAGCACCTCGTGCAGATCTTACTGCCTAAGTCGAATGGTGATGGCGCTCCTGTGGATATGGAGTGGTTCATGGCTTTCGTTGAAGAGCTAAGTGACCGGTTTGGAGGTGCCACAAGCTTCCTCCGTGCGCCCGCCGAAGGACTTTGGGAAGATGGAAGCAAAACCGAGCAAGACGCCGAATACATAGAGAAGCAGACTGAGGCGCATGAGGAAGTCGTTTCGCTCTTCAAGGGGTATGCGGAGAAGGGGGATGATGCGAAGCTGAAGCAGTTCGCCTCGGAGACGCTTTCAACGCTCCAAGCCCACCTGGATCATGTCAAAAAACTGACGAGAAGCGTCCGCGCTATTTTAGACGCGGGCGCATGAGCCAGCTCACAATCGGCAGTAATATTTCGAAAGGCATAGCCCGCACCCACCACCCTAGGACGGTGGTTGTGAAGCCCGGCCCAGCAACGCGTCGGCCGAGACGATAGGATCGCCATGCAAGACGCGCCATACGATCGGGCGAGGAACTTGCGAAAAGCGTTTTGTAATGGGTACGCCTGCCTCCAAGCTCGCCGAGCATTTGCGTCCGCACCGGCCCAAACGTCACGGTGCAAATCCTTACCCCTTCTCCTGCGCATTCGGCGCTGATCGCTGCGGTCAGCGAGAGCACGTAAGCCTTGCTTGCAAAATAAGCTGCATTCCACGGACCGGGCGTGAAGGCACCTAGCGAAGAGAGGTTGAGGATACCTCCGCGGCAACGCGCTCTCATTGCCGGAAGGGCCATCCGTGTGAGCCGCGTCACCGCCGCGATGTTGGTCGCGACGAGCTGGTCGATATGCGATGGGTCCTGCACCGAAAACGGTCCGGACATCGCGATCCCTGCATTGTTTACAAGAACATCGAGATATAGCCCATGCCTCTCAAGCACCTGCTCGATGCGCTGGAAAGCGTCCATGGTGCCGACGTCGAGCGCCTCTGCAATAATTAGCGCTTTGGGGAAGGCCGAGCGAAGCTCAGAGGCCGCTTGGGCTAGCCCTTCAATCGACCGGGCGATGAGCACGATGGCACGTCCTTCGCGGGCCAGCCTTCGAGCGAGGGCGAAGCCGAGACCCTGAGAAGCGCCGGTAATGACCGTCGCAGGTCGTTTGCCAGAGACTGCGGCCATAGCCTCTGGCGCCGGGTGGGCAGAGCGCGCGACGTAAAGGTTTGCGAACCTCTCAAGAATGTCCATCGTTAGGTCTTTGGTAGCCAGCGCCAGATGCCGAAAATATTCACCCCTAACAGGATGACGTTCTGTATGACGAGGGATGGCTTCGCTTCGAGCCATCCATCGGCAATCCAGGCGACGGACGCTGCGCCGAACACGATAAAACCGGCCACCATGGTCTTAGGAGACCAGTTTGATGCCACCATGCAGGCGGCAACAACGGTTAGGCATGCCGCCACAGTACGCAGAAGGGAGAGCATTTCCATATTAGGTATCCGCCATCCTGCGTCCTTGTTTGGCGACGTGCCGTAAGCTTCAAACACTCTGTTCGCTCGATCGTGCAGTTCGCAATTTTGTACCGTTGGCAGTCATATCGACGTCTTGCGCGGGTCTAAAGGCTGTGCGGACACCGGTTTTAGCGCCCTGTCTAATACATGATCCACGCGTTGCGCCACAAGGTCAGGGTGAGCGTGATGGACCATATGGCCGGTGCCCGGCACTTCATCGAAGAAACTGTTATGAAGAGTCCTATGAAGACGGCGGCTCTGGTTTGCCGTGGTGACACTCTTGTCGTCGCTACCGGCGATGAGATCTATGGGTAGAAGGAGCTCGCGGTAGTGGTGGCTAAGGCGTGCGGCAGACCGGGGTAGCTCAACGGTGTCATCGGCAACAGCAGTGAGCTGCGACGGCCTCATCGCCAGATCTAGTGGATATTCGGCAAGAAACCGCTTCGACGGAGCCTTTGGCGAAAAAACGCGCTTAAACGCCAAGGTTGCGCTCGCCCTCGCGATGAGGGGCCACACGGTGTGGCGCAGAATGTCGCCGATGATCGGTGACGCAACGACGCTTTGCACGAGTGCGTCTCCCCGAATGGTTGGATAGTAGTATCCGCCCATAAGCACCAGCCCAGAGATCGCGGCTGAGACCTTGAGCGCTACTGCGAGGGCTACGAGTGTCGACCACGAGTTCGCCACGATAACAGGGTGATCAAGTTTTAACTCACGGATGAATGCGAGGATGACGGCAGCTTCTTTCTCGGCTGTCCAGCCGCGATCATTGCGTGCGCTCCATCCAAAGCCAGGACGGTCGGGTATAAGAACCCGATGCCTTTTTGAGAGTCGATCGAGGAGCCCGCTGGCTTGGAGCTCTTCCATCATCGCGCCGTTACCATGAAGCAAGAGGACAGGTCTCCCTTGCCCTCGCTCCATGTAATGGATTTTTATGCCGCCTGCTGAGACGAAGCGGCCTTCCGGGCGAGCGCGCGCTTCCGCGCGGCGCGCCATTAGATGGACCGCAATCGCCGCTCCGCCGAGCACACCTACTCCCACGGCCGCGGCCGTCAGGCCCTTACGATGGTTAGAGCTCACAATTCGATTAGGTGGAAACATGCGGCCTCCTCTTCCCATCGGAGGAAAGCACCTGGGTCCTCGTGTTAGTTCCACGCCGCCTCATCGCGGACAGCATCCTCGCCTTGCATACTGTTCTCTCTGGCTGGTCATCTCTCTGGAGCACGCATCGATCCGCTTTGGGCCTCTGCCGACTTTGTCAATCTCTGCCCGCAAGCGTGGGAACCTACGCAAGTTCAGGCCGGTTGAGCGATTTATCATAGGGCGTTCGGCGACGCCCGCGCCAGAGGATCGCCATGCCCAAGAAGAAATCTCTAGAGAACTCAGAAAGCGCCGTTGTCGACACTCTGTTAGGCAACGCCGGCGAGACCCACCAAAGGGCCGGAGGCGACGTGCCGTCCCTAACCACGCAACAGGGCATTCCCGTCTCCGACGACCAGAACACACTTCGCCAAGGTTCTCGCGGCCCCGCCCTGATTGAAGATTTTCACTTCCGCGAGAAGATCTTTCACTTCGACCATGAGCGCATCCCGGAAAGGGTCGTACACGCACGCGGATTCGGCGCGCATGGCTACTTCGAAACGTTGGATAGTCTCGCGGACGTTACGCGTGCGGACGTCTTCCAGCGGGTTGGCGAAAAAACAGAAGCGTTCGTGCGCTTCTCGACAGTGGCCGGCAGCAAGGGCTCTTTCGATCTCGCGCGAGACGTTAGGGGTTTTGCTGTCAAGATATATACGAAGGAAGGCAATTGGGACTTGGTCGGCAACAACATCCCCGTGTTCTTCATTCAAGATGCGATCAAATTTCCGGACATCATACATTCGGTGAAGCCCGCGCCGGACCGCGGCTTTCCTCAAGCGCAATCCGCGCACGATAACTTCTGGGACTTCATTTCGCTCACCCCCGAGAGCATGCACATGATCATGTGGGTCATGTCAGACCGGGCGATCCCGAGATCCTTCCGGTTCATGGAGGGCTTCGGCGTCCATACCTTCCGCTTCGTCAACGCGGCGGGGACTTCTAACTTCGTGAAGTTCCATTGGAAGCCCAAGCTGGGTTTGCAATCTGTGATGTGGAACGAAGCAGTCAAGATCAACGGCGCGGATCCGGATTTCCACCGTCGCGACCTCTGGGACGCGATCACCACTGGCGATTTCCCGGAGTGGGAACTCGCCGTCCAATTGTTCGACGATGCCTTCGCCGAGTCCTTCGATTTCGATGTGCTGGACCCAACTAAGCTGATCCCGGAAGAGGTGTTGCCGGTCCGCGTCGTGGGCAGGCTGGTGCTTGACCGGGTGGTGGATAATTTCTTCGCAGAGACTGAGCAGGTCGCGTTCATGACGCAAAACGTTCCGCCCGGTATCGACTTCAGCAACGACCCGCTGCTCCAGGGGCGCAACTTCTCTTACCTCGATACTCAGCTCAAACGCTTGGGCAGCCCGAATTTCACCCACCTACCGATCAACGCGCCACGCTGTCCCTTCGCGCATTTCCAGCAGGACGGGCACATGGCGTTCCGCAACCCACAGGGGCGCGTGAATTACGAGCCCAACTCCTGGGCGCAAGGTGGCCCGCGAGAAGATCCCGAGCGCGGTTTTCGAAGCTTCCGCGAAGAAACCGACGGACCAAAGACCCGCCTGCGTCCCGAAAGCTTCTCCGACCATTATAGTCAGGCCCGGCTATTCTACGTCAGCCAAACAGCGATAGAGCAAAAACACATCGCAGACGCGCTCGTCTTCGAGTTGAGTAAGTGTGAGAGGCCTGACATTCGGGAAAGGGTAGTTTCACATCTGGTCAACGTTCATACCGTACTTGCAGCGACCGTAGCGAACGGCCTTGGAATGAACCTACCGCCAGCGATGCCAGCCGCGAGACCGCCGCGAGAGGATCTTCCTTCCTCACCCAAGCTTAGTATCGTCAAGAATGGTCCGCGCAGTTTCGAAGGCCGGAAACTTGGAGTGCTACTCACCGATGGAGCGGACGGAAAGCTGTTCAATGCACTGGCTGATGCCATTTCCGCGGTAGGAGGCGTGATCGAGGTGGTTGCTCCTAAAATTGCGGGAGCCACGCTGTCAGACGGGTCTATCGTGCCGGCCAAACAAAAAATCGATGGAGGACCGTCCGTACTTTATGACGCTGTAGCAGTGCTGTGTTCCTCCCAGGGCTGCAAACTGTTGTGTGCCGATAAAACTGCCAAGGACTTTGTCAACGACGCCTTCGCTCACTGCAAGTTTGTCGGCTATGTCCCGGACGCAATGCCACTTCTCGATGCAGCAGGTATTGGCGACAGCCTCGATGGCGGATGCCTGAACTTGAAACCGGAGGGCGTTGGGGACTTTGTCTCGACGCTCGGCGAACTCCGCGTGTGGGAGCGAGAGGCCCTTGTCGATCTAGACGCAATGAAGTGAGGCAGAGAAAGACCGCGAACTTTGCTAAGTTTATTGCAGGCTATTGGCAACTGCATTGATTGGCATGCCCCTAAGCGGACAACCTAGGAACTGTTGTGTTTCACGGCGATTGGTCATAGCGGCCAATTGTTTGAGGAGACCAACATGGAATCGCTAGACAGGCTCTTTGAAGAGACTTTGCGCGACGTTTACTACGCCGAGAAGGCCATACTGAAAAACTTGCCCAAAATGGCCAAGAACGCCAATTCGACGGATCTCGCATCAGCCTTCGAAACCCATATCGAAGAGACCGAGGCCCAAGTTGAGCGCCTTGAGCAGATATTTGAGATGATCGGCAAAGCCCCCCGTGGCAAGCGCTGTCCAGCCATCGACGGGCTTGCCGAAGAAGCTGCCGAGATCATGAAGGAAGCCAAGGATGACATGGTGAGAGATGCGGGCATGCTCGCAGCGGCGCAAGCTGTCGAGCACTACGAGATTGCGCGGTACGGCACACTCGCGGCTTGGGCTGAAAAGCTAGGCCTGTCAGAGGTTGTACCGCTTCTAGAAGCGACGCTCGAAGAGGAAAAGGCTACCGATCAGAAGCTTACCGAGCTCGCGGATTTGGAAATCAATGTGGAAGCTAACAACGCTGCCGAGAAGAACGAAACCAATAAGCCCAGAGGCCCGAAAAAGGCCGCGTCGAAGTAAGGTTGCCGTATCGCAGCCATCGAGCTGTTGCTGTTCCTTGGCTTTTGGCGATTGTGCTGGCGCGATAGCGGAAGCGTCATCTGTGAGTCGCGAGAAACCTTGCGCTCTGACTGGCCTCGTGACCGTCACAAACATGATGATCGCAATGCCTTTGGGCCACCGGTCCGAGCTTACAAACTCTCCAGCACAAGATGAGGGCCGCGCTCGCCAAACTAACGCCAGTTCAAACCGGGGAAAAAGGCCCCGGTGGTTGCGGGGCCTTTCATGTGAGCGATCCGTCAACGAGATGGAGAAGCACTATTATCTGACGGCGACCTTTGGGAGGGGCCGTTTTTATTGCCTGGAGCTCCTGCCACGCCGCTCGAATCCTGGCTCGGCGACGTTCCGGCGCCCGGACCGGTTTGGTTAGCGCCCTGGCCGCTGGCACCGGCTGAGGTGCCGCTGCTCGCATCATCGCCAGGCTGCTTAGTCGAAGGTCCGGTACGGGTGTCCGCTGGGCCCTGAACACCGGGACCGGAATTTGAGGCGCCGCCTGCGGTACCGGTATTGTCGGCGGCAAACGCGCAAGTAGTTGCTAGAGCTGTAGCGAGTGCAGTGGCACAAAGAAGCTGTCTCATTGATTTTTCCTTATTGTTGAGCGTTGTGATCCTCCAATTCGTGCTTCGGCGCCTAGTTCCGCACGGCGCCGTTGGATCGATGGACGCGGCGGACGTTGATGTCACCAACTAATGGCGAAAAATGCGCACGGAGTTCTAGAGGACGGACGCGTGAGCGATCTCCGCAATGGGCGGAAGATCGAAAGGCGCTGCTCATGGGCGAGCGCAGCGAGGGCGATGACGGCTTGGTTCTCGTGCACGTGCAAGAGGCGAAGCGGTTACGGCCTTTGCGTGTCGCCGATCTGAATATGGTCCTCTCTAGAGCGCCGAATGATAAGGCGGCCGCAAATATACTTTTCACCCGATTGCCTCGAGGGGAATAAGGAGGTGACAGGTGTGGATCGCCAATGTCAGCTAGTGGGACCGACGATTTCGAGGCGGGTCGCCGCCTTAGCGTACAGTCTCGTACGCAGCTCCGACCCAGCACGCCTGCGCATTTGTGCAGATCGGCACAGAACGATCCCTTAAGCCGGCTGATTAATTAGTGAACTAGCAGCGCAGCCAAACCGAACGCCAGTCTTCCTCTGTTGAGATACGCCTGCGCAGCGAGCAAAAAAGAATGCAGGTTCCCAGGAGACAGCCGATCAATTAGAGAGCGCATCTCCTTGAGGGTCAATGGCCACTTGTCTTTTTTCGCCATTCACGACTGTAGTTCCTTTGTGACCGTTCTCGATTATCGGATCTGGCCGGTTGGGCGGCTTATCGGGATAGACGTAGGGCACAGTATCCTCCTTCAGCAGGTTACGAGGCGGCCGGTCTAGCGCGAGTATACAGGCACCAGGTGGACGCATAGCTGAGCACCTTAGACGGGCGGCTGTTATTTGGGCTTTTTCTTCTCACGACCCCAAGCGTCGTAAACTTCTCTATCGTAGCCGGCCCTCGCGCTATGAAAAATGAGCGCCATAATCGCAACCCCGATCGTCGTTGTGAGCGCAATGCCAAGGATCGCCGCTAGCGTGCCGTGAAAGCCTAGCCCCTGGAAAAAGCCTAGAAGCCACAGTGTGCCGTAGCCCAGCACGAGCAATGTCGTACTGATCACGGTCTTTGTCTGATGCATAAGATGCCCCTCCGCGTCCTCGGAAGCTTCAAAAGAAAAGCGGGGCACCAATCCCTCGTCCAGAAAATGTGCGTACGTCAGCGTACACTGTCGTGGGGAATTCACAGCTTTGGCAGGCCTACTGTCCTTGTTGGAGACTTGCGACGGCTCATAGTCGCCTGCTTCTCATTTTCCGGGCTGCATAGGGTCCGCCCAGCCACTCACTTCGCAATGAACCGTTGCGGCTCGCGGGAGTTTTCGAACGAAAGCTTAGTTGAAGGAGCACACCCTCATGACTCCCCATCTCAAGGATCGAAACAAAGACGTCGGTCACGGAACGCGAATGGGCTTCCGTATCTCAAGCGTCGTCGGCGTACTGCTATTCGTCGCGATTATCACTTTCTTCGCCGCCGGTCCGCGAATGAGCGTTTCTGATAACGCGCCGGGCGGAGACACGAACACGCCCGCAGAAAGCATGGCGGCTCCAGAGCAACAGAAGACACCATCAACCAATTCAGCAACAGCCAACGCGCCTACTCAAGCGGTGCCGCAGCCTCCGACGCAGCGACCTTCGCCATAGAACAGCGGGCCGTTTAGATGGCGGGGTCCATCTTCTCTTCGCTCGGGTGAAAGATGTCGATCGACTGGCAATCCGTATTCGTCCCAACCATCGGTATCCTTGATGTGATAGTCCGAGGTACCATCATGTATCTCGGACTCTTCGTAGTTCTGAGGTTCATCGCTCGTCGCCAGGCCGGCAGCTTTGGTCCAGCGGATCTCCTAGTCATCGTGCTGATTGCGGATGCGGCCCAAAACGGGCTTGGCAAAGAATACGGTTCGGTGACCGAAGGGCTCATCCTCGTCATGACAATCGTTGCCTGGGAGTACGTGATCGATTGGCTGCAGTATAGATTTCCGGCTCTGCGGCCGATTCTAGCCGCTCCGCCGCTCACATTGATTGAGAATGGGAAGCTCCACG
>JAESFO010000723.1_pt1 | contig 15311 bp, 8 predicted proteins | sample 9269421 | NCBI WGS metagenome assembly JAESFO01 (sample SAMN14502839, study PRJNA617101) | algae metagenome | isolation source: Nostoc desertorum CM1-VF14 and co-occurring heterotrophs from rocky... | place: USA: Clark Mountains, San Bernardino, California | collected 2000-06-05 | reverse complement strand
GCAAATCCATTCATAGCCGGGAGCATATACATCTAACTGCGTACCGAAGGGCATGGTATCATTATCCTGTTTGGCGCGTTGATATACGGTCGAGCGATCGATGCGGTTTAAGGGCCGACCATCTATGTCCGACTCCACAAAATATTGATAGATCTTGGGGCGCAGCTCTTCCATCACATAGCGTAAGCGTCCAAATACCGGGTAAATGCGGCGGATACTATGTTTGGTTTGCACCATATCGTAAAAACCCATGATAGATACTACCAGTACACCCACAAAAAGTACATACCAGTTAATGCTGAAGTAATATCCCAATAAAAAAGTAACGACAAGCGATAGCAGGGCTACAATAATAAAAATGCGCCTCATATACAAAACATTTTATATGACGAATGTATCAATTTAAAACAACCTAAAAAATCAATAGGCTTTCTAATCTTTTTAAAATAAAAAAGCACTCCTTAAAGAAGTGCTTCCGACAATTTTAAAAACCTACCAGTGTATTTGCCTGGAAAGAATAAATTCACAAACAATGATCTCAGTATCTAATTCCAAAAAAACAACAGTATATTTCTTTTTGTAAGAGATGCATTTATAGCCTATAAGAGCTCTTTCGGGTTCTCTGCATATTCTATAACTTCTTCTTTTATCACCAAGTTTAGCGATAAAGTCGTACACATCATCAGTAAATTTTTCTGCAGTTATAAGTAACCCTTTCGATTCAACAAACCAGGAAATTTCTGCAATGCTTTCTGCAGCAGACTTTCGAACGATTATTTTCCTGATGCCCACTTTTTGATAAGCGTTTTACTGAAGGTACGAGCCTCTTCTACTGTAAAAGTCTTTTCAGCTTTTCTTTTTATCGCTGCCTTTTTCTGCAAAAGTTGAAAATCCCTTTCGGGTAATAATACATATTTCTTTTTATCGATGATTAAAGACGTCATAACATCTCATTTCTTATAAAGGTACTAAATTGGGCGGAAATGCTCCGTCTGCGAATCAGTGCCAGGCCTCCGGTCTCATTTGCGGGAAGAATAAAACATCCTGTATGGAAGGAGAATTAGTTAACATCATTACCAGGCGGTCGATACCAAAACCGATACCGGATGTAGGCGGCATGCCATATTCCAGGGCGCGTAAAAAGTCGTAGTCGATATACATGGCTTCTTCATCACCACGCTCCATAAGCTTAGCCTGTTCTTCAAAACGTTCGCGTTGCTCAATAGGATCGTTCAACTCACTATAAGCATTGGCCACTTCTTTACCATTCACCATCAGCTCAAAACGCTCTACTAGCCCTTCTTTGCTACGATGCTTTTTGGTAAGCGGACTCATCTCGATAGGATAATCGATAATGAACGTAGGTTGTATGTAGTGATGCTCACATTTCTCTCCAAAAATCTCATCGATCAACTTGCCCTTACCCATGGTTTTATCTACATGAATGCCCAGTTTACCACAAACTTCTTTCAAACCCTCTTCATTCATTTCGCTTACATCAAAACCCGTATGCTCTTTAATAGCATCGTAAATAGATACTCTTGCAAAAGGAGCTTTAAAGGAAATGGTCCTGAGCGAAGTCGAAGGATCACCGATAGTGGCATCAGTAGTTCCGTTTACATCCAGCGCAGCTTTTTCCAGTAACTGCTCGGTGGTTTCCATCATCCAGAAATAATCTTTATAAGCCACATAGAATTCGAGTACCGTAAATTCAGGATTGTGCGTACGGTCCATACCCTCATTGCGGAAGTTGCGGCTAAACTCATATACCCAGTCGAATCCACCCACGATCAGCCTTTTCAGGTAAAGCTCGTTGGCAATACGCAGGTAAAACGGAACATCCAGAGCGTTGTGATGCGTAACAAAGGGTCTTGCAGCCGCACCACCCGGAATGGCCTGTAAAACCGGCGTATCCACTTCTAATGCGCCTTGCTGGTTTAAAAACTCACGGATAGAGTTCATCAGTTTGGTACGCTTTACAAATGTGTCTCTTACCGAAGGATTGATCACCAGGTCGGCATAACGCTGGCGGTATTTAAATTCAGGGTCCGTTACTTCATCAAATACATTCCCCTCCTCGTCGCGCTTTACAACCGGTAAAGGCTTTAATGATTTAGCCAATAAGGTCAGAGATTGCGTATGCAGGGAGGTCTCTCCGGTTTTGGTTATAAATACATAACCGGTAGCGCCAATAAAGTCGCCCAGGTCTAACCCATGTTTTACCAATACATCCCAAAGGCTTTTATCTTCACCTGGGTATAATTCATCACGCTTCACATATAATTGAAAAATGCCCTGGTTGTCCTGTATTTTAATGAAGAAAACCTTGCCCTTATCATTAATGCTCATGATGCGACCAGCTACATGCACCTGTGCAAACTGTTCCTTGGTTTCTTCTGTAAAGCTCTTCTTAATGTCCGCCGAATAGTGCGATACGGGAAATAACTCCGGCGGGTATGGATTAATACCGGCTTCTTTTAGCTTTTGCAGCTTCTCTCTTCTTATCTGTTCCTGCTCTGATAATTGTTGTACACTCATTGATCAATATTTCAAAATATGAGGTGCAAAGATAACCTGATTTGAATATTTAGGATTTGAGATTTTGAGAAAACACCAATAACCCACTAATTAATAAAAAAGCAGCATTGTTGTGTAATAGTCTTAAAACCTGCATCATGCCCCTATAATTGTTGTTATGAGAATAACCTGCTGCTTTATTTTTTTGTTTTTGATAGTTTGTAGCGCCTGGTCGCAAACCACCTTAAGTAATAGTTCTACATGGGGGGCGCTTACCCAGGTGTACCGGCTTACCGATAAAGAAACAGAGATCTTGATAGACGATCCCCAAGCTGTTACTGATGCTTTTTTTCATGACCTGGCGGATAGTTATACAGATTCCAGGCAAAGCAAAAAACTGCCCTTTGGTAACTATCTCCGCGTTCGCCCGGTAAAGAATAAGCTCGAGTATCAGTTGATTACAGAGAATAATGTGACCTTACAATTCGTCAATAATCGTAAAGACTTCCAGTTTGCGTTAACCGATTATTTGGGAAATCGCGTAACCGGGGCGAGAGCAACCAACGCTAAGGGAAAAAGGATAAAATACAACCCCAACAGCGGACTTTTTAAAAGTAGGTATCCTGAAACAGCCGGATACATAAAGATCGTTCACAACGGTATCGGCAATTATTTTACCTATGATGCAGATGATAACTATACCAACCGTACCAAAACAACCATCACCCAAAGAATAGCCCATATATTTTCCGTTAAACAAATAAAAAAGCGATTCTCTAAGAAGCGGTATCAATCAAAACAATCATCTAATACTTATCGCAGCTTCATGGTGTTTAGCAAGCCACGCTATAAGCCTTATGACACGGTAAAATTTAAAGCCTATGTTTTAAATGCGAACGGCGAGAATATACCCACTAAAAAAGTAAATATTATGTTGGATGGTCCGCAGGGACCTAAGCGTATTGCTTTACTGGACCCCTACCGGTCCGGGGGCTACGAATACCAGTTTGTTTTGGCAGATAGCCTGGGATTAAAGCTGGATGCGGGTTATTTCATCCGCCTTACCGACTCAGTCGATGACCGGTCAGAACAGCTTGTGTCCGGATCGTTCAGGTATGAAGATTACGAGCTGAAGTCTTTAAGCTTTAATGTTCGAACCGATAAAGCCATGCACCATCCAGGCGAACCGATAACACTCTTTATGAAGGCAACCGATGAAAATGAGCTGGCCGTTCCCGATGCCCGTGTGGAGATTTTAGCCAGGTTGCAGTATGTTAATGCATTTTATGGAGACTCCGTTTTTGTAAAAGATACGTTATGGACGCGGAACATGGTCTTGGATCCTATTGGAGAAACGAAGCTGGTTTTGCCCGATAGTATTTTTCCGGATGCTGCGCTATCGTTTACAGTAAATATAAAAATGCTGAACAGCAATAATGAAGTAAGATATAACAACCAATATCTCAATTTCGATGCCCGGAAGATAAAACCCACGAAAGAGATACAAGCTCAATTTATTAAAGATAGTCTCAGCGTTCGCTATATTGATTCGGGGGAAAAGCCGATCGTAAAAGGGTGGTTGTATAAGAACACGGCAAGAGGCGCCCTCCTTGACTCGCAACGTGTACAACTACCTGTATCCATACCTGTTGATTACAGGGCTTATAATTATGGTGTGCGCCTGGATAATGGTATGGACACAACAATTACGCTCAGCCACTTTACGCCCGACATAAAACCGTTAGCTATACAAAAGGAACACCAACTGCACTTGGCCGTTGTTAACCCGCATAAGGTTCCTTTCTGGTATACGGTATTTTCTGGTGATAAAGTGTTATTGAAGGGATATACGAGCCGCCTGGATACATTGGTAAAACATTCGGCCGAACAGGCGGCTCATTTTCGAATCAACTACTTCTGGAATGATGAAGAACAGAGCGAAGAGGTAAGCGCTTTTTATAACGCCAACAAGCTCGACATAAAACTGTTGGCGCCCGATATGGTATATCCCGGACAAAAGGTAAATATGAAAGTGCGGGTGCTTGATCCCAAAGAAAACCCGGTACAGCATGTTGATGTGACGGCGTATGCGCATACTTCCAAATTCAATAGCGGGGCACCACAGATACCCCGGTTTGGAAAAATGTTTTACCAGAGAAAAACCAGGCCATTTGAATTTGAAAGTGATGAGTTATATGCCAACAACAGTATTCGCCTCAACTGGCAGAAATGGGCCAGGGAGCTGGCTTTGGATACGATGACCTATTACCGGTTCACACACCCTAACCAGTTATATATTACAACAGAACCTGCGCGGGACAGCATCACCCAATTTGCGCCCTTTGTTATGAAGGACGGCGATATTGAAGCAGTCAGTATTATTTATGTGGACGAGGTGCCGGTTTTTTATTATAATGCACAGCAGTTACAGCATTATGCATTTAATATAACACCAGGCGTTCACAGCGTCAGGTTGAGAACACCCCATCATGAAATATGGATTAAAGAAATGTATTTCAGGAAAGGTGTAAAAACTATATTTAGCGTATTGGCGGACATAACCAACCGGCAGGCGCATGTTGTAAAAAAGAAACCCGTATTAGGGGATGATGAAGCAACCAGGTTAAACCGGTACATGATTGAGGTGACGGATAATTTTGAAGGTGCTAAAACTTTTGTACATGATGATAGTGTTAAGCTATGGCTGAACCCGCCGCCTTTATTGGGGTCAAGAGGACACAACCGGCTCATTGGACCGTTAAGAAGCAGCCTGCTTTATTTTCAATCAGCAGGAGTCAATCACTCCTTCTTCAAAGAACCCGGTTATACTTATACATTTACCCCGGAAGTGATTAAACAAAAGTCTTACAAAGGGTTGTATGCTTTTGACACAGTATTAAGCAGCCAGCATGCCTTGGCAGAAAACTATCAACAGCAGGTGCTGCGAAATAAAGATTATGATAGTATCTGGAATGAATTCCTGAACCTGAGAAGCCGGACTACACAGCTATACCAAAGAAACCTGGATTTTGATACGACCTTTGGAAGACTCCAATATAATATTGATACAGCATTTAGCAACCGGCTGCCGTATATCAAAAACATATTGATCAGTAACCCTGCCAAGCCGCACCAGCTTTTAATATTAAACGGCAATAACAATTCGGTTCATAGCCTGCCTGCAGGAAAATACGATATATTGTTTCTTTTACAGGACAACCGGTATATGAAAGCAACGGGTGTAGAGGTGCGCCCCGTAGGCATTAACTACTATCGCTGGAACTCTCTTGCAATTAATAGCGCCGATAAATTCAGTATACAACTGGATGCAAATATTAAGTCAGAAAAATATCTCAGAAGCCACGCAGTGGAAGTGCCTAAAGAAACCATTAGGTTGTTTAATAGTAAAGATTTTGACTTTTCGCAATTTAAAAAAGTAATGACGGGACGTGTGATAGATGCATCGACAAAACTACCCCTGGCGAATGCCAGTGTTACTATTGAAGGCTTTGCGGCAGGAGTGCTTACTGACGGAAATGGGTTGTTTAAAATAACTGTTCCGCAAAAAGGGAAGATAGAGATTTCGATGGTGGGATATTTATCAGCTATGGCTAAAGCTATTAATGGAAATGCAGGGGATATTGAGCTGGCTACAGCGGCCGGTAACCTGGAAGAAGTGGTAGTGGTGGGTTTTGGTACCCAGTTAAAAAGATCTATAACTGGAGCTGTATCAGTTATAAAAAGTAACGAGCTCGAAGAGATGTCTTTGGAATCTGTTGTAAATGTTATGGAGGGAAAGGTCGCTGGTATTATGATACGTGGTTCGGGAACAATTGATGGAAACCAAAAGCCCTTAATGATCGTAGATGGAATTCCCTTTGATGGCGATATCAATAGTTTAAATCATAATGATATCGAAACATTGAATGTGATAAAATCGGCGGATGCCACGGCCATTTATGACGCGCGCGCTGCCAACGGTGTTGTTATCATCAAAACAAAAAAAGGAAACACTATTGTAAATGAAGCAGGCGCGCTGGAACCCGGAGCACAAAGAATGCGCACCCGTTTCTCTGACGAAGGGTTCTGGCAGCCCAGGTTGATCACCGATGAAAAAGGAGAAGCTTCTTTTGCGGTTACTTTCCCTGATGATATTACAAGTTGGAAAACACGTGTTATTGCCATCAATGGAAGCAAACAAAGCGGCTATCTGGAAACAACGATCAAGTCTTTTAAAGCACTGAGCGCCAATTTTACATCGCCCTTGTTTGCTGTAGAAGGAGACAGTATTAATGTGATCGGAAAGTTGATGAATTATACGCCCATTCCCGAGCACGTAAACAGGGTTTTTAAATTTAACGGGCAGGAATTGCGTAATGATAGCATCAGCGTAACCAATGCACATATCGACACCGTTCTGGTTACTGTAAATGGCACCGATAGCCTGGGCTTTGAATATACCTTGCAGCAAACCAATGGTTATTTTGACGGGGAACAAAGGAAAGTGCCTGTGTATGCTTTGGGAGTGAAAGAAACAGAGGGCCGGTTTTTCTACCTGGAAAAAGATACCACTTTACAGTATGTATTTGACAGAACCAAGGGCGCCGGCACGGTAAGAGCGGAAGCATCGGTGTTCCCTGTGTTGTTAGATGAAATGCGCCACTTGCGGGACTATGAATACCTCTGTAATGAACAGCTGGCATCGAAATTAAAATCTTTACTGCTGGAAAAGAAACTGCGGAGCTACTTAAAGGAACCGTTCAAATACGAGAAGCATATCCTGGACGTTATAAAAAGGCTGAATGAAAATAAAACCATGCAGCATTTATGGGGCTGGTGGCAGGGAACGGCTGAAGAACCCTGGATCAGCCTGCATGTAGTAGAAGCATTACTAATGGCAGAAGCGCAGGGCTATAAAACACAACTCAACAAAGATATTTTATACAGATACCTGCTGGGAAAAGTAGCGGACGCCGGTGTGCATGCAGATCTTAACATGATAAGGCTATTGCAGGTGCTGGATCGTAATCACAGTATTAAAGACTGGGTAAAGCTTAAAGAAACAGATTCGGTATATAAGAAGCGGCAGAAGAGCTTATATGAGTGGATGCAGATGGCACAGCTCAAACAAATAGCAGGTATACCTGTAACAATGGATTCTTTAATAAAATATAAAAAGACCACGATGTTTGGTGGTATGTATTGGGGTGAAGAGCGCTACCATTTCTGGAATAACAGTATACAAAATACATTGATAGCTTATAAGATCTTAAAAGCTGGTGGAGGTAACGACCGGGAGTTGGCAAGAATAAGACAGTACTTTTTAGAACAGCGCAGAAACGGACAATGGCGTAATACTTATGAATCGTCTTTGATACTGGAAACCATTTTACCCGACCTGTTAAAAGATGGAGAAAAGCCGAAACCTGCTTCGATACAGGTAAATGGAGAATCTATTAATCAATTCCCTTTTGAGAAGCAATATGCAGCCGGGGAAAAAATTACGGTTAACAAACAGGGCAATATGCCGGTATACCTTACGGCGTACCAGCAATTCCAAAACAGGCAACCTGAAAAAGTGTCTAAAGACTTTGACGTAAAATCCTATTTTATGCAGAATGGTTTTGAGGTTAAAGAATTGAAAGGAGGCAGGACAACCATCTTGCGTGTAGAAGTAACCGCCCGCGCCGATGCCGAATATGTAATGGTAGAAGTACCTATACCTGCAGGTTGTAGCTATGAAAACAAGCAGCAAAGCTTTTGGGGCGTGGAAACCCACCGGGAATACTTTAAAAATAAAACCTCCATTTTCTGTACAAGGATGGGCCAGGGTAAATATGTATTTGACATAGAATTAATGCCACGATATTCAGGGGTATATTATCTTAACCCGGCGAAGGCCCAGATGATGTATTTCCCGGTATTCTACGGAAGAGAGGGCATGAAGAAGGTGGCAATCAAATAGTGAGCATTAATTCGATACATCGTTATTATTAATACCTCTTCTGCTTTTCTTAACATCATCCTTCAGCTTTCCGAATTTGTAATTAATGCTCACTCCAAACCTCCTGAAATACTCGCGACTGGTATTGATCTCTATAAAATTATAAGAGATAATTTCAGTGCGGTTATTCCGGTATTGGGTGAAAGGGTTGTTTGCGTATGCAGACAATGCCAGCTTTTTATTGAATAGGCTCTTGCTGACACTAAAGTTCGTGGCCACATAGCCATTCACGGTACCCTGTATCTGGGCGGGCGCCAGGTTATCGCTATAGAGATTGACAGAAGCTGTAGCCAGCCAGTACTTTTTGAAAGTATACGTATTGGATACAGAAGCGTTGTATAGTGTTCTTTGCGTTTTAATATCGCGTACATCTACAGCGCTTTCGATCCAGAAGTGCGACACACTTCCATTGATAACGGTTCTCAGCGATTTAGTAATGGCCAGGTTAAAATTCGCATTCAGCATTACGGCATCTATTTTACCCGAGTTTTCAAAAGTGGTATAAGTAATTTTTGATACCGAATCATATCTTGATGTTTTAAGATCGAGGTTATTGGCAAAGGCATACATCAGTCCCAGGTTTACCGATTGCTTTTTGTTGATGCCATAACCCAGATCGAAGCTATGCATTAATGAAGGTTGTAAGTTGGGATTGCCCGACTCGATAAAGTTGGGGTCAGACCGGTCCACAAAAGGATTCAGACGATTGATGCCCGGGCGTTTCAACCGCTGGTTATACCCGATATTGATATAGCTACCGTTCTTGTTATTCTTATTGATAACAATAGAAGGAACCAGGTTAAAGTAATTGTTTTTTACAGTAGTTTTTGTAGAGCTGAAATCAATATCAGTATAGGTTTGTTCCAACCTTGCGCCGAATTTAAAGCCCCAGGTTTTTAGAGCAAAAGAATAAGTGTTATAGGCAGAGAGTATGGACTGTTTATTTTCAAATTCGTTTTGCCGGTCGTTATCAGAAATGAACTGTTCCAGGAGTGGATCGAATTCAAACGTATTAAACCGGCTATTATTATCTCTGAAGATGGCTTTGATACCAGCTTCCATTTTTACCTTCTTTATATTCTGTACATAATCCACCTGGCCGGTTTGTTCAATGAAATCCGTGTTATTCATTTGATTGAAATCGGGCAGTGCGTAATTCAGAGTATCGTAAAATTGATTGTCTACAGTGCTGCGCGTTTTATACTGCATATAACGATAGGAAACAGTAAGCAATCTTGCTTTATCTTTTTTAAACCCCAGCTGGTAGTTCAATCCGCCATCAAAGCCATTACTGTTTCCTCTGCTGTCAGTGAGTTGCCTGAACTGTTGGGTTTCATCTTCTGACAGTAGTTGAGAAAAACGTCCATATTTACTTTTATTCAACGATCCGTTGAAATTGAGTTGTGCGGTTAGTAATTGAAGTGAGTCGATATCATAACTAAACTGTGTGCCGATATACCGGCCATGCCCGTTTCTCCTGGTATTTTCTGTAACGTTTAATGTGGATGGATTAGTGCCGGTAGTGGCCCTGTACGTAGTACCATCAACCGAGGGATTGTAGGAAAGGTTACTGCCTCCAAACAGTTCAACGCCGAATTTTTTATGGGTGGCCGTAAAAGATAAACCGGCTCCTGGTCCGCCATTAGGATAAGCGCCGTTTAGGTTGATATTGCCTTTATACCCCTCCCCTACTCTTTTGGTGGTAACTATGTTGATAACACCTCCCAAACCTTCAGCGTCATACTTAGCCGGTGGCGTGGTATATACTTCTATGCTTTGTATGCTCGATGCAGGCAGAGACCTTAAAAAACTTTTAGGATCATTATCTACCATACCCGATGGTTTTCCGTTGATCAGGATACGATAGCTGCTGCTTCCCTTCATGGTAAGGTTTTCCTGTCCATCTACCGCCAGGAAGGGCACTTTACGCATGATCTCCAGCACGCTACTGAACTTGCTTTCCGGATCGGCCTCGGTGCTGTACACCAGTTTATCAATCTCCCGCGTGATCAGCTGGCGGGAAGCCGTAACCGTTACGCCGTTCAGTTCGCCATTATTTTTAGACAAGATTAGCGCGCCCAGGTCAAAACCCAATTGGTTGACTTCGTCAACTATTATTAATTTTGTGAAAGGTTGATAAGATGCACTGGTAATGCGAATAGCTGTTATTTCAGTGTTTTTTGTTGATAGCTGAAAGTGCCCCGACTCATCAGCAGCGCCTGTTGTAACAACGGAATCTTTTTTCAAAAGCTGTATGGTGGCCCAGGCAACCTGCTTTTGTAAAGAATCTATAACACGGCCTTTAATCATTACTTTGTTTTCCGTCTGCGCAAAAGCAGCAGAAAAGCAAATAAGCAGTATCAGCACCAGGGTGCCACGTATAGTAAGGTTTTTTGCCATGCTGCAAACCTAGCCCGCAAGTAAGCCGAAGTAAATGCAAGGTCGGTAAACGGCAGATTTTATTGTGTTAACCGACAAATAGGTCCGGTGGCAGCGCCTGGAAGTGGGCGGCAAATCCCATTCAAACGTTGTACCAGCTAATTGTAAAGCTGATTGTGTATCTTGCCTGGATGAAAATTGCTTTGCCCCCTGTAAGCTATATGAAAGCGATCGTGGGTTTATCTGGTATCGCTGCATGTATGTTGTTGACTGTAATAGTAAGCGCTCAAAAATCACGGCCAGTATATCTGAATCCTCCAAACTTTGAGAAGGAAGTCAATGGAAAGAAAACAGGCATTGCTTTTTTGAGCAATAAAAAAGGCATGCAGGTGGCCATCACCAATTATGGTGCAAGGTTAGTAAGTGCCGTTATTCCTGATAAAAATGGTAAACCGGTAGACATAGTAGTAGGTTTTAATTCTATCGACGAATATATCAACGCCAAGGGCCGTAATTATGGCGCAACAGTCGGACGATATGCGAACCGCATGGCAAAGGGACAATTTACTTTGGATGGAACTATTTATCAGCTACCACTTAATAATAACGGTAATAATTTGCATGGCGGTCCCATGGGTTTTAACGAACAGGTGTGGGATTGGGTAAAGGTTTCTGATAAAGCTATAACACTGGCTTATTGGTCTAAGGATGGAGAGAATGGCTTCCCTGGCAATTTAAAAGTAACCCTCACCTTTTCTTTAAGCGAGCAAAATGAATTAAAGATTGCCTATACTGCAACAACCGATAAAAAGACCGTGCTTAATCTTACCAACCATAGTTATTTCAACCTGGAAGGCGGCGGCAATGTAACAGGATACATTGTTTCTGTAAATGCCGACCAATACACACCTGTAAACGAAGCCATGCTGCCCACCGGTGAAATAGAATCCGTTACAGGTACGCCTTTTGATTTAAGAAGACCGACCCTCGTTAGTACTGTCGTAGATCTGCCGAACCAGCAATTGCAGTACGGTGGCGGCTTCGATCATAATTTTGTGTTGAATAAAAGCAAGGGCGCTAACCGTCCTGAATTAGCAGCTACCGCATTTAGTCCGAAATCAGGCATCACCATGAAAGTGTTTACCACAGAGCCGGGCATACAGTTCTTTACAGCCAATACATTGAAGGGTGTAGATAAAGACCGCAACGGCAATCCCATCAATGCCCGTGAGGCCTTCTGCTTTGAAACACAGCATTTCCCAGATTCTCCCAATCATCCCAATTTTCCTTCAACGGTTTTAAAGCCCGGAGAAAAGTTTGAGTCGGTAACGGTTTACCGGCTGGAGACTAAATAAATAGGATAAGATATCAACGTAGAGTAAAATATAGAGCGAAAGTTTAGTTTGTCTAAGCCCGCGCCGGATGACTACCGTAGAGATTTCTCTTCGCCCCACTTCGCGGGCCTCATCGAAATGATGAACTGAACAGGCTAAAAAGACAAATACTTCGCCGGCACATGATCTGTTAACCACACGCCATTATCAGAAAGGTAAAACATAAAACCATCACGATGCATTTGCCCTGCAGGTACGGAAAATACAACAGGTTTTCCATGTCTTTGTCCCACCTGTATTGCGGTTGATTGTTCGGCACTCAAATGCACATGCTGACGTTGCTGTTTCAGCAGTCCCAGTTCTTTAATGGCCGCAACAAATCGCTCTGCAGTTCCATGATAAAGAACATCCGGAGGTTCTTTCGTTGATAATGCCAGGTCTACATCAATGGAGTGTCCCTGGTTAGCGCGGATTCGATCTTTTGGCTCGTTAAAGCTGAATCTCCTTTTGGTATTGGTGTTTACAATATGTTCGAGTAGCTCCCGGTTTAGAGCAACTCCTTTTTCATTACACTTCTCTATTAAAAGATCCACATCTGCCCAGCCATGATCATCCAATACCAGGTTAATGGTTTCCGGCTGATGGCGCAACACCAAACTTAAAAACTTGCTGATCCTCACCGCTTCTTTCTCTGTGATCATGCCAATGGATTTGTTTAATCTTTTAACCGACGGTTATATGCCTTTCCTGCGGGCTAACACGCCAATACATTTATTTTTTTTCTGCCAATATTGTTGTCCCGTATGGGATGTACTTTTGGTAAAAATAGGAACCTCTGACCAATTAATCCTGCAGGGACGGCATATTAAATCGAAAAACAAGCATCAAAACAAACCTATACTTTCGGAAGCTTGTACCCGTTATGGTAAGCGGCCATCATATATTCCTTGTTCAGCTTCTCGTTGGTGAATTTACCTGCTGCTTTATTCCAGGTTACTTTTTCCTGGCTTCTAAAGGCAATATTACCCATCTGGCAAACCGTGGCAATATGTGCGCCGGTTTGTATGGAGCAATTAAGGTCGGCCATTTTGCGGGAGAGGATTACCTGTACAAAGTTTTCCATATGCTTATCCAACCCGTTATCAGTGGGCGTTTTACGCGGAACAGAAACTTTCTTTTCACTGCGCTTTTCTTCTATCACCTGCCAGCCGCCACGATCCAGCTCCAGTGTGCCGTTGTTACCTATAAAGGCAATGCTATGATCTTTACCGTAGTTGCCATTATCAATACCCATAGCATGGTCCCACACAATATTAAAGCCATCAAACTCGTAAAGGGCGCTCAGTGTGTCCGGTGTTTCCTGGTATAGGTCAGGATAAGCAAACCGGCCACCTAAAGCAGAAACCGTTTTAGGTACCGGCGCATTCATGCCAAAAATAGCATAGTCCATCAGGTGCACGCCCCAGTCTGTCATTAAGCCGCCGGCATAATCCCAGAACCAGCGGAAGTTAAAATGAAAACGGCTGCTGTTAAAAGGCCTTGTTTTAGCGGGGCCTAACCACATTTTATAATCTACACCGGGAGGCGGTGCGCTGTCGGCCACTACCGGCGCGGGTTTCATCCAGCCCTGGTAGCAATTTACTTTAACGGTTCTGATATTACCCAACTGCCCGCTATGCACCAAAGCAATCGCATCTCTAAAATGTTGCTGGCTGCGTTGCCACTGTCCTGCCTGCACTACCTTATTATATTTTTCCTGTGCCGCAACCATGGCACGACATTCTTCAATAGAGTTTCCCACTGGCTTTTCTACATATACATCCTTGCCGGCCCTTACCGCATCTATCATTATTAAGGCGTGCCAATGATCCGGTGTTCCGATAATAACAGCATCTACATCTTTATTATCCAGCAACCCACGGTAATCTTTATAGGTTTTTATTTTACCGGTGTCAATGTTTTTCCCTTTTAGTTCTTTAAGCCGATCGTCCAGTACTGATTGATCTACGTCGCAAAGTGCTACCAGGTTAACCCCCGCGATTTTTAGTATCGACATGGTATTGGACCAACCCATACCTTTAATACCAATCACACCAATATTGATCTGATCAGCAGCACTGGTAATAATGCCGGAAAAATTTTGGGTATTGAATGACTGTAGTGCCAACCCACCAAGGGCCAGCATCGAGCTGTTTGCGAGAAACTTTCTTCTGGATGACATGAGCAATCTGTTTTATTCTATTTTATAAGCGAAGGAAAGTTAATAAGAAAAAATGTAAAAACAACAATTATTAATAACGCCGGAAAAATAATTGGAAGAGGGACCTGTTCGGACGAGATCGACAAAACGGCAACTTATTGTGAAGCTATGTTCCCTTACTGCCGTGATAACACTATATATCTATGTGTTTCAAAAACAGTTATTCAACTTCGGTGTAAAATTTTTGTCAACAAAAAGTGAAATAGGCGCATCCGTTATTAAAAGATTGTATTTTCATCCCCGATAATATTAAAACTAAACCTGTGAATATGAATGCATCGCAGGTTTATTCTTGTAAAAAATAAAGCGATGGGTTTACCATTTATAGAGATCATAGAAGAAGTTACACCGGATCCGAATTTACTGATGTGGAAATTTGCAGATGCCGACAAGGAAATTAAAAACGGAGCACAGCTTACGGTTAGAGAAAGCCAGGCTGCTATGTTTTTGAATGAAGGCCAGCTGGCGGATGTGTTCACAGCCGGGCGGCATCAACTCAGTACTGAAAATATTCCTGTACTGTCAAGATTGAAGGGATGGAAATATGGATTTGAAAGCCCTTTTAAAGCCGATATCTATTTCTTCAATACCCGGCATTTTGTGAATAATAAATGGGGAACGCCTGCTCCTATCTTAATGAGCGATCCAAAGTTCGGACAGGTTCGCGTGAGGGCGTTTGGAAGTTTTGATATACGCATTCATGATGTAGCTACTTTCTTTCGTAAATATGCGGGCTCGTTTCAACAGTTTACCATTTTTGAATTGCAGCATGAGCTCAGGGATTATATCGCTCCTAAGTTCGGAGAAGTATTATCCA
>JAESFO010000721.1_pt1 | contig 15419 bp, 14 predicted proteins | sample 9269421 | NCBI WGS metagenome assembly JAESFO01 (sample SAMN14502839, study PRJNA617101) | algae metagenome | isolation source: Nostoc desertorum CM1-VF14 and co-occurring heterotrophs from rocky... | place: USA: Clark Mountains, San Bernardino, California | collected 2000-06-05 | reverse complement strand
GTCGGTTTCTTTGGTAGGAATAATTTCCAGCAGGCGTAAATAACGGGGTGGATTGAAAAAATGCGTTCCACAGAAATGCTTTTTAAAATCTTCGCTTCTGCCTTCCGCCATCAGGTGTATAGGAATGCCCGATGTGTTACTGGTAATCAAACTGCCAGGCTTACGAAACTGTTCCACTTTATCAAAAAGTTGTCGCTTAATATCCAGTCTTTCTACCACTACTTCGATAACCCAGTCGCAGGTACTAATATCTTTTAAATGATCATCAAAGTTGCCGGTAGTAATTCTTTTTACTATAGCATGCGTATAAAGGGGGGAGGGATTGCTTTTCGCAGCGGCAGTCAGCGCATCATTTACAATCTTATTTCTATCCTTGCCTTCTGCCGCCATATCCAATAACAATACAGGAATGCCAGCCCCGGCAAAATGACAAGCTATGCGTGAGCCCATTACACCACTGCCTAATACAGCCACTTTTTTGATGATACGTTTCATGACAATAACAATTTGTTTTTTATTACCATACCTGAATCCCGCTGTTGCCCGCTATTCAGCCGGGGCGTAAAATTTCCGCTTTCGAATATTGGCGTAGCAATTCAGATTGCAAACAAGAACGAAACAGGTTAAATAGTTAGCTAAACAACTATTTACTATGAAGGTAAGCATTTAGAATAGAAATTTTATTTTGCACGGATTGATTGTAAGCAATTTATTGGGGAACGGGAACACGCTCTGTTAAAGTTGTGATTTGTACGTATAAGTTTTTTATCTTTGTCGTATAAAAGTGTTGCTATGGACGCCAAGGTTACTTTAAGTTTTAACGCAGCTGTAATTAAGAAAGCAAAAGATTATGCTGAGTCTCAAGGGTTAAGTTTATCGCGCCTTACAGAGTTGCTATTAAAGAAAGTAATTGCAACGGGGCAGCATGAAAACATAGAACATATACCCATTGAAGAGTGGGTAAGTATGGTGGCTGAAGGCCCGGCTGAATATAAAACGTCGCCGCTTTCCAAAAAGGATAAAGCCAAATATTTTGAAGACCGTAAATAAGTTTTATCGGTGAAAATCTTTGTGGATGCTAACATACTGGTGGCAGTGGTGAATAAAGAATATCCTGTATTTACCTATGCTTCTCGTGTACTAAGCTGGGCTACGGCTAATAAACACCAACTCGTTACCAGTGCTGTAGCATTAGCAATTACCTATTATTTTGCTGAGAAAAAACATGGCGCTGCTTCGGCCAAAGCGCGAATGGTATTGCTAATGCAATATGTTTTAATTGTTGATTGTGGCAATGACGAAGCAGTATTGGCTGCCTGTGATAAAAAAGTAAAGGATTTTGAAGATGGATTACAATATTATTCAGCGTTGAATGCAGGCTGCTCCTGCATTGTAACAGAAAATACTGCTGATTTTTACTTTTCATCGGTAGACGTGTTAAGCGCGCAAAATTTCCTGTTAAAGTATTACCGGAAATAGATCACATCAGTATTCCGTTAATAGGTTTTAGCCGTTCCTGTACTTCCTGCTCATCCATCATTTCCTGCAGATCAACTGCTATGCTTCGGCACATGGCAGACATGGGAACATCCGTTACCGCGTTTTCAAAAGGATTCTCGCTGAAATCGCCTACCTGCTCCATTGAGTTAAAGATCCACGCTACTACCAGGCAAACGGGAAAGATCAGCCAGGGCACTGTTGGGGTAAGTTCAACAATTTGGGAGATGAGCCCAAAGGGAAGAATGAACATAAATACATCTACAAACAACCGGCTAAATACCGCGTATTGCCTGGGAAAAGGATAGTTTTTAATACGCTCGCATCCGCCCTGGTTATTGTAAAGTTCCTGTATGATATTGCACATGGTCATATATTCCATAGCATCTATAACACCGTTTGCTTTAAGGGCTTTTAAGTCTGCGTTTTGCATGTTTAATAAATAACTTGCTATATTACCCTTCTTTTTTACCTGGGCGTAATCTTCAGGCGTAAGGTATTTATTCAAAATACGATCGGCTTTTTGTTCGAAGCTATCCTCGTCATTTCTCTGTAGAGGAGAGGTATAGCGCTGGTAGTAGGTTTCAGACCATACTTTATTTCTCCGGAGCTGCAGCCTGAGCATATTACACCAGGCTATATGCCGGCGTATTAGCTTTGTACTGATATCTTTATCATTAATCAATTGCAATACCATGGTTCCCCACATCCTGCTGGAGTTGGTGATGCCACCCCAAATACGACGTGCTTCCCACATACGGTCGTACGAAGAGTTGTTTTTAAACCCCACATAAAAGGAAACGGCAGTGCCTATTAATGTAATGGGCAACAGGGGAATAGCTATATTATGATAGCCCAATACCACATACAGTAGGTAAACCAACAGGCTTGATACCATGGGGATGAAAATGGTGTAAACAGTATTCGGTACCAGGTATTTTAATCTGATAAATCGGGTGGTATACATGTTAATTGGTTTTCTGCACGGAAGTTAAATAAAAACCCATAATCCTCGTGTGATGGCAGGTTACTTTATACGCAGGGGCGTATTAATAAAAAAACAGCCCTATGAGAAAATTGTGTACCTGTTCTTACATGTTATTGCTTGTTTTTGTTTTTTGCGGATGTTCTATCCGGCCTGTGTATATTATCCGGAATGCATCCAGGGAACCTGTAGTTGTGATCCTTACTATAAAAGGAGTTAATGACAGTATTGGGGGAGGCAATTTTGAAATAGCCGGCGCAGGAGAGATAGTGCCATTGAAAAAATTTAACCTCGCCACTGCATTTGCTAGTAAGATCGCCGGAGTGTGGGATAAAAATGGTGCCTGCTGATTTCAGGTTCCAGCCGGATGGTCAGTCGATATTACCAGCCTGTTAGAACAATTAAATCCAGATAGGGGATCCTCTGCCAGCTTTAACGGATCGGCAATAGAGATTAAATACAACAATTCTACGCTGAAATTTGGCAACAATATAGCCGAAGTGCAACGTATTTTTGAAGTTAAATCCTTCTTTTGGGGAGGTCCGCTGGTTTATTATTTGGATCTGGAATAAACCGATCTGTTTTCTTCACACCCTGTGTATAAAAGTCGGGGCTCGACGGGATTTCAGTTTTATTATATTTGCGTGTTTCGCTACGTTCACCCGGCGGCCATTTTACTGCATTTTGTCTCGCGAGGCGTTGATTTTCTGCAAAAATTGGTTAAATGGTTGTTGCCGGTCGGGATGCAGCGAACTCCCCCAATACTGGTTTGTGGGTCTGTGGAGGATTGGCTGCGAATAGCCTTGTGTTGGAGGAGTAGAGTGGAAACGGGGGGAGGACCCATAAAATTTTTATAAAAAAAGGAGATGATAAATGGCTAAGGAAAAAGTTAGTACACCGGGTTCTGATTATGATGAGGATAGTATAAAAAGCCTTGACTGGAAGGAACATATACGGCTGCGTCCGGGTATGTATATTGGTAAACTGGGCGATGGTGGTAGTCCTGATGATGGTATTTATGTGCTGGTGAAAGAGGTAATGGACAACTGTATTGATGAATACACCATGGGGCATGGTAAAACCATTGAGCTGAAGATTGAAGGAAAGACAGTAACTGTTCGCGATTATGGCAGAGGTATTCCCCTGGGTAAAGTGGTAGATGTAGTAAGTAAAATTAATACGGGGGCCAAGTACGATAGCCGTGCTTTCCAGAAATCAGTGGGTTTGAACGGGGTGGGTACCAAGGCGGTTAATGCGTTGAGTACCTATTTCAAAGTGGCTTCCATCAGGGAGCAGAAAGAAAAGGTGGCGGAATTTGAAAGAGGTATCCTGGTAAAAGAGCATAAAGAAAGCAGCACCACCGGCGCCAATGGTACCATGGTAACTTTTATACCAGATGATACCATATTTAAGAATTTTAAATTTCACCCGGAATTCCTGGAAAATCTTTTGTGGAATTATTGCTTCCTGAATGCGGGATTGAAAATAATCTTCAATGGTAAATCTTATATCAGTCGTAATGGGTTACTGGACCTGTTGGAGCGCAAAACCAACCCCGATGAAATAAGATATCCCATTATTCACCTGAAAGGAGAGGATATTGAATTGTCTATTACGCATGGTAATGAATATGGTGAAGAACTGTACAGCTTTGTGAACGGGCAACATACCACACAAGGTGGTACACATCAGCAGGCGTTCAGAGAAGGTTTTGTAAAAACGATTCGTGATTTTTATAAAAAGGACTATGAAACTTCTGATATAAGAACGGGTATTGTAGCTGCTATAAGCGTGCGTGTGGTAGAGCCGGTTTTTGAGAGCCAGACCAAAACCAAGCTCGGCTCGCAAAATGTGGACATTAATGGTCCGAGTATGCGGCAGTTTGTGGGTGACTTTTTATCAAGAGAGCTGGATAACTACCTGCATAAGAATCCAGCTGTTGCTGATGCTTTGAAAAAGCGTATCGAACAAAGCGAGCGCGAAAGAAAAGATCTGGCCGGCATTAAGAAGCTGGCTAATGAACGGGCTAAAAAGGCCAATCTGCATAACCGGAAATTACGTGATTGCCGGTACCATTTAAACGAAGAGCCGCCAGCAAAGAACAAAGAGGAGATCATAGCTAAGCAAGCAGAAACCACCATTTTTATAACGGAGGGTGATAGTGCCAGTGGATCGATTACCAAAGCGCGTAATGTGGAAACACAGGCTGTGTTTAGCTTGCGTGGTAAACCTTTGAACTGTTTTGGTTTAACTAAAAAAGTGGTATACGAAAATGAGGAGTTTAACCTGCTACAGCATGCGTTGAATATAGAAGAAGGAATGGAGGGGCTGCGGTTTAATAATATTGTAATTGCAACTGATGCCGATGTAGATGGCATGCATATTCGATTGTTGATCATGACCTTTTTCTTACAATTTTTCCCAGACCTCGTAAAACAGGAAAAGGTATATGTGCTGGAAACACCCTTGTTCAGGGTGCGTGACAAAAAAGAAAAAATTTACTGTTATAGCGAAGCAGAGAAAAAAGCGGCACTAAAGAAGCTTTCAGGTAAGCCGGAGGTGACACGTTTTAAAGGTTTGGGAGAGATCAGTCCGGATGAGTTTGGCCAGTTTATAGGTGCTGACATGCGGAAGCAATTAATGCGAGTAGAGCATGGAGATCATATTCAGCAACTGCTCGAGTATTACATGGGTAAGAATACCATGGAGCGTCAAACATTTATCATCAATAACCTGGTAGTAGAAATTGACAAGGAAGAAGAATTGGAAGAAGCTGTTGTTAATTAATTGTTGATTTAACTGCGGAAAAATTGCGGAAAGTGCTGACTGCTGTTGCGCGTATTTGAAAGATGAATGATCTATCATTAGTTTTTACTTATCAATTATTAATTAAACCAAATGATACATATAGTATTCAACGAGGTGGAAATTGAGCTGATGCACAAAGTGCAGGAACTCGACGAGTCGCTTGCCGGTGAAGTAATACAAATAAAGGACGACTATGCAGTGGGGCCTGTTGATCAGATTTACGAGACCGAAGGGTATCAGCAGCGGAGAGACTGGTGGAAACAATTGTTGGAGAATTCACCCTATAAAGAACAATCAGACCTGGTAGACGATAAGCTGACTGTACATAACCTGATAAAAGCCTTGCAGGAAAATGAAGAAGAGCAGGCATGGATATGGATGGGGCAAAACCAGCACGATGTATGTGGTTATTACTGGCTGATGCCACAGCTACGGGAGTTCCAGGGAAGAGTGATGGTATTATACATGAACAATCTCCCTTTTATTAATGAAAAAGGACAGATATTTTATCCCTCCTGGTTAAGTGAGATTCAACCTTCCGAATTTTTAAAGGCTAAAAAGCTGGCAAGGCCTATTACACTAAGTGAATATGAGGTTGACCCTGACGAGTGGAACAAACTGACCCAGGAAAATGCTTTGGTTCGCGTACTGGAAGGCGGTAAAAAAATAGTAAGCAGGGAAGATGCTTTTTACGATGCCGAGATACTAAAGAATATAACAAGCGAGTGGCAGAAAGTTTCCAGGGTGTTGCAAAACACGTTGAACCGGATGAAGATAAAAACGGGTGATGTGTTTTTAATGTGGCGTATCAGAACTTTGATTGAAGCAGGCAGAATTGTAACGGAAGGCGATATTAACAAAGACTGGAAATCTTTTGACGTTAAATTACCTGGACCCGGAAAGCAGATGGAATTATTACCCGAATTAAATGAAAACGGGCAGTAATGAAGTGGCTATTAAAAACGGAGGAGTTCGTGATGTTGCTGTTGAGCATTTTTCTGTTATGGAATAGTGATGCAGCCTGGTATTGGTATGTCTTGATTTTGTTAGGTCCTGATATTAGTATGCTGGGTTATCTGGTCAATAATAAAGTTGGCGCCGCCCTGTACAATCTTTTTCATCATAAAGGAATAGCGATATTGATCTTTCTCGCAGGAATGTATTTAAACAATGATTTGCTATTGAGAGCAGGCGTTGTATTATTTGGGCATGCTGCGCTGGACAGGATTGCTGGTTACGGGTTAAAGTATAATAAGGGATTTTCGTTTACGCATCTGGGGGTGATAGGTAAACATAAGAGCGATGATGCGGCTGGTTATTGATATGACGCGCTTATGGCGCTACCTCTCCGATGGCAAATGAAGAGATAAATGGCAATAAAGCTGTAATATTAGCCGCATAGCGGCGACATATAAATATTTATTTGAGTTTTTAGATTAAGGTAAAAGTTTTTGACGAGTAATATGAAAGAAGAAATTGTAGATAATATTGAGCATAGTGACAGTAGTGGTATACAGGGACAATTTAAGACATGGTTTTTAGATTATGCTTCGTATGTGATATTGGAGCGTGCGGTGCCTGCCATTGAAGACGGATTGAAGCCGGTACAGCGCCGTATCCTGCATTCCATGAAACAGATGGATGATGGGCGTTTGCACAAAGTAGCGAATATCGTAGGGCAAACCATGTCCTATCACCCGCATGGGGATATGAGTATACGTGATGCCCTGGTGAATATGGGGCAAAAAGACCTGATGATTGATACACAGGGTAACTGGGGTAATATTGAAACGGGTGACGATGCAGCTGCCTCCAGGTACATTGAGGCACGCCTGAGCAAATTCGCATTGGAAGTGGCTTTTAATGCTAAAACCACTGAGTGGCAGTTAAGCTACGATGGACGCAATAATGAGCCCGTTACATTGCCCATGAAGTTCCCGTTGCTGCTGGCTCAGGGAGCAGAAGGTATTGCTGTAGGGCTTTCAACAAAGATTCTTCCTCATAATTTTTGCGAATTAATTGAAGCATCGATTAAATATCTTAAGGGTAAAAAGTTTGAACTGTTCCCTGATTTTCAAACCGGCGGTATGATCGACGTTGCCGATTATAACCAGGGCAAAAGGGGAGGCAAGGTAAAAGTAAGAGCGCATATAGAAGAATTTGATAAAAAAACACTTCTGATCAAAAGTGTGCCTTATGGTGTAACTACCGATCAGCTGATAGAATCTATTGTAAAAGCTAATGATCAGGGCAAAATCAAGATCAAAAAAGTTACCGATAACACGGCTGCTAATGTGGAGATCCAGGTAGACCTGGCGGCAGGTATTTCGCCTGATATCACTATTGATGCGTTGTATAAGTTCACCAACTGCGAAATATCTATTTCACCCAATGCCTGTGTAATTGTAAAAGACGATGGTGTTCCGAAGCCCGTATTCCTTTCTGTTCAGGAGTTACTAAAAATTTCAGTTGATAATACCAAGAACCTTTTACAGCGCGAACTGGAAATTAAACTGGGTGAGCTGAATGATAAATGGCACTATACTTCTCTGGAGAAAATTTTCTTTGAAGAAAAAATTTACCAGGAACTGGAAGACCGGAAAGCAAGCTGGGAGAAGGTTATAGAGAATATTGAGAAAGCATTTGTGCCATACCGGAAAAAGTTAAAACGGGATGTAACACGGGAAGATGTGTTAAAGCTTACAGACAAACCAGTTCGCCGGATCCACAAAACCGATATTGATGATCTGATTAACCAGATCAAAGGCCTGGAAGCTGATATTAAGCAAACGCAACATGACCTGGATAATCTGGTAGATTATGCCGTAGCTTATTTTGAAAATCTTTTAAAGAAATTCGGTAAAGGACGTGAAAGGAGAACAGAGATCAAGCAGTTTGAGATTATCGAAGCCAAACACGTAGTGATCGCGAATACCAAGCTGTATGTAGATCGTGCCGGTGGATTTATCGGCACAGGTTTAAAGAAAGACGAATTACTGTTTGAGTGTTCTGACCTCGATGATATCATTGTATTTACGAAGAGAGGGATCATGAAAGTGATTAAGATTGCAGATAAAACTTTTGTTGGTAAAGACATTATTCACGTAGCAGTATTCCAGAAGAATGATGAACGTACTACCTATAACATGATATATGTAGATGGTAAAACCGGGGTTAGCTTTGCCAAAAGATTTAATGTAACGGGTATTACACGCGATAAAGTATACGATTTAACCAAGGGCGATGAGAAAAGCAAGGTTCACTATTTTACGGTTAACCCAAATGGTGAGGCGGAGATCGTTAGAATTGTATTGAGTCCCAACAGTTCGGCACGCATCAAGGATCTTGATTTTTATTTTGAAGAACTGGCCATTAAAGGGCGTAGCAGCGTTGGTAATCAGGTTACCAAGTATGCCATTAAATCAGTTAAATTTAAAGAAGCGGGAAGAGCGACCCTGAGCGGTAAGAAGCTTTGGTTTGATGATAAATTTGGCAGATTGAATACGGATGATAAAGGGCTGTACCTGGGAATGTTCGAGCCTGCTGATCAGTTACTGGTAATTTACTCAGATGGGCACTACGAATTAACAGATCAGGAAATGACGCAAAAGTTCGATCCTGAAAAGGTATTGCTGATTGAACGTTATAACCCTGAAAGTATAATTACCGCTGTTTATGCCGATATGAAGCAGTTGCAGTTTAACGTGAAGCGTTTTAAAATAGAAACCACCACCTTACGTAATAAGTTCCTGTTTATTAAGGAAGGAGACGGCAACTACCTGGAATGCGTAACAACAGCAACCGAGCCCGTGCTGCAGGTGCAAAGTGGTCGGGGTGAACAGGTGCGTCAGGCCAAATTTAAACTGGCTAAAGTTACAGATGTGATGGGGTGGAAGGCAATAGGTGCGAAGCTGACCGACTATAACAAAAGTGTGTCAATGGAGTGGGTGGGAACAAAAGAGAATGAATCGCCGCAGCAGGAGCTTTTTGCAGATTAACGGGTATTATTTTTGACGTAGTATATTAAAACAATACGAGTGCGCATGTTTGAGTTTTGGGACATTAATGACTTGTACAAAGCGTTGATCGCGCTTGCGGCAGGTGTTGTGCTTGGACTGGAACGGGAAATGAAGGACAAAGCAGCAGGCCTTAAAACCATTACTCTGATTACACTGGGTTCTGCTTTATTTGCGATTATTTCTTACAATGTCGGGCAACCCAATAGCGAGGCAACCCGTATTGCATCTTATATTGTTAGTGGCATCGGGTTCTTAGGAGCCGGTGTCATTTTCAAAGATGGTGTAAATGTAAGCGGTCTTACAACTGCCAGTGTAATATGGCTGGCCAGTGCAGTGGGCATGGCGATTGGTTTCGGAGAAGTATACCTGGCATTGATCTTCCTGGGAGTGTCTCTCTTATTTATCTATTTCGGAAGTACGGTTAACAGGTTTTTCCCTAGCTATAAAGTGAGCCGTATGCTGATGATCTCTCTGCATAAATCAAATGCAGAGAATCGTAAAGAATTGATCGCCCAAATGAGAACGATGTTGGTGAAAATTGAAGAAAGAAAGTTGTCTGTAAAAGGGGATAAGCTTTGTATTTATTTTGACATCACGGTTAAAAGCCGAAAGATGAAAATATTTGAAGATTTTTTGCTTAGTAAAGAACACATTCTGGAGTTTGAAATGTAAGCAGCTTCGTATCTAAAAATATTTCTGATATCCAAAACCATAGGTAAATATCAGATTCTCTTTTTCGGTTCGGCTGATCTTGTTATATAACAAACGCGTATTAAGATTCAACCCTTTCCAAAGCTGGTAGGTAAATTCTGTATCACTGGAGATAATATGATCTTTTATATATTCCAGCGACGGTTGAAAGAAGTTGCCGCTGCGGAATGTAAAACGATCCCCCATCTTAAACATAAACTGAACTCTTAAAGAATTACGTATCGTTTGATAATTGATAACTGCAGTGTCTCCCTGTATAATACGGCTGGCTTCACCAATCATACCATTACTTACATTCAACCATATATTGGGTTTATTGAGAAAATTATAGGCAATACCAATCCCGGCCTGACCCTGTGCTTTAATATTGAGCGAGTAGCTGGTGGTGTAATTCACCAATCCCCAATAATAAAAGTCTGTAAAATGCCGGTACAGGTTTACATTGCTGGATAAGGTGAAATCATTATTGGTAAGTTTTTCAGGATTCATACCATAAATCCATGAAGCCGCTGAATTTGATACCGTACGTTTTTTACGAATATTGAATTGTGCATTATTATTAAAGAGGTAATTGGATCCATCTTTGGTTTTATTAATAGAACCTCCTGATGTAAGTTTTACAAACCTGGTAGTGCTGTCAGTAAATTGTGCCTGAAGCCTGAACTGGATAATTATGACGAAGAATAGGAAAAAAAGTTTTTTCATGTACATGTTGATGGGTGACCGGTAAGAAGTTCCGGAAGTGATAAAAAAACAACTGTACTGTTGCGGATGTATTGCTAAAGTAGGAAATACTATTTTAAGAAGCGCTTCATTTCACGCTCCACATCTTTTTGTTTGATGCTCTCTCTTTTATCGTACAGCTTTTTACCTTTTCCTAAACCTAACTCTATCTTAATAAAGTTGCGGTCGTTCATGAATATTTTAAGCGGTACAAGCGTGTAGCCTTTTTCTTTAAGTTTAGCTTGTATTTTCCTGATTTCTCTTTTTTGAAGCAGGAGCTTTTTATCTCTGTCTGCATCGTGGTTATTTACGGTGCCATGCGAGTAGGGAGAGATGTGCAGGCTTTTGATCCATATTTCACCCTTGTGAATAATACAATAACTATCGTTAAAACTGGCTCTGCCTTCCCGCAACGACTTAACTTCTGTACCAAACAAAACCATCCCTGCTACATAAGTATCGTCAATAAAATACTCATGAAATGCAGAACGATTTTTTATAGAAATGGATGAAGCCAAGGGAAAGGTTTAAAAGTTTGAGGTTTAAAGTTTAAAAGTTAAAAGGGGAAAACCCTTATTAACCAATAAACATATCAACCTGTTAACTCATTTTAATTTCTGAAAAGACGAATAACGGTTCCGATTTTTTCTTTTAAAGCTTTACGGTTTACAATAAAGTCGAGAAAACCATGCTCTAAAAGAAATTCGCTTCGCTGAAAGCCTTCAGGAAGGTCTTTTTTAATGGTTTCTTTAATAACACGTGGCCCGGCAAAGCCTATCAGGGCTCCGGGTTCCGCTATATTCAGATCTCCCAACATAGCAAAGGAGGCAGATACACCGCCAAATGTAGGATCGGTTAGTAAGGAAATATACGGCAATTGCGCATCACTTAATTGAGACAACTTGCCGCTGGTTTTAGCCATTTGCATCAGCGAAAAAGCACTTTCCATCATACGGGCGCCGCCGCTTTTATTGATGACCATATAAGGCAGCTTATGCTTAATACAGTAATCTACCGCACGGGCAAACTTCTCTCCCATAACACTCCCCAGCGATCCACCTATGAATTCGAAGTCCATACAGGCTATAACTATCTTTTCGCCGTCTACCAGGCCAACGCCTACACGTATCGAATCATTAAGGCTGCTATTCGACCAGATATCCTCCAACCTTTTTTTGTACGGCTTCAGATCGGTAAATCCTAGCAGGTCCTTACTTTTTATATTAGTGAAAAGTTCTTCGTATTCGTTGTTGTCAAATAATACTTCGTAGTATTGAAAGCTGTTCAGGCGATGGTGATAATCGCATTTAGGACATACATATAACTGCTCTTTCAGTTCAGCGAACGTAGAAATATAGTTACATTCAGGACATTTAGTCCATAAACCTTCCTGTGTTTCTTTCTTCTCCGACGTTTTTGTTAAAATGCCTTTCTTAATTCTGCGGAACCAGCCTGTTTTCTGGTCCTTTCCTTGTTCACCCGCCAGATCGGCGTCAAAATCTTCTATCTCCTCAGCCATAAGTAGATAAATATATTTTTAGATAAGGTACAAACGTACACAATTTTTTTCAGATGGGATGAAGTGTGGAAATTATGCTTGTTCCACCTATTCATAACGGAGTGCCTCAATAGGATTGAGTTTTCCTGCTTTTATAGCCGGGTACAGGCCTGCCAGCAAACCTACGCCGCTACAAATTAAAATACCATACAGTACCCAGCCCCAGGGCACCACAAATCCGGTCCCTAACACAATAGCAAAACTATTGCCAACTAAAATACCCAGTATAATTCCGAAAAGCGCTCCCAGGATGCTGATGATTACTGCTTCGAGCAGGAATTGCTTTTTTACTACATTGCTTTTGCCACCAATAGCTTTTATTAATCCCACTTCTTTCGTGCGTTCGGCAACGCTTACCAGCATAATATTCATGAGGCCTATTGCTGCGCCAATCAGCGTTATCAGGCCTATTACAGTAGCAGATATAGTCAAAAAGCCCAGACTATTCATCGCCCTTTCAACCATGCTATCACTTTTGTCCATTACAAAATTGCTTTCTTCAGTGATCATGGTCTTTCTAACGCCCCTGAACAGTGCTTCCGCTTCGCCCATGGCCTCATTCATTTTATTGATATCATCAACTTTTACCGCCAGCACGTAGGACGCATTGTTGCCCGCAAAATTCTTAGCCAGGTTACGGTAGCCTATGATGGCCATATTATCCCTGCTAAAGCCAAACGTAGAGCCACGGCTATCCAGCACGCCCAATACCAGGTAGGGGAGGTTATTAATACGCACGGTTTTGCCTACAGCCTTATCCGCAGCCTCATTGAAAAACTTTTTGGCTACATCGTAACCTAATATGCATACGTTCTGGGCATTTCTAACCTCCTGGAGGGTCAGGTTTCGTCCGTTGAGTAAGGTATACCCGTTTAGCTCAAGGTATTTCTCATCACCGCCAAACATCATTACATTCGGACTGGTTTTTTTGTCAGCAAACGAAACCGTATTGCTCCGGTTCCCAAATACTGATAGTCCGCTAACAACACCCGGAAATTTATAGTTGTTGATAAAATACTCTGCTTCTTCCTTTGAAATGTTACGTCCCAGGTTCGATTTTTTTTCTTTCTTACCTTTTTGAGAAACGGTCAGATCATCACCGCCGCCTCCAAAACGGATATTACGCTCTTTAAACCGGATCGTAAATGCATTAGCTCCCATACTGGAGAAACTCTCGGTGAACTTCTGGTTCATGGCTTTAATGGCTGTAATAATGCCTATCAGCGCCATGATACCAAAAGCAATAATAGCCACAGTAAGGGCTGTACGTAAAGTATTTCCTTTAACGGTTCTAAAAGCCAGAAGAAATGTATCGCTGAATTTCATGTTTGTTATACCAGTACTATAAAGCTAATTGCATAAAGCAATACCAGCAAATTTATTATACCGGCGGGGAAGTGCTCAACCAATACTTGTCGTCTTAATAGCTGGTTGCTCAGTCTTTGTCTTCGCTTCGAAGGCCAAAGGACTGGTACACCTGAAAATGACATGATGCCTGATAATCGGCCGTGATCAGTGTTAGAAATACAGCCAGCCCAGGAAAGTTCCGGGGAAAATACCAAGCAGAATAATGAGTATAGATACAGCGATCAGCGTGTATTTTTCAAAGCTGCTGGCAGCTACTGATTGAACAGGGCCTTCTTTAAAATACATGGCCTGTATAACGCGGAAGTAATAATAAACGCTGACTGCAGCCATTACCACTGCAAAAATTACCAGCCAAAGGTGCTGGCCCGTCATGATAGCAGCTTTTAACATGTAGAATTTGCCGAGGAATCCTGCTGTTAATGGGATACCCGCTAGCGATAGAAGACAAATAGTAGTAGTAAAAGCTAATACGGGCTGATGTTTTGCCAGTCCATTAAAACCTTCAAAGCTATAGTCAGTCATTTTGCTTAGTACAGCAAAAATGCCAATGGTTGCCAAACAATAAGCCGCAGAATAAATCAATAAGCCTTCACGGGCAGCGTCATTCATAGCATAAACGCCAAACAACAAGAAGCCAGCCTGTGCAATACTGGAGTAGGAGAGCATGCGTTTAACGCTTTGCTGAAATACTGCTGTAATATTACCTACAAATAATGTTGCGGCGATCATGATGGCTACCCAAATTGACCAGGTGTCTTCCAGTTTACCAAAAGCACCTCCGAACAGGCGAACAAAGCCCACAAATACAGCGGCTTTTACAATAGTAGCCATAAATGAGGTAAAGACTGTTGGTGCGCCGTCATAAACATCAGGAGTCCAGAAATGGAAGGGGGCTACAGAAGCTTTAAAGCTCATCGCAAACAGCAGGAATAACATTCCGGCTATATGCAGGTTTGATTTAGCTGCCATTGTAAAGCTCATTTTGTCAATGGTAAATGTACCCTGAGAGCCATAAATGAGGGCGATCCCCATCAGCATAATGCCGGTTGAGAAGGAACCCATCAGGAAATACTTTAGTGCAGCTTCATTACTTTTTAAATTCTTTTTATCTGCCCCTGTTAATATATACAGAGGGATAGAAATAATTTCAATGCCTAAAAATAAGGTGAGTAAAGACTTAAAGCTGGTGGTAATAGTAATACCGGCAATAATGAAGAAGATCAAAGCCAGGTAGTCTGGAAAATTCTTACCCACTTTCTCCATTTGACTGGACGTGATCAATAAATAAATCAACGTAGCGAATATAGCAATGCCATTAAAAAACAAGGCATAGCTGTCAAAAGCCATAAAACCGGAAACATCAAATTTAAAAAACTGGATGCCCCTCATTTCCATGCAGTTCGCTAAAAAGAGCAATATCATGGCTATAATGCCAGTGGTTTTAATGGGCGCGTTCTTTTGAAACAGCACACCACTAAACATCATAACAACGCCAAAAATTGCAGAGAGTACTAATGCGTTCATACTTTATTGCTTAATGCTTCGATTTTAGTAAATGAAGCACGTCTGATTTATGTAAAATAGAATTCGTTATATCTTCAAAAGAGTGTAACAGCGGTTGCGGATAAACTCCGGCAACGATGATCGTTACCGCAATGATCCCTAAAATAGCTTTTTCATGAAAAGCGATATCCGTTCCCTGCTCTGTAAGACTATTGGTTTCACCCAAAAATACTTTGCGGGCCATTTT
>JAESFO010000720.1_pt1 | contig 15462 bp, 13 predicted proteins | sample 9269421 | NCBI WGS metagenome assembly JAESFO01 (sample SAMN14502839, study PRJNA617101) | algae metagenome | isolation source: Nostoc desertorum CM1-VF14 and co-occurring heterotrophs from rocky... | place: USA: Clark Mountains, San Bernardino, California | collected 2000-06-05 | reverse complement strand
CCACGGGGATGCAGTTCGCGATCGCCACCGGAACGGAGCGAACGGGCCCGGCCGGGGCGCCGCGGCCGGATGCTCCGGCGATGACCGAGAGTCCGGACAGCGGCCACGACATCCCCTCCGCCGGTCCCTCCGGCGTGGCCGGAGGGGTCGCCGCGTTGCTGGTCCGGCAGGCCGGCGTCATCAGCCGGGCCCAGGCCATCGCCTGCGGTATGTCGGGGCGCACCGTCGCCCGCCGGGCGTCGACCGGGGCATGGTGCATGGTGCACCCCGGGGTCTACCTGGTCGCCGGGCACCGACCGGGACACGAGAGCAGGGTCCGAGCGGCGGCGCTCTGGGCCGGTCCGCGGGCGACGTTGAGCGGACCCGCAGCCGCGTTCTGGCACCGGATGCTCGACGAGCCGCCCGGCACGATCGGGTTCACGGTCCCGCGCACGATGCACCGGGTCCCCGTCCCCGGGGTGACGCTGCGCAGGCGGGTCCTGGACCCGGCCGACCGGACGGTGCTGCACGGCGTCGCGGTGACGACGCCGACGTGCACCGTGCTCGAGACCGCCCCGGTGGCGGGACCTCGCTTCCTCGACCGCGCCCTGCAACGTCACGTCGGCTTCGCCGAGCTGCACGCGGCCTACTGCCGGCACATGGGTGCCCGCGGGAACCGGGGGATGGGGGAGCTCCTCGTCGCATGCGCCGACCGCGCCGACTCCGTGGCCGAGCGCCGGATGATGCGGTTGCTCCGGGACGCGGGTGTGACCGGGTGGGTGCACGGCCACCGGTTCGGCCCGTGGACGCTGGACCTGGCGTTCCCGGAGCGCAGGCTGGCGATCGAGGTCGACGGCTGGGCCTGGCACGTGGACGCCGAGCGCTTCGCCGCGGACCGGCGTAAGGGCAACGCGCTCGGCACCGCCGGGTGGGTTCTGCTGCGGTTCACCTGGGCGGACCTGACCGGAGCACCGGAGCTCGTCGTGCGCCGTGTCCGTGAGGTCCTGGCCGCCGCAGCGTGACCGGCCCCGGACCGGCAGCGGTGATCGTCGTCCCGGAAGGGATCCGTGCCACGGACGGCACCGGGCCCTTCCGGAACGACGATCATGCTGCGGCGCTCAGTCGTCCCTGACCTGGGTGCCCGGCTTCGCCGTGACCGGCTCGTAGGACTCCGGGCCCAGCACCTCGCCCGAGGCCAGGATCCGGATCTCCCCGGTCTGCACCAGCACCGCAGGGCCCGCCGCGACGACCGACGGCGCCGACGGCCGTCCGGGGGCGAACACGTTGAAGAACAGGTTGAGCAGCACCGCGACGATCGCCGCCGAGCTGATGCCGGAGTGGAAGATCGTCGCGAACCAGTCCGGGAAGTTCGCCCAGAAGTCCGGCGAGACCACCGGGACCAGGCCGAACGCCACCGACGCCGCGACGATCACCATGTTGTTGGTCCCGCGGTACTCGACCGCGGCGAGCGTCCGGATGCCGCTGGCGGCGACCGTGCCGAACAGCACGATGCCCGCCCCGCCGAGCACCGGCTGCGGGATCGCCGAGAACACCGCGGACGCCATCGGCGAGAGCCCCAGCACCAGCAGGAGCAGCCCACCGGCGGCGACGGCGAACCGGCTCCGGATCCCGGTCAGCGCGACGAGCCCGACGTTCTGGGCGAACGCCGTCGCCGGGAAGGAGTTGAACACCGGCGCGACCACCGAGGCGGCCATGTCGGCGCGCAGACCGTCGCCGACCCGGCGGGCGTCCACCCGGGTCTCGACGACCTCGCCGACCGCGAGGATGTCGGCGGTGGTCTCCACCATGATCACCAGGACCACGATGACCATCGAGACGGTCGCCCCGACCGTGAACAGCGGGGTGCCGAACGCGAACGGCGCGGGCAGCGCGGCGACGCTCGCGCCGCCGACGCCGGAGAAGTCGCTCAGCCCGGCCACCAGCGCGACGACGGTCCCGACCAGCAGCCCGAGCAGCACCGACAGCCGCGAGAGCACCGCGATCTTCCCGGCGACGACCACCACCAGGAAGGTGAACCCGGCCAGCGCGATCGAGGGCAGCGCGGCGAACTCGGGGTTGGGCACCGTCGCCCCGCCCACGGTGACGGTCTCCCGGCCGGTGATCCAGCCGGTCGCCACCGGCATCAGCGACAGCCCGATGACGGTGATGATCGACCCGGTCACCACCGGCGGGAACAGCCGCACCACCCGGGCGAAGAACGGGGTGATGAGAAGCCCGGCCGCGGCTGCGACGATCACCGCGCCGTAGACGGTGCGCAGGCCGTCGGTGCCGTCGTCGCCGACGATCGCGATCATCGTCGACACCGAGGCGAACGACGTGCCCTGCACCAGTGGCAGCTGCGACCCGAAGAACGGCAGGCCGAGGGTCTGCAGCAGGGTGGCGAGCCCGCTGATGAACAGCCCGGAGGCGACGAGCACGGCGCTCTGCGCGGGGGTGAGCCCGGCCGCACCGCCGATGATGATCGGTACCGCGATCACGCCGCCGAACATCGCGAGGATGTGCTGGACGCCGTAGCCGATCGTCGGCCCGATCCCGAGCCGTTCGTCCTCCGGGCGCAGTGCCTGTTCCGTGCTCGTGGCCTGTTCCGTGCTCATGGCGGATCCCCTCGGTGGGAGTGGCGGGTCAGACGAACGACGGCACGTCGGTCCACGCCTCCGGCGCCGGGGTCACGCCGTCACGGACGACGGTGCCCTCGATCAGGCCGTAGGGGCGGTCCGCGGCGTGGAAGACCTCGTTCGGGTTCTTGAGCCCGAACGGCGACAGGTCGGAGAGGAAGTGGTGCTTGTTGGGCATCGCGAACCGGATCTCGGCGACGCCGTCGCAGGCCTCGACCGCGGCCCGGCCCATCTCGTAGAGCGACTGCTGCAGCGCGAGCGAGTGGGTGGTGGCGAACGCCGACAGCATCGCCGCGCCGACCGCGTCGTAGGCGCCGTTGAAGTCGATCCCGGCGGCGACGGCGTCGGGCAGGTAGCGCCAGCGCGCGGTGACCGAGGTGGCGAGGATGCGGTCGTCGGTCTCGACCAGGGTGGTGTAGCGGTCGCGCGGGAAGCCGTGGAACTCGCTGCCGGTGGACTTCAGCACGGTGAGATCCTTCAGCCCGGCGGTGACGTGGGTGGCCCCGCCGGTCTTCTGCACCGTCGCCAGCCGGGTGGCCCGGCCCTTCCGGACGAACGAGTGGTCGTGCCCGGCGCCGTCGACGACGATCCGCTCCCACTCGTACAGCTCGGCCTGCCAGAGCCCGCCGGTGATCCAGTCGAACTCGCCGGTGAAGTGGTCGCCGAGCAGCAGCAGGAACTCCTCGGGCGAGGTGATCCCGTGCTCGGAGGCGAAGGCGTACACCACGTTCTTCTGGGTGTCGGTGGCGACGACCTTGGAGTTGTCGCCGGTCAGGTAGCTGCTCTCCAGGGCGGCGCCCCGCAGCTGGCTGGTCACGTTGAGGTCGGTGATCTCGTGCCGGGCGGTGTCGCGCACGACCCGCACCACGCGGACCTCCGCCTTGCCGTACTTGTTGTCGCCGAGGTGGACCGAGACGGACATGATCAGCTCCCGAGGTAGGTGGAGTAGGAGTAGGGCGACAGCAGCAGCGGGACGTGGTGGTGGCGGTCGGTGCGCTCCGGGCGGAACGCGATCGACACCTCCGGGAAGAACGGGCTCGGCGTCGTGAACGTGATCCGGTGCAGCACCCCCGCGGTGAGCGCGGCGGACTCCGGGGCGCGCCAGCGGCCGTCGTCGTCGGTGGTGCCCGACGCCAGCACGGTCCCGTCCGCGCCGGTCAGGGTGACCGGGACGCCGGTGGCCGGGCGGCCCGCCGCGGCGTCGAGGACGTGGGTGGAGAAGCTGCTCATGCCAGCACCTGCCGCATCCGCAGGGCGGTGATCTCGGCCAGCTGACCGGCGGCCTCGGCGCGCTCGGCGGCCGGGTCGTTGCCCAGCCTGCGCTCCAGCTCGGCGAGGATCTGCCCGGCGTCGCGGCCGGCGGCCCGGATCAGGAAGACGTGGCCGAAGCGCTGCTCGTAGGCGGCGTTGCCGGCGGCGAGCCGGGCTGCGGTGTCCGCACCGGTGTCCACACCGGACTGTTCGGAACGGGAGAACGCGGCGCCGTCGGCATGGGCGCCGCCGGGGCGCTCGCCGATGCGGGGGTGTCCGGCCAGCGCGGCGTCGATCTCGGCGCTGTCCAGGGCGAGGACCGCCTTCTCCGCCGCGGCGACGGCGTCGTCGACGCTGCCGTAGGGGCGTCCGGCCAGCAGCCGGTCCGCCCACCCCGGCGAGGTGGCGCAGGCACGCAGGGCCGGGCGCAGCTCGTCGGGCGGGGCGGTGTTGAGTCGGTCGAGGGTCAGGTCGTCCGGCATGGGTCCTGCTTCCGTACTCGTCCGTGAATTTTCACGATGCGGAATCGTGGTTCCGAAGTGTCATCAGTGTTGGTTTCGCGATGGCAGGGTGTCAAGGGTCACCCGGCCGAACGGCCCTGCCGGAGCACGCGGGACCGGCGGACCATCCCCGGTCATGACCACCGAGACGCTCACCACCGGTTGGGAGCCGGACGGCCCGGTCGGGGACAGCCTCGCGCGCCGGTTCGTGCACGCCTACGCCGACCGGACCACCGCGATGGCGGCCCGCGCCGGGGGGCGGGCGCGACGGGTGGCCGGTGCCGTCCTGGCCGACCCCGGGTCCCCGTTCGGCTACGACAACGCGGTTGTCCTGACCGCCCCGCCGGGCCCCGGCGACCTGCGCCGGGTGCTCGACGACGCGGCCGCCTTCTTCCCGCGGCACCGCTGGTGGGTGCTGCTCTCGCTGTTCGCGCTGCCCGACCTGAGCGGGTACGGGCTGGTGCGGGTCGGCCATCCGCCGCTGATGTTCCGCCCGCCGGGACCGCTGCCACCGCCCCCTCCGGACCTGTGGATCCGGACGGTGCCCGACGCCGACCCGGCCGACTTCGAGCGCGTCCTGGTCGCCGGCTACGGCCTCGCCGAGGTGGGGCGGCCGGCCGTCGCGGACCCGCGGTCCGGGAGCCTGCTGCACCTGGTCGTCGGGTACGCCGGGGGCGAGCCGGTCGCGACGGCCGGGGCGGGCGTGCACCACGGCGTGGTCGAGGTCGACTGGGTGTCGGTGCTGCCGGAGCACCGGGGCCGCGGGTTCGGCGGGGCGGTCACCGCGGCCGTCTGCGCGGCCGCGCCCGGGCTGCCGTCGCTGCTGATCTCCAGCGACGACGGCCACCCGGTCTACCGCCGGCTGGGCTTCTGGGACCTGTTCCGTACGACGATGTGGGAACACCCGCCCTCCTGACCGACCGCCCAGCGTCCCCGCCCGCCCTCGCCCGTCGCCACCATCGTCGCGGGGCCGCCGTCCGCCCCGGCCACCCCGTCCACCACGGTGGCCGGTCCGGCGCGGGCACGCACCCGTCGTGCCCGGATCGTCACGCAGTCGTCCCGGCCGGTCCGCCGGCCGTCACGCGGCGCCCGGATCGTCCGGGGCCGGTGTCACGCAGTCGTCACCCGACGGCAACCGGCGCCGCCGTTGCGGAACGCACCATTCCTCACCGGTGGTCCTCCGACCCGGCCACCGTGGGAGCTTCGATGACACAGGAGATGGACCGGACCACGGCGGCGCCGGCGGGAGCCGCGCGCGAGACGCTGGAGGACTACACGCTGCGGTTCGCGCCGCGCAGCTACCGCCGCTGGTCACCCGGCGTCGTCGGGGTGACCGCGCTCGGCGGCATCGCCTACCTCGCCGACTTCGCGATCGGCGCGAACATCGGCATCGCGTACGGCACGGTCAACGCCCTGTGGGGCATCGCCGTGTTCGCCCTGGTGATCATCGCGACCGGGCTGCCGCTGGCGTACTACGCGGCCCGCTACAACCTGGACCTGGACCTGATCACCCGCGGCAGCGGCTTCGGCTACTACGGCTCGATCCTGACCAACGTCATCTTCGCGACCTTCACCTTCATCTTCTTCGCCCTCGAGGGCTCGATCATGGCCCAGGGGCTCGAGCTGGGCCTGGGGCTGCCGCTGTGGGCGGGCTACGCCGTGTCCACGGTGATCATCTTCCCGCTGGTGGTGTACGGGATGTCGCTGCTGTCCACGCTGCAGGTGTGGACGACGCCGCTGTGGCTGGTCCTGATGGTGCTGCCCTTCGGCTACCTGCTGCTCGCGCACCCGGACTCGGTGTCGACGTTCCTGGCCTACCAGGGCGAGGACGGCGCGGGCACCCCCGGCCTCGGCTCGGTCATGCTCGCCGCCGGGGTGTGCCTGTCGCTGATCGCCCAGATCGCCGAGCAGATCGACTACCTGCGGTTCATGCCACCCAGGACCCCGGAGAACGCCCGCCGCTGGTGGGCCGCGACGCTGCTCGCCGGGCCGGGCTGGGTGCTGTTCGGGGCGGCGAAGCAGGTCGTCGGGCTGTTCCTCGCCGTCTATCTCATCGCGAACCTGGCCGACGGCGCGACGGTGGCCAACGAGCCGGTGCACCAGTTCCTGGTCATCTACCAGGAGCTCATGCCCGCGTGGCTGGCGATCACCCTGGCCGTGGTGCTCGTCGTCATCAGCCAGATCAAGATCAACGTCACCAACGCCTACTCCGGCTCGCTGGCCTGGACCAACTCCTTCACCCGGGTCACCGGCACCTACCCCGGGCGGCTGGTGTTCCTCGGCGTCAACCTGGTGATCGCGCTCGTGCTGATGGAGGCGAACATGTTCGACTTCCTCAACGCCATCCTCGGGTTCTACGCGAACATGGGCATCGCCTGGATCGTCGTGGTCGCCACCGACATCGTGGTGAACAAGTACCTGCTCGGCATCTCGCCGAGGTTCCCGGAGTTCCGCCGCGGCATGCTGTACGCGGTCAACCCGGTCGGGTTCGGCTCGGTGGTCGTCGCGGGCGGGCTGTCCATCGCGGCGTTCTTCGGGCTGCTGGGCGAGGCGATCGCGCCGTTCTCGCCGCTGGTCGCGATCGTGCTCGGCGTGGTGCTGCCCCCCGTGATCGCGCTGGCCACCCGCGGCCGCTGGTATCTGCGCCGCACCGACGACGGCATCGACCTGCCGATGCTCGACGAGCACGGCAACCCCTCGGCCGTCACCCTGCCGTGCCACGTGTGCGGGCAGGACCTGGAGCGACCGGACATGGCGGCGTGCCCCGCGCACGACGGCTACGTGTGCTCGCTGTGCCTGAGCACCGACCGGACGGGCGAGCACCTGCTCCCGGCCCAGGTGTGACCATCACCGGTGAGGGGAGCGGCACCCGGCCCCTCACCGGTACCGGTCACCCGGTGGCTCACCGGGCGGCGCGCACGGCCTCGGCGAGGCGGCGGGCGGCGGTGACGGCGTCGTGCGCGACGGCCGTCGCGAGCGCCCCGCGCCCGGGCAGCGGGGACAGGCTCCACCCGTCCCCGCAGGTCGCGAGGACCTGCTCGCGAGCGGGCCCGACCAGGACCTCGGTGCCCAGGACCCGGTGCCCGGCGAGGTGGGCGGGGGAGGCGTCAAGCAGCGGGTCGCCGATCTCCTGGGTCTGCACCAGCAGCGGCCGGCCGGGCGCGGCACCGTTCCCGACGGCACCGCTCCCGGAGGCACCGCTCCCGGCGGCACTGCACTCGGTGACCCGGACGGTCCCGCGGCAGCGGCCCGGCCGCTCCCCGGTGCGGCCCGCGACCAGCAGGTCCCGGGCGCGCAGCGCGGCGGTCGGGGCGAGTACCACGTCGAGCACGGTCTCGTGGTGGGCCCGGCCGGTCACCACGGTCGGCTCCGGTAGGTAGGTCAGCGACCCGCCGTCGCCGACGGTGCAGCGCAGCACGGTCCGGCTCGGCTGGGCCGCGCGGTCGGCACTGCGGCCACCCGGCAGCGCGACGGCCGCCGCGACCCCGGTCAGGGTCAGGTGCGCCCCCGCGCCGACGGTCACGGTGAGGGTGACGTCGTCGCCGGCCAGCGGGGTCGATGCCGACCCCACCAGGTGCACGACGGCGTCGGACCGGCTCGCACCGGTGACGCCACGACGGGGGACCAGGGCCAGCGGTGACTGCGCCCGCAGCGTCGTGACGACCGACCGGCCGTCCCGCGCGACGACCACGAGCTCCGCGCAGGCCAGCACCTCAGACGCTCGCCCGGACCGCGGCGACCTGCTCGAGCACCCAGGCACCGACGTCGCCGGCGCCCGGGTCCTCGACCAGCGACTGCGCGATCACCGGCAGCTCCCCGCGGATGCGCGCGGCGTCGCCGGTCATGACCCCGAGGTCGGCGCCCACCAGCGGCGCCAGGTCGGTCTTGTTGATCACGAGGAGGTCCGCGGTGGTGACGCCGGGGCCGCCCTTGCGGGGCACCTTGTCCCCGCCCGCGACGTCGACGACGAAGATCTGCCGGTCCACCAGGCCGCGGGAGAACACCGCGGTGAGGTTGTCCCCGCCGGACTCCACGAGCACCAGGTCCAGGTCGCCGAAGCGCTCCTCCAGCAGCTCGACGGCGTCGAGGTTGGCGGTGATGTCGTCGCGGATCGCGGTGTGCGGGCAGCAGCCCGTCTGCACGGCCTCGACCCGTTCCGGCGGCAGGACGGCGTTGCGACGCAGGAAGTCCGCGTCCTCGGTGGTGTAGATGTCGTTGGTGACCACGGCCAGGCGCACCCGCTCGCCGAGGCTGCGGGCCAGCGCCGCGACCAGCGCCGTCTTGCCCGACCCGACCGGCCCGCCGATCCCGATCCGCACCGCGCGCCCGCCGGCCGGGGCCGGGTCGTGGTGGTCGTGGTCGGCGACCGTCGGGTCGAAGCTGATCACATGACCGTGGCCGTGCCCGGTCTGCCCGGTCGGCCCGGTCGGCGGGCTCTGCTCAGGAGGCAAAGAGACGCACCCTCTCGCGGTGGTGGTGGACGTGGGACTCGGCCATGAGGTCGAGGACCGGCGCGCCGGGCGCCGGGAGGTCGGCGGGGTCGCCCGCCGCGAGGGCCGCGGCCTCGTCGACGACGACGGCCAGGTCGTCGTCCAGGGCGACGAGCGCGGCGTTGACGGCGAACGGGTCCAGCCCGAGCAGCCGGACCGCCGCCGACGCGGGCCCGGAGACGGCGAGGTAGCCGACGCAGCGTGCCGCGGCGGACGGGGACTCCCCGGCGACGCCGACGACGACGCCGACGAGCAGCGGATGGTGCGGGCGCCGGTCGACCGCGACGAGCGTGTCGAGCTCGGGCGACGGCCACGCCGCCCGCGCCGCGCGCAGGGCGGCCTTCCCCTGCACCCGCGACGCCTCGCGCTGCGCGAGCGACGGCGTGCGCGCGTCGAGTGCCGCGTCCAGCGCCCCGAGCCGGTCCCGGCCCGCGGGGTGCGCGGCGGCCGCGGCGGCGCAGGCCGCGACCCGGCCCGCGGTGCGCAGCCGCCCCCGCAGGAACGCGTGCAGCGACGCGACGTCGGCGACCAGCCCCCGCTCGGCGGCCTCCTCCAGCCCGCCGGAGTGCACGTGCCCGCCGCCGGGGAACCGGGCGTCGGCGAGCACCAGTGACGCGAGACCCGCCATCAGAACAGGAAGTACCGCTGCGCCATCGGCAGCTCGCTCACCGGCGCGGGCTCGACGACGGCGCCGTCGATCGTCACCTCGAACGAGTCCGGGTCGACGCGCACGTCCGGGGTGGCGTCGTTGCGCAGCATCCCGGCCTTGCGCACCGAGCGGGTGTCGGCCACCGGCACCGCGGGCGTCGCCAGCCCGAGCCGCTCGGGAACGCCCGCCTCCAGCGCCGACGGCGCCATGAAGGTGAGCGAGCCGAGCGCGGCGGGGGTGTGGGCGTAGCCGAACATCGGGCGTCCGTAGACCGGGCCGGGCGTGGGGATGGAGGCGTTCGCGTCGCCCATCTGCGCCCACACGGCGAACCCGCCCTTGAGGACGACCTCGGGGCGCACCCCGAAGAACTTCGGCTCCCACAGCACCAGGTCGGCGAGCTTGCCGACTTCGACCGACCCGACGTGCTCGGCGGCGCCGTGGGCGAGTGCGGGGTTGATCGTGTACTTGGCGACGTAGCGCTGCGCACGCAGGTTGTCCGCCCGCTCGGAGTCACCGGGCAGCGGGCCGCGGGCGGCCTTCATGACGTGCGCGGTCTGCCAGGTCCGGATGACGACCTCGCCGATCCGGCCCATCGCCTGCGAGTCGCTCGACATCATCGAGATCGCGCCCAGGTCGTGCAGCACGTCCTCGGCGGCGATCGTCGTCGGGCGGATGCGGGACTCGGCGAAGGCCAGGTCCTCGGGCACCGACGGGTTCAGGTGGTGGCACACCATGAGCATGTCGAGGTGCTCGTCGAGGGTGTTCACGGTGTGCGGGCGGGTCGGGTTGGTCGACGACGGCAGCACGTGCGAGGTGCCGACGACCTCGATGATGTCCGGGGCGTGCCCGCCGCCGGCGCCCTCGGTGTGGAACGCGTTGATCGAGCGCCCGGCGATCGCCTCCAGTGTGGACTGCAGGAACCCGGCCTCGTTGAGGGTGTCGGTGTGGATCGCGGCCTGCACGCCGGTCTCCTCGCACACCCGCAGACAGGCGTCGATCGCCGACGGGGTGGTGCCCCAGTCCTCGTGCAGCTTGAACCCGCCCGCCCCGGCGCGCAGCTGCTCGTGCAGCGCCCCGGTCGAGACCGTGTTGCCCTTGCCCATCAGCAGCAGGTTGACCGGCTGGTGGTCCATCGCCTGCAGCATCCGGCCGATGTTCCAGGGGCCGGGCGTGACGGTGGTGGCCTTCGACCCGTCGACCGGCCCGGTACCGCCGCCGAACAGCGTCGTGACCCCGGACGCGAGCGCGGTCTCGACCAGCTGCGGGCAGATGAAGTGCACGTGCGCGTCGATCGCACCGGCGGTGAGGACGCGGCCGTTGCCGGCCAGGACCTCGGTGCCGGGACCGATCACCAGAGCCGGGTCGACCCCGTCCATCGTGTCGGGGTTGCCGGCCTTGCCGATGCCGACGATCCGGCCGCCCTTGACGCCCACGTCGGCCTTCACCACGCCCCAGTGGTCCAGCACGACGGCGCCGGTGATCACCAGGTCCGGGCAGTCCGCGGCCGCGACGGCGGCCTGACCCATCGACTCGCGGATCACCTTGCCGCCGCCGAACAGCACCTCGTCGCCGGACGCCGGGCCGCGCGAGCGGTCCTCGGTGACCTCGATCAGCAGGTTGGTGTCGGCGAGCCGGATCCGGTCGCCGACGGTCGGGCCGTACAGGTCGGCGTAGCGCGCGCGGTCGATGCTCACTGCTCGTAGCTCCGCTCGTCGAGGGCGCCGGCCCGTTCGGGACGCAGACCGGGGACCCGGCGCGCCCCGGCGATCGGCACCAGCGTCACCTCGCGCTCCACCCCGGGCTCGAACCGCACCGACGTCCCGGCGGGGACGTCGAGCCGGTGTCCCCACGCGGCGTCGCGGTCGAAGGACAGTCCGGGGTTCGCAGCGGCGAAGTGGTAGTGCGACCCGACCTGCACCGGGCGGTCCGCGGCGTTGACCACGGTCAGCGTCAGCCGGGGGCGGCCGGGGTGCAGCTCGACCGGCTCGGTGCCGACGAGGATCTCGCCGGGCGTCATGCGATCGGCCCGTGCACGGTGACGAGCTTCGTGCCGTCCGGGAAGGTGGCCTCCACCTGCACCGAGTCGAGCATCTCCGGGACGCCGTCGAGGACGTCGTCGCGGGTCAGGACCTCCCGGCCGCTGCTCATCAGCTCGCTGACGGTGCGGCCGTCGCGGGCGCCCTCCAGGACGTGCTCGGTGATCAGCGCGACCGACTCCGGGTAGTTCATCCGCAGACCCCGCTCGCGACGCCTGCGGGCGACGTCGGCGGCGACGTGGACGAGGAGCTTGTCGCGCTCGCTCGGGCTGAGGTGCATGCCCCGCATTGTGTCCGGACCCGGGTTGCGACGGGATTGCCGGGAGGTTCCGAACGGTGTCCCGCCGGGGGCCCGATGACCGGGTCGACTGTCGGAACCTACGAAAGCCCCGCGACGAGCGGCCCGGGGTTCGTCGGAGACGGCGGTGCCGGGCGGTCCCGGCCCGGGCGCATGGTGATGCAGGTCGCAATCCGGCCCCCTCCGCGCGCCCTGCCCCGTCACACCCTCCGGCTCCCATCGAGGTCACCGATGCGCCTGCGCCGATCCACCAGCCGAACCACCGATCCCGCCCGCCCCGTCCACCCGGTCGACCGGGTGCCGCCCGCCGGACGGCTCGCCGTCTACGGCATGCAGCACGTGCTGGCGTTCTACGCCGGCGCCGTCGTCGTGCCGATCCTGCTCGCCAACGCCATCGGTCTCGACGAGCGCCAGCTCATCCACCTGATCAACGCCGACCTGTTCACCTGCGGCATCGCCTCGATCCTGCAGTCGGTGGGGATCGGCCGGATCGGGGTGCGGCTGCCGCTGCTGCAGGGCGTCACGTTCACCGCGGTCTCGCCGATGATCGCGATCGGGCTGGCCGCGGGTGGTGGCACTGCCGGGCTCACCACCATCTACGGCGCGGTGATCGTCGCCGGTCTGGTCACCTTCCTCGCCGCGCCCTACGTCGCGCGGCTGCTGCGGTTCTTCCCGCCGGTCGTCACCGGCACGGTGATCACCGTCATCGGGCTGGCGCTGCTGCCGGTCGCCGCGACCGACGCCGTCGGCGGCGCGAACGCCCCCGACCCCGGCAACCCGCTGTACCTCGGGCTCGCCCTCGGCACGCTCGCGGTGATCGTGCTGATCCAGCGGCTGTTCCGCGGTTTCCTCGCCACCGTCGCGGTGCTCGCCGGGCTCGTGCTCGGGACGCTGGCCGCGGTGCCGTTCGGTCTGGTCGACCTGTCCGCGGTGGGGGAGTCGGACTGGGTCGGGGTCACCACCCCGTTCCACTTCGGCTGGCCGCAGTTCTCGCTCGCCGCGATCCTGTCGATGATCGTCGTCATGATGATCACCGCGGTCGAGACGACCGGTGACGTGATCGCCACCGGCGAGATCGTGGACAAGAAGGTCGGGCCGGACGACGTCGCCCGCGCCCTGCGCGCCGACGGTGCCGCCACCACCCTGGGCGGTGTCCTCAACTCCTTCCCCTACACCTGCTTCGCCGAGAACGTCGGCCTCGTCCGGCTCACCCGGGTCTCCAGCCGCTGGGTGGTCGCCGCCGCGGGCGGTTTCATGATCCTCATCGGGCTGGTGCCGAAGGCCGGGGCGCTGGTCGCGGCGGTGCCGCACCCGGTGCTGGGCGGGGCGGCGCTGGCGATGTTCGCGACCGTCGCCGTCGTCGGGATCCAGACGCTGTCGCGGGTCGACTTCCGGGACCACCGCAACGTGGTCGTGGTCGGGTCCGGTCTCGGGGTGGCGCTGTTCGTGACCGTGCAGCCGGACGTGGCGCAGGCCCTGCCGCAGTGGGCGGGCATCGTGCTCGGCTCCGGGATCACCGCGGGCAGCGTCGTCGCGATCGGGCTCAACCTGCTGTTCTTCCACACCGGGCGCCATCGCGGCGCCGCCCCCGCGACGGCCGGCGGGGACACCGTGACCTTCGACCGGCTCGCCGCCGCCGACGCCGGGGAGTTCGCCGCGGTCCTCGGGCGGCTGTTCGAGGGCCCGACTGCGGTGCCCGGGCGGGTGCACGCCCGCGGCCCCTTCACCGACGCCACGGCGCTGCGCGCCGCGGTGCAGGACGAGCTGTTCGCCGCGCCGCCCGAGGAGCAGCGGGCGCTGATGGGCCACTACCCCGATCTGGGCGGTCTGGTGGGCACCGGCTCCGCCGCGCCGGCGTCCGCCCGCGACGGGGGCACCGCGACCACGGGCGCCGGCGCGGCGGCACTGCGCGACCGGGCCGGTCTGGCCCTGCTCGACGGCGACGACCGTGCCGAGCTCGGCCGGCTCGCCGCGGCCTACCGGGAGCGGTTCGGCTTCCCCCTGATCGTGTGCCTGCGCGACGCCGGGGACCGCGGCGCCCTGCTCGCGACCGCGCGGCGCCGGCTCACCCACCCGCCGGCGCAGGAGCACGCGGCCGCGCTCGTCGCCGTCGCGACCGTCGCCGGGCACCGCTTCGACGACCTCGTGTCCGGCTGAGCCGCCGTCAGCGCGAGCGCAGCGCCAGGTAGAGGTCGACGCGGTCGGCGAACGACGACGGGTCGCGCCCGGTCAGCTCCGCCACCCGGCCGATCCGGTACCGGACGGTGTTGACGTGCAGGTGCAGCCGGGCCGCGGTCCGGTTCCACGACCCGGACTCGTCGAGGAAGACCTCCAGGGTCTCCAGCAGCCCGGTGCCCGACCGCGCGTCGTGGTCGAGCACCGGGCCGAGGACCTGGGCGGCGAAGCCGCGCCGCACGTCGTCGGGGACCCCGGCCAGCAGCGCGACGTGCGAGGTGATCTCCCCGGCCCGCACCGAGGTCACGGGGCCGGGCCGGGCCGCCGCCAGCCCCGCGGCGTGCCCGGCCTCGGCGAGCGCACCGGACAGCGCGTCCGCCGCCGACGGCCGGGACACCCCGGCCGAGAGCCGTCCGCCGGCCAGGCCCGGTCCGAGCCGGTGCACCGCGGCGAGCACCTGCTCCACCGGGTCCGGGGCGTCCCGGGTCCCGGGCACCGCGACGACGGCGACCGCCTCGCCGCCCTGCACGCCGACCGCGGCCGGGCCGGTGCCGACCAGCGCGTCGAGCAGCACGGTGTGCGCGGTGTCGGCCGGGTCCGCGACGCCCGAGGCGCGCAGCACGACCACGGTGAGGGTCCCGTCCGGCTCGACCCCGGCCTGACGCAGCCGGACCCGGGTCTCGGGGCGGTCCCCGGTGTCGGCGGCGATCCGGGCCAGCGCGTCGTCGGCGATCGGGCGGGCCACCGCAGCACCCTCCCGGCGCCGGGACCGGTCCAGCGCGGCGATCGCGGCCAGCTCCCCGACGGCGTCGACGGCGTCGGTCCCCGCCTGCGCCGTGCCGGGCGGCAGCTGCGCCGCGACCAGCCAGCCGGTGGCCCGGGCCGTCCCCGGTGCCGCGGGCACCACCAGGTGCGCCGCACCCGCCGGGCCGGCCGGGACGGTCACCGGCAACCGGCCCGCGGTCAGGAACCCGGCGACGACGGCGTCGCGCTCGGCCTCGGGCAGGCCCGGCCCGGCGAGCAGACCGCCCGCCGCGGTCAGCACCCGGCAGGCCAGGCCGGTGCCCGCCGAGACCGACCCGGCCAGGTCGGCGAGCTCCGCGCCGCCGGCGAACGCGGCGAGCAGCCGCCGGTGCCGGCCCAGGGTGTGGGCGAGCCGGTCCCCGCGGGCCGCGGACAGCGCCCCGACCACCGCCTCGGTCACCGCGCCGAACGACACGTCCACCGGCACCGCGACCAGCACGAGGTCGTGGCGGCGGCAGGCGTCGACGACGTCGGCCGGGATGTCGCCGAACACGGCCTCCCCGGCCACCAGCGCCGCCGCACCGGACCGCGCGACCGCCGCGACGAACCGCTCCGAGTCCGCGGGCGTCCGCCGCCACACCAGGCCGGACACGACCAGCTCACCGCCGCCCAGGTAGCGCGACGGGTCGGGCAGGTCGGTCGGG
>JAESFO010000719.1_pt1 | contig 15510 bp, 12 predicted proteins | sample 9269421 | NCBI WGS metagenome assembly JAESFO01 (sample SAMN14502839, study PRJNA617101) | algae metagenome | isolation source: Nostoc desertorum CM1-VF14 and co-occurring heterotrophs from rocky... | place: USA: Clark Mountains, San Bernardino, California | collected 2000-06-05 | reverse complement strand
TCAAAGGTGTTATAACGCAGGACGGCACTTCAATAGAAGCGGAAGCTACTATTTTAGCTACCGGCCATTCTGCCCGCGATATATTTCATTTGTTACACAAGAAAAATATTCTAATAGAAGCAAAACCTTTTGCTTTAGGAGTTCGCGCAGAGCATCCGCAAAGCCTGATCGATAAGGCACAATATAAATGTGATACCCGGGGAGCCTACTTACCTCCTGCATCTTACAGCCTGGTACAACAGGTTCATCATATGGGGGTATTCAGCTTCTGTATGTGTCCGGGGGGCATCATTGCACCTGCGGCTACTGCACCAAACGAAATTGTAGTCAATGGCTGGTCTCCTTCAAAACGAAATAACCCTTATGCCAATTCCGGCATTGTTGTACAGGTGCAATTGGCTGATGTAATTAATAATTCAAAATCCGGGGAAGCAGATCCTCTGGCCCTGTTAAATTTTCAGCAGGAAGTAGAATACAAGGCGTTTCAATCAGGCGGCGGCGCGTTAAAGGCACCTGCACAGCGTATGGTTGATTTTTGCACTAACAAGTTCTCATCTACCCTGCCCGATTGCTCTTACCTGCCAGGTATCAGCAGCGCCGATCTGGGTGAGGTATTGCCGTCGTTTATACATGGTGCTCTGCAAAAAGCCTTTGTAGAATTTGGTAAAAAAATGAGGGGATACTATGCCAATGAAGCCGTTCTCGTAGCAACGGAATCAAGAACTTCGTCACCGGTAAGAATACCCAGGGATACAGCAACATTGCAGCATCCACAGGTTGAAAACCTTTATCCCTGCGGCGAAGGGGCTGGCTATGCAGGCGGCATTGTAAGTGCCGCCATGGATGGAGAACGGGTAGCAAGAAGTATAACTCAAAAAATTGTTGCGGGTTAGCATTATTTAAATGATGGCCTTTTAACAACGGCGCCAATATAAATAGCTGGTCGTCCGATATCACACTGTACCAATCCAATCACCCCATATGTGCGGTAGCGCTAAGAAGGCTACCTGCACAACATCTTTTCATAGAATTTAGTAACGGCATAGAAAAGCTCAGGAATTGGAATCTGAGACTAACTAAAATACAACTCGAAAAAGAATTTTCAAAATATTTTTTCACCAATCAGGGACAAATATACGCCGTTACATCACAACAGCGGAATACGCTTATACTGCAATTCTTTTGCAGAGCTTGAAAAATGAGTCGATATTTGGTATATAAAGTAGCACACATGAAAAGGAAAACGCATCAGGGTAAAATATACGACAAGGAGAAAACCAAACAAAAGCTGATCAAAGCAGTTGGGAGTATATTGGTCAAAGAGGGCTTCCAAAATATTAAGGTCAACAGGATCGAAGCCGTTTCAGGTGTATCTAAAAAGTTGATTTACCGGTATTTTGGAGGACTTGAAGGATTGATCCAGGACTACCTGGAACAAAGAGATTTCTGGAACATCCAGATCAAACAAATGGAAGGCAGTTCATATGACACTACTACTCCCCTGGAAAAAGAGGAGATCTGCTCCATCCTCGAAGATGATTTCCGTTTTTTTGAGAAATCGCCGGAAATGCAAAAAATTATTCTTTGGGGTATCAGCGAAAAAAATAAAACACTCAAAGCTATTGCCAATAATCGCGAACGATTTGGGAAACCGGTTTTCAAAAAAGCTGATCTTACTTTTAAAGATACCGACATTGACTTCCGGGCGGTTTCAGGTACTATTGTAGCAGCCATTTATTACCTGATCCTGCATGGCAAAATGCTAGGCACCACCGTCTGCGAAATAGATATCACGAAAAAAGAAGGTAAGGAACGATATTTAAATACATTTAAGAAAATAATAGAGCTATGCTATGCAGAAGTGGAAAAATAAGTATCAGTTATAAGCATGTATCTACCATTACTGCTTTATTTGGGCGGCTTAACGCCCCTTGCTATTATTCTATAAAGAAACCCTACACCACCGCGTAACTATTAATACAACCGGAGCAATTTCATTATCTACCCCAACCAACTGACAGCTGAACACCTGGCGTTACCTCTTTAAAGAAATTATTGAAATACATTAAGGTTATTGCTCACGCAAAGGTTGCCTGAACAATATTTTAGTTAGATAAGGGTGGCGAGCAACAGGCACTACACAGGCAGCATTATTTATTGGTATAAGAGGAAGGATATTTTTTACTGCTGGTTCTTATCATGGTTAGCCTGCGGATCAGTATCCTTTGCAATATCATGCTCATGGGCCGCCACTACTTTATCATTATGCAGGTTTTGTATAGAATCTTCATGTTCCACTTCTACCTGTTCTACCCACACCGCATATTGATTGGGATAAATATTCATATCGTTATGTATGGCAAATACCCTTGTAAAAGCGGCACCGAAATAAAGAATAACTGCGGAGTAGTACACCCAAAGCAGTATAACAATAATTGATCCGGCGGCGCCATAGGCGGAGGTCATTTTATTATGCCCCAGGTAATAGCTTATCAAAAACTTTCCCAGCATAAAAAGGATAGCGGTAACAAACGCTCCGGCACGAACAGCCTTCCACCGGATACGGGCATCCGGCAACACTTTAAAAATCATCCCGAACAAAAAAGAGGTGATTAAAAAGGTGATGCCAAGATTGGACAGGTATGCAATAGTAACTTCGGTTTCGGGTATGCTTTTAGTGAGTTGATCAATGAAGATGTCCATTAGGCCGTTTACCAATAAGGACACCAGCAGCAGAAAACCTAAAGAGATCACCACGGAAAATGACAGCAACCTGTCAATAATCAGCTTTAACCAGCCCTTTCCCTTCTTAGGCCTTGTTTTAAGCCGCCATATAACATTAATTGAATCCTGTATTTCTGCAAAAACACTGGTTGCGCCAAATATTAATGTTCCCAACCCTACTACAGTTGAAAACCCTTTACCGGAAATATCATTTGACGCTTCCTGTATAGTTGTTTGTATCTGCACCTTGGCACTTTCACCAACAAGACCTTGTATCTGGCTGTATAAGCTTTCCTTTACAGATGCATCATGACCCGAAAATATATCTGCTATCCATAATACTACAATTAATAAGCCCGGTATAGAGAAAATCGTATAATAGGCCAGCGCTGCACTTAATTTAAAAATGCGCATATCGAAAATCTCTTCGACAGACTGTTTGACTATGGTCCAGATTTTCTTCATTACGGTTACTTCAGTTTTGCATTATTGGCATGACGTTCTGTATCTCTTATAGTTTTCTTATCAAAGTTTTTATTTAATGCCTCGGTAAGGTTGATACCGGTTTGATTAGCGAGGCACAATACTACCCACAAAACATCTGCCATTTCATCCGCCAGCATTTGCTTTTGTTCTTCTTTGGTATAAACTTTACCATTCTTATAAGATTGCTCTCCATAAATACGTGCCATATGTTTGGATAATTCGCCAACCTCTTCTGTGAGGATTGCCATATTGGTAAGCTCTCCAAAATACTTAACACCAATGGTTTTGATCCATTCATCTACCTGTTGCTGTGCTTCGTTGATTGTCATTTTTATTCTTTATTCTTTGTGTCAATAATAATAGTTACAGGACCATCGTTAACAAGCTGCACCTGCATATCGGCCCCAAATACACCTGTTTGAATAGTTTTTCCAAGGTCTTGCTGTAGTTGTTCTATCATTTGCTCATACAGCGGAACCGCTACAGGTGGTTTACTTGCCTTAATATAGGAAGGCCGGTTGCCTTTTTTGGTTGACGCATGCAGTGTAAACTGGCTTACTAATAGTATATCGCCTCCTACCTCCTTTACAGATAAGTTCATCACACCCTCGGCATCGTTAAAAACCCTTAATTGCGTTATTTTCTGGCTAAGCCAGCAAACATCCTCGAGACTATCCTGGTCTTCAACACCCAGCAATATCATTAATCCCCTATCAATAGCAGCATGCACAACATTATGAATCGTTACCGAGGCATTTAAAGTTCTTTGAATCACTACTTTCATGTATGCAAAATATAAAATCTAATTTAGAGCGATAATTAAATAAAATGGATGTATCAAAAGAAATTATTTTCAAGACTACCCGCAGCGGTGGTAAAGGAGGTCAAAACGTAAACAAAGTAGAGACAGCAGTGCTGGGTAGCTTTCACATAGAAGGTTCTGCAATGCTGTCAGCTACTCAAAAGCAATTGTTACACGAAAAGCTACTGAACCGTATTAATAACGAAGGGTACTTGTGGGTTAAATCAGAAACCTATCGTACACAGTTGGAAAACAAAGCCGATGCAGCCCGGAAAATAAATGAGCTCATTACCAAAGCACTTCAAAAAAAGAAGGCACGTATTGCCACAAAGGTGTCAAAAGCATCTATTGAAAAAAGAATAGAGGGCAAAAAGAGAAAAAGCATTATAAAAGATAATAGAAGAAAATATCGCGGGGATTAAGTGTACTAACCAAATTGTTTGTTATTTTTAACAGGTTTCAAATAAAAGTTCGATCTGAACCTCTTTGCTATTTAAAATTTAGTGCCAGTTAATATGAAATTCAAAACAATCTCCAATCCTGTAATATGGGGTTTACTCCTTTTTATGGGCAGTGCTTTTAATGTTTCCGCTCAAAAAAATAAAACTATTAATTTACTGAGTAAAGAAAATGCTTCCCAATGGAGAGGGTACGATGCAACAACACTACCTCCCGGCTGGATATTGAGCAATAATATGCTTTGGGTAGACAATGACAAGATCAACGAGAAAGTAAATGATGTGTCTTATAAAGGCAGTCGCGATATCATTTTTTCCGGACAGGAGTTTGAGTACTTTGAACTGACACTGGATTGGAAAATTGGTGCAGGAGGTAACAGCGGCATCTTTATCATGTAAAAGAAGGCTATGGCGGCCCATCTAACATTTCGCCTGAATACCAGCTGATCGATGACGAAAATTATGCCCAGATGCATAGTAACCTAAAGGATTACAATGCTCAGTTTGGCGCCAAAAATCCTGAACAGTTGCAGGATTGGCAAAAGACCGGGGCCGATTATGCAATGCACCCTGCTGACGAGAGCAAAAAAGTGTTGCACCCCGCCGGCCAATGGAATACTACAAAGATCGTTGTAGCGCCCGGCCGCGTCGAGCACTGGCTTAATGGCGTTAAAATTGTAAGTTTTAATCCTGACTCGGAAGATTGGCAAGCGCGGAAACAAGCCGGCAAATGGGCTAAAAGTGCTAATTACGGGAAATTTAAAACCGGATATATAGGGTTGCAATATCATGGCAGCTCTTTATGGTTTAGAAATATAAAAGTAAAACCACTTAAATAAGTATCAATAACGAAAAGCCATTATTAAAAACAAAAAACAAACTGATGAAAAGGATTGATTTTATAAAAACCTCAGCTGCCGGTAGCTTAGCATTTTTGCTGCCGTTGTCTTCGATGGCCTCCGGAACTAAAAAGCTGAGAGTTGCCCAGGTTGGTTTAGGCATGATGGGCACAGCCGATCTAAAAGATATTGCATCGCACCCGGCGGTAGAAGTAGTAGCACTTTGCGATGTAGATATGAACAAAATAAATGCAGTAAAAGGTACTTATGCCGGCGCCAAAATTTTTACTGACTACAGAAAGATGTTCGAAAGTATTGGCAATGAGATAGACGCTGTTATAGTGTCAACGCCAGACCATGCGCACGCACCCGTATCGCTGCTGGCCATGGAGTTGAATAAAAACGTTTACTGCCAGAAACCGCTTACCCACTACATTTCCGAGTCGCGCAAAATGGAAAAAGTGGCGGCGCAGAAAAAACTAGTTACACAAATGGGCATACAGGTTCATTCTTTTTATGATTACAAACTGGCTACTATACTTATTCAAAAAGGCATCATAGGGAAAGTTAAAAAAGTAATTGCCTGGTCGCCAAAAGTATGGGGATACGACGGCCCCGAACCCGAAGGAAGCGATCCTGTACCGGAAGGCCTGGACTGGAACCTGTGGCTGGGCACTGCCAAAGAAAGACCCTATAAAAAAGGATTTTACCATCCGGGTAACTGGCGCAAATACCTTGACTATGGGTGTGGTACTTTAGGCGATATGGGCGTTCATATTTTTGACACCCCATACAACGCATTAAAGTTGGGCGTTCCGTTAACGGTAACAAACGAATGCCGCGAACCCAACGGCTTTGGGCATCCCGAAAAAAATCATGTTGTATATGTGTTCCCCGGCACACCTTATACGGCTAAAACATTAGAGTGGGTTTGGTACGACGGTAAAGGAGCTCCCGAATTACAGGAAGAATTGAAACTCCCTAATGGTGAAAAGTTACCGGATCAGGGAGCCATGTTTATCGGTGAAAACGGGCAGCGTCTTTTATTGCCACATTTCATGCAGCTGCCCAAACTGATTGTTAATGGAGCTTATCAAACAATTGATATTAAAAAGTACGATACCAAAAGTGAAGCAGGCAAACCAACAGTAAGTTATGATGTTGAGGGCCAGAAGCATTACCACGAATTTGTAGACGCCTGCCTGGGCAAAGCCAAATGCAGTGCTCCATTTTCGTACTCGGCCAAACTCACAGAAGTTATTTTGCTGGGCGTAATTGCTGCTCAATTCCCCAATAAAACCTTGAATTGGGATGGTAAAAATGCACGGTTCAAAGAAACAGAGGCCAACAAATTCCTGGAAGGTCAGTACCGGAAATTTTAATCAGCATATACACATAAAAAGAGCCCGTGATTCAAAACCACGGGCTCTTTTTTATAGCCAGCTACTGTTATTTAGAAAATCTGAAATTGGCAAAGTAGTAAACAATATCCTGGGTTGGAGCAAATGTCAAGGAAGGTTCTCCTCCAATATTGATTACGATAACCCTGTTGTGTTTACCCACGCTTTGTGAGAGGTCAACCGTCATGTCTGTCCAGGTTTGCAGACTGGCATCGCTAATGGTAAAAGCGTCTTTGCTATACTCCCAATATTGCTGTCCAAAACTACTCTCCGTAGTAAATGCAAACGAATAATTCATAATTCTCATCCATAGCCTGTTATAGGGCGCGTAAGTACCGGAGATTACAGATTTGGGAGGACCATATACTTTAAACTTCAAAGATTTATACTGGGCTACATCAAATTCATATTCTTTGGGAATTTGTATCACTAATGTACCATTCTTGGCTCTCATTGTAGCTTTCAATACGTTTTGCAAGCCCGTTCCGGCAGGAAATGTTGTGGGTGAAATTTCAACATCCAATTTCCAGTTGGCATCTTGTACAACTCCATCCAGTAAAAATGGCGACAACGGAACTAATGCTTCATCAGGCTTACCTACAATTTCCACCAATCCCCGGCTTACATAAGGCGCCAGTTGGGCATCAATACCCATCGAATTAGCTGCATATTTCACCTTCGTAAGTGTGCCCAGGTCTAACAGATCTAGCAGGAACTGCGTACTGGTGGCAGGCATGTCTCCAACACGGCGCGCAAAAGGCACAAACGGACCTCCACCAATTACGTCTGTAACACTATTCCGGTTATAACTATTGGTGGTCATTTGAAAAACAGATCCGCCCGTTAAATCGATCTCTTTCACTCCCGGGAAATAGAAAAGATCCTGCAGCGTTGTCGTATGTATGGGGAAGGTCAGTTTTTGAACAGCGGCCGCCGCATCAAAAATAAAATTAGAAAGACCGTTGGCATTTAATACCGCCAATTCGGTGGGTGTAAATGAAGCTGAGCCTACCGGCGTATTCACCTGCACTGTACGCGTTGTCCAAACCGTATCTAATATAGCCACTCCGTTTACCTTGGGAATAACTTTATAGTTAAAGTCGATGGTAGAAGCCGTTCCTGCGTTTAGGTTAGACATGAGTACTCTTGGATTCTGAACACGTTCACCTTCACGGGTTACCCCGCTTTTGTCTTTATACGAATACTTTAGACCGTAGTAATTAACCAGTGCTGTAGTAAGGCTACCTGGCCATGTAAATATAGCGGCAGAAGGGGAAGTAAGTGCCTGCGGGGAAGTGATTACTAAATTAGCCAGATCAGTTTGTGTATATGGTATCAGTGCAATTTGTTGAGGTACAGATATATTCCCCTCGTCGTCTTGCGTATACACCCGGAAGCGATACAGCTTTGAGACTTTAAGGTCTTTTATATTCAACCAGGACGCCAGGGTATCCAGCACTATCTTTTTATCATCATATTCTACTATAGTTTTTACAGCTTTCCCCAATTTAACCTGGCTGGCTGGTATTCTACCGGCTTTCATCAGGTCGATCTCAACGCGTTCAAATCCAATTCGACCGATAATAGTGTCATATTTTCCGGGATAGACTTTTTCCCCGGCATACTTCTCTATATTATCATACATTTTACTGCATGACATTACAACGGTAAGACCAATCAGCAGGCTTAAATATATCTTGCTATTCATAATATTAATATTTGAAAGAGTTCTTATTGAGCTTTTTTACCGTACAGTGTTATTTCCGAAAGACAGTTAGCATCGTCCAGTGTATAATTTCCCGAAAAGCCCTTAACAGCCTCAAAACGGAACTTACGTGTAGCCTTCGTATATCTCGGATTATCGGGATACATATAAGCCATATCACCCGCCTCTCCAAATTTTACAAACTCCAGTTCTGTTAGTCCAACAGGTACCGGTATTTTATACTCTTTAAACACCTGCTCCCACTTCTGGGTTGGCTCGTCCCAAATGTATACGTTATACATTCCCACGTTTTCTGTTCGGTAATATTGCCCACGGGTTACATTCGCTAAACCACCTGAGTGGCGCTGCACGGTTATGATACGGCTGATCTCATAATATCCTCCCAGGTCAATAATAAAATTCCATGGCATATTACCATCAGCCGACCTGCCGGTTTTACCCCGACTTTGCGTGTGTAGAAAATTGAGGTTATCTCCCCTGTCAATAATGTCATCAATCACCTTTAACGATCTTCCTTCCAAACCATTTCCAAACATCATAGGCACACCACCTACCGAATCATTAGGATTGGGTATCGTCCAACCCTGTTTAGGAATTTTAATGTCTTCCAGTAAACTAAACTCACCCTTATCTACGAACTCGGTTGCGTTACCATAAGTATCTTCTACTTTTACCTTCACTTTTACTTTTTCGTTGGATGGTAAATTAAGGTTATTGATAAATCGTCTGTCTGCAAGCAGGTTTGAAGAGAAAACACTGGTCAGTTTTCGTGGCCCACTTCCCTGGTTAAATTCATATTCTACATAAACATTAATGTTCTGTTTTAACTCATTTTGCCAGTCGAGGAAAAATGAACTAAATCCTGCCTTAGCCTGTATTGTTTTAGCAACCCGGGTATATGCCGGTTCCATGGGCGTAACTTTTACGTCAAGGGCATCACTTCTGTTGCCTGAGCGATCTACCGCATACAGCTGCACCGTATACTCATCCATACTTCCGAAACCATACACATCTAATGAGTCAACAAAATACGAAGACATAAACGTGAAGGACTGGTTATTTTTATTAGTGTATACAGCTTCAACACCCAGTAAATCCTCATCTTTTGGAATTGTATAAAAAAAACGGGCACCTCCAAACAATGGCTTGTATTCCTTTAGGGTAACTTTTCCAGGTGGCGTACTATCCCCGTTCTCGGTTTCAAAACGGTCTGCTTTGCCGCACCTGCCAAAAAGTAATATAAAGAGTGCCGTTGATATAATCAGTTTATTTTTCATATCCATTTTATTATTTTATGATTCAATAAAACCAGCTGCTTTACCAACCGGGATTCTGAATTAATTTTCCATTAGTATTCATCTCATTTAAATCTATTGGCCAGAGGCAGTCTGTAATCGTAAATCTTCTTGGCTGCTTATCCTGAAGAACGAAAAATGAGCTGGCGTTGGTACCTGTATGTGTCCAGCCTCTGATAGGCAAAGAGAAGGCGGTTACTGCCCTTTTATGGCGGATCATATCCCAGAAATACTGACCTTCAAAAGCAAATTCAATTGATCTTTCTTGAAGTATAATATCACGCAATCCTTCTTTTGAGGTATGCTTGCCAGGGCTCCTGCACAAGCTGGGGTCTGCCCATACCACCTGTACATCCGGCACCCCTGCACGACGTCTTACTTTGTTGATCTCTTCATAAACCTGGCCACTCGGTCCCGAAAATTCATTTAACGCCTCCGCCTTCATCAAATAAAGATCAGCCATGCGTATCAGGGGATACGGGAATTTTATTGTCCGCTGCCATGCACCAGATTGGCTTTCCGGGTGTACAAATTTCTGTACGCCTATTCCTGTAGCTATATAGTCGGTATTGTTAACAGATGAGTTAAAGCCACCATCTGTACCCGAGAACATCATAGTATTAACACGAACAATATGTGCCCTCCAATAACCGGCTGTAATACCCAGATTGGCATAAAAGCGCGGCTCACGGTTCATGTATAGCCGAATGGTTTGCGCACCAGGCTGCATAATTCCCAACAGGGGTCTATACTCGGGAGCAGCGGCGCCGGGCGTAGTTATAATTTCATGCATGATGCTTTTATCAAATGTCTGATCTTCTTCAATCGGCAGCCCGTTTTTAGTATAATAACGTTCGGCCATCTGGTAAGATGCTCCCAGCCATTGCCAGGAAAACGCTGCGGTATTTACCACGCCCTCATAACCAGCCGGCAGCCTTATATTGGTGGCATGAGCCAGCTCACCCTGATCATAATAGTTCAAGTTAGAGTATCCCCATACCAATTCTTCGTTCCATGGATCACATACCAACATTCTAAGGTTGTATAAGGTTTTCATATTGTCACCATTTTGGGCAAATGCATCACGGTCATATGAGTAAGGCTCTCTAGTATACTGGTACAAACGCTTACCGTTGGCTTCAGCAATGGCGATTGCTTCGTTGGTAGCATCCAGGGCCTCTTTCCACTTTTCCTGCTTGTAATCCACATCAAAAAATGGCTTGCCATCCGTATCCATAAAATCGCCGAAATACTCTCTGTTACCATTAAAGAAAGGACTGGCCCTGAAAAACAGTACTTTGGCTTTGATTGCTTTAGCCACTATCTGGTCGATCTGACCAGCATTATTGGCATCGGTACGCTCTACTAAATCGGGAATAGCCTCATTGATAAGACCAAGAATGTATTGAAAGCACTCCTCCACTTTTTTACGAGGAAGAAACAACTCTTCTGGCTGCGATTCAGGCTGGGCCATTTTATCAGGAATAACTATAGGACCATAATGCTTTACCAGCAAAAACATGTAATAGGCTTTCAACATCTTTACCTGGGCCTTCCATTCTTTTATCTCCGCCTCCTGCATATCACGAACTTTGTCAATATTGGCAAGGAATACATCAGTCTGTCGTATACCCCGGTACAAGGGCTTACCACCTTCCGTTCCAGACCAAAATCCTAACTGGGGAGCGGTTTGTGATTGCAGGCCACGCATAATTCGCATCGCACGTAAATTACCGGTATTGTCGTTCAGGTCGAGACGACCCAGCCACTCGTCACCCAGGGTCCAGGTGCTTAAATGTGTATCATCATCCCTCGGAATAAAGTTATAAGCTCTTGCAAGCGCATTCCAGGCATCGGTTTTAGTGTCATAGATATCTTCAACCTTCAGCGTGTTATCCGGCACCACATCCAGGTACTTCTTACAAGAAACAGCAGCAATAAGTATAATGGCTAAAACAGTTGTATTAAAAAGTTTCATGTTCCGATTTTTAAAATGTCAATTGAATACCTGCGTTAAATCTTTTGTTAGTTGGATAGCCCAATCCTCTGTCGCGCATTTCAGGATCCCAAAGCTTAAAAGCAGAGAAGACAAACGGATTTTCTGTGCTCAGATAAAAGCGGCTTCCCTCTTTAATACCAAAGCGCTTTAATTTTCTGAGGCTATAACCGAGTTCTACAGATTTTAATCTCAGGAAGGATCCATCGCGAAGCCACCAGGACGATTGCTGAATATTATTTTCAACCGGGAAAGTAGATAGCCTGGGCCAGAAAGCATGTACATTGGGATTGGTCTCGCTCCAGTAATCATCACCTATAATTTGCAGTGCATTTCTCCTGTTGGCAAATGGAGCAATGCCCGCCCTGTCGTTGCTACTCGTAGCAGTTGCGTCGATAAAGAATGAAACCCTTGCACTACCATTAAAGAAGAAAGCGAAGTCGAACATTTTATACGCCGACGAAACACCAAAGCCGTATTGAATTTCGGGTACTTGTGGAAATCCTAATGGCACCCTGTCGTTAGAATTGACAATACCATCTCCGTTTACATCCTTATACTTGATATCACCGGCCAAATAACCTCCAAAATCCTGTTTAGGAGAATTGCGGATCTCTTGTTCGTCTACAAATAATCGTTCCGCAATCAGGCCCCATTGTTGATTAATGTTCGCACCCAGCCGTTTTAAATATTGATCAGGAAAATTTCTCTCGTCGAGTTTTACGAACTTATTGGTAGCGTAAGTAAAGTTAGCTCTTGCGGAAAGCCACAGATCGCCAAAAGTTTTTGAATAATCCAACGAACTTTCAAAGCCCTTAGATAATACTTCTCCCACATTACCACTGATGGGAGCTTCTAGGCCGGCAGTGGCAGGAAAGTTTTCCCTGCGCATGTATATCCGGCTCCGCCTGTCCTGGTAAAAGTCGATGATCAACTTTAAAGACTCCCGCATAAAATTTACATCCAGCCCCAGATTTATTTTTTCCGACTGCTCCCAGGTAATATCAGGGTTGGCGTAACGGTTAATAACGTATCCTGCATAAGAATTCATGAAAGAAGTTCCCCACCTGTAGCCAGAACCAATTGAAGATGCTCCCCCGGGAAGTGAAACATCAGACAGGAAGTAAAAACGGTCGGCACGACCGGCAATAGCATCGTTTCCTACTAATCCCCATGAGCCTCTCAGTTTAAATGTACTGATCGCATCTTTTAACGGTTCCCAAAACGATTCATTAGAAACCGACCACCCTGCTCCTACTGTCGGGAAAAATCCCCAGCGTTGGTTGCCCGTGAATTTTTCAGATCCCATATAAGAATAGCCAAACTCTAACAGGTAGCGCCGATCATAAGTATAATTGGCACGACCGGAGTTCCTTACATTTTTTTCGGGTAGCGCTTCAAAAATAGAAGTGCTGGAGCCTGATGTAAGGAGATTTTTCTCCATAGTTCCAACCGTTGTGAGTGCCACCGCATGTTTACCAAAAGTTCGCTCCCAGTTAACAATGGCCTCGTAATAATATCTGCCACTTGAATTTCTTCCAGGTATGATATTACCCAGGTAAGGTTGTCCTGAGGTAGGATTGAGTGGGAAAAGCTTGTAGTTGCCACTTATGGGATCATAAGACTCCAGATCGTAATAATAAGGGCTATACAGGCGTAATCCTGAATAAGCTCCGAAAGTATTTGCAGACACCCGTACCTGTGCTTTTAAGCCTTTTAAGATCATACCAAGATCTTGTTGTAAAATAGCCTGCGCAGTGATATCCGTTTCATTGCGATCCTCATAACCCCTCACCATTTCTGCATAAGGGTTTACTTTAACCGAACCGCCCACAAAACTGTTCCCAAACAAAGTGTGCTGGGTAAACCGGTTTACTGAATCGGGTTCGTATACAGCCGGGAAATCTACGGGATTGGTGTTCATCACCATACGAAATAGTGTCGCAGCCGGAACAGCAGGCCCATTGTACCCCATAAAACGGCCCTGTATCCGCGTATCCAGTTTAGTAGTGGGAGTTAGTTTGAAAATGACATTAGAACGGATAAAATAGCGCTCGATATTAATATTATTGCTATAGTTCTTGGTCTGATCTGTCTTAAGCAAACCCGATTCTTTATCCATACCCATTGAAACGTAATAAGTAGCCACCTGGCCGCCGCCTGATACATTGGCATTAGCTTTCATATTGGTAACCGAACGGTTAAACATAGTGTTATACCAATCAATATCAGGGTAGATCATCGGGTTTTCCTTATCGATCGTAGACTGTATCTTTTGCTGAGAGTAAAAAGGGCCGAGTATAGGATCCCTGGTGATGCGCGCCTCATTGTAAAGCTTCATATAAGTTACCCCATCGAGCATTTTTACCGTGCTTACCGGTGTAGTAACATTTACGTCCACCCTGGCGTTGAACCCTACAGGTCCTTCCTTCCCCGCTTTGGTAGTGATCATAACGATACCATTGGCACCGCGCGCGCCATACATACCTGTAGCTAATGCATCTTTCATGATTGAGAACGACTCAATATCATCGGGTTGCAGACGGGCAAGATTTTCTGTGCTGGACTCAAATCCATCAATGAGGATTAACGGAGCAGCCTGGTAACCAAAAGTGGTCACACCACGTACAAAAAATTGTGCATTGTCTGCGCCCGGCTCACCAGATAGCTGGTAGGATATCACGCCTGGAATACGACCGGCAAAAGAGCTGGTAAGGTTAGATGCCGGCACCCGCAGATCTTTCGCATTAACCGTAGTAATAGATCCTACGATGCTGGCTTTCTTTTGTTTACCAAAAGCAACTACAGTTACTTCATCCATGTCATTTTTAGCACCCTGCATCAGCACCTGTATCACACTTTTTTCAGTTACCACTTCTTTGTGATCCATCTTGCCAACAAATGAAAACAACAGCGTATCGCCAACTGCAGCATCGATTTGAAACTCACCATTAGGATTGGTGGTAGTTAATTGTTGCTTGTTAATGACACTGACCGTAACCCCGGATAGCACAGCGCCATCTTCCGTATTTTTTACAATACCGGAAATTGTTTTGGTTTGTGCCTGAGCAGCGACACAAAAAAGCATAAATGGAAGTAGCCAAATAAGCCTCATAATTAATAATAGTTAAAGGTTTGAATAATAAACTCTATAGTCCCATGCAGAGGCATTCCATTCCCATGTCGCTTGCTTTTGAGGCAAAACAAACCCATGTGCTGAAATACACAACCGCTTTACAAAAACGTTTTAGCAAAAAGCCAAAGAAATCCCGGCAATCGTTACGCTATATCAAAAAAGAGGGAATCAGTGGCTTTGAGAGGGCTCCTGTTTTTTGTTCAGATTTTGTCTGGTTTAAAATTTAAAAAAAGTTTTTTGGTTTAAATACACTCAAGCGAAGCACAACGTTAAATCATTTTAACAAATCGAATATACAAAGATGAAATTAATAACAAAAATTTTTTCTCATCTTATTTTAATGTTAGCTATTTATTACTTTTTTATTGGTTGAATATTCATTCAAACTGGTGGCAGGCTTAGTAAGACTTTCATCGCTTAGCAATGCTGATGCTTAACGTAATATATTTATCTATCCTTGTATCCTGAACTTTCAGGCAGGAAACGATTGCTTTCACATCGCTGTTGGCTGGTAAATACGATGTACGAATTAAGTATTTTTTTAAATCACAAGATCAAATCTTTTGTTAACTAGGGGAACTTTTTGAATAGTGTGTATTTTAATAATACCTCTATTAAAATAAATACAAGTGCGGCAAGTACAAGCGG
>JAESFO010000718.1_pt1 | contig 15520 bp, 13 predicted proteins | sample 9269421 | NCBI WGS metagenome assembly JAESFO01 (sample SAMN14502839, study PRJNA617101) | algae metagenome | isolation source: Nostoc desertorum CM1-VF14 and co-occurring heterotrophs from rocky... | place: USA: Clark Mountains, San Bernardino, California | collected 2000-06-05 | reverse complement strand
CCCACAGCACAATCGGCGCGGGGCTGCCCTGCGATCGCCACAGATCGGGCTGGTCGGCGTTCATCGGGGTGACCTCCTGGCTGGAGACGCGCGGCAGCGCGCTGACTCCCCTGCGGATCAGGTAGGTCGGTTCCCAGAAACTACCGCGGTGTCCGGTTCGGCAGCAACCGGCTCACACGATGCCTACGTTCCTGCGGCTACCTGGACCTTTGCCGCCATCTGCCGCCGCAAGTCCGCCGACATCGGGTGACCACTTCCAATGACGACACGGGGTGCAGGCTGAGAGGAGCTCGCGCGGCACCTCCTCGACTCGTGGGTACGGGCTACGAAAGGTGACTTGTACATCAGCCGACCTCTCCGTCCCGGAAGCGGACGTCAGCACCGACTTGAGCGCCGGTGTCGCCGTCGGCGAGCTCGGTCGAGGACACGCCCTCCCCGCGCAGCCGGGCCGCATTGAAGGTGCGCACGTTCGCCAGCGACGCGGCCAGTCCCAGGGCAGCGGCGATCGGGGCGATGACGAACGCCGGGGTGGCGCCGAGCATGTCGGTGAGCACCCCAGCACCGAACTGGCCCGCGGCAGTGCCGATCGGTCCCCCGGCGCACAACACGGCCATGGCGGTGGCCATGGACGGCAACGGTGTCTGGGCTTCGGTCAGCGCGTACAAGGTGACCATGTAAGGGCCGACAGCCAGCCCGGCGACCGCGATCGCGACCGGCAGTAGACCGGCCACCGCCCCCCAGAACAGCAGCATCATGCCGAGCACCAGGGCAAGCGGGAACAGCCAGCGGCGCAGAGCGAGGCTGAACCCCGGAGGCAGCCAGGCGCATGCCGCGCCCGCGATCGCGCTCCCGATTCCGAGCTCGGCGAAGTACAGCCCAGCCAGCTGTGGTGTGCCCTGTGCAGCGGCGTACGCGGTGACGCCGGTCTGCGCCACCCCGAAGATGACCCCGACGCTGATCATCGCGACGGTCAGCGTCACCAGGGACGGCCAGTCCAGTCTGGCCCCCGCCCGGCCTGCGGCCGAGCTCGGGACCGGCCCGGCGACTGCGGACGACGTACCTGTCGCTGGCCCGCTGGAGCCGGCCTCGGGGGTGGCATCCTCGCTCGACAGGTCTGCGTAGTGGCGAGCGAGCGGCGCGGCGGCGACCACGAGCAGGACAGCGGCGCCCAGCAGCGGGCCTGCCTGCGGGAATCCCCACGCGACGGTAGGAATCAGCAGGAGGAGACCAACCAGCGCCGGGCCGAGCACGAAGCTGCCCTCGTCAGCGGCCCCCTCGTACGACATCGCAGTCCGGACCAGGTGAGTGTCGCCGCCGCGAAGCTGCCCGGACCAGTGCACTCGGACCAGGGGGCCAACCTGGGGCTGCGTCAGCCCGACCAAGACCGCCGCAACAACGATGATGACCGGCCCGGCACCACGGCTGACGAGCACCAGCAGCAGGATGCTGGCTGCGTTGAGCAGCGCAGCCCAGAACCCGATCCGGCGCGGCGGGACCCAGCGAGCCACCGCGCCTACGCACAGGCCGCCCAGAGCGATCGCGATGCTCTGCGCTCCCGCTGCGAACCCAGCAAAGGCGAAACTGCCGGAACTGGCCTGCAGCAGCACGATCGTGCCCAGAGGCACGACTGCGTACGGGAGGCGCCCGATGAGAGCAAGGGCAAGGAAACTCGGGAGCGTTGAACGGAAGAATCGACGGTAGGACATCGGCGTCTCCTGGCCACAGCGAAGAGACGCGCCTACCCAGCCACCGGACGCGTGCCGTTCCCGATTCTGCCTGGAACGCTACCGTCAGACGGCCGAGTCGGCACCCGGATACGACAGGGTCGTCGCGCCGTGTCGACGATCGATCAGCGCGCCGGCACCACGGCGGCTGGTTGTGGCCACGGCCGGCCCCTGCCGATCGTCGACCCCGCCCGCGGCGAGGCTCCCGCCACATCGGCGAGCTGACCAGCTCATCTCACCTGCTGGGCATAGGACCGAGCGAGCCCACCCGCCGGGCTGACCGACTTCACTATTCAGTTTGACTCGTGAACCGTCTCGTGACTCTTTGTCCAGTTCATCAACTGAATCTTGGAGTCGTCATGTCACTGCCCATCACCGCGATGCTCGACCTGCGCCGGCTCGCCACGCCCGAACTGCACAAGCTCCGGGACGCCCTGACCGTCGAGCTGCAGGGACGTGACGACCTCGGCGAGAGTTCGCTGCGACCCGAGCAGTTCGAGCGCCTGCCGGCCCAACTCGGTGACTGGGCCCAGGCACAGGTACTGCGCGTCGCAGCGGAGACGAAGGACGGTCAGGTGACTCGGGACCAGGTCTTCGCCTTCCTCGGGCGTTCCGCCGAGGGCCGACTCAACGGGTTCCGCAAGTAGCTTGGCGCCCGTCTCCACAGCCCTCTCCCGGCGAGTGGGCTGAACCCGGCGGGTTGCCCGGGTAAAGAGTAGTTCAACAACCTTGATGATCCGCAGGTCCGAGCGCTAATGAGGGGGTGACGCGGCCGATAAGCGGTACGTGACTACGCCGCAGAGCCCCTACCAGGGCCACCCCCAGCAGCAGCCCTACTACGGCCAGTACCCGCCCCACCAGAGCGGCCAGTACCCGCCGCAGGGCTACCCGCCCCCGCAGGGCCAGTACCCGCAGTACAACCAGGCCCCGCAGATCCCGCCGCCCGCGCCGAAGAAGAAGCGCACCGGGCTCAAGGTGACCCTCGGGATCCTGGTCGCGATCGTCGTCATCGCGATCGCCACCGGCGGTGGCGGCGACGAGCAGGCCCCGGCCACCGCCTCAGGAGACGCGAACGCCGCCCCTGCCGCCGCCGGTGCCCCCGCGAGCGGGGACCAGTCGGTGAAGTTCGGGCAGGAGGCCACCTCCGGGGACCTGGCCATCTCGGCGTCTGCTCCCGAGCAGGTCACCGAGTTCGGCATGACGCAGGCGTGCTCGACGGTCACCTACAAGAACAACGGGTCCAGCCCGGCATCGTTCAACCCGTTCGACTGGAAGTTCACCACCCCGGCCGGGGTCGAGGCGTCCGCGTCGATCCCGTTCAACGCCGGCGCGAAGGCCCTGAACTCCGGTCAGCTCGCCCCGGGCGGCACCACCTCGGGGATGATCTGCGGCGACCAGCAGACCACCGACGTCAACGCGGTGAAGTACGCACCCTCGTTCAGCTTCTCCGACCCGATCACCTGGACGAACTGACCACCCTCCCCCCGAGCTGCGCGCCGAAAGCCGGGGTAGTCACGCACAACGACACGGCGCGCAACCGAGGCCCCCGCTGCAGCAGCCCTGCGGCGGGGGCCTCGTCATCTCCGCGGCAGGACCCCGCCGCCATCGATCATCGCCGCGCTCATGGTCGGTGTGCTGGTCCGGCTCGTCGTGGTCTTCGAGCTGGCGCGACGCCAGGCCGACGGCGCCGGAACCGGCGGGGCGAGCGAGGCGATGGCGACGACCATTCGCGGCCCTTCAATGACAGGTGCGGCAGATATGCTGGAGGTCCGCGAGGGAAGGACCGCTCATGGTGAGTTCGAGAACGGCGACCACCCCGGAAGACGTGGTTGCCGACCTCCCACCGCAGCAGTGGAGCAGCGACACCGCGGTCAGCTACGAAGCCGCGCAGGAAGCGATCAACGAGGTTCTCGCCTGCTACGTCGCCCTGCTCGAGCGAGAAAGCGGGAAGCCGGCGCCTGACCGCGAGCGGATCGAAGACCTGCGAGCGCGCATCGCTGACTGCGCGCACCAGCAGCGCGTTCTGTCGCCGAAGTACCCCGGGGAGCTCGCAGCAGTCCGTGGCAGCTACAGCCGTCGCCTCGCCGAACTGCGAGACGAACTGGGGTGAGCTCCGATAGCGATGACGTCGCTCGCTATCGGCTCAGCGAGGCGGACAACGAACGCATCTTCCGCGACCTGATCATCCCGACCCGCCTGTCGGGCTACCAGCGTCAGGACCGGCCGGTCGTGGTCGTGCTGATGGCTCAGCCGGGTGCCGGGAAGTCGAAGTTCGCCGGCGAGATCCGCGACGCCCTGCGCACGGACGGTGGTGCTGTCGAGATCGACAGCGACCTCTACAAGCCGTTCCACCCGCAGTACGCCCACCTGATGAAGACCGACGATCAGCTGATGGCGGCCGCGACCCGGGCCGACGGTCGGGTGTGGATGGGCAAAGCTCAGGACTACGTGCGCGAGAACCGGCTGCACGCGATCTTCCACGAGACCGCGCAGGACCCCTCCGAATCCATGCAGACCCTGCGCGACTACCGCGCCGCCGGCTACCAGGTTGCCGTCATCGCGCTGGGTGTCCACGAGAGCCAGAGCCAGCAAGGAGTCCTGCACCGCTACCAGGAGCAGGTCAACGACCGAGGCTCCGGACGTCTGACCGTCCCCGCGAACGCCGAGCGCAGCTACCGCGGGATCGCCGAGGTCGCCGCACAGATCGACGAGTCCGGGGCGGCCGACCTGGTCGCGGTCTACCGGCGCACCACCGACATGACCGGCCCCGCGTACATCAACCGTCTCGCCACCACGGGTGACTGGGTCGAGCGACCACAGTTCGCGGAAGCTCTTGCAGCTGAGCGCAACCGACCGCTCGACGCTGACGAGGTCCGCAACTTCCAGACCGTCCAGGAACGCCTGCGGGCAACGCTGCCCGACGACCTGCAACCGTGGCTTCGCGACGTCGACCGTCTCGCTCAGACGGTGCTCACCACGACCGAGGACGTCCGGTCGAGGTATCGGGCCTGGGACGCGGCCCGCCGGCACAGACACACACCCACGGTCGAGCACCCGGCCTCGGCCGTGGCGCAGCTGCAGCAACGTCCGCTGACCCACGACGAGCACGCCCGCAGGTCCAGCCGGCGAGGCATGCGCCCCCGCTAACCCGGCTGCTGTCGCTCGACGAGCTGCCCCACCAGCCCCAGACGTGGAACGCCACGCGCCTCCGGGGTCGGCCACCGGTTTCTGAAAGCTCCGGCGTGTCGCTGTGTTCTGGTTTCAGAAAGTAGGGCAGGATCCCTGGCATGGCTAGAAGACCAACAGGGCGTCCGTCGAAGGGCCCGCGTGCAGTGGTTCTTCCGCGGGTCCTGCTGGCTGACGACCACGCGCTGAAGAGTCTTGCCACCGCCCGCGGCTGGTACGTCTCCGAGGCCGCAGCCAAGCTGATCAACGTCGGTCTGCAGCACGCTGACGAGCTGCCCGACGACCTGCCCCGCCGGGTCTCGCAGACGGAGTCCACGGACTTCACCGCGCGCATCCCGCTCACCGACAACGAAGTCGTCCGGGCGATCGCGAGCGAGCGCGACCGCAGCATCTCCGTCGTGGCGGGGGCACTCCTCCACCTCGGGCTGCGGTACCGCAACGAGATCCCCGGGCAGATCCCCGCCCAGTACACGACTCCGGAGCGGCCTCTGACCAAGGCCTCGTAAACGAGAACGAGACGGCCCCCCTGGCCGGGGGCCGCCTCGGTTCGTTCTCGCATCAGACCGGACCTGCATCCGTCTGACGCCGTAGCCCCGGCGAACCGGGGCCGTTACCCCACCTGCGAAGAAGGGGCGCTTTCGCGTGTCCAGGATACATCCTGGGCCGGGAGCCAACCACCACAGACACGGGGCGAATTCGCCGTGCCCAGAATCAGGCCGTTCACCTGCGACGACGACCGGATTCTGCGTGCGCTGCTACGAGCACGGCGCGTTCACCCTGGCCTCCGGCCCCTCCCCCGATCTCTGCCTGTTCCACCAGCTCCCCCTCACCGAACAGCCCAGCACCGCGACGTTCGGCATCCGCACCGAGACCAAGCCGCGGCGGACCCCTCGCGGCCGCGCGGCACGCTCCGGCGTCGGCGCGACGCCCGGCCCCGGCCGGCCGGGTCGCGCGCTGCCGCCGACCGCTCGCGCTCGTGCCCGAGGCCGCGCTCGTGCCCGCGTCCGACACGCCCGCGGCTTCGACCCGCACCCGGGCTGGCGCAACTTCATCGACGACGAATGGCGTGTGCTGACGTCACAGAGCGAGGCCCTGGCACACATCGCCCGGCTCGTGGATGACGAGGAGTGGCGCTCCGACAAGCGCCGAAGCTGGTCGGCAGTTCTCCGCCGGCTCGTCTGCCACATGGACTGGGACACCGGTCTGATCTCCGGGCTGACGAGCCAGCACCTCGCCGCCGCTGGCAACCGGGCCCCCCGCACGGTGTCCAGGGTGCTGGCGTGGGCCCGAGACCAGGGGCTGCTCGTCGTCGTGGAGCCGGGTGCGAGCGCGGAGTTCCTCGGCACCGATGCGGGTCGAGCCCCCACCTACGCCCTGGTCACCCATCAGCCGGCACCGCAGTTCTTCGGCGGCGACCACGTCGATGACACACCAGGTCAGACCACTGTGGATGAAAGTGGCGACCTCCCCACTTCTCGAGTGAGTAGTAAGCCCTTGACGGGCGGCGTACGGGCGGGCGAACGTCGACCTGCGAAGTGGCACCCATACGACGTGCCCGACACCCCGGCCACCAGGAACCGAGCGACCCTCGCCTTCCTCACGCTTCTCGGCCTAGGAGGCCGACAACGGGGCAAGATCGATATCTGGCGGGCTCGGGCGCTGCTCAAGCCGTGGTGGGAATCCGGTGCCAACGTCGCCGGGCTGCGCCACGCCCTCGAGCATCACCCCGAACGGCCCGACCGTCCGCGTGGCCCGGTCACTACCGGCGCCCGGGATCCGTTGGGAGTCATCGGCGCGCGGCTGCGGCCGTGGCAGGGACGCCTCGGCGAGATCCGCGCCGTCCAGATCGGTCGTATGCGCGCCGTCCCCAGCGGCGTCGAGCTCTCCCCGCCCGGTTCAGGAGCAGTAGCCGGACTGCGCGACCAGCCCGCGGGACGTGGAGCGCGGATGGCGGCACGCGAGGCGCTCAGCGAGCACCTGCGCGAACTGCGTGAAGCCCGCGCCGGATGTGATGACCCGCGCTCCTCAGCGCCGCCGGCCGCGAGGTGACCGCGCCCGGTCCGTCCGCCCGCGCGGGCCCCGGCTCCTGGGGCCGCTCGCGGTGAGATGCCACCAGCCGCACGCTGCACACCGGTAGATCGCGCGCTCGACCCGTCCGGGCTTGCGTCCGGCGGTCGGATCGGCACGGCGCAGCCGGCGCACCCGCATCAACTCCCGGTCCGCCGCCGCCCCGTCGGCGAACCCTCGCTTGCCCGAGCTGCACAGTGGAGCCTTGCAGGTCAGCAGCGACCGGTAGTTGCTCATCGGAGCTCTCCCGTCTCGGTGAATCCCGCGCCGGTGCCCTCGACGAGCTCGACCCAGTCCAGCCAACGCCGCAGGTCATCACGCAGATCACGAGCCTGGTCCAGGCCTAGGAATGCCGGAGTGCCGAGAGGCTGACCAGCTCGTGTCACCGCCGTCACGAACGCGATCCCCGGCTCGTCCCAGTCGGTGACCCGGCCGACGACCTGGCCTCGCTCCAGCGAGCCGATCTCCACCTGCGGGGCCGACACCACCTGAGACCACACGATGCTGAGCTCCGCCGATCGGAACCCGCCGGTGAGCGCCTCTGCGAGCACCGGCACGAGCGGACCCCGCATCCACTGCGTGGCAGCGTCGATCCACTCAGCCAACCGGCGCACCTCCTCTGGCCGCAGCGCCGTCACCTGACCGCCGTCCTGATCCGGATCGATGGTCGCGACCATCAGCTCCGGCCGCTCGACCCGCGGACCCATCTGCGCGGTGAGCACCACCCCCGAGACGCGACACCGCTGCAGCGAGAACACCGCGGTCGCCCGACCGTCGATCCCCGGACCGTGCACCGGCCGCCCGCCACCCGCACACCGAGCAGGACCCGCTCCGCCGCGGCCGTGCCTATAGGTCAACCCGCTCACCGACAGCCTTACGATTGCCGAGCACTCCGGACACACAGCCTTCGCCGTTTTCTTCCACATCTTTGACGAGACAGTAGTCATTTCACGATCCGTTCTCTACGCTTAGTCGCTGCACTTTCGGGGCAGCGACCAGGGCGAGCGTGCCCACGGTTCGGGCAGCGCCCCTCAGGGGTGATGGTCAGGCGACCGTAGCAGCGTTAATGGCGCGCCCGCAAACCCTTCCATCATGATCCACATCGCCGTCACGAATTATTCAGTACGGGTATCTGGGTGATAATCTTGCACTCTTCGAAAGTGGCGTCATAAACGCTACCGTCAGAGGCTATCGGAGTATTTCTGAAGTAAGGATTATTGGCTTCTTTCTTTATACTCTCCATGAGGTTCCGAGTTTCCGGGGGCAGAGCGCGCCCTGCGGCGTGGCAGGAGTCAGTCCTCGGGTGCAGAGCTTGGTGCCGGTGCGCCGCCGGCTGGACCTGGTCGGCGGGACCCTCGACTCTCTCGTGTCGTGCCCGGTCCTGAGGTCGCGTTCGGACCCGCAGCCCTCCGCGGGCGAGCTCGCGGACGCCTCTCTGTGTCTGCTCTGGCGGGTGCTGTCGGTCGGCGTGCAGCTCTTGTCGCGATGCTCGGTGAGTGGCTTCGGATCGACAGTTCCGACAGAAGCGACTACTGCCAAAGGGCGCCGTTCGGCTTCCAGCCGGGGGAGTGAGAGTCATTACCGGCGTACGGCGGAGTGAGGGTCGGGAGGGCTGTCCTATATCTACCAGAATAGACGCCATAACCGTTGAGTCTACTCCGGTGGACGACTATTCTTCGGGTGTGGGACGCAAATTCTGGGGCGGGTCTCGCCGTGACGAAGAGCGGTTTCGGATCGTGCATCGGAAAGGGGCGTTGAGCGTGTTCTACGGGCGTTATTTCTGCCGCCTGCAGTTCGGGCAAGGGTGCGCGACAGGCTCCTGCTGTTACCGAGGGCAGATCTGATGGCGCGTCGGAATCACCGCCCATCCCCCGAAGGTCAGCTTTCCTTCGACGACCTGTTCTTCGCTGCTGCCCCCGGTGAAAACGAGGCCGGAGCCGTCGACGCGGCCGTGCCGTCGGAGTCCCAGGACGCCGTACCGTTGCCGAGCGAGTCCGGTGCAGCGTCGACCACCCAGAGCCGGGAGGCGCCAGATGGCAGATTACGGAGCGATGGCCCAGGAGCACTGGGCTCGCTGGTTACCGACCAGGTACAGCAGCATCCCGAACCCCGAGCTGTTCTTCCGGGAGCTGGGCGAGGAGGTCGAGAAGGAGATCGACTCGCTGGCCCTGGAGCTGGAGGGCGCCGATCCGCACCAGGAGAGTTACCTGGACAGGGTCGGCCGCATGAGGGGGGCTCGGCAGCGAGCCGAGCAGATCGTGCTGCAGGAACGGGTGAGGCTGGACCCGGAGCCCGGAGCGGATCCGGACGAGGAGCCGACCGCGCCGCCGGCGACCGAGCCGGGGCTGGCGCTACCGCTGGTGGTGGGTCCCGAGGACCCCGAGTACCAACAGATCCTGGAGGAGGAACAGCGGGCGCAGGAGACGTTGCGCCGCGGTTCCGACCACTGACGCAGGACGATCTGGCGCCCTCGGGTGAACGAGCTCGCGTCGAGGCCAACCTCGCCGCGCTCCGTGCTCTGCGACGCCTGCAGCACGAGCAGCGGCCGGCCACCGCCGAGGAACAGGCGACCCTGGCGCGCTGGTCCGGGTGGGGTGCAGTCCCCCGGGTGTTCGACCCGCAACGCGAGGAGTTCGCGCAGGCGCGCCGCGAGCTGCGCGGTCTGCTGAGCGAGACCGAGTTCAGCGCTGCGCGCCGAAGCACCCTGAACGCGCACTACACCGACGTCGCCATCGCCGAGGCGATGTGGCAGGCCGTGCGGCGCCTCGGCTTCGAGGGCGGGACGGTGCTCGAGCCCGGCTGTGGCGCCGGGACGTTCCTCGCCCTCGCTCCGGAGCACGCCCGGATGGTCGGAGTCGAGGTGGAGCCCGTCACCGCGGCGATCGCGCAGGCCCTCCACCCCCACGCTGCAGTGCGCAGCGAGTCCTTCGTGCAGACCCGTGCCCCCGAGGGCACGTTCGACCTGGTCATCGGGAACGTACCTTTCGCGAAGGTCGCCCCGGCGGATCCCGTGCACAACGGCGGCGGACACAGCATTCACAACTATTTCCTGCTCAAGTCCGTCCGACTGACCCGTCCGGGCGGCCTGGTGGTCGCACTGACCAGCCGCTACACACTCGACTCGGAGAACCCCAGCGCCCGGCGCGAACTCAGCGAACACGCCGACCTCGTTGGCGCCGTCCGGCTACCGAGCAAGGCGCACCAGCGCGCCGCGGGAACCGCGGTGGTCACCGACCTTCTCGTCCTGCGGCGCCGCGAACCCGAGGCGGCGCCGGCCGACCTCGACTGGCTCGGCACCAGCCCGATGAGGATCGGGGACGACGAACGCGAGATCCCGGTCAACCGCTACTTCCAGCAGCACCCCGAGATGGTCCTCGGGACCCCACTGCTCGGGCACGGCGCCTACCGGCAGGACGAACTGCAGGTCGTCGGCGACCTGGGCGACTCCACCGTCCTGTCCGGGGCACTCGAGCAGCTCGTCCAGCACGCCACCGCGGCAGGGCTCGACTACACGAGCCCCACCGACTCCGACACCCTCGACCCGGTCGTCACCCTCGCCACGGGCGCCGAGGAACAGCAGGAAGGGCTCCTCCAGACCGCACCGGACGGGACCTTCACCCGGATCCAGAGCGGCGCGATCGTGGGGTACGCCGTTCCCCGCACGCAGCAGACCGAGCTTCGCGCCCTCATCGGGCTGAGGGACACCACCCGGGCGCTGCTCGACGCCGAAGCGGCCACCGCCGACGACACCGCCGAGATCGCAGAGCTGCGCGAGGAACTCGGCCAGCGCTACGACGCCTACGTCGAGACGTTCGGCCCCATCCGCCGGTTCACGTGGCGCCGCACCGGGCGACAGAACGCCGAGACCGGCGAGGACATCCTCGCCAAGCAGTACCCGCCCCAGGGCGGCTTCAGGACCGACCCCTACTCCCCCGTGGTCCGCGCGCTGGAGGACTACGACGAGTCGACCGGGCAAGCGAGCCGCGCGGCGATCTTCACCGAGCGCGTCGTCGCGCCGCGGCGGCCGCGGACCAGCGCAGAGACCCCTGCCGAGGCCCTGGCCATCTGCCTGGACACCTACGGCGTGGTGAACACCGACCACATCGCGGCGCTGCTGCAGACCGATCCCGCAGACGTCCGAGACCAGCTAGGCGACCTGGTCTTCGAGGAGCCGCCCCGGGCAGACCAGTCCGGGACCGTCGCCGAACCCGGGCGGCTGGTCGTCGCCGCGGAGTACCTGTCCGGCAACGTCCGGTCGAATCTCGCCGCAGCCGAGGCCGCGGCCGACGCCGACCCCCGCTTCCAGCGCAACGTCGACGCCCTCCGCCCGATCATCCCCAGCGACCTCGGCCCGGCCGAGATCCACGCCCGGCTCGGCGCCCCCTGGATCTCCGCCGACCACGTCCAACAGTTCCTGCGCGAGACCCTCGAGGACCCACGCCTGCGGGTCGAGCACGCCGGCGGGAACATCTGGAAGGTCCAGGGCGCCGGCACCAGCGTCGCGGCGACCTCGACCTGGGGCACGACCCGCCGCGCAGCACCCGACCTCGCCGAAGCAGCCCTGGAACAGCGCTCCGTGCGCGTCTACGACGAGGACGAGGACGGCCGGCGCTGGCTCAACACCACCGAGACCCTGGCCGCCCAGGAGAAGATGGCCGCCCTCGACGCCCGGTTCGGGGAGTGGGTGTGGGAGGACCCGCAGCGCGCCGAGCACCTGGCCCGCGTCTACAACGAGCGCTTCAACGCCATCGTGCTGCGCTCCTACGACGGCAGCGAGCTCACCCTGCCCGGCATCGCCGAGACCTTCCCCCCGCTACGCCCGCACCAGCGGGCCGCGATCGCCCGAATGATCTCCGAGCCCGCCGTCGGGCTGTTCCACGAGGTCGGCGCCGGCAAGACGGTCGAGATGATCGCCGGAGCAATGGAGCTCAAGCGACTCGGCATGGTCCGCAAGCCCGCCATCGTCGTGCCGAACCACATGCTCGACCAGTTCGCGGCCGAGTTCCTGGCGCTCTATCCCCGGGCCAACATCCTGCCCGCCGGCAGGGACGACCTCTCCGCCCAGCGCCGCCGCGACTTCGTCGCCCGTGCCGCCACCGGAGACTGGGACGCGATCATCCTCACCCGTTCCGCGTTCACCAAGCTCCCCATGAGCGTGGAGACCCAGACCCGCTACGAGGAGCGCGAATCGGCCCGAGTCCGTGCCTGGCTGGAGGACCTGAAGGCCAGTGGCGAGCGGTCGCTGAACGTCAAGCGGATGGAAGGCATCCTCGCCCGCGCCGAGGAGCGGCTGAAGGAGAAGCTCGACAAGATCAAGGACCCCGGCCTGACATTCGAGCAGACCGGCATCGACTGGCTGGCCATCGACGAGGCCCACGACTTCAAGAACCTGCGGACCCTGTCGAACATCCCCGACGCCGCGGTGCCCGGCGCCGACCGGGCGACCGACCTGCACATGAAGCCGGAGTACCTGCGCGAGCGCCACGGGGGCCGGGTCGGGGTGCTCGCCACCGCGACACCGATCGCGAACAGCGTCAGCGAAGCCCACGTCATGCAGCGCTACCTGCGTCCCGACCTCCTCGAGGAGGCCGGCGTCGAGGACTTCGACTCCTGGGCCGCCACGTTCGGCGAGGTCGTGACCGGGATCGAGCTCGCCCCCGACGGCGGCAAGCCCCGGATGAAGTCCCGCTTCGCCAAGTTCAAGAACGTCCCCGAGCTCCTCCGCATGTGGCACGTCTCGGCCGACGTCAAGACCGCCGAGGACCTCGACCTCCCCGTGCCGGCGCTCAAGGCCGACGACGACGGCCGCCGCGCGGCCGAAGCAGTGGTCGTCCCGGGATCCGCGGCGCTCGAGAACGTGGTCGCGGACCTCGTCCGCCGCGCCGAGCAGCTCCGCGGCGGCGGCGCCAGCAAGGGCAAGGAGAACATGCTGACGATCACCGGGGAAGGACGGGCCGCAGCGCTGGACCTCCGGCTCGTCGGCGCGGACACCGACGAGACCGTCAAGCTCGACGTCGCCGCCGACCGCATCGCCGGGATCTGGCGCGACCACCGCGACACCACCTACCTCAACCCCGACACCCAACAGGCCCACCCGACCCCCGGTGCGCTCCAGCTGGTGTTCTGCGACCTGGGGGTCCCCAACGACGAGGGCCGGTTCAGCGTCTACGACGACCTGCGCACCAAGCTCCACGAGCGCGGACTGCCCGAGGGCAGCGTGCGCTTCATGCACGAGGCCAACAACGACGCGGCCAAGGCAGCGATGTTCCGCGCCGCCCGCTCCGGGCAGATCGCCGTGCTCATCGGGTCCACCCAGCGGATGGGCGTCGGGACCAACGTCCAGACCCGCGCCCGCGCGCTGCACCACCTCGACTGCCCCTGGCGGCCCGCCGACATCGCCCAGCGCGAGGGCCGCATCATCCGCCAGCGCAACCAGAACCCCGAGGTCGAGATCCTCCGCTACGTCACCGAGGGCAGCTTCGACGCCTACTCCTGGCAGACCGTCACCAGGAAGGCGATGTTCATCGCGCAGATGATGCGCGGCCGGCTCGACGTCCGCGAGATCGAGGACATCGGGGACGCCGCCCTGTCCTACGACGAGGTCAAGGCGCTCGCCACCGGCGACCCCCGCGTGATGGAGAAGGCCAAGGCCGACTCCGACGTCAACCGACTCGAACGCCTCGAACGGGCCCACTACCGCAACAACGACCACCTCCAACGCACCGTCCGTTCGGCCGAGCGCGCCGGAGAGGAGATCACCGACGAGCTCCGCCAGGTCGACGCCGCCGTCGCGCGCCGCACCACCACCCGCGGCGAGGCCTTCCGCGCCGAGGTCTGGGGCCACCCGTACACCTCACGCAGTGACGCCGGCCGCGCGCTGCAGGACCTGCTCCGTCCCGCGCTGACCCGGTCCAACCGCTACAGCGCCCCCACCGACGCCCGGCCCGTCGTCGAGATCGGGGGGCACACCGTCACCGCCGCGGTCCGCCCCGCCGGGGACGACATCGTCGCCGAGCTGACCCTCGTCGACGTGCCCCGCGGGACCTTCACCATCGAACGGTCCCAGTTCCTCGACGGAGACCCCACCGGACTGATGCAGCGGCTGGAGAACAAGCTCGGCGGGCTCGACAAGCTCGCCGAGACCCTCCACGAGCAGCGGCGCCTGGCCGCCCGCGAGGCGGAGCAGGCCCGTGCCGGGCTCGACCAACCCTTTCCTCACGCCGATCAGCTCGCCGGCGCCCGGGCGACTGCGCAGATGATCGCCACCCAGATGCTCGAAGAAGCCAGCCAGCAGCCCTCAGGCCAGGAGAGCGCGCCTGCGCAGCAGGCCGCCGCTGGTCGGAACGACGACGACCGCTCCGCGGCTCCCCGTACCGCGACGACCGAGGAGCTGGAAGCGGCCCGCCAGGACTGGAGGCACCGCAGTTCGGCACCGTCCCCAGAAGCAGCCACCAGTACCTCGCCCCCAGAGCAGCAGCAAGCCGCAGGTCAGAGCCGGACCGCCCGTGGGCTACGTCAGTGATCGGTGCGCCCGAGCGGCCCGGCCGGCGCCCACCGCTCACGCACCGGAGCACCTCCGCCCATCCCCCGGCGCAGCCCAGAGCTCACCGACAAGGCGCTGCAGCCGGGTGACCTGTGCGCGGTGCTCGCTCCTGTCCTGCTCACCGGTACTCGCTCGGCCGATGAGGGTCTGGTGCACGTGGATCTGGCGCTCCACCACGGCACGCCGCTCGGCCGAAGCCGCGCCGAACTCCTCGGCCCGGCGCCCCTCCAACTCCCGCAGGTGAACGAGCTCCAACAGGGGGTGCTGACGTTCCATGACGCTGGATACCGGTGTGGGACCGAGATCGGGGTCCGCGGGGTCGCGGTGACCCACCATCCAGGCATCCAGGTCGCGCAGCTGCTCTGCCGTGGACGCCTCCTGCGCGGCGGCGTCGGGTGAGCATCCCGGCTGCTCCTGGGGCCAGACGTTGGTGATGGGCTCCCAGCGCTGCCGGACGTCCTCCTCCTCGACATCGAGCACCTCGGCGATCGCACTCCACGCACAGCCGTCCTCACGCTCCACCAGCACCGCGGCGGTGAGCACACGCCCGGCGAGCTCGACGAGCGCGGCCGCATCGGCGACCAGGGTCCCGTCGTAGGCCTGATCCGGGCGGCGCCCGGCCGGAACCAGGTGACGAGCCCAGTCCGACAGCTCCCGCGCGGTCTCGGCCAGCTGCAGATGCGCCAGCGAACGAGAGGTGAGAGGGGCGCCGGGTGCCGGCGCGGCCCAGAGGTTCTCGGTCATGCGCCCAGCCTGTGCCACGCAGAGACGACCCTCAACGCACTAGGCCGTTCGTGTGGGGACAGGTCGGCTGCGGTGGTCGGTGGCGAGTCCCGCCGGCGAGCCGGGTGGGGGTCTCTCCTCGCGTCGGCATCAGGACGGTGCCCGAGAACCTGCTCCGCCGCCAGGCCCTCCGCTGCGCTCCGGCCGCTCCGCGTCGCCTGCGGCGAGCCTGGCAGCTCCACAGAACCCCGGGCAGAGCGCCGTCCTGCCGACGCGA
>JAESFO010000717.1_pt1 | contig 15526 bp, 17 predicted proteins | sample 9269421 | NCBI WGS metagenome assembly JAESFO01 (sample SAMN14502839, study PRJNA617101) | algae metagenome | isolation source: Nostoc desertorum CM1-VF14 and co-occurring heterotrophs from rocky... | place: USA: Clark Mountains, San Bernardino, California | collected 2000-06-05 | reverse complement strand
AAACCGTTGTACCCAAATAAGATTACGGTTGATACCTACCTGTGGAGCAGCTATACCTACACCTCTTCGACTGCTATCCAGCACCGACTTCAGCATTCTGTTCTTTAATAAGGGAAGCAACGGATCATTAAAAGCAATATCTTTTGACATAGCTTTTAAAGCTTTGGCTCCGGCCGGTTCGGTAAGTGGCGTTACCCTAAGCATGGAACTGGTATCACCACCGAGAATAATTTTTCTTTCTGTTTCGGTGAAGTTTTGAGCATTGATACCGTTCGCTATAAAAAGTAGCAAAAAAGGGAATATTCGCATATTGCTAATCTTTTTGCAAGGATTTTGAAAGCTTCAAAATAAACTCGTCGATAGAAATAATATTCACTTTAGGAAAATTAATAGTTTTTAATATTTGAAAATGCTTGTCCTGAGTTACCAAATAGTTTGCTGATCCGGCAATAGCACAGTCAACATATTTATTATCATCTTCATCAATAGATATTAAATGCCATTTGTAATAGGTATTTTGAAAGCGTACATTAGGTAATTCTTTAAGAAGAGAAACTAAGGCGTTAGCCGTAGATACATTGTATTTTCTTTGGACGACCTCTTCATATTCCAGGAGAATTTCTCCAGAAAGCACCAAGGTATATTTTTGCTGGATAAGAGACTTGTAAATAATATGATACGGAGACCTGGATGTAAGGCTCATAACAAAAATGTTACAATCAATAGTCACTACCATTTGTCATCCGGCTTTCCTATAATGCTCTTCTTTCCATCGATCAAATATCTCCGCAGTATAGCTTTGAGCATCGAAAGACTTATCTGCTTCCCGAATAACTTTATCAGCAAGATACATGATCAGTAAAGATTTGATCTCCTTTAAATCTTCTTCGCTTTGTTCTTTTGCAAAAAGATTTAATATTTCCAGCTGTGTATTATTTAACGCCGCTTCCATAATCAGGTTTCTTTATCCTGCAATTTACAAAATTTATATCACACCTTTGGGGCCCTATTCGCATCCCTATGAGCAAGCAATTCTATTGCAATGAGCCAAAGAATGCAATAATTCATTTTTTACAACTGATATCTTCTAATGAGCCTCCAGCCAGTTTTCTCCCTGGCCGCACTCTGCAATAACAGGCACGCCAAAAGGCAGTGGCAGTGCGGCTTCCATATTTTCCAGGATCAATGGCCTCAGCTCGTTCACCTCCTCGCGTAATGCATCAAAAATCAACTCATCGTGCACCTGTAAGATCATCTTACTCTTCATACCTGCTTTTTGCATAGCAGCATGTACTTTTTGCATGGCCAGCTTGATCATATCAGCCGCTGTACCTTGTATCGGCGAGTTAATAGCGTTTCGCTCAGCAAAACCTCTTACAGTAAAGTTGCCTGAATTGATATCTTTTAACCAACGTTTACGGCCCATCAATGTTTGTACATAGCCATGCTCCCGCGCAAAATTGATGGTATCATCCATATAACGCTGAATACCGGAAAACTCTTTTTTATAACTATCAATAATCGCTTTGGCCTCTGTGCGGGAAATGCCCAGGTTGTCTGCCAGTCCGAAAGCACCCTGGCCATAAATGATACCGAAGTTGACACTCTTTGCTTTATAGCGCATCTCTTTAGTTACATCCTCTACAGCCACATTAAATACCTGCGCCGCCGTTGCCGTGTGAATATCCACGCCGCTTTTAAATGCCTTCACCATGTTCTCGTCGCCACTGATACCCGCTACAATCCTCAGCTCTATCTGGGAATAATCCGCCGATAATAGTATGTGATTGGCATCACGCGGAATAAAAGCCTTTCTTATTTCTTTACCCCTGTCAGTTCTTACAGGTATATTCTGCAAATTGGGATTATTACTGGCCAGCCTGCCCGTAACGGCAACCGCCTGCCCGTACGTGGTGTGCACCCTGCCTGTTTTGGGGTTGATCAGCTGGGGCAATGCATCTACATAAGTAGATTTCAATTTGGTCAGCTCCCTGAAAGTAATGATCTCATCTGCAATAGCATGTCCTTTGGCAGCCAGCTTCAATAAAACATCTTCCCCCGTCTGGTATTGACCTGTCTTTGTTTTGCGGGCTGAAGCATCCAGTTTTAGTTTATCAAACAAAACCTCACCCAACTGTTTGGGTGATGCCAGGTTAAAACGAACACCGGCAATCTCAAATACTTTCTTTTCTGCCTCAATCGCATCTTTCTCCAACTCCTGCGAGTACGCCTTCAGAAATCCTTCATCAATTCGCACCCCTTCAAACTCCATATCGGTAAGTACACGTAATAAAGGGTTTTCTACTTCATCAAAAACACGTTGCACTTCTTTCTTCGCTAAAAGGGGTGCAAAAGTTTCTTTTAGCTGCAGGGTAATATCAGCATCTTCCGCTGCATAGTCGGTGATCTTTTCCAACTCCACATCACGCATGGTTCCCTGGCTTTTCCCTTTTTTACCAATCAGTTCGTCAATGGGAATGGGCTCATAACCCAGGTATTTGGCACTTAGCTGATCCATGCTGCGTTTACCATCGGGTTCAATAACATAATGTGCCAGCATCGTATCAAACAGCTTACCCTTAAATTCAACGCCATACCATTTCATTACCAGTAAGTCGTACTTCAGGTTTTGTCCGATCCATGTTTTAGATGCATCGTCGAACAGCGGGCGAAAAGCTGTCAGTATGGTATCTGTTTCTGCACGATCGGCAGGACAAGGAACCCAATAAGCTTCACCCGGTTTTACTGAAAAGCTCATACCTACCAGTTCGGCCAGGTTCGCATCAATGCTCGTCGTTTCTGTATCAAAACAAATTTCATCAAATGAAGCAAGCTGCTGAACCAGGTTGTTAATAGCATCTACACCAGTAATGGCGGTGTACTCATGCGGTACATCACTTAACTTTTTCAGGGTTGAAAAAGTAGGAACATCATCTGCTGCTTCAATTACCGGGGCCGGTTGTGCTTCCTCTTCGCCTCCTATTACATTACCAAACAGATCAATTTGCAAGCTCTTACCGGCAGGCTTTTTATCACCTGAAGGGGCAGCACCTGTGGAAGCGTCCACCTCTTCGCCCAGCAATCTCTTGGCAAGCGTTCTAAATTCCAGCTCTCCGAATATCTCTTTTAGTGCTTCTTTATTCCAGTCTTTTACTTTAAACTCTTCCTCGTGAAATTCCACCGGCACATCGGTGATAATGGTTGCCAGTTTTTTGGAAAGAATGGCCAGGTCTCTGCCTTCCACGACCTTTTTCCCCAACGCACCTTTAATATTTTCAGCATTAGCTACCACGTTTTCCAGGGTCTCATACTCTGCTAATAATTTAGCAGCTGTTTTTTCACCTACTCCTGCAATGCCCGGGATATTATCCACCGCATCGCCCATCAGTCCCAGCACATCAATTACCTGCGACACGTCTTTAATATTCCATTTGGCACATACCTCTCCGGGCCCCATAATTTCTACATCGCCTCCCTGGTACCCGGGTTTGTAGATCTTTATTTTTTCGGACACCAATTGGCCGTAATCTTTGTCCGGCGTAACCATGTATACATCATATCCCTCTGCGGCAGCCTTTTTGGCGAGGGTGCCAATCACATCATCTGCTTCGTAACCATCGGTTTCTATACAGGGAATATTAAACCCCTTAATAATGCGTTTGATATCGGGTACAGCAATTAATATGTCTTCAGGCGTCTCCTGGCGGTTAGCCTTATACTCGGCATAATCGGTATGGCGCTCAGTAGGTTCATGCGTATCGAAGCAAACGGCCATATGGGTGGGCTTTTGCTTGTTCAACAGTTCTACCAGGGTATTGGTAAATCCAAACTGGGCATTGGTATTTTTATTTTTACTGGTAATGCGCGGGCTGCGTATTAAGGCATAATAGGCGCGAAAAACCAGGGCATAAGCATCTAACAGAAACAACTTCTTCTCCATAAATGCTAAGGTAGGAGATTTCAGATTGATGATTTCGGATTTATGATTTAAGATTTGTGACAGCGGGGCAGGCTGCCATATCAGATTACAATAAGCACCGGCAAATCCATAAAAATTATTTACGTACCGGCCCTAGTGTTTATTTTTGCGCAAAACTGATTCATAATGTTACAAGTAAATGTGATTAGGCAAAATGTGCAGGAAGTGAAAGAACGCCTGGCCGTAAAGAACTTTAAAAATCCCGAGCTCGTGGATTCGGTGATCGCATTGGACGATCAGCGTAAAAAGTTGCAACTGGAATTTGATACAACCCAGGCTTCAGTAAACAGTGCGTCGAAAGAAATTGGCGGCCTGATGGCTAAGGGAGAAAAGGATGCAGCAGAAGCCAAGAAAAAAGAAGTAGCAGAACTGAAGAATAAATTACAACCCATCCAGGAGCAGCTTTCTTCCACGGAAGAAGAATTACAGCAGGCATTGGTGCAGTTACCTAACCTTCCTTCTGCTTTGGTACCGAAAGGAACCAGCCCGGAAGATAATGAAGTAGTACGTGAGGGCGGTGTGACGCCAACCTTATATGCCGGGGCTAAACCACATTGGGATTTAATTAAAGAATATGATATTGTAGACTTTGAAACCGGGGCTAAATTAACCGGAAGTGGCTTCCCTTTGTATAAAGGGGCCGGAGCCAAACTGCAGCGGGCACTGGTACAGTATTTCCTGGATTACAATATTGAAGCAGGATATACCGAGTATTTGCCTCCTTTCATGGTTAATGAAGCATCTGCTTATGGCACCGGTCAATTGCCCGATAAAGAAGGACAGATGTATCATATGCAGGCGGATAACTTTTATATGATCCCTACATCTGAAGTGCCGGTGACCAATATCTACCGGGATGAAATTGTAAAAGCCGAGCAGCTGCCCATTAAGATGACCGCTTATTCTCCCTGTTTCAGAAGAGAGGCCGGCAGCTTTGGTAAAGATGTGCGTGGTTTAAACCGGGTGCATCAATTCGAAAAAGTAGAGATCGTTCAGCTGGTGCATCCCACTAAAAGTTATGAAGCATTGGAAGAAATGGTTGCTCATGTAGAACAACTATTAATTGCTCTCGAACTAACTTATCGCATCTTAAGACTTTGCGGAGGAGACATGAGCTTTACTTCTGCATTAACCTACGATTTTGAAGTATACAGTGCTGCCCAGGAACGTTGGCTGGAAGTTAGCTCTACATCCAACTTCGAAGGTTATCAAACCAATCGCATGAAAATCCGCTTTAAGGATGAAAATGGTAAAACGCAGTTGGTGCACTCGCTCAATGGTAGTTCACTGGCACTGCCAAGAATTGTGGCTTGCCTATTAGAAAATAATCAGACAGAAAACGGCATTCAATTACCAAAAGTGTTACATTCATATTTCGGAAAGGAAACTATTAATAAATAACTCATTTTCAATATGAAGAAAACTATTCTGGCAATAACCATCCTGACTTCTGTAGTAGTGGCTTGTACGCCTAAAGCGTCTAAAACACCCCCACCGCCGCCGCCCCCTGCACCTGAAGTAGCTGCGACAGTTACGGGTTCTGTAGAAGCGGGAGGTATAATTATAGCTTCTGCAAAGTGTACCAAATGTCATGGTAATGAAACCGGGCATGTGCCTAAGCATACTTTTGCAGAACAGGAAAAATTAATGCAGGGTATGGCCAAAAAAGCAAAGCTTTCGGAACAGGAAACTGCAGACCTGATGGCTTATGTAAAAGCAAAGGCCAAATCATAGTTTACACCATAATGTCAATTATATTTAAGGGCTTGCACATGCAGGCCCTTTTCGTGCATATAATTTCATATAAACCTCTGTTAATAAATAATTACCGGGTGTTTTTTGTACGATTCTTGAACAGGCTTAAACTTTTGGCAACTGTTACGGTCCTATAAAAAACTGTCGCATGGAAATCTCTAACCAGTTAAAAAATCAGCATCTGTTATGGCGCGCAGGCTTCGGGCCTGCAGTTGAGCAGCTGAACGACCTGTCTAAATACTCGCCGCAAAAATATTATAAAGCATTAGTAAAGGCTTCTGCTAAAGAGCCCACCTATATCAATGTGGCGAATTCTGAGTTGATTGACCTTTACGAACAGCAGCAGGATGCGGAAAAACGTAAGAATATGGATGAAATGCAGCGGAGGGAAATCAATCGTATGCAGCAAGCCGCCGTTCGCAACCTGAGCCTTTATTGGTTGAAAGAGATGGTAACTACTTCGGCGCAGCTACGTGAAAAAATGGCTTTCTTCTGGCATGGTCATTTTGCAAGCCGTAACGGCAATATATTTTATAACCAGCTTTTGTTAAATGTATTCAGAAAGCACGGCCTGAGCGATTTTGGCACTTTGCTGAAAGAGGTATCACGCTCAGCTTCTATGCTTTACTTTCTAAATAACCAGCAAAACCGGAAAGGACGGCCTAATGAAAATTTTGCACGCGAGGTAATGGAACTTTTTACTTTAGGTCGTGGTAATTATACTGAAAAAGATATAAAAGAAGCAGCCCGCGCTTTTACCGGCTGGACGGCTACAGGCAAGGGTGAATTCGTATTTCGTGAGAACAATCATGATACCGGTGAAAAAACAGTACTGGGTAAAACGGGCAATTTTAATGGCGATGATGTGTTGAATATTATTTTAGAGAACAAGCAAACAGCGCAATTCATCACTCAAAAAATATATTCTTTTTTTGTAAATGAAAAGATCGACAAAGCAATTGTTGCTAAACTGTCCGATCAGTTTTATAATAGCAAGTATGATATTGCAGCGCTGATGGAAACCATTTTCACCAGCGACTGGTTTTATCAACCTCAAAATATCGGAGCAAAAATTAAATCGCCCATCGAATTGCTGGTTGGCATTCAGCGTATGCTGCCTATGAAACTGGATAATGACTATGCACTGTTTAATATGCAAAAAATATTAGGGCAGCAGTTACTTTATCCTCCCAATGTTGCCGGCTGGGCCGGTGGTCGCTCCTGGATCGACAGCAGCACCCTGATGATGCGTTTGCGTATTCCACAGATGTTTTATGATAGGGATGAACTCAATGTAACACCCAAGCAGGACGACGATGTAATGATGGGGCGGAAAACAGACGGAACTGCTGCTGTACCCGTTAAGTCTGCTCTGCAAAAAAAGCCATACGGTGCAGTTGACGCCCAGATTGACTGGTTGCAGTATATTAACAAATACGAAAAAACAAAACGGGAACAACTTTTAGCTACTATAAAAAGTAACCTGCTACAGATCGACTCACCCAGGGTACAGGAGGTCGTTAATAAGAACATCGATGAATCATCCCGTGAAGCGTTTATACGATCGGCAACGGTGCAGTTGATGAGCACGCCGGAGTACCAGTTGTGTTAAAAAATCTAATGGGGGAATAGTAAGTAGCTAGTAGGAGGGAGAATAATTATCAGTGAGGGTCACTGCTTTCAACAAATAATTCTAAGTATTAACACACCCTATTCCCTACTTGCTATTCACTATCCACAAAAAATATTATTATGTTAATCAAGCGTAAAGAGTTTTTACAGATCGGATCATTAGCCACTGCATCTATGATGATGCCTAAGTTCCTGAAGGCTTTTGAGTCGCAGGCCCTGGTGCCACCGGGAAATAAGGTAGTAGTGGTGTTACAGCTGAGTGGCGGCAATGACGGATTGAATACAGTCATCCCCGTTCGTAACGACATTTATTATAAGCTACGGCCCGGCCTTGGAATAAAAATGGATAAAGCGGCAACGCTTACCGATGAAGTGAGCCTGCATCCTTCCCTTACTGCTTTTAAAGGTTTGTATGATGAAGGGAATATGGCCATATTAAACAACGTAGGTTACCCTAATCCTGACCGTTCTCATTTCAGGAGTATGGATATATGGCATTCGGCCAGTAAAAGCAACGAATACTGGAACACCGGCTGGATAGGTCGCTACCTGGATGCTCAATGTGCCGGCTGCGATAAACCAACGCAGGCATTGGAAGTAGATGATGTTTTGAGCCTGGCCTTAAAGGGTGATCAGGCTAACGCAATTGCCGTTAAAGATCCCAAACGGCTATTCGGCACTTCTAACGAAAAGTTTTTTAAGGATGTGATGAAGAACCATGTCCACGACCATCACGATGAAGAGCCTGTAGAATATCTATACAAAACCATGGCTCAAACCCTTTCTTCGGCTGATTATATTTTTAAACAAAGTAGGCTACATCCAACAGGAGCTACTTACCCCAATACCGACCTGGGAAATGGATTTAAAACTATTGCATCATTGATCTATTCTGAGATCAACACCAAGGTATACTATATTTCCCTGGGTAGTTTTGATACGCATGTGGGACAGGATGCACAACAGTCCCGTTTATTTACCCAGATGAATGATGCCGTAAAAGCATTTACCGACGATTTAAAGAAAAACGGGCGTATGAACGATGTGCTCCTTTTCACCTTTTCAGAATTCGGTCGCCGGGTAGCGCAAAATGCCAGCAACGGCACCGATCATGGAACCGCTAATAATATGTTTTTGATCAGTGGAGGATTAAAACAAAAGGGCATACTTAATGCCATGCCTGATTTGGCCAACCTGAATGAAGGAGATTTAAAATACAATGTAGATTTTAAGGATGTATATGCAACTATTTTAAAGAACTGGTTAAGCGCAGATGCCGGTAAAATCCTGGGAGGCCAATACAATACGCTGGGATTTGTATAAACCCGGATTTGAATATCACCCACCTTATGCCAATAACAAACCCACTGCTTAATAAACAGTGGGTTTTAGGTTTAAAGGATCAATGGTTGGTATCAGGGGATGATTATTCCCCGTTAACACGAACAACTTTTGAATAAGTTTTAGTACCGTCTTTATCGATCTGTGCAATGCGGATATAATAATTCTCATTGTCGGTAATACTATCCTTGTCTTTTTTACAGCTTACCTGTATAAAAGCAACAAAGCTAATGGCAACCGTAGCCAATACCATTGTTTTTTTACGTCGCACGAAAAGAAGTAAGATCAAAACAAACGCAAGGTAGGGCAGCACAGACAAACTCATGCCTGCGTTACCCATCCACTCATAATTTAGGGTAATATCACTATTGCCATTCTCTGCCTTTGATTTCAGAGTGCCAATAGTAACGAATTGTTCCCCATCGGTAGATGCTTCAATTTCGAAATGATCATTATTTACTTCTTTTTCTGTGGTCCAGTTTACATGTAAGTTATCCCCCTTTACATGAGCATCAATACTACCGAAGGTTACCCAAAGCGCTACGTTACCGGTAACGCTTAAGGGACTGGCTCCTGTACAGGTTTGCCCCGCTACAGTGCTCCACGAAAAATTTGTGCTTGCGGTTCCGGGCGGAACTGATGTATTAGCCGGGCTTGAAAAATAGGGCTGACCGTTATACGCCAAAAACCAAAGATTTTCATTTGGGTCCCAAAAAATGGCTATACCCACACCGGCGTTCCCGTTAACGGTACCAACGCCTTGATAAAGAGGCTTGCCATTTTCTAGGCCGGTTTGTGTAACTGTAACCGGGGAAGCAATGCACACACCGGAAACCTGTATATTTTGTGCAAATAAAGCATGGTAGAACAATAACGTTAATGTCAGTAATAAAAACTTTTTCATTGTATCATCACGTTTAACAGGTAAAGGATCAGATTCTTTTAAGGGGAACTTTTTAAATACCCCTGCATTTAATACCCAATTGATTTTCGGTGTAAATAATTTCTTTCTGCTTCACCCCCTCATTGGGTTTACAGAAAAACATGTTTAATTTTTCAGAGTGATCTTCCGTCAATCCATCAAGGGAAGTAAGCCGATTATTATTAATGTACACCTCTTTTAAGTTGGTTAACGCCTTAACAGGCTTTAGTGATTCTATTTTATTATACTGTACATATAGCTGCTCCAGGTTTGCCAGTTCTTCAATGCCTTTTAAGCTTTCTATTTCATTATTAAAAAGAAAAACAGATTTGAGTTTTTTGAGCGACTGAAGCAGGGAAATGTTTTTTATTTGATGATGAGTTACCACCAAAATCTCCAGGTTATTTAATGCAGCAATGCCCGAAAGATTTGTAAGCTCAAAACTCATATTGGGATAAGGCGCTCTTGGTCCGGCCAGCCTTAACACGGGGGAAGCATATAATTGCTCTATTTCTGAAGTGGTGGGTGTATTAAAATGACGAAAGAAAGTAATACTAAAAGCATCTTTCCATTGTTTTTCCAGTCCGTTCCACCAGCTTAAATCCAACATATTTTTTATAATTAACTTGATCTTAAAATCAGTTCTGGCTTGGGAAAATACCTGCTACCGCAATACAGTAATTGAGTGCCAAAACAGGCTGAATAATTGGAAAGGGTTGGGTATTTCCAGACGGGTTCATCGACTGCGCATTCATAGCTTTTAGCGAACCTGAAGCCGGAGCTATTTTATACTCCTTATCTATTGTAAAAGTATTGGCAGAATAAGCTCCCTGAGGAGCAGAAGTATCTCCCGCCTCTGTGGTGCCCGCAATTGTATGGTTATGTGCAGGAAGATTTTGTGTGGTTAAAGTCATAGATTCTACTCCGGCTCTCTGCCCCATTACATAAGGGGTTCCGTTAACAGTGCCTTGTCCAATTGCCACTCTACTTCTAAAATCCGGTAGCGCGAAAGTAGAAACGCCATCTCCGCCGTAAGTAGTACCTATTAACGCAAAAAGGGCGTCATACTGGCTGATAGCCAGCAATTGTCCCCTGCAGTATTCCCATCCTACAGGGTCGAAGTTGAAGCCGAAAAGGGCGATCATTCCTAAAAAGGGTTGCATATAAAATGTTTTTATTTCACTGTTTTTTATCTAATTCCGGGATGGGAAAATACCCACCAACGCTATACTATAGTTGATGACAAGATAAGGCTGCATTATATTAAACGGCTGGTTGTTTCCGGTATTCGCCATCATAGATGCATGCATGTTTTTTTTGGAATTTACAGCAGGTGCTGTTTTGTATTCCTTGTCGTAACTCCCGGTATTCGCAAGAAAAGCACCTTCCGGAGAGGCCGTATCTCCCGCTTCAGAGGCTGCTGCCATCGTATGGTTATGCATAGGCATCTGATTGATCGTTAATGTTGAAGTAGAGCTGCCCCCGGTTTGTCCCATTACATAATTTGAAAACCCGGGATTTGAACCAAACCCTATCGGTATTTTGCCTCTTAGGTCAGGAAGGGCAAAATTAGTTTGCCCATTGCCACCATAATAAGTACCCAATAAAGCAAAGAGCGCCTGGTTTTGAGCAATAGCCATTATTTGTCCGTTACACAGCGCCCAACCTCTTGGAGGAAACCCAAAGCCAAACATTGCAATCATTCCTAATAAGGGTTCCATATAAATATTTTGTTTTAATTAGTGATGAAAAGTGACGAGCAGTTCTTGCGATAACCTTTATTTCCGCGCTGGAAAAACGCCCTCTAAAGCAATACAATAATTCATTGCCAGGTAAGGCTGCATAACAGAAATTGGTGTGCCGGAGCCAGTAAAGCCTACGATTGCCGAATTCATAACGACCTTGTTGCTGCTGGCCGCCCTATACTCATTATCCATTACACCTGTATTGGCCGGGTAAGCTCCTTCCGGAGAAGAGGTATCTCCTGCATCAGTAGTGCCCGAAATAGCATGTATGTGTGCGGGAAGCTGCGCCTGAGATAATGTTGCTGTTTCCGAACCTGTCTTTTCCCCGATAGTATAGGGACTAAGCCCCAGCCCTTGCTCATTACCGATGGCTGCCCGCCCTCTGAGATCCGGAAGTCCAAAAGAGTTTACGCCATTGCCGCCGTAATTGGTACCCAGCAAAGCAAAAAGTGCCGTGTTCTGTTGTAGGGGAATTAGCTGCCCCCAACACGCAGCCCAGCCTCTGGGTGCATAGTCAAAGCCAAAAAGGGCAATCATTCCTAAAAAGGGTTCATCCATATATTTTGTTTTTGTAAGAATTAAAAAGGGTTGACACTTGTTACGTTAGATATAACACATTGGAAGTGCTTTTAATAATAGTTTTTATTGCAAGCGCACTTGTTTTTTGATTCTTAGATTCTAAAAAAAATGAAAGGCTGCCTGCCCGGGAATGGCCGGAAAACGCAGTAGCTTCTGATAAACTCTTTAGCTCATATTGGTTGATGCTATTGCTTCTGCCTCCTGACTGATAGAAATTGATAATCACGTCACTGGGCTGTTGGGTATTAGTACCCCAATAGATCCATACCGGCTGCGCAATCATTCCTTCTTCGGAAAAGTACACGGCTTTTCCCTCGCGGTGCTCATGCCCTTTACAGGCCTCAATCTCCCTCCGGTTCTCAATTGGTAACTGGTAGGGACTTGCCAACCTGCTTTCGCAAAAAGATGCCCACATTGTTTCCAGGTCGTCAGTTTTTGCCCTATGTTGAGTGATAAAAAGGCCGGAAGTATTGCCGCCTATAGCTACTCCCGCAGTTAAAATAGCCAGATTACTCAAAAAACCTCTTCGGCTTGCTTGCAGTGCGCTCACGTTATTTGGTTTAGTCGTTATAAAGTCATCAATGGAGGTAAGAGTAGTTTGGGCTTTTTCCTCCGAAGGTGCATTTTCAATATGAAGGTAGAACTATTTTAACTAAAAATTAAACCTTGTTTAAACTTTTTCGAGCGATGCTTGTTTTTGCTTTTAACCATTTAGAATTATGAGCTCAGCATTAAAGGATCTTAAGATTTTCATGAAAATTGCTTTCCTTGAAGGCATCTCTTATTTATTATTGTTGTTGATAGCAATGCCTTTAAAATACCTGGCCGATATTCCGGAAGCTGTAAAATACATAGGTTGGGCCCATGGTGTGTTATTTGTTCTTTTTTGCCTTTACCTGCTCAAAGTATGGATTGGCTTGAAATGGAGCTTTGGTAAAGCTTTCCTCGCATTTGTTGCTTCATTGCTTCCATTTGGCACTTTTATTTTAGATGCCCGTTTAAAAAAGGAATACCCACAGGTAAACGCACAATAAGGCCGGTTTATACTTGATGAAGTAATCGGGTTGCCTCATTGAGCAGGCCTTGTCTGTCGGTATCAGTTCCTCCCCCACTGTACATATTCATGTCGATAGTTGCCAATAGCTGCAACAACTCTGTTTGAAGGGCATTGGGAATATCTTTGTCGGCCATTGCCTGCTGTAAAGACGAATGGCTGTAGGAGTTTGCCGGTAAGTTCCACCGGACCTGCAGGTATTGTATAATACCCTGCTTCAGCAACTCACTAAAGCCGCTCCCTGTTTCGCGTATTTTTTCAGTAGCAGGTTGCAGCGCTGCTGCTACCGAAATAGTATTGTTACGAACGGGTGTGTTTTTAACTGTTGCTGCCGGTTGATCCGGAACAGTCTGAACCATTTTTCTTTTCTTCTTTGAGCGATTCATCCATAAAAGGATAATGGCAATTATTACCAGCAGCGCAATACCTCCCCAAAGAAATATGGGCTGGTTCTCATCATCAGAAACCTGCGGAACATAGCTGGTATTGCCCCTCTCGTTTACTACACTTATTTCAACCGGAATATTGGTAATGGTTTTATAGCGGCTGCTTTGCGCATCAAAAAAAGAAAAGCGAATAGAAGGAATGATATATTTGCCCGGTGCATTGATCGTAAAAGGTATAACGAACGATTTATAACCGCTTCCATCTTCCTTTTGCGTTTTGTCCTCATCCACCCGTGCAGCTAATACATCTGCCGCTTCGGGCCAGTCTATTTCGGGTTGTTCTATTTTACTGAAATCTCCTCTGCCGGTAAGCATAATAGTTAATTGCGCCTGCTCTCCCGGTGCCAATAACTTTTTAGAAAGCTGTACATCCATTTTAAAATCACCTACCAGGCCCTTAGACTGCGATGGTGTAGCGGATGGGGCGCTTCCGGGCAGGGCGGTTACCAAAACTGTGAGCGGTACTGATGATACAGGCAAGGTAAAATAGCCTTTATTCAGTGTATAGCCTTCTTCCACCCCATCGAGTATGGGATCTTCGTTGCCGCGGCTATCTACCAGCTTTACCCGGTTTCGTACGGTGAGGGCTCCGAGAGTTAATTTGCCGGCTCTTCTTGGGGTTAATTGAAGTTTCAATAAGGTGTGCACATCAAAACGTACTCCATCGACAGTTTCCCGGGAGGCAATATTATCTGAACCCCCTTTCAGGTCTTTCACATCAAAACCATCGAAGTAAGGATTCTTAATAATACTCGATTCGGTAGCCAGTGCGCTATAGAGCTTATAGGTTACAATGATCGGCTCCCCCACGAAGCAATCCGTATTACTGGCCTCTACTTTAAGGAAGATATTGCTTTTTAAACGGTCCTGCAACGACACATAGTCTTCGTCCTGCGCATTGACAACAGCAAAAAATAAGATCCATACAAAGGAAATAAGATACTTCATCACCCAAACATTTTTAATATTGAATACGTTACAGATCACCCAACTGGGGCCGCAGTATAATATCTTCCACACAGGCAGCAAACGAAAGTTTAGATGCTGCCCATATCATTTCAGCAACATCGGTTACTTCCATAATACGTTTGGCGCTATTGTCAAATCCCTCCCAGGAGTCAGTTAATACAGCGCCGGGAAAAACCGAAGTAACTTTAATACCCTGTGTTTTCAACTCCTCCCGCAAATTAGTACTGAAACCATGTAGGGCATATTTGCTAATGCTGTAAGCACCACCGTTGGGATAAGCCTTTAAAGATGCAATAGAACACATATTGAAGATATGACCGCTTTTTTCCTGCTTCATGGCCGGTAGTAATGCCCTGGTTACATGATAGGCACTATACAGGTTGGTAGCTATCTGGTTTTCTAAGGCACCGTCTGCCTCATCACCAATATTACCCGGTTCAAAACTGCCGGTATTATTCACCAGTATTTGCGGTGTAGCGTATTGCAGGCACCAGGCACCAAAAGCAGTAGCCTCCTCCTTAACGGATAAGTCAAATGCTTTTGCCCTGATCTCAATGGTATCGTATTTTGTTTGCAATGTTTCCATTGCCTTATATAAATTAATATCGCTGCGCGAGGTAAGCAATAGGTTATAGCCGTTTTGTGCAAATATTTCGGCAATGGCAAAGCCGATACCCCTTGATGCGCCGGTAATTACTATAGTCTTCATAATATTATCTTTTCTTTATTTGCAATAAACATACCGCATAAAGTTCTGTATTTAAGTTTTAGTATTTTATTTTTACAGCTAATCGGGCCAAATACGACACACAAATGAAGTATAAGCATTTATTTTTCGATCTGGATCATACACTCTGGGATTTTGACGCTAACGCAAAACTTACTTTGCTGGATCTTTACGAAACCCTTGAGCTGAAAAGCAGAGGAATAGATGATTTTGAGTTGTTTTACCGCAATTACCTGGCACACAATTTAAAGCTTTGGGCCCGGTACCGGAGCGGGTTTATCAAACAGGCAGAACTGCGTGTAAAAAGAATGCGGTTGGCATTACTGGACTTCAAAATTGCTGATGAAGCATTGGCGGAAACGATGAGTGTACGCTTT
>JAESFO010000716.1_pt1 | contig 15543 bp, 16 predicted proteins | sample 9269421 | NCBI WGS metagenome assembly JAESFO01 (sample SAMN14502839, study PRJNA617101) | algae metagenome | isolation source: Nostoc desertorum CM1-VF14 and co-occurring heterotrophs from rocky... | place: USA: Clark Mountains, San Bernardino, California | collected 2000-06-05 | reverse complement strand
TATCGCCATCCATTTTTAAAAACGATATCCAGGTAACGCTTATCAGGCGACGGTTTCATCACACCATCGCTGGCAATCAAAAACGCATCCTGCAGGCTATTATCGCCTGCCTGATAAACAATTACATCTCTGATGATAGAATCATTGGCTTCCTTCTTTCCTATCTTGATCGCAAATTTGTCAATACCATCAAAAAAAACACCCTCTTTAATAGCAAACGCAGGTTTAGCCAATACAATATCGGCCAATAAGGTTCGTGATTTGAGGTTAGCTACCGGTATAACGTAATTGGAAAAAAGAAAGGCACCTAACGCAATACAACCGGCCACAACAAACAAAGGCCGCATAAAGCGCATGAGCGAAATACCAGCGGATTTAATGGCTACGAGCTCAAAGCTCTCTCCAAGATTACCAAAAGTCATCAGCGAAGAGAGTAATACAGATAAGGGTAAAGCAAGGGGAATTAAAACAGCACTCTGATACCAGATAAATTTTAAAATGGTGCCGGCATCCAGCCCTTTTCCTACGAAATCGTCTATCCACAGCCAAAAGAACTGCATGATCAACACAAACAGCGTAATGAAAAAAGTGGCCACAAACGGGCCAATAAAAGCTTTTATAATTAGTTTATCTAACTTCTTCACCTGCTTAATAGTATATCTTTACCTGATGCAATCAGCAAAAATAAGTCTTTCACCCCAGCATATAAAGCTTGTTACCAATGCCGGCTGGATTTTAACAAAGAATGAAATTCTGCTGCACATTAAAACAGCATTTGAAGATCTTTATAACTGGCAGCAGTTAATTATAAAACAGCATTCATTGCCCGCTGATGTACTCAAACCCGGGGGTAAAATATCACGTGGCGAAAATTACCTGGGTTTGCCCTGGATTGTTTTAGACAATCCCCGTCACTTTGTAAAGGGAAATATTTTTGCCATAAGAACCCTATTCTGGTGGGGCCGGTTTTTCAGCACTACGCTACATCTTTCCGGCCAGTGGCAACAAACAATGGGACAGAAACTCGTAAACGCCTTCGAAAGCCTGCAAGCGGAATCTTTAAAAATATGTTACAGCGGAGATGAATGGGTGCATGATATCAACAGCACGTCTTACAGTTCCTTAAGCACTATGGATCATAAAAGTTTCGAAAAAATAATACAGGAAGCCCCTTTTGTGAAAATTGTGGCGCATACCAACATTACTAATATCGAAAACTCAATAGAGATACTAATGCAGCAGTTTGAGTTTTTAGTAAGCATACTTGAAAATGACAGTTAATTACTGCCACCTGTCAGCGTACGCCAGTTACTTCTATTAGTTTCCCAGTCTGTGAAAAAGGTCTTTCACCTGGTAGTCCCAAAGCTGGCTTTGATCTTTTATTTCTCTTTTTTCGGCAAAATCGGTGATCACCAGTATAGTTTGGTTGGTTATTTCAGACTTATCTATTTTGAACTCAAAATATTCGTCTTTGGGCGAATTGGCCCATTTAAAACGAATATAGCTCTCTTCCTCCTGCTCCAGAACCTCAGCTTCCTCGTAGGTCCCGTTCCAGCCGAAATAAAACTTACCGTCACGTTCATCTACGTGCTCGGCAAACCATTCTCCCAACCCGTTAGAGGTAGCTAAAAACTCATACAATATAGTTGGGGAGCAGCGAACGGGATACTCCAATGTGAACTTCTGTTTACTCATCGTCACGAAATATTATTACTCAATAAGTCGCAATTATATAAAATTTATCAAACAAACAAAATTTATTTTTATTTAGCCGTCTGCGGTGCTGCTACGGTACACTCTTGCCTGCCCGGTCGGTACAGGCGGGTGCCGCACGCTTCTGCAGGGGTGCTACTATCATCAAAAACGTCTAAAAGCAATATATTTGCATCCATTTTTCATTATTATAATCATTCTACAGGGTAGAATTATTTTTATATTCTTATGTTCAACAATCTACAGGATAAATTAGATACCGCCTTTAAAAACCTGAAAGGCCAGGGAAGGATAACCGAACTTAACGTAGCGTCTACCATAAAAGAAATTCGCCGGGCATTGGTAGATGCGGACGTAAACTATAAAATAGCAAAGGATTTTACCGACAAAATCAAGGATACGGCTGTTGGGGAAAAAGTGATCAACGCGGTTAGCCCCGGACAGTTAATGGTAAAAATTGTAAAGGATGAGCTAACCGAGCTGATGGGTGGAGAAGAAGCTCCTTTTAATGCTAAAGGCAATCCTGCAGTAATATTGATCGCCGGGTTACAGGGTAGCGGTAAAACTACTTTTGGCGGTAAACTGGCTAATTTCCTGAAAACCAAGAAAGGATTAAACCCATTACTGGTAGCAGCAGATATTTATCGCCCGGCAGCAATGGAACAGTTGCGTGTTTTGGGAGAACAGATTGGTGTAGAGGTTCACATTGAATCGGAGAATAAAGACGCGGTAAGTATTGCCCAAACTGCTGTAGCGAGCGCCAAAAGCAAAAATAAGAATGTAGTTATTATAGATACTGCGGGCCGTTTAGCTATAGACGAGCAAATGATGACCGAGGTAGCGAATATCAAAAACGCGGTTAATCCACAGGAAATTCTTTTTGTGGTAGATAGCATGACCGGTCAGGATGCGGTGAATACCGCCAAGGCATTTAATGAACGCCTGGACTTTAGCGGTGTGGTATTGACCAAATTAGATGGCGATACTCGTGGAGGTGCGGCCATTTCCATTAAATACACCGTAAATAAGCCGATTAAATTTGTTAGTAACGGCGAGAAAATGGATGCGCTGGATGTGTTTTACCCGGAAAGGATGGCACAGCGTATATTAGGAATGGGTGATATTACATCGTTGGTAGAGCGCGCCCAGCAACAGTTTGACGAAGAGCAGGCAAAGAAAATTGAGAGTAAGATCCGCAAAAACAAATTTGACTTTGCTGATTTCAAAGCCCAGCTGGAAATGATCAAAAAAATGGGGAACATGAAAGACCTGTTGGGTATGATTCCCGGTGTAGGAAAACAAATTAAAGATCTTGATATCAGCGACGATAGTTTTAAAGGCATCGAGGCTATCATTGACTCAATGACGCCGGAAGAGCGTAGTAATCCGGACCTGATCAACGGAAGTCGCCGTAAACGTATTGCGCTGGGCTGTGGTAAAGACATTGCAGAGGTAAATGCTTTTATGAAACAGTTTGAGCAGATGCGCGATATGATGAAAAATATGAATAAAATGGGGGCATTCGGTAAAATGATGCCCGGAGGACTTGGAGGAATGAAAAGACCATTCTAATACTTTTAAACCCATTTTCACGATCAGGGGCACGGTTTAAACCGTGCCCCTGGCATATACGGACCATACAAATCTTAACAAATCGCAAAAACTTAAAATTATTTTATTTTTTAAAAGGGTTTGTGTTCGGTTTACATAAAAGTTTATATACCTTTGATCCCCCAAATCAACTGATAAACCCGTTTGGTTTGGGACTTAATAATTATTTTTTAACGCCTTAAATTTCTATTTAAAATGGCAGCTAAAATTAGATTGCAAAGACACGGCTCTAAAAAAAGGCCCTTTTACTTCATCGTTGTTGCTGACGCCAGAAGCCCTCGTGATGGTAAATTTATTCAAAAATTAGGTACTTACAACCCTTTGACTATCCCTGCTACAATTGAGCTGGATCGTCAAAAAGCATTGGAGTGGCTGAACAAAGGTGCAACACCTACAGATACTGTTCGCCGTATCCTGAGCTTTAAAGGAGTATTATACCTGAAGCACTTATTACGTGGTGTAAAATTGGGTCTGTTTGATGAAACTGCAGCAATGCAGAAGTTCACAACATGGAGTGCAGAGCATGAAGAGCACATTAAAAGGCGCCAGCAGAAAGCTATCGACGAAAGAAGAGCTAAACGCAGGGTAGCCAGTGCCGTTCCTCGTAAAGTAGCTGAACCTAAAGCAGAATCTCCTGCACCTGAGGCAAATGCTGAAGGCGGAGAAGCTTAATAAGCTTATGGAACAAAAAATTAAAAGGCTGTCTCAATGAGATAGCCTTTTTACTGTTGCGTATAGGTACTTTTTCACGTTTGCAACCTTTAAATTTCCCATTATGAAAAACTCTATAATCTATGCTATAATACTGTATGCGCTTTTGTCCTTTAATTTTCAATGTGGCAAAGAAGATATGCTGCCAATGAAAGTGCAAGAAGTATCGCGATTTGAAATGCCAATCGATATTTTTCCACAAAAAAAAACTTATGTTGTTGGAGATACTATATGGATAGAAGCTAAGCTCTCAAACACCATACTACTGGATACAAAAAATGATATACAATTAAAATTAGATACAGTTAGGTTCAATGTCCCGCTCCTTTTTAAAGTACTGAATAAACAGGCATTGGTACCAGATGGAGGTTTTTGCGAATTCATCAATCCGGGTCAGTTATCGATGTCCACGTCTCCCGGCTACTACGACGCCAGGTACAACGTATACTGGAACTACAATATTGCTACTATTCTCAATTATGGTTATAGCGACAGTCAGTACAAAGTTAAAATCGGTATTAAGCTAAAAAGCAAGGGGTCCTTTTACATTGGGCTTTCCGACAGTCCGTTAACCAGATATGCTGAAAAAACGGAAACTGTTCAAAATAAATACATCTCATTTAAATTCAGTGCTACAGATCTGAATGTCGATGTGTATCATAGTCTACCCAAACTTGCTGAAAATGACCCTTATTGGATCGGTTTTGATGTTAACCTGATCAATGAAAAAAAAGCATTCATAGTTCAGGTAAATTAATAGAGGCTCCTACTCACCGATGGCTTATACAAACGTTTATATCCTTCTTTATTGCTAATTTCGGCTGATGAAATCTGAGGTGGAGTATATCAGCATTGGCAAAATTGCCGGCACACATGGCCTTAAAGGCGATGTGGTACTAAAGCATGCGCTTGGTCAGCGAACAGCGCTTAAAGATCTTAAAACCCTGTTCATCAAGGATAAAACAGGCAGCTACCTGCCATGGTTCCTGGAAAGCGCGAAAATTAAAAGTGAAACAGAAACCTTTGTAAAGCTCGAAGGTCTTGATAGTGTGGAAGCCGCCCGCCCCATTGTGCAAAAAGAGGTTTGGCTGGCTACCGCCGATTTTGATAAACATGCTGCTAAAAATTCTGTGATCAGCTTTATCGGATACACCATTATTGACAATGGCAAAGAAATAGGACGCATTGAAGAAATTATTGAGCAACCGCACCAGGTGCTGTGCCGGCTTTTGGTTGAAGGAAAAGAAGTATTGATTCCCCTGCATGAAGAAACGCTGCAGAAAGTAGATGCCAAAGCCAAAATAGTTTATGTATCCCTTCCCGATGGCCTGCTGGATATTTACCTATCTTAACCTAAAAATAAAATACCGGCAATGTATATCAACAGAGCTCCCGTACATTTGTCAGTATGAACATCAAACAGCATATTGCTCACCACCTGGTAGAAGTACACAGAGGGGGCAACTGGACGGACGTTAGCATTACCGATACACTAAAAGATGTGAGCCGGCAGCAGGCATTGACCATCACCACCTTCTCTCCCAATAGTATTGCTATGCTATTGCACCATATTACTTACTGGAACCGTATTGTAGCACTTCGCGGACAGAACATAGAACCGGAAATTAATGAACAGAATGGAATGAATGTTCCTGCTTTAAATAGTGACGAAGATTGGGAAGAGTTGAAACAAGACAATATCCATTCGGCAGAAGAACTGGCTACAATTATTGAAGGTTATGACATAGGCAGCCTGTACAATCCCATACTACCCGGCCACTCCAGCGCTTATAAAAATTTCCAGGGACAGGTGGAACATGTCCATTATCACCTGGGACAGATCGTAATGATCAAAAAATATATACAGGATACCGCATCTTAGAGATCGCGGCAGGTGGCTATAACCCTGGTATCTTTCACATCATTCCAGTTATTGATCTTTATCGAATCACCTGCGCAATTGACTCCATATTGGGGAGGCATCACATCACAGGCTACACAACTGATACTGGTATAGTAAATAATTTTTGACTGGTACATGCCTTTACCCAGGTAATGTTTAAATTCAGGACTACAACTGGATACCGTTTCCCATTGCTTCTTCATTTTATTGATCCACAGCGCATCACAGTCGGGGTTACTTTTTTTTGAGCAGGCTGCGAGCAATGCTATAGTCAACAAAAGTGGCAAGTACAGTTTCATATGGTTGGTTTTAAAACTAAAAACGGGTAAATGTTTCTCTGCGCAACAAAACTATAAATTTTAATTTTGGCTATTGAACAATCCAAAACCCTATATCGCCCATTTCGACCTGGATTCTTTTTTCGTTTCGGTGGAGCTATTGCTTCAGCCCGAACTGAAAGGCAAGCCGGTGATTGTTGGAGGATCGGCTAACAGGGGGGTTGTATCCACCTGCAGTTACGAGGCCCGGAAATTTGGTGTGCATTCTGCAATGCCAATGGCTACTGCGATGAAATTATGTCCACAGGCCATTGTATTGAAAGGTACTTACCAGCAATATAGTTACTACTCCAAAATGGTAACAGATATTATTGCTTCTAAAGTGCCACTCTTTCAGAAAGCCTCTATCGATGAGTTTTATTGCGATCTAACAGGAATGGACCGCTTCTTCAATGTAAGCCAATACACCCAGCAACTCCGCACATTTATTATAAAAGAAACAGGACTACCCATTAGTTGCGGACTTTCTTCTGCCAAATTCATCAGTAAAATGGCCACGAATGAAGCGAAGCCCAATGGTTTCCTGGAAATTCCACATGGGAAAGAAAAAGAATTTTTGTGGCCAATGGGCATTGAAAAAATTAATGGGGTGGGTAAGCAAACGGAACAACGACTGAGAAATATCGGTCTGCATACCATCAAAGATATCGCGCAAGCACCTGTTGCCATACTGGAGAAAAAGCTGGGCAAATGGGGCCGGGAGTTATGGCAAAAAGCACACGGCCTGGGCAGCGCCGAGTTAACCACCCAATGGAACCAGAAAAGCATGAGTCATGAAACCACTTTTCATGAAAACCAAACCAATATAGCGTTTATCCATAGCCAACTGGTAAGACTTACCGAAAAAAATGCCTATGATCTCCGGCAGGATGAAAAATTAACAGGCTGCCTCACCGTTAAAATACGGTACGACGACTTTGAAACAACTAATAAGCAGGAAAGCATTCCCTACACTTCTCTAGATGATGAACTGATAGAAAAGGCAAAAGATATTTTTGACAGGTTTTACCAGCGAGGTCGCGCTGTCAGGCTCATTGGTGTCAGGTTTAGCCAATTGGTGGATACCGGCATGCAAATGAACCTGTTTAACGATCAGCATAATAAATTAAACCTGTACAAAGCGGTGGATGATATAAAGAACCGCTTTGGCGATAAGCTGGTTTCGAAAGCCGTGTTAGGCAGAAAAAAACCCAGGGAATAAATCTATTCCCCGAATATAACCATTTTTAGGGATCGTATTCTCCAAATATCAGTATTTTCGGGGATCATATTCCCTAAATATTAGTATTTTTGGGGAATAATACCACTTTTATGTATATCAGAACCATCCAGAAAGAGATCGAATCTAAGTTCGGCAAGAAAAAGGCTATTATAATTTTCGGTCCAAGACAGGTTGGTAAAACAACACTCATCGAGCATATACTAAAAAATGAGTCTTACCTATTTTTGAACTGTGACGACCCCACTACCAGCAGCCTTTTAACGAATATTAATACAGAACAGCTAAGAGCTCTTATAGGGAACTACAAAATTGTTTTCATTGATGAAGCTCAACGCATCGAAAACATTGGCCTCACTTTAAAAATAATCACAGATACTTTTAAAGACGTACAACTTATTGTTAGCGGTTCTTCTGCACTGGAATTATCGAATACTTTAAAAGAACCGCTTACGGGCAGAAAATGGGAGTATGAATTGTGGCCCATTTCCTGGAAAGAATTTGAAGCCAGCACCGGGTATCTTAAAGCACAGCAGCAACTCGAACTTCGAATTGTATATGGCATGTACCCCGATGTAATAAACCGGACAGGAGAAGAAGAAGAGGCTTTGAAAGAATTGGCCGGAAGTTATTTATACAAAGATCTGTTGGCCATGGGAGGCATAAGAAAGCCTGAAGTACTTGAAAAAATTTTGCAAGCGTTGGCACTGCAATTAGGACAAGAAGTAAGCTATAACGAATTGGCATCACTTATCGGGGTAGACAAAAAAACTATTGCTACGTATATCGACCTCTTGCAAAAAGCATATGTAATCTTTAGGCTGGGTAGCTTTAGCCGCAACCTTCGAAACGAAATTAAAACCAACCAGAAAATATATTTTTTAGATACCGGGATCAGAAATGCAGTTATCGGAAATTTTACTCCCCTGAGCTTACGACAAGACAAGGGAGCTCTTTGGGAAAATTTTTTAATTGCCGAAAGGCAAAAGAAAATAAAATATGAACGACTGAATGCACATCCCTATTTCTGGAGAACAGTACAACAACAGGAAATCGATTATGTAGAAAATGGGAATGGCATCATTGCAGGATATGAGATAAAATGGAATCCCAACGCCAAATTAAAAGCTTTCTCCTCTTTTAAAGAAACATACAATGCGGATGTTCGTTTGATCCATCACCAAAACTTCAGAGAATTCCTTTAGCTCCTGCGCAACCGTTTGTCTTTATACTGTAGCTAAAAAGCTTTTTATTTGCAGTTCAAAAGCTTTGCAAATCCAATAAAATATTCATTTTTAACCAGGAAATATGAACGAAAAATTTACCCAGCGCATCGCTGGTGAAGTGGAAGAAATAAAAACCTCCGGCTTATATAAAACCGAACGTGTGATTAATAGTCCGCAGGGCGCCGAAATTGAAGTAAATGGCAAAACGGTGCTTAACTTTTGCGCTAATAACTACCTCGGCCTCTCCTCCCATCACGACGTGATTAAAGCCGCACATGAAGCCATCGACTCTCACGGATATGGTATGAGCAGTGTACGTTTTATTTGCGGAACACAGGACATCCATAAAGAGCTGGAAAAAAAGATCTCTGAATTCTTAGGCACAGAGGATACGATTTTATACGCGGCAGCTTTTGATGCCAACGGAGGCGTATTTGAACCCCTGTTTAACGACCAGGATGCCATTATTTCTGATGCTTTGAATCATGCCAGTATTATTGACGGTGTACGCCTTTGTAAAGCCCAACGCTTCAGGTATGAGCATAATAATATGGAAGACCTGGAAGCTAAATTACAGGAGGCCGCCGGCTGCCGTAGCCGTATCATCGTAACTGATGGCTCATTCAGCATGGATGGCACTATTGCCCAGTTAGACAAAATTGTGGCACTGGCCGAAAAATATGATGCAGTGATCATGATAGATGAATGTCATTCATCGGGTTTCCTGGGTAAAACCGGTCGTGGTACCCACGAGTATCGTGGTGTAATGGGCAAAATAGACATCATCACAGGCACTTTAGGTAAAGCATTGGGCGGCGCATCAGGAGGTTTTACTTCGGGCCGTAAAGAGATCATTGATATGTTGCGCCAGAAATCGCGTCCTTACCTGTTTAGCAATACAGTAGCCCCTTCTATTGTTGGAGCATCCATTGCAGTACTGGATATGCTTTCAGCCTCCACCCACCTGCGTGATAAACTGGAGTTTAACACCAAATATTTCCGCGAAAGAATGACGACGGCTGGCTTCGACATTAAACCAGGCGACCACCCCATTGTGCCGATCATGTTGTACGATGCAGTACTGGCAGCCAATTTTGCAGCAAAGCTATTAGAAGAAGGCGTTTATGTTATTGGCTTCTTCTTTCCTGTGGTGCCCAAAGGCCAGGCTAGAATACGGGTACAATTGAGCGCCGGTCACGAACAGGAGCACCTGGATAAAGCCATAGCGGCTTTTACCAAAGTGGGTAAAGAACTGGGTGTATTGAAATAACTAAGAAGACGTAGTATTATATAAAGTCATGGACAAGCGTTCATGACTTTTTTTGTTAAAGACACTACCCTAACTGGAAACAACAGATTTCATCTACTTCTTGAATTTTTCGAAGTTGTTAATAGTGATATAGGTTGCCTTTAGTTCATGCATCATATTATACAAACCAAAAAAGGTTCGGTTCATATAAATAAAATGCCGGGAACCCCTGTTGGTATTAAAGTTTCGCATTTCACTGAGTTTGGCATATTGCTGCCCTAACGCTGCTATTTCTCCAAAAAATTGTTCGTCCGAAAAATCGAAATGCTCCACGTTAAATGGCCGGGTAAATAATTCTAACAGATCGTAAAACAACTGTTTAAAATATGCTTTTTCTTCGGGTGAATCCTCAGCTGTCAGTATCTCCAGTTCGTATAATTTTTCTTCGAACAAGGAAGGATTTTTCAGATTTTTCTGGTCGGCTAACTCAAAATAGGGTTTGTAAAAGTCAGCGGGAATTTCTTTAATACAACCAAAATCAATCACCAACAATTCGTTGTTGGGGGATATTAGAAAGTTACCCGGATGCGGATCGGCATGCAATTTTCTGAGTACATGCAGTTGATACATGTAGAAATCCCAGAAGGTTTGTCCCAGCAAATTCCTATCTGCCTCTGTCTGCTCTTTTCGAACGTATTCTGAAAAGTGAATCCCATCCATCCAATCCATCGTGAGGATCTTCTCGCAGGAATACTCCGGATAATAATCCGGGAATTTTATATTGGGTAAATGAGCGCAATCTTTTGCAAACTGCCGGCTTCGCTTCAATTCCAACACGTAATCGGTTTCTTCAAAAAGTTTTTGCTCCACTTCCTCAAAGTATTTTTCAGAACCCTCTTTCCGGATGTTGAACATCTTCATCGCAATGGGCTTTACCATCCTGAGGTCAGACGAAATACTTTCCTTTACGCCGGGGTACTGAATTTTGACAGCAAGCTTTTTACCGCTTTCTGTGGCCTGGTGCACCTGCCCGATACTGGCCGCATTGATCGACTCCGGCGAGAAACTATCAAAAATATCTTCAGGATTTTTACCGAAATACTGCCTGAAGGTTTTACGCACCAAAGCAGCTGAAAGCGGGGGAACCGAAAATTGTGAAAGTGAAAATTTATCTACATAGGCCGCCGGCAATAAGTTCTTTTCCATACTCAGCATTTGCGCAACCTTTAATGCAGAACCTTTCAGCTCTTTCAAACTATCGTAAATGTCCGTAGCATTTTGCTCATGCAGGTTGGCACGGGCTTCAGCTTCATCTTTGGTCAGCTTCTCCCCATAATATTTAATATAATTAATCCCCACTTTAGCACCCGCCTTCAGTAAATTACCCGCACGCCCTATTTTGCTGGTGGGTAATGAATTTAATGTTTTCATTCGCTCACGTCATTTATTAATGAAAAGCCTCCGCTTATCCCATTTGAAATTTTTCTTTCCACAGAAATTTGCCTAAATCGAGCATCTTGGTCAGTACCGGGTTATTGACCACATCAAAACCTGTATCAATCGTTTTCTCAATGTAGAGATCTGTTTTCTCAAACCCAGGCGAATCGTCTTTTTTCCAGAACTCCAAAATACTTAGAAAGTGTAACCATAAAATACCCTCCTTCGATTTCCCGTTAAACTGTTTCACCAACTCAGGCGCCTTTTCAAAAATGTTTTCATTATCAAATGAAAGCGTTTGTACGAATTGCCGATGGCCGGATTTCAACGCATGAAGCAATTGTTGCTGCTGCACCAGGGTTCCTTTCAGTAACAACAATACCAGTGACCGGTTGAGTTTGAAGTTCTCGAAAAGGATAAAGTATACATTAAGCAACTTTTCTTTTGCCGGCATCGTTTCAAAATGCTCTATCTGGCCGGCCAGCTCTAACGATTTGTCGAAGAAGTGAACCAGGTAGGCCTGTTCCAGGGTGTCGAACCCGGAGAAAAAATCATAGAAGCTTGCTTCCGTTAACTGGTGATTTTTCGCAAACAGGTATACGCTTTCAGGCCGCTTCCCATGCGTTAAAAGGTATTCGCTATACCACTCCATTAAAGTGGTTTTGTCGATGGGTTTTGCTTTTGCTTTATTAACATTTTTCATAACGGGTTGGATTGCTTTTGATATTGGGAACAACAGGCTTGTCAAAAGTACGCTGTATTGCTATAACTATTTTGCTTTTAAATACTCATAACTGCTATCCGGCACCTTTAAAACAGGCCTTACCAGCCATTTTATAAACAAAAGAAAAACAAATAAGGTTGAAACAAGAGTCGTGATTTAATTTCTTTAACGGAATGCTGTAAATTTAACTTCACCTTTAAACGTGTTCTCTCACGTTTGGTATTACAAAGACCCGGGACTTCTCCATGTACATAAAGCAACTTATATTTTTCTTTTTATTGATTGCCCTGCAGCGGGCAACAGCTCAAACCAATACACAACTCGCGCAGTACCCCTCCCCCATGAAAGAAACAGTACGCAGGCACGAACGGGTTGCGTTTGAGATGGAGTCTTCAAAGACCATAATACTTAACAACCTGTTACCTAAACCGGTAACCATATATCTTCCGGCCAATACCCATAAATTAAAAGAGCCCGATTTGTTGATTCACTTTCATGGTTTAGCGTCAGTGGTTGCTTATGCCGCTCATCAATATAAGCGGTCTATAATCGCCGTTGCTGTCAACCTGGGATCGGGTTCATCGGCGTATGCGCAGCCTTTCAACAATGATTCAACCTTTGAAAAACTTAGGAAAGCTGTTTTAGATACCGTGATGAAACATCTCGGATACCCGTTGACAGCTGGAAAGATTATTTTAAGCGGATTTAGCGCTGGTTATGGCGCTATCAGGAGCATTCTTTCCCAACCTGTTTATTTTGCAGGTATTGATGCCGTTATTCTGCTAGACGGCTTACACACCAGTTATATCCCTGAAAGAAAAGTACTGGCAGAAGGAGGCCTGATCGACTCTGTATCTCTTGAGCCCATTATTCAATTTGCCAGGAAAGCCACTAATAAATTGTCGGGTAAGAAGTTCATGTTTACCCATTCAGAAATTTTCCCGGGTACATTTTCCAGTACCACAGAAACAGCCAATTACCTGCTGGACAAACTAGGCATCAAAATCAAGCCCGTTTTAAAATGGGGGCCTATAGGTATGCAGCAGATCAGTGAAGCATCGAAGGGGAATTTTTATGTACTGGGGTTTGCCGGCAATACCGCCCCGGATCATATCGATCATTTTCATGGTCTGTTTCATTTTTTACATAAGCTATAAGCGTCCAGGCAAATCCATTAAATTACTGAATACGATCTGCAGCGATCATAGTCATTTCTTTACAGGAATACTGTAAATTGCCTTATGTTAAAAAATACCGTTCTACTTATCTGCATCATCGCGGCCTCAACAATGGGCTATTCTCAGGATACCAAATCCAAAACAGCAGAATCAGAAAAACCGCAAATAACCAAAAACAGCAGCCCTGATCTGAAATTTGATCCCGACGCTACAGTGGTTACTTATCACACCGTTAATATTAACGGTAAAGCCATTCCTTATAAGGCTACTACGGGGACATTACCGGTTTGGGATGCCGATGGGAAGGCTATTGCAGGTGTTTTCTTCGTATATTATGAGAGAACAGATATTAATGACAAAACTACGCGGCCTTTAACCATCTCTTTTAACGGCGGGCCAGGCTCAGCATCAGTATGGATGCATATTGGTTATACGGGGCCCATATTCTTAAATATTGATGAAGAAGGGTACCCGGTGCAACCTTATGGCTACACACCCAACCAGTATTCTATTTTAGATGCCACCGACATTGTTTATGTAGACCCTGTTAATACCGGATTTTCGAAGATGGTGGGCAAAGACGTTGCCCGTGAAAAATTCTTTGGTGTTAACGCCGACATTAAATACCTGGGCGACTGGGTGAACAGTTTTGTAACCCGGTACGACCGCTGGGCATCGCCGAAATTTCTCATTGGGGAAAGCTACGGGACTACCCGCGTATCCGGTCTGGCGTTAGAACTACAACAATCACATTGGATGTACCTGAACGGTGTGGTGCTGGTTTCTCCTACCGACCTGGGTATAGAACGCGGCACTGCTACCGACGCAGCTTTACTGCTTCCCTACTACGCAGCTACTGCCTGGTACCATAAAAAGCAACCTGCAGACCTTTTACAAAAAGACCTGACGGCTATGCTGCCGGAGGTGGAGAATTTCACGATGAATGAATTAATACCGGCGTTGAATAAGGGAAGCCTTTTAGAAGATGCCGCCAGGCAAGCACTCGCAGCCAAAATGACCCGCTATTCAGGTATTCCCGAAAAAGTAATCCTTCAAAATAATTTATCGGTTAGCACCAACCTATTCTGGAAAGAACTGTTGCGTAATGAAGGATTTACTATAGGCCGTTTAGATTCGAGATACAGGGGCATCGATAAACAGGATGCCGGTAACAGCCCCGATTTTAATGCCGAGTTAACTGCGTGGCTGCACGCTTTTACTCCGCCCATTAATATGTACCTGAAGAGAGACCTGGGTTATAAAACCGACTACCCCTATAATATGTTTGGGCCGGTTCATCCCTGGGACAATAAGGGCAATCAAACCGGTGAAAACCTGCGCCAGGCCATGGCTACTAACCCTTATTTACATGTACTCGTACAATCGGGGTACTACGATGGCGCCTGCGATTATTTCAATGCCAAATACAATATGTGGCAAATGGATCCATCGGGCAAGCTCAAAAACAGAATGAGCTGGGAAGGCTATCGCAGCGGCCATATGATGTACCTGCGAAAAGAAGACCTGAAAACCAGCACACAGCACCTGCGTGAGTTTATAAAGAAAGCCATTCCCGCACAAGGTACACCAGCTAAATATTAAGGCACCCTGTAAACCGGATAAGTTAAATAAGCCGGTTCTATCCAGGGAGAGTTTTGATAAATAAAGTTCAACTGGGCACCTGCACTTTGCGCAAAAGTGGTATCCTGCCTGCGCCTGGCTTCCAGCTTCTGCTGCAGCTCCCTGTTTGATTTTAAATAGCCGGCGGCCACATCCTCAAAATGATAATCGGAGTAACCTTCTTTTTGCTGAAGAATAGCATCGAAGAAATTCCATTTAAAATAGGAGTCTTCGGCAGCAGGTTCAAATGTTTCTATCAGAAATCGGTTAGCTACCTGGTTCATGGGGATGTACCAATCGCCCTTCCTGAACCGGATAGACCGCAAAACAGTACTTAGCTTGATATCAGAATTAGGATGATGACCTTCATACGGACGCTGACTGGCTTTATAATCTTCTATACGATATACCTGAACGTTAATAATTGTATCGTTGTTGATGGGCTGCATGGCTACGTTATTAGCTCTCAGTCTTTCAACCACCTTCCACCAACCATGGGGAATGATATATGCTTTGGGTTTGTTAACAACAGTAACTGACTGGTATTGGTTGTAAAAAGGTACCTGCAGTGTATAGGGCTTTGTTCTGTCGTAGTACAATCTGGGCAACCCGGA
>JAESFO010000715.1_pt1 | contig 15571 bp, 11 predicted proteins | sample 9269421 | NCBI WGS metagenome assembly JAESFO01 (sample SAMN14502839, study PRJNA617101) | algae metagenome | isolation source: Nostoc desertorum CM1-VF14 and co-occurring heterotrophs from rocky... | place: USA: Clark Mountains, San Bernardino, California | collected 2000-06-05 | reverse complement strand
ACCGGGTGCGGAACCGGCAGCCCGACGGCGGGTCGGCCGGGTTGGGCACGTCCCCGGTCAGCACGATCCGCTCCCGCACCCGCTCGACCGCCGGGTCCGGGACGGGCACCGCCGAGATCAGCGCCTGGGTGTAGGGGTGCTGCGGCCGGTCGAACAGGTCGTCGCGGTCGGCGACCTCGACGACGTTGCCCAGGTACATCACCGCGACGCGGTCGGAGATGTGGCGCACCACCGACAGGTCGTGGGCGATGAACAGGTAGGTCAGCCCGAAGTCGCGCTGCAGCTGCTCGAGCAGGTTGAGCACCTGGGCCTGGATGGACACGTCCAGGGCCGAGACGGGCTCGTCGAGCACCACGAACTTCGGGTTGAGCGCGATCGCCCGTGCGATGCCGACGCGCTGGCGCTGCCCGCCGGAGAACTCGTGCGGGTAGCGCTCGGCGTACTCGGCCGAGAGCCCCACGGTCTCGAGCAGCTCCGGGATCGTGGAGTCGGTGAGCTCGCCGCCGAGCAGCTCGTACTTCTCCGACAGGATCGATCGGACCGTCATGCGTGGGTTCAGCGACGCGTACGGGTCCTGGAAGACGATCTGCATGTCCTCCCGGGCCGAGCGCAGCTCGGACTGCCCGAGCGCGGTCACGTCGCGGCCGTTGATGTGCACGCTGCCGGCGGTGGGCTCGTGCAGCCGCAGGATCGCCCGGGCCGCGGTCGACTTGCCGCAGCCGGACTCGCCGACCAGCGACAGCGTCTGCCCCTCGGGGATCTCCAGGTCGATGCCGTCGACGGCCTGCACCACACCGACGGTGCGCTGGAACAGCACGCCGGAGCGGATCGGGAACGACTTGGTCAGCCCCGCGGTGCGCAGCATCGGCTCGCCGGTCGCCGTCTCCGCGACGTGTGCCTCGGACACCGGCACGACCGGCTCGCGCGGCGTGGCGGCGGCCTCGCCGACCTCGTCGGAGTGCAGGCAGGCGTGCAGGTGACCGGGCCGGTCGGTGAGCTGGACCAGCTCAGGGGTCTTCTCCGCGCAGGACGACGTGGCGAACCGGCAGCGCGGGTGGAACGCGCAGCCCGACGGGACGTGCGCGAGGTTCGGCGGCTGCCCGGGGATCGGCTCCAGCTTCTCCGGCCGGGCCTGGTCCATCCGCGCCAGCGACGACAGCAGCCCGTAGGTGTAGGCGTGCCGCGGCTCGGCGAAGATCTCGTCGTTGGTCCCGGTCTCGACGACCCTGCCCGCGTACATGACCATGATCCGGTCGGCGTGCGCCGCGACCAGGCCCAGGTCGTGGGTGATCAGGACGATCGCCGTCTCGCGCTGCTCCTGGAGCTTCTCGAGCAGGTTCATGATCTGGGCCTGCACCGTGACGTCGAGCGCGGTGGTCGGCTCGTCGGCCAGCAGGACCTTCGGGTCGTTCGCGAGCGCCATCGCGATCATCGCGCGCTGGCGCATCCCGCCGGAGAACTCGTGCGGGTACTGCGACGCCCGCGCGGCCGGGTTCGGGATGCCGACCTCGCCGAGCAGGTCGACGGCGCGGCGGCGGGCGGTGACCTTGCCGGCCTGCCGGTCGTGCGCCCGGATCATCTCGGCGATCTGGTCGCCCACCCTGTAGACCGGGTTCAGCGCGGTCAGCGGGTCCTGGAAGATCATCGCGATGTCCTTGCCGCGCAGCTTGCGCTGCTCGGACTCCGACATCGTCAGCAGCGAGCGGCCCTCCAGCAGCACCTCGCCGCTGGGGAACGTCGCCGGCGGGGTCGGGACGAGGCCCATCAGGCTCATCGCCGACACCGACTTGCCGGAGCCGGACTCGCCGACGATCGCCAGGGTCTCGCCCCGGTCGACGTGCCAGCTGACGCCGTCGACGGCCTTGACCACACCGGCGTCGGTGGAGAAGTGCACCCGCAGGTCGCGGACCTCGAGCATGTGCTCGCTTCGGTTCTCGGTCACGGGTCAGTTCCTCCCGCGCAGCTTGGGGTCGAGGGCGTCGCGCAGGCCGTCGGCCACGAACGCGAAGCCCAGCGTGGTGATCGCGATGGCGGCGGACGGGAAGATCCACAGGAAGCTCTTGCCCGGCACCGACAGGTACTGGGACGCCTGGGAGATCAACCGGCCCCACTCGGGGACGTCCGGCGGGACACCGACGCCGAGGTAGGACAGGGTCGCCATCGCGACGACGACCACGCCGATCGAGGTGAACGAGTACACGAGCACTGGCGCCACGGCGTTGGGCAGGATGTGCCGGGTCAGGATCCGCCGGGTGCCCGCCCCGATCGAGCGGGCCGCCTCGACGTACTCGGCCTCCCGCAGGGCCAGCACCTGGCCGCGCATCAGCCGGGCGGTCGTCATCCAGCCCAGTGCGACGAGTGCGATGACGACCGGCAGCGTCCCGCCGCCGACTGCGCGGACGATCACCAGTGCGCCCACCAGCGGCGGGAACGCGAGGAAGATGTCGATGATCCGGGCGATGACCGCGTCCCAGGCGCCGCCCTTGAATCCGGCGAGTGCGCCGAGCGTGAGCCCGAGGACGAGGGAGAAGAAGACCACGGACAGACCGACGATCATCGCCAGCCGGACGCCGTAGATGATCCCGGAGTACAGGTCGCGGCCGAGGACGTCGGTGCCGAAGAAGTGCGCCGACGACGGCGGCTGCAGCGTGTTGAGCAGGTTCTGCTCGAACGGGTCGTAGGGCGTCGAGAACGGCGAGATGATCGCCATGATGATCTCGAACGCGACGATGACCAGCCCGGCCATCGCGAGTTTGTTGCGGCGGTAGCGCCGCCAGATCTCGGCGAACTGGCCGTTGGACCGCGCGCGACGGCGACCGTCGGGCGCCGGTGTGACGGCCTCGGCGGGGTCGCCGCCCGGCAGTCCGAGCGCGGCGGCCGGATCGGTGGCCGGCGCTCCGGGGGTGGGTGGTGGGTTCATGCGAGGGATCGCCTCACTCAGTCAGCTCAGGCGGATGCGCGGGTCGAGGTAGGCGTAGAGGATGTCGACGAGCATGGAGAGCAGCACGTAGGCCACCACGCTGTAGACGACCACCGCCATGATGACCGGCGCGTTGTTGTTCGTGATCGCGCGGGCCAGCAGGAATCCGGCGCCGTTGTACTGGAACACCGGCTCGGTGACGATCGCGCCGCCGATGTAGGTGCCCAGGGTGAGCCCGACGAACGTGACGACGGGCAGCAGCGACGTCCGCATGGCGTGCCTGCCGATGACCGTCCGCTCGGACAGCCCCTTGGCGCGTGCGGTGCGGATGTAGTCGGCCTGCAGGACCTCCAGCATCGACCCCCGCATCAGCCGGGCGACGAACGCCGACTCGATGATCGCGAGGGTGAACGCGGGCAGGATCACGTCCCAGTACCAGGGCACCTCCTCGAGGAAGCTGCGCGGTACCGGCGGGAACGGCCCGACCCCGGAGACGTTCGCGACCAGGAAGATCGCGACGACGAACACCGGGACACCGATGCCGATGGTGGAGACGACGGTGACGAACACGTCCCAGAACGAGTAGCGGCGCACCGCGGCGATCACGCCGGCCGTCACCCCGAACAGGACGAGGAACAGCAGTGCCACGACGGCGAGCAGGATCGTGTTCGGGACGGTCTCGGCGAGCAGCTGGGAGACCGGTCGCCGCTGGTCGAAGTCGAGACCGAAGTCGCCGGTGACCATGTTGCCGAGGTAGTTCACGAACTGGACCGGCAGCGGCTGGTCGAGACCGAATTTGGCGCGGTTGATCGCGGCGACCTCGGGCGGGACGACCTTCTCCCCGGTGGAGGCGAAGGGGTCGCCGAGCGAGAACGTCGCGATGAAGATCAGGAACGCGGTGACGACGACGACCAGGATCCCCTGGAGCAACCGCCGAAGGATGAATCTGCCCATGGAAGCACGGACTTTCGTGTGGTGGGAACGCCGCACGACGGCCCGCGTCCCGGGGTCACCGGGACGCGGGCCGCGTCAGCGGGACGTCACTTGAGGGTGATCGTGTCGAACGTCGGGTCCTCGGAGAAGTCCATGTTCACGTTGCCGAACTTCTCGGTGTTGACCAGGCGGGACTGCTGGCGGAACCAGAGCGGGATCAGCGCGAGGTCGTCGCCGATGGCGATCTTCTCGGCCCGCTTGTAGAGGTCGTTGCGGGCCGCCTCGTCCTGGGTCTGCGCGGCCTGCGCGAGCAGCGAATCGAACTCCGGGTTGGAGTAGCGGCCGCGGTTGTCGCCCTGGGCCGGCTCGCTCGGCGAGGCGGCACCGATCGACTGGGTGGCCAGCAGCGGGAACAGGTAGTTGCCCGGGGTCGGGTAGTCCGCGCTCCACGCCGCGCGCCAGAGGCCGGAGGCCTCGGGCTGCTGCTCGTTGTCGAGCAGGTCACGGAACGGCACACCGGTGTAGGTGACCTTCAGCCCGAGGTTCTGCTCGAGCTGCTGCTTGACCGCCGCGGTCCACTCCTCGTGACCGGCACCGGTGTTGTACTGCAGCTTCACCTCGGTGCCGGGGGTGAGACCGGCCTGCTGCGCGAGTCGCTTCGCCTCGTCCGGGTTGTAGGTGCACGCGGTGCAGACGCCCGGGGTGTAGGCGTCCGGGAAATTCTGCAGCACGCCCTGCACGATCGCGTTGCGGTCGATCGCCATCGAGACGGCCTTGCGGGCGTCCGCGCTGTTCAGCGGTGTGGTGGTGACCGAGACCAGCAGGTAGTTGTTGCCGTTGGTCTTCTTGTTCAGCCACTTGCCCTGGGGCTCGTAGGTCGACTTGGCCTGGTTCAGGACCGGAGTGGGCATGCGCGCCCAGTCGAACTGGCCGTTCTGGAAGCCGTTGTACTCGGCGGTGACGCCGCCGCCCTCACCGGACGGGACGATGGTGATCTCGACGGAGTCGAGGTTCGCCTTGGTCCCCGCGGTGTAGGCGTCGTTGCGGACCAGCCGGATGCCGCGGTCGTGCTGCCAGGGGCCGTCCATCTTGAACGGGCCGTTGCCGACCGGCAGGTCGTTGTAGGTCTTGTTGTCCGCCGCGCCCGCGGTCGAGGGGACCGGGCTCAGCGCGGGGTGGTAGGTCCGCAGCTCGAACTCGCAGTCGGGCTTGGACAGCGAGACCGTGAGCTGGTTCGGGTTCGTCGCGTCCACGCCGGACAGCACGTTGGCGGTCCCGGCCTGGATCTGGTCGTAGCCCTGGACCTCGTCCAGGTGGTACGAGACCTCCGACGCCGAGGCCTTGGCCGCGGTGCGCTCCCAGCCCCGCTTGAACGAGGTGGAGTTCAGCACCTCGCCGTTGGAGAACTTCTGGTCCGGCTTGAGGTCGAACACCCACTGCGTGCAGTTCTGGTTGGGCGTCCACTTCGACGCGACGCCGTCGTAGACGTCGCCGTTGGGCTTGACCCGGATCAGGCCCGTGAACAGCGCCCGGTTCACGAGGGTGCCCTCGGACTCCTGGGTGTTGTACGGGTCGATCGCGGTCGGCTCGGTGATCGCCAGCCGGAACGTGCCGCCCGGCTTGCCGGGCACCTCCGGCTGGTCAGGGGTCTCCTCGAACCCGGCGGCGGTGTTGCCGCTGCCCCCCGTGTTGCTCTGCTGGCTGCAGCCGGTGAGGACGAGCCCCACGACCGCGGTCAGGGCGATGGCCGAGGCGGCCGCCCTTCTTCCCCTCATCTGCCGTGCCTCTCGAGATGTCGTGGGTGCACGCCGTTGTCGCACCCGTCCGGGACGCGACGGACCACCGGATGTGTGCCGGGGCCCGTCGGGAGGCACGCTAGGAATCGCGGCTCTCCAGCAGCGAGGTCCGACGCCGGTCGTGGCGAAACGGTGACCAGTGAACGGCGTAACGGGCTCGCAGCCGAACCGGACAGTAACAACGGGACCGTTGCGTCGCACAGCCCTCGATGCATGCCGAAACACAGTTGGTACTTACGTACCACTCGCCGTCACCGTGCAGCAGCGGAGTGCGTCCGAACGGACGCGTCCGACGGTGTCAGTTCGGGTCGTCGTCGCCGGTCGGGCGCTCGCCCGAGCCCTCCGGCTCGGCCCAGGTCCGGGCGCCCGACATCGGGCCGGTCGCGATCGGGCCGGGCGTGACCCGGGTGGCCGCGTCGGTCTGCGGGTTGCTGATGACCAGACCCTGCGCCTGGTACAGCGGCAGCGCGGGCAGCTGGCGCCACAGCACCCGCTCGGCCTCGGCGACGACGGCCGGGTCCGGGCTCTCGGCGACCAGCAGCTCGTCGAGCAGCGGCTGCAGCGCGGGGAAGCAGGCCACGCCCGGCAGCTCGCCGGGCACCGCGTCCGCGGGGCAGCCGTAGTCGGAGTCCAGTCGCGGCCCGACCGCGCCGTAGGCGGCACGGGGTGCGACGAGCACGTCGACGGCGACCGGGGTCCCGGAGTCGGGGGAACCGGACGTCGTCGGGGCGGCGGTCGTCGTGGTCGGGGCCGCCGGGGGCGTGGTGACCGATTCGGCGCTGCCGCCGGGCACCGGGCCCGCAGCCGGGGCGGGAGTGGTGGTCGGGGTCGGCGTCGTCGGGGCGACGCTCGGCTCGGTCAGCAGGTCCGGTGCCGACGGGGCGACGATCGTGGCGCCGATGCCGCCGGCCTTGAGCTGCTCGGCCACGACGCGGGCGACGTCCACGTCCTCGGTCCGCTCGGCCCCGGCGCCGATGACCACGCCGAGCGGGCGCCCGCCGAGGGTCCACCGGCCGTCCTGACCACGGACGTAGCCCGCCTCGGTGAACGCGGCCGCGGCGGCCGCCGCATCGGGTCGGCCGGGGGCGCCGGCGGGAGCGGTCGGCGCGTAACCGGGGTCCGACGGGGCGGCGCCGAAGGCGTTCACGGCTACGGCGTCGGGGTTGACGCGCTCGCGGATCGCGTCGCGGTCCAGCAGCGCCGCGATGCCCTCGCGGACCCGGGGGTCGGCCAGGGGGCCGTCGGTGGTGCGGAACTCCAGCTGCTCGACGGCCGGGCGCGGCCCGCTCTGCACCGTCGGCGGCTCAGGGCTCCGGGCCAGGACGTCGAGGGCCTGGGTGATCTCCGGCCGGGCGTCGGGCAGGGCGAGGTCGACGCCCTGGCTCTCCAGCGCCGTCGGCAGGGTGTTCGCCGGGATGCGGCGCAGGATGATCTCGTCGACCACCGCGGCGGTCGCCCAGTACGGGTCGTTGCGGGCGAGCAGGACCTCGCCGCGGAGGCGGTCGACCTGCATCAGCCGGAACGGGCCGCCCGAGGCGGGCACCCCGCCCGCGAACGGGGCGGTCCAGCCGCCCGGCGCGTCCTTGAGCAGGTGCGCGGGCAGCAGGTTGCCGAACAGCTCCCGCCAGTGCGGGTAGGGCTCGCGGAACACGACGTCGACGGCCTTGCCCGCGGCACGCGAGCGCACGTCGGTGATCTCGCGGTAGCCCGCGGCACCGATCGTGTTGGGCCGGCTGCGCATCTGCTGCCAGAGGTAGACGAAGTCCTCGGCGGCGATCGGGGCGCCGGTGGACCACCCGGCGTCGCGGTTGAGCTCGTAGCTGACGGTGAACGGGCTCTGCGAGGTGACCGTCGCGGACGTGGCGACGGTCGTGTCGAGCTGCGGCACGCCGCGGTCGTCGGGCCGGAACACCGACGGCAGCGTCATCGACGCGATCGCCGTGGTGACCGCCGACTGGTCCGACCGCAGGTGCGGGTTGAACCCGGGCCCGAGGTCGTCGACGCCGACCACCACCCGGGTGGGGGCGGTGACCGGCTCGGTCGGGCGGTTCGTCTCCGGCGGGGGTGCCGGCTGCGGGTCCGCCGCGCAGCCCGTCAGCGCCAGCAGGGCGACCAGCAGGAGCGCCGGGAGCGCCCGGAAGCGTCGACGTGCTCTCACGTCCGCAGTATCCCCACCGGGGCGGGCACGCCCGCCGGACGGGGTCCGGCGGGCGCCTCCGCTCTGCTCACCGATACGCAGCGGGGCCGGGCACCGGTGCCGCACTGCTCTGCTCACCGATACGCACCACCGCAGCGCACGGGCCGTACGGGTCACTTCGTGGCGTTGGCCGCGGCCTTCGCACGGGACCGGGCGCGGGCCCGCAGGTTCGGGTCCAGCTCGATCTTGCGGATCCGGACGTTCTCCGGGGTGATCTCGACGCACTCGTCGGTCGCACAGAACTCCAGCGACTGCTCGAGGCTCAGGATCGTCGGCGGGATCAGCTTGACCAGCACGTCGGAGGTCGACGAGCGGATGTTGGTCAGCTTCTTCTCCCGGGTGATGTTGACCTCGAGGTCCTCGTTGCGGGTGTACTCCCCGACGACCATCCCGCCGTAGACCAGCGTGGTCGGCCCGACGAACAGAGTGCCGCGGTCGGCGAGCTGGTCGATCGCGTACGGGGTGACCGGCCCGGAACGGTCCGAGATCAGCGAGCCCTTGTTCCGGGTCCGGATCTCGCCGACCCAGGGGCCGTAGCCGTCGAAGACGTGGCTGGCGATGCCCGCGCCGCGGGTGATCGTCAGGAACTCGGTGCGGAAGCCGATCAGACCGCGGGACGGGACGCGGAACTCCATCCGGACCCGGCCGTCGCCGTGCACCATGTCGCCCATCTCGCCCTTGCGGGCGGCGAGCAGCTGGGTGACGGCGCCGAGGCTGTCATCGGGCACGTCCACCGACAGCTGCTCGAACGGCTCGTGCAGCGTGCCGTCGATGGTCCTGGTGACCACCTGCGGCCGGCCGACGGTCAGCTCGAAGCCTTCGCGGCGCATGGTCTCGACCAGGATCGCCAGCGCGAGCTCACCACGGCCCTGGACCTCCCAGGCGTCGGGGCGCTCGGTCGGCAGCACGCGGATGGACACGTTGCCGACCAGCTCGGCGTCGAGCCGGCCCTTCACCAGGCGGGCGGTCAGCTTCTTGCCCGGGTGCGGGTCGCGGCCGGCCAGCGGCGAGGTGTTGGTGCCGATCGTCATCGAGATGGCGGGCTCGTCGACGTGGATGCGCGGCAGCGCGACCGGGGACTCCGGGTCGGCGAGGGTGTCGCCGATGGTGACCTCGGCGATGCCCGCGACGGCGACCAGGTCACCGGCGCGCGCCTCGTCGGCGGGGACGCGGGTCAGCGCCTCGGTACGCAGCAGCTCGGTGATCTTCACCCGCGGCGTGGTCCCGTCCTCGCGGCACCAGGCGACCTGCTGGCCGCGGCGCAGCACGCCGGCACGGACCCGGCACAGCGCGATACGGCCCAGGAAGCTGGACGCGTCGAGGTTCGTGACGTGCGCCTGCAGCGGGGCGTCGACGTCGTCGGCGGGCGGCGGGACGACGTCGAGCAGGGTCTCGATGAGCGGCTCGAGGTCGTCGGAGTCCGGGAGCTCACCGTCGGCCGGACGGATCCGCGAGGCCTTGCCGGCGCGGCCGGACGCGTAGACGACCGGGAGGTCGAGCAGGTGGGCGGTGACCGACTCGTCGAGCTCCAGCTCGTCGGCCAGCTCCAGCAGCAGCTCGAGGGACTCGTCGACGACCTCGGCGATCCGGGCGTCGCCGCGGTCGGTCTTGTTGACCACGAGCATGACGGGCAGGCCGGCGGTCAGGGTCTTGCGGAGCACGAAGCGGGTCTGCGGAAGCGGACCCTCGGAGGCGTCGACCAGCAGCACCACGCCGTCGACCATGGACAGGCCGCGCTCGACCTCGCCGCCGAAGTCGGCGTGGCCGGGGGTGTCGACGACGTTGATCGTCGTGCCGTGCCAGTTCACCGCCGTGTGCTTGGCGAGAATGGTGATGCCCTTCTCGCGCTCCAGGTCGTTGGAGTCCATGACCCGGTCGACGAGTTCGGCGCGCTCGGCGAAGGCACCGGACTGGCGGAGCATCGCGTCGACGAGCGTGGTCTTGCCGTGGTCGACGTGCGCGACGATCGCGACGTTGCGCAGCTCGGGTCGGCCGGCCCGATCGGGCACGGCGTCGCTCTCGAGCGAGGAACGAGCGTCGAGGGCCGAGGCGGAACGAGGGATGGTCACACCTCAACGGTATCCGCTGCAAGCCCTTCACCCTGCCCCGGGCGCAGGTTAGCCTGACCTCATCATGGGCAAGGTCAAGAAGAAGTGCTGCCGGTCCAAGCCGAAGCGGTGCAAGAGCTGTCCGGTCGTCGCACTGCGGCTGCGCAAGGCGGGTGCGGACGATCTGAGCGGCAAGGCACTCACCCGCGCGATCAAGATCGCGCGCATCTACTGAACGGACGTATGACCCGCTGACCTGCGACGACGTCGCGCTTCGGGTTGCGTGCGCACCGCCTGTCCGGTAGGGCGGCGGCAGGCCGGTCGACGTCGTCCGGCAGGTCCGGGTCGTCGTGCGCCCGGACCCCGGACCGGCCTTCATGATCACCCCGTGCGCTGCGACGACGCGTCCGGTGCGCGGTGCCGGCATGGCCGGAATCACAGTCGTCCGAGTGGTCCGGTGACACCGTGTGTGGTGGCGTTCGCCGATCGTTCACCCCGCGGCCCGCCCCGCGGTACCGCCGGGCCCCGCCGGGTGCCCGGTCACGGCTTCGCGGAGGCGGTCCAGGAGCTCGTCGGGGCACCGGAGCTCCGCCGGTTCGACGACGAGCGTCCGCCATCCGTGCCGACGCAGCACCGCCCGCCGCCACGCGGGGCCGCAGCCGTCGGCGCCGGTCCCGGAGTCGACCGGGTCGTGCACCTCGACCGCCAGCCGGGCCGCGGGGAACGCGAGGTCGAGCAGCACCCCGGCCACGGTGACGTCGGTGCGCCAGGCCCGCACCCCCCTCCGGGCGAGCAGCGCCCGCAGCCCGTGCCGGGCCCGGACGGCGACCCGGCGCGACGCCCCGGCCAGCATCCGGCCGACCGGGGCCGACCCGTGCGCACCGAGGCTGCGGGCGTGTGCCTCGACCAGTTCGGCCGCGCCGACGGAGCCCGTGGTGAGCACGTGGTCGAGCAGCGCCTCCCCGGGTACCGACGGGTCGGCCGCGGCCTCCAGCACCGCCGCCGCGGGCCGGGCGACGACCGCACCGTCGTGGGTGACGACGTCGCGCGGGTCCAGGTCCCGGCGCCGGACGAGGACCCCCGCCCGCGACCGCGGAGCCCGCCGGCGCGGCACGGTGACCGTGACGACCGCGGGTGCGGACGGGAGCAGCCCCCACCACCAGGCCGCGGCGGCCCCGGTCAGCACGGCGTCCTCCCCCGCCCAGAGTGCGGCGGCGCGGACCCGGGACCGCTCGCTCGGCGGGTGGGCGGTGTGCCGGTACACGCGGGGGTGCACGGGGATCCAGCGCCGTGCGGCGAGCCTGCGGTCGACCTGGTCGGTGGACAGGCCGTGGGCCAGCGCCTGAGCCCGGGTGACCAGGCCGTCCTGCGCGGCGACGAGCCGGGCGAGCGGGTCGGTGCCGCGCGACGTGCGGCGGCGGGCCGCCCCGTGCGCGGCGGCCGGGAGGACGGACGGGACGGAGGCGGTGGTGTTCCGGTTCATGCGGCTTGGACGACGCCCGGCCCGGATCGGTTCCGCCGACCCGGCGGTGATCGTCGTTCCGGCACCGGGGACCGCGCGTCAGGTCCGCAGCAGATCCACCAGCTCGGCGACGACGGCCCGGTCGGCGTCGAGCCAGCCCAGGGCCGCCACCTCGTGCGGCCCCACCCAGCGCAGCGCCCGGTGCTCGCGGGCCTCCGGCTCCGGGGAGCCGGCCGCCGCCCAGGCGGTGTGGATCCGCAGCACGCGTCGCCCGATCGGCAGGTCGGTGCCCAGCCGCTCCCCGACCACCACCCGGGCGCCCAGCTCCTCGGCGCACTCCCGGACCAGCGCCTGCTGCTCGCTCTCGCCGTCCTCGACGCCGCCGCCGGGCAGCTCCCAGCGTCCCGCCAGCTCGGCCGGGTAGGAGCGCTGGGCGACGAGCAGCCTGCCGTCGCGGACGATCGCCGCTCCCACGACCACCCCGGCCCGGCCCAGCTCCGCGACCCGCTCGGCGAGCACGTCACGGCGGGCCCGGAGCAGCCGCGCCCCGTAGTGGCGCAGCACCGGGTCGGAGAGGCGGCCGAGCGCACCGAGGGGCGGCTCCCAGGTGAGCTCGTCGTGGACATGACTGCCGCCGCCGTCCGCGGGCGTGACCCGGGTCGAGTGCCGCAGCACCGCCGCCGGACCCGCCGCCAGCTCCGACCACAACCCGTCGGCCCCGGCGCGGGTGATCCGGGTCCGGCAGGCCGGGAACCCGCCGGGCAGCGCGACCCGGATCTCGTCCCCGGCCACGAGCAGCGCCGACGGTGCGGTGAACCGGGCGCCCACCCGCGCGACCGCGCGGGCCGAGGGAACGGATTCACGCAGCACCCCCGCGACGAGTCGGGGCGGTCCGTCCACATGATGGTCCAGGCTCAGCACCGGCACACCGCTGATCCTCGCAGCCGTACCCGCACCCGGCCGGGCCGACCGATCTCGCCGAAACGGCCCGCTCGCGGCGCTGCACGGTCACGCTGGATCCCGTGTACCGGACGTCCGCCCCCGCCGACTCCCCCGAGCCGACCGCCGCGCCCCGCCCACCGGCCGTGCGCGCGATCGGCCTGTCCCGCGGTTTCGGCGCGGTGCGCGCGGTCGACGGGGTGGACCTCGACGTACCGATGGGCGCGGTCCTCGGGCTGCTCGGCCCCAACGGCGCGGGCAAGACGACGCTCATGCGGATGCTGCTCGGGCTGCTCGCCCCCACCGACGGCGAGGTCGAGCTGCTCGGACGGCGGCTGCCGTACCGCGCGTCGGAGGTGCTGCCGCACGTCGGAGCCCTGGTCGACGCGCCCGCATTGCACCCGCACCGCACCGGACGGCAGAACCTCCTGCGGGCCGCGGCCGCCGAACCGCTGCTGGACTCGGCACGGATCCCGGCCGCCGTCGACGCCGTGCTGCGCCGGGTCGGGCTCGCCGAGGCGGCCGACCGCCGTGCCGGTGAGTACTCCTCGGGGATGCGGCGGCGCCTCGGTCTGGCCGTGCCGCTGCTGACCCGGCGACGTCTGGTCGTGCTCGACGAGCCGACCGACGGGCTGGACCCGGCGGGGACCCGCGAGGTGCGCAGGCTGATCGCTGAGATGAACGCCGCGGGCGCGACGGTGATCGTCAGCTCGCACCTGCTCGGGGAGATCGAGGCGACCTGCAGCCACGTCGCGGTGCTCCGGGCCGGGCGCCTGCTGTGCGCCGGCCCGCTCGACGAGCTCGTCGACTCCGGCCCGTCGGCGCTGGTGGTGACGACGCCGGACGGCGAGCGCGCCGTCGCGGCCCTGCTGGCCCGGGGCATCGACGCCGAGCCGGGAGCCCGGGACCGGGTGTTCGTGCCGGCCGGGCCCGCCGCGCCGGACGTCGTCGCGACGCTGGTGCACGCGGGTGTCGCCGTGCACGGGGTGACCCGGCCCGCCGCCCGGCTGGAGGAGTTCTTCGCCCGGCTCACCGGGGAACCGGCCCCGGCGGGTGCCGGGTACGGAGCGGGACGGTGAGCGCGGGCGTGCGTCCCGAGCACACCCGGGGCACCGCGGCTTCCCGGCCCGACGACGACTGGGCCGCCGCCCCCCTCCCCCGGACCGGGCCGTCTCCCTCGGAGGCACCGGCGCGGGTGCGGTCCGCGGGCTCCACCCGCCCGCGCTCCGGCCCGACGGCACGCCGCCCCACCTCGGCGCCCTTCGGCCGGCTGCTCCGCTCGGAGCTGGAGCTGGCGCTGCTGCGTCCGCGCACCGCGGTCGTCCTCGCGGCGGTCGCACTGGTGCCGCTGCTGGCGACGATCGCGCTCGCCACCGACGCCGGCCGCCTGTCCTTCGCACTCGGGACCCTGACGGTCGCGCTGTCCGAACCCGCGGCGTTCGCGCTCGGGATGCCCGTGGTGCTCGTGGCGGCCGACGCGTTCGCCGCGGAGCGTGCCCGCGGCACCCTCGACGCGTTGCGGTTGTCCCCCGTCGGCCCGGGACGGCTGCTCGGGCTCAAGGCCGCCGCGGTCGCGGTGACCTCGCTGCTCGCCGCGGCGACGACGGTCGTCTCCGCCCTGGTCTGCGGCGGCCTCGCCCTGGGTGCCGGCCCGTTCGGGGCGGGCGCCACCGTGGCCCGGGCCCTGGTGCTCACCGGCTGGGCCGCGCTGCAGCTGTGCGGGCTCGGGATGCTGCTGCTGGCGATGTCGGCGCTGGTCCGGCGACCCGCCGGGGTGGTCGCGACCGGTCTGGCCGCGCTGACCGTCGCGCCGCTGGCGACCGTGCTGTGGGAGCCGATCGCGCCGGTCCTGCCGTCCGGGCACTGGCACGAGGTCCTGGCCGGGGTCCTCGCGGTGCCCGCCGACCCGTCGGCCCTGTGGGCGACCACGGCGCGGGCGGCCGGCTTCGCCGTCGCCGGGGCGGGTGCCGTGGTCTTCGCCCTGACCCGCCGCGACGGATGAGCGCTCCCGGCCGGTCGCCGCTCCACCGGAGCGGGCTGCTCCACCGGGAGGATTCGGACACCCTCCACCGCGACGGGGTGCGCCGTCTGCGCCACGATGGGGCGATGCCCACCCCGACGCTCACCGACGCCGAGATCGCCGACGCCCTGCAGAAGCTGCCCGGTTGGGACCGCGACGGCGACTCCATCGTCCGCACCGCCACCCTGCCCGACTTCGAGGCCGCGATCGCGGTGGTGGACCGGGTCGCCGAGGACGCCGAGGCCGCCGACCACCACCCGGACATCGACATCCGCTACGCCACGCTGACGTTCCGGCTGTCCACGCACTCCGAGGGCGGACTGACCGCGAAGGACGTCGACCTCGCCGCGCAGATCTCCGACCGGCTCAGCACCGCGGGCGGCTGAGCAGCCCCGGGCGGCCGCCGCTCCGGGAACGGCCGGACGCCGCTCAGAACCGCCGGTTGGCCAGCACCGGGATCTGCTCGCGCACGGTCGTGGCCGCCGCCGGGTCCACGTCGACCACGAGCAGCCCGGGCTCGGCGCCGAGTGCGTCGACGACCTCGCCGCGCGGGCCGGCGACCAGGCTGTACCCGATCCCGGTCGGCGCCTTGCCGTGCTCGCGGCCGACCGTCGTCGGGTCGGCCTGGTCGCACGCGACGACGAACGAGCCGGTGTCGAGCGCACGGGCCCGCACCAGCAGCTCCCACTGCTCGCGCTTGCCCGGGCCCGCGCCCCAGGAGGCGGGTACCAGCAGCACGGTGGCGCCGTCGTCGGCGAGGCGCTGGTACAGACCGGGGAAGCGCACGTCGTAGCAGGTGGACAGGCCGACCGTGACCAGCTCGTCACCGCCCACCCCGACCACGACCGGCTCGGTGCCGGGCTCGACGGTGTCGGACTCGGCGAAGCCGAACGCGTCGAACATGTGGATCTTGTCGTAGTGGGTGTCCACACCGCCGCCGGTGGCGAGCAGAGTGTTGCGGACCCGGCCGTCCCCGGACGGGGTGAACATCCCCGCGACGACGGTGGTCCCGGCCGCCGCGGCGACCTCGCGGACCCGCGTCGCCCACGGTCCGTCCAGCGGCTGCGCGACCGGGCCGAGCGCGACCCCGAAGCAGCACATGGTGGCCTCGGGGAACAGCACGAGCTGCGCGCCGGCGTCGGCGGCCGCGCGGGTGCGGCGCTCCACCTCGGCGAGGTTCTCCTCGGGATCCGGGGTGGACACGATCTGGGCGAGGGCGATCCGCATGTGCCGGTGGTACCACGCCTGCCGCCGGC
>JAESFO010000714.1_pt1 | contig 15741 bp, 23 predicted proteins | sample 9269421 | NCBI WGS metagenome assembly JAESFO01 (sample SAMN14502839, study PRJNA617101) | algae metagenome | isolation source: Nostoc desertorum CM1-VF14 and co-occurring heterotrophs from rocky... | place: USA: Clark Mountains, San Bernardino, California | collected 2000-06-05 | reverse complement strand
AACAGCTTCCGGATCTCGTACAGCTCGGACTCCGAGCACTTGCACAGGTCGACGCCCTCGATCACGATCGACCCCCGCTCCGGCTTCAGCAGCCCGATCAGGGACTTCAGGAACACCGACTTACCGGTACCCGACGGCCCGAGCAGCACCGACACCTCACCCGCGGGCAGCGTCAGGGTCACGTCCGACCAGATGTTGGCCCGACCGAAGGACTTCGTCAGTCCCTCGACCTTCACCTCGACACCGGTCACGTGTCGCCTCCTCGCGCAATAGACCGACGAACCGCACCGGGGCCCGGGAACGCTGGGGAGCGGGGGCCAGTCGTCGGTGCTGAACGGCACAACGAGTCTGCGCGTCGGGGGTTACTGGCGGGTCGGCGGGGTTGCCGATCGGTGACCATGCCGTAATCTACGTTATGGTTACCGTGGGTTACAGATTACCGTGCAATGTTGCGGACCGTGGGTAACAGTGCTCCCGGCCGGGTAGCAGGGCTGGTCCGAACGGCCCGATTGCCGCGGTACGACCGAGTCGGCGACCACGCCCCCACCCGCACGGAGGATCACCCGATCGGCGGCGTCACGTGCGGGGCGTGCGACAGGATGAGGCGCTGGTAGTCGTCGAACAGGGCACGCAGGAGATCCCGGTCGCGGGGGTCGCAGGTCTGCTGGTAGCCGGCCATCAGCGAGATGCCGAAGACGGCGAGCCTGCGGGCGTCGTCCGGGTCGGGCACGACGTCGGCCACCACCTGCTCCAGCGCGATCCGGCGCTGCACGTCCACCCGCGCCTGGGCGCGGCCGACCTCGGGGTCGATCTGGGCCCACGCCCGGATCGCGGCCTCGGCGTCGTGCCGCAGGCCCGCCGTGAGCTGCTTGACCACGTCGATCCGCTCGACCGGGTCCGCGGTCACCCGGGCCAGCTCGACGATCCGGTCGGTCTGCCCGGCCTCCCAGTAGCGCAGCAGGCCACGGACGAAGCCCGCCCAGCCGCCGAAGTGGTGGTAGAACGACCCGCTGGTCACGCCGAGCGACCGGCACAACGGACCGATCTTGAGCCCGGCCGCGCCCTCGCGCGCGAGGATCGACAACGCGGCGTCGTAGTACTGCTCGGCAGCTATCTGCCGACCCGCTCTCCTGGCCACCCCGCCCGCCCCCTCTCCACGACCCGTGCCGACCCACCAGGGTGCCACGCCGGACGCGTGTCCGATCAGAAGATCCTGCGCAGCAGGCGTTCGGTCCGCCCATCGCAGGGCGGGTAGACGATGCCGGGATCGGGCCGGGCCGGCTTGCGCAGCACCGCCCGCCGGTGCGACAAGTTCTCGAACCCGAACCGCCCGTGGTAGGCGCCGGAGCCGCTGCGCCCCACTCCCCCGAAGGGCAGCCGGGGCACCAGTAGGTGGAACATCAGGTGGTTGACGACGGTCGCCCCGGCGGGGACCTCGCGGGTGACCCGCTCCGCGGTGCGCGACGAGCTGGTGAACACGTAGGCGGCCAGGGGCTTCGGACCGGCGTTGACGTGCGCGATCGCGGCGTCGACACCGTCGACGGTCAGCACCGGCAGGATCGGGCCGAAGATCTCCTCGGTCATGAGCCGGGACCCCGGCCGCGGTCGACGACGACGTCGAGGCCGCCGCGGACCGGATCCGCCCGTTCCTCGCGCTCTACATCGGCGGGATGGGCGCCACGGGCGCGAACTTCCACTACGAGGTCTTCGCCCGCATGGGCTACGACGACGAGTGCGCCCGCATCCAGGAGCTCTACCTGGGCGGGGACAAGGACGCGGCCGCGACGGCCATCCCGACCTCGATGGTCGAGCAGGTGGCCCTGATCGGCCCGAAGGCGAAGATCGCCGAGGAGCTGCCGGTGTTCCGCGACTCGCTGATCACGACGATGGTCGTCGACGGCAGCCCGGAGCACCTGCGCACCGTGCGCGAGCTCGTCGACGGCTGACCCGCTCCCCACACCGACGGCCCCGGTCCCGCTCGTGCGGGCCGGGGCCGTCGATGCGCGCCGGGGGCGGTCAGTAGCGGATCAGGCCGCGGATGTTGCGTCCGGAACGCATGTCCTCATAGCCCTCGTTGACCTGGTCGAGGGTGTACTCCTTGGTGATCAGCTCACGGAGCTTGAGGTGGCCGAGGTTGTGCATCTCCAGCAGCCGCGGGATGTCGAACTGGGCCGCGGAGCTGCCGAACAGCGCGCCGCGGATCTGCTTCTCGTAGAGCGTGAGGTCGAGCAGCGACAGCGACGCCGTCTCCTCCTCGGCCCGGGCCAGCGCGGTGACGACGACCCGGCCGCGCTTGCCGACCAGCTGCAGCGCGGGCTGCAGGTCCTCGCCCATCGCGACGCCCGTGCACAGGACCGCCGCCTCGGCCATCTGCCCGCGGGTCAGCTCGCTGACGATCTCCCAGGCCTCGTCGATGCTCGCGGCGACGTGCGTGGCGCCCAGCTCGCGGGAGCGCTCCCGCTTGTGCTCGACCGGGTCGACGGCCACGACGTACCGGCAGCCCGCCGCCCGGGCGCCCTGCACCGCGTTCGCGCCGATGCCGCCGATCCCGATGACCACGGCGGTGTCCCCGGCCCGCAGGTCCGCGGTGCGCACCGAGGAGCCGAAGCCGGTGGTGACGCCGCAGCCGACCAGCGCGGCCAGGTCCAGCGGGAAGCCCTCGTCGATCTTCACGGCGGACTTCACCGGGACCACGGTGTGCCGGGCGAACGTGCCGAGCAGGCACATCTGGCCCAGGTCCTCGCCACGGGCGTGGAACCGGTAGGTGCCGTCGAGCTGCGGGCCGAGGGTGGCGCCGGCGCCGTCGTTGCAGAGGTTCGGCTGGCCCTTGGAGCAGTACGGGCAGCGCCCGCAGGAGGGCAGGAAGGTCATGACGACCGGGTCGCCGACCTCGAGTTCGGTGACGCCCGGGCCGACCTCGATGACCCGGCCCGCGCCCTCGTGGCCGCCGACCATCGGCAGGACCGCGGGCAGGTCACCGGTCACGAGGTGCTCGTCGGAGTGGCACAGCCCCGATGCGGTCAGCTCGACCATGACCTCCCCGGCGTTCGGGGAGTCGAGCTCGACCTCCTCGATCTCCCACTTGCCACCGGGTTCCCACAGCACCGCTGCCGTCGTACGCATGGCGGTCGATCCTGGCCGCGCGGAGACCTCCGGCACAGCCGTCGCCCGCGCCAGCGCTGGCCCCCGGGTGCCAGGGGAGGTCCTCAGGTGCCGGCGAGCGGCAGGGTGAGCCGGGCGACGAGGCCGCCGCCCTCACGCGGGAGCAGGCTCAGCTCACCGTCCATCGCGGACGCGAGCGCCTCGGCGATCCACAGGCCCAGCCCGGCGGTACCGCGACGCTCCCCCAGCGCGACGCCCTTGGCCGTCACGACGCCCTCCTGACCCGCGGGAAGCCCGGGCCCGCGGTCGCGGACCTCGGCGGTGAGCACGGCGCCGTCGTGGGCCAGGTGCAGCTCCACGACCTCGTCACCGGAGTGCCGGGCGGCGTTCTCGGCCAGGTTGGTGAGCATCCGGCGCAGCCGCTGCGGGTCGCAGTGGACCGCGGCCCCGGCCGGTTCGACGACCGGGTGCCGCCGGTGCGCGGCGATCCCGGCGGCGTCGAGCACGGCGTCGGCCAGCTCGGCGAGCGCGACGCGGCGGGGCCGGTCGCGCCCGAGCGGGCTGCCGTCGGCGACGGCCAGGTCGGCCAGCCCGTCGAGCATGTCCTGGAGGTGGGCGGCGTGGTCGGCGAGCAGCCGCGACGCCCGCCGGGCGGCGTCCCCGCCCAGCCTGCCCGCGGCGAGGTCGGCCGACAGCGCGGTCAGCGAGGCGACCGGGGTCCGGAACTCGTGCAGCACGACGCGGGCCCCGTCCAGCCGGGCCCGGCTCTGGGACACGATCCGGTCCCGCAGCGCGCGCTCGGACAGGTAACGCTCGTGCTCGCTCTCGGCCCGGGCCCGGGTGGTGGCGATGTCGGCGAGCTGGCGTTCCAGCAGGCGCACGAGCACCCCGGTGAGCACCGCCGTCGCGAACAGGAAACCGGTCCACCACAGTCCCGCGACGACCGCGGCGCCGACCGTGACCCCCGGGTCGGAGCCGAGTAGCGCCGCCACGGTGTAGCCGACGCCGAGACCGAGCGCGACGAGCTGCCCGAGCCGGTGCCCGCCGCGGAGCGCGATCGCGATGACGACCAGCGGCAGCGCGGCCACCATCGGGCTCGCCACCCCGCCGGTGAGTCCGCAGGCGAGCAGGGCGAGCAGACCGTCGATCCCGGTCAGCACGGCCGGCGGAACGGGCAGCCGCCCGCGGAGCACCGAGACGACGCCGAGCGCGGCCGCGTAGACCGCGCTCAGCCCGATCAGGACGGCGGCGACGACCGGCCGGGCTCCGGTGAGGTCCGGCCGGGCCACCAGCAGGCCGACAGCGCCGAGCACGACGCAGATCCTCAGGACGACGGCCTGGCGCTCCTCCCGGGTGCGTTCGGGCAGTTCACCGGCGTGCGCGGTCACGGTCGAGGCCTCTCGGGAGCGGACGGGGTCGGCGGCCACACTAGGCTCACCGACCATGCCGCCCGTGCCGACAGCGCCGCACGTGGTCGTCATCGTCGACGACCACGCCCTGTTCGCACAGGGCCTCGCCCTGCTGCTGGAGTCCCGCGCCGGGGACACCTTCCGGGTCGCGGGCTCGACCACCGCCGGGGAGGACGCCGTCGCGCTGGTCGGGAGGCACCGGGCCGGGATCGCGATCGTCGACCTCGCGCTCCCCCCGCTGGGCGGGGTGGAGACGATCCGCCGGGTCAAGGCCGCCTACCCCGCCACCCGGGTGCTGGCGCTGTCGGGCACCGAGGACCTGGACCTCGCCGCCGCCGCGATGCGCGCCGGCGCCGACGGCTACCTGGGCAAGTCCGCCGACCCGGAGGTACTGGTCGCGCCGCTGCTGTCGATCGCGGCCGGGGTGCGGGTACTGCGTGCGGAGCTGCTCGACGCGCTGCTCGTCGCGGCCGACCGCACCGCCGACGGCCTGCTCGACCGGCTCGGTGAGCGCGACATCGAACTGTGGACGCTGCTGGCGCGGGGCCTGGAGACCGCCGACATCGCCCGCCCGATGCTGGTCAGCGAGCGCACCGCCAAGCGCATGATCGCCTCGCTGCTGCACAAGCTGGGCGCGGCGAACCGGATCGAGGCGGCCGCGCTGGCGGGGCGCTGCGGGCTGCTCGACGAGCACCCGGCCGGCCGCTGAGGTCCGTGCCGGCACGCCGCACGGCCCGGACGGGCCAAGCCTGGCCCGGTGATCGGCTGCGCGCCCCGGACGGCGCGGGACAGACTCGCGGCGACGTGCCGGGCGGCATCCTGCCCGGCCACATCTCGCGAGGAGGCGCTGATGGCCGTGTTCGCCGACGAGGCCGAGGTCTACGAGTACCTGGGCGGGGTGTTCCGGATCGGGATGGCCGACCCGGACCTGGTGGCGAAGCTGCAGCCGTCCGGGGTCGTCCTGCGGATCACATACACGAACCCGGACGCCGTCCTGACCGTGGACATGCCGAACTCCGAGATCCACACCGGCGCCGGGCAGGGCCCCGACCCGAACATCGAGCTGTTCATGTCCGCCGACACCGGCAACCGGTTCTGGCTGGGCAAGGTCATCCTCCCGGTCGCGATGGCCAAGGGCGACGTCCGCGCCAAGGGCCCGGTCTCGAAGGTCCTCAAGCTGCTGCCGATCGCCAAGCAGCTCTTCGGCCCGTACAAGGCGAAGCTCGAGGCCGAGGGCCGCGAGGACCTGCTGAAGGCCTGACCACGATCGGGTGAAGACCCCCGGCCGTCCGGCCCGCCACGACGGCGCCCGGCGAGACTGGGGGTCGACCCCACCCGACGGAGGCGCCGGCGATGGACAACATCTGGCTGGACGTGCACGCCTGGCAGCCCCTGCGGGGCGTGCTGCACCGGATGACCGAGATCGAGTGCGACGCACCCGACCCGCTGCCCCGCGACTTCGACGAGTGGCACGGCTGGGCCGAGGCCTGCCTGCTGGAGGTCGCGACGCGGGACGGCTGGCAGCACGGCCGCTACGCCTACACGATCCAGGAACGGGACGCGACCGACCATCCCGTCCGTGAGATCGGCAAGGACATCTGGGACTACGAGGAGCCGGCTCGCGAGTCGACCGGCTGAGCACCGGCGCCGGGTCGCTACCGTCGCCGGGAACCGATCGCGCGACGAGGAGGTCCACGGTGACACGGGGCAAGGGTCCGCTGGCCGGACTGAAGGTGATCGAGCTGGCCGGGATCGGGCCGGGGCCGCACGCGGCGATGATCCTGGGCGATCTCGGGGCGGACGTCGTCCGCGTCGACCGGCCGTCGGGCGGGCTGAAGCTCGGGTCCGACGCGGTACCCGACCCGACGGCGCGCGGCCGGCGCTCGGTCACCGCGGACCTGAAGGACCCGGCGGGCCGGGAGACCGTGCTGCGGCTGGTCGAGTCCGCCGACGTCCTCCTGGAGGGCTACCGGCCGGGCGTCACCGAGCGCCTCGGCGTCGGCCCCGAGGACTGCCACGCCCGCAACCCGCGCCTGGTCTACGGGCGGATGACCGGCTGGGGCCAGGACGGCCCGATGGCGCCGCGCGCCGGGCACGACCTGAACTACATCTCGCTGACCGGTGCGCTGCACGCGATCGGCCGCGCCGGGGAGCGTCCGGTCCCGCCCCTGAACCTGGTCGGGGACTTCGGCGGCGGGTCGATGCTGCTCGTCGTCGGCGTGCTGGCCGCGATCTGGGAGGCGAAGGCCTCCGGGCAGGGCCAGGTCGTCGACGCCGCCATGGTCGACGGTGTCAGCGTGCTGAACCAGATGTTCTGGGGCTTCCTGTCCCAGGACGCCTGGGTCGACGAGCGCGACTCCAACCTGCTCGACGGGCACGCCCCGTTCTACGACACCTACACCTGCGCCGACGGCGGGCACATGGCCGTCGGGGCGCTGGAGCCGCAGTTCTACGCCCAGCTCATCGCCGGCCTGGGGCTCACCGAGGACGACCTCGGCCCGCAGTACGACCGCGGCGGCTGGCCGGCCATGCGGGCCCGGTTCACCGAGGTGTTCGCCTCCAAGCCCCGCGACGAGTGGGCCGCGGTCTTCGAGGGCACCGACGCCTGCACCACCCCGGTGCTGTCGTTCGCCGAGGCCCGCGAGAACGCGCACCTGACCGCGCGCGGCACGATCGTCACCTCCGACGGCGTGCCCCAGGCCGCCCCGGCACCGCGCTTCTCCCGCACGGTCACCGAGACCGCCGGTCGCGGCACCGGCCCGGAGAGCGTCGAGGACGTCCTGCGCGACTGGGCCTGACCCGCACACGACGACGCCCCCGGTTCCGCAGGGAACCGGGGGCGTCGTCGTGTCAGGTGCTGATCAGTCGATCAGTCGGTCTCCTCGTCCGCGACCAGCAGGTTGCGGGTGCGGTTCGGGTCCACCGGGATGCCCGGCCCGGTGGTGGTGGAGACGGTGATCTTCTTGACGTAGCGGCCCTTGGCGGCCGACGGCTTGAGCCGCAGGATCTCGTCGTAGGCGGCGCCGTAGTTCTCCACCAGCTTCTCGGTGTCGAACGAGGCCTTGCCGATGACGAGGTGCAGGTTGGCCTGCTTGTCGACCCGGAAGTTGACCTTGCCGCCCTTGATCTCGTTGATGGCCTTCGTGACGTCCGGCGTCACGGTGCCCGTCTTCGGGTTCGGCATCAGGCCACGCGGGCCGAGGATGCGGGCGATGCGGCCGACCTTGGCCATCTGGTCCGGGGTCGCGATGGCGGCGTCGAAGTCGAGCCACCCGCCCTGGATCCGCTCGATGAGGTCCTCGGCGCCCACGGCGTCGGCGCCGGCGGCCTCGGCCTCGGTGGCCTTGTCGCCGGTGGCGAACACGATGACCCGGGCGGTCTTACCGGTACCGTGCGGCAGGTTCACGGTGCCGCGGACCATCTGGTCCGCCTTGCGGGGGTCGACGCCCAGCCGCATCGCGACCTCGACGGTCGCGTCGGTGTTCTTGCTGGACGTGTCCTGGGCCAGCTTCGCCGCCGACAGCGGCGAGTAGAGGCGGTCCGCGTCGATCTTCGCGGCGGCCTCTCGGTAGGCCTTGCTGCGCTGTGCCATCTGTCCTCGTCTCCTTAGAGAGGTCAGGTCGTGGTCGGAGCCGCGCCCGGCTCTCCCACGCGTACGGGTGGTGTGGGGGGCTCGCTCAGCCGTCGACCGTGATGCCCATCGACCGGGCGGTGCCGGCGATGATCTTGGCGGCCTGGTCGAGGTCGTTCGCGTTCAGGTCATTCATCTTGACCTGGGCGATCTCCCGGACCTGGGCCATGGTCACGCTGGCGACCTTGGTCTTGTGCGGCTCGCCGGAGCCCTTCTCGACACCGGCCGCCTTGAGCAGGAGCCGCGCCGCGGGCGGGGTCTTCAGCTCGAAGGAGAACGACCGGTCCTCGAAGACCGAGATCTCGACCGGCACGATGTTGCCGCGCTGGGCCTCGGTCGCCGCGTTGTAGGCCTTGCAGAACTCCATGATGTTGACGCCGTGCTGGCCCAGTGCGGGGCCGACCGGCGGGGCCGGCGTCGCTGCGCCTGCCTGGATCTGGAGCTTGATGATCGCGGAGAGCTTCCGCTTCTTGGGGGGCATGTCCGTTCCTCAGTGATCGATGTGCACGCCACGCGGCCCTGCCATGCCGCGGACGTTCCTCACGGGTGCGATCAGATCTTGGAGACCTGGTTGAACCCGAGCTCGACCGGGGTCTCCCGGCCGAAGATCGAGACCAGCACCTTGAGCTTCTGGGCGTCGACGTTGACCTCGGAGATGCTCGCGGGGAGCGTGGCGAACGGGCCGTCCATGACGGTGACCGACTCGCCGACCTCGAAGTCGACCTCGATGGTGGGGGCGCCGCCGGACGAGCCGGAGCCGCCGCCGGACGCGGTCCTGCCGGCCTCGGCCTCCTTCTTGGGGGCCTCGACCTTCGGCAGCAGGAACTTCACGACCTCGTTGATCGTCAGCGGCGACGGCTTGGACGTCGCGCCGACGAAACCGGTGACGCCCGGCGTGTTCCGCACCGCGCCCCAGGACTGGTCGTTGAGCTCCATCCGCACCAGGATGTAGCCGGGCAGCACCTTGCGCTGGACCTTCTTGCGCTGCCCGTTCTTGATCTCGGTGACCTCCTCGGTGGGCACCTCGACCTGGAAGATGTAGTCCTCGACGTCCAGGGTCTGCGCCCGGGTCTCGAGGTTCGACTTCACCTTGTTCTCGTAGCCCGCGTAGGAGTGGACGACGTACCAGTCGCCGGGCGCGCGACGCAGTGCGGCGCGCAGCTCCTCCTCCGGATCCACGTCCTCGGCCGGCTCCTCCGCGGCGGCGTCCGCACCGTCGGAGTCGGCGTCCCCGGAGTCGGCGTCCCCGGAGTCGGCGTCGCCGGTGTCGTCCGCGTCCTCGGCGGTCGGGACCGTCTCGCCCTCGCCGTCCAGCGTCTCCGCCTCGGCGCCGGGGGTGCTGTCGTCGTCGGCCTCGGTGTAGTCGCCGGAGACGGCGTCCTCACCGTGCGCCGCCTCGACGTCGGCGTCCTGGACGGACTGCTCGGGCAGCGTCTCGTCGGCCGCGTTCTCGGCGACGGCGTCGATCGCGGCCTCGTCGGCCGCCTCGTCGTACGCCTTGCTGTCGGAGGTCACGTCCTACTCGCTTCCATTGTTCGGTGTCGGTCGGAGCCGGTCGGCGTTCGTACTCGCGTCAGTTGCCGAACAGCAGGGCGACGCCCTCGGCGAACGCCGAGTCCAGCACGAACACCAGCGCCACCATGATCGACACGAAGATCAGGACCGCGATGGTGTACTTCACCATCTGGCCGCGGTCGGGCCAGATCACCTTGCGGAGCTCGGCGACGACCTCGCGCAGGAACCGGGCGAGCCGGGCGAAGAGCGACGGCTTCTTCTCCTTCGTCGCCGCGGTGGCGCGGGTCGGGGTGGCACGGCCCTTGCCGGGGGTGCTCGCGGAGCCGGAGGCCCGCCGCCCACGACGGTCGGCGGCGTTGCTCGGGCGCTCCCGCCCGGGCCGCTCCGACTCGTGCTCGTCGCTCACGCGTGTCGCCCTCCGCACGTAGCGGGCGTCCGCCCGCCCTCGGTCACGTCCTCCGCTTCGGGAGAACCCTCGTCGCTTCGCCGTCCGTGCCGTCGGCCGCACCGCCGTGATCTCCGGCGGCCTGCGGCGTCGTGGCAGGGGTGACAGGACTTGAACCTGCAACCTGCGGTTTTGGAGACCGCTGCTCTGCCAATTGAGCTACACCCCTTTGCCCCGATCCGCCACGTGGCGGCGGGGCGGACGCAACGGATCGTCCGGTGCGTCCGGCTGGAACGAGTGTACGCACCCGCTTCCGCGGGCCCGCACCCCGGGTCGCCTCACCCCGGGAGGACGACCTCGGCGCGGGCCCGGCCGAGCACCGTCTTCCCCTCGAAGGCCGCCTTGAGATCGACGACGGCGATCCGCTCCCCGCCCTCCTCGCGCACCTCGGCGACGGTGCCGGAGAGCTCGACGGTGGCGCCGGCGTCGTCGTCCGGGACGACGACGGGCCGCGTGAAGCGGGTGCCGTAGCTGCGGATCGCGGCCGGATCCCCGGTCCACGCGGTCAGCACGCGGCCGGCGAGGGCCATCGAGAGCATGCCGTGCGCGATCACACCGGGCAGCCCGGCGACCGCGGCGACGCGGTCGCTCCAGTGGATCGGGTTGAGGTCGCCGGAAGCACCGGCGTAGCGCACCAGGTCGGCGCGGGTGACCTGCACGGTCAGCGACGGCAGCGCGTCGCCCTTGGCGCAGGCGGCGGCGGTCTGCCGGGTCAGCGGTGCACTCACGCGTCCCCCTCGCTGCCCGCGTCCTCACCGGCGGGACTGACCAGCATCGAGTGCGTGGTCGCCACCGGCTCGCCCGCCGCGTCGGTGACCTCGCAGCGCAACGTCAACATGTGGTTGCCGGCCCGGGTGCGCAGCTCGTCGACGTGCAGCACCGTGGTGAGTTCGTCGCCGGCGACGACCGGCCTGCGGAAGGTGATCCGCTGGTCGCCGTGGACCATGCGGGTGTAGTCCCACCCGAAGGCGGGTTCCCGGAGGAAGCCCTCGATGACCGGCATCGTGAAGCAGGTCGGGAACGTCGGCGGGGCCACCAGGTCGGCGTGACCCGCGGCACGTGCCGCGTCCACGTCACGGAAGAGCGGATCGCCGTCACCGATGGCGACGGCGAACTCGCGGATCTTCTCGCGACCGACCTGGTACGGCCCGACCGGGTCCGAACTGTGCCCGACCCAGGACTGGTCGACCACTGTCAGCTCCGGGACTCGCTACGCACTCAGCGGGTCTCGCGGTGCGCCCGGTGGGTGCCGCAGTTCGGGCAGAACTTCTTGATCTCGAGCCGGTCGGGGTCGTTCCGCCGGTTCTTCTTGGTGATGTAGTTGCGGTGCTTGCACTCCTCGCAGGCCAGAGTGATCTTCGGCCGCACGTCCGTGGCCTTGGCCATCGCGGGTGCCTCCCAGCATGTCTCGTGAATGATGCGCCAACGTGGTGACGATGGCCGGACTTGAACCGGCGACACAGCGATTATGAGCCGCTTGCTCTACCAACTGAGCTACACCGTCATGCAAGAAGCCCCGCCGCATGCGGCGAGGCCCCTTGTAGAGCCCCCTTACGGAATCGAACCGTAGACCTTCTCCTTACCATGGAGACGCTCTGCCGACTGAGCTAAGGGGGCGGCAGCACCGGTGTCCCGCGGGCCCGAGGGCCTCGCTCTCACCGACGGGAAGAACTTTACACCGGGGTCCCGGGCCCCCGAACGGGGGGTCCCGGAACCCGGTTCCTGCAGGTCAACCGCCGTTCGTCACCAGCTCGACTTGCGGACACCCGGCAGTGCGCCGTCGTGTGCGAGCTCGCGCAGCCGGACCCGGGACACCCCGAACTTGCGGAGGTGCCCGCGGGGGCGTCCGTCGACCGAGTCGCGGTTGCGGACCCGGGTCGCGCTGGCGTCGCGCGGCTGGCGGCGCAGCTCGGCGACCGCGGCGGCCCGCTCCGGCTCCGGCGTCGACGGGCGGGCGATGAGCGCCTTGAGCTCGGCCCGCCGCTCGGCGTAGCGGGCGACGATCTCCTTCCGCCGCTCGTTCTTCGCGATCTGCCCGGTCGTGGCCATCAGACCTTCACCCCGTTCGCCCGGATCCTCGCCACCGCGGCGGAGACGCCGATCCGGTCCACCGTCCTGATCCCCTTCACCGAGAGCGTGAGCCGCACCCAGCGGTTCTCCTCGGCCAGCCAGTAGCGGCGGGTCTGCACGTTGGGGTCCCAGCGCCGGCTGGTGCGCCGGTGGGAGTGCGAGACCGACTTGCCGAAGCCCGGCTCGCGGCCGGTCAGGTCACAGCGCTTCGCCATCGCTCACCGTCCCGCGTGCGGGTAGGGCAGCAGGGCCATCTCCCGCGCGTTGCGGATCGCGGTGGCCACCTGCCGCTGCTGCTGGCCGGTGAGTCCGGTCACCCGGCGGGCGCGGATCTTGCCGCGGTCGGAGATGAACGTGCGCAGCAGCGCGGCGTCCTTCCAGTCCACGTGCTCGATCCCCCGCTGCTTCAGCGGGTTGGGCTTGCGTCGCGGCGCGCGCACCGGCTTGGGACGTGCGGGCATCAGCGCTCCTCCTTGAACTCGACGTGCCTGCGCACCTTCGGGTCGTACTTGCGCAGGACCAGGCGGTCCGGGTCGTTGCGGCGGTTCTTGCGGGTCACGTAGGTCGTGCCCGTCCCCGCCGTCGAGCGCAGCTTCACGATCGGCCGGACGTCGGTCGACTTGGCCATCGCGCCCCTCCTCTCAACATGGGAATCGTTTTCGTTTACGCTACACCGGACCGTGACCACGTCCGACTCCGGGAGAAAGACATGACCGAGCTGGTGGTCCTGTGCGGGACCGAGCCCGACGGGGTGGAGCGGACGATCACGCGGATGCGCGAGCTGGACCCGGGTGTCGTCGTGCTCCACCACGACCTGCGCGACCTCGGCCGCGGTGTGGTGCACCGGCGACTGCGCGACGCGGGCCGTGACGAGCGCACCGTGCTGGAGCTCGCCCACGGCTGTGTGAGCTGCACCATCCGCGAGGACGTGCTGCCGACCCTGGCCGCGCTGGCCGGGACGGTGGACCAGGTGGTGCTGCACCTGGACCCGCGCCTGGAACCGGAGCCGGTGTGCTGGGCGCTGGGGGCGGTGGTGTTCGAGCCGCCGGGTGGCGGCGAGGCCTGCACCGCGACCGACCTCGTCGACCTGCGCGGGGTGGTGGCCGTGCTCGACCCGGACCGCTGGCTGGACGACGCCACCGGGGACGCGACCCTGCCCGAGCGCGGGCTGTCCACGCTGCCCGACGACGAGCGGACCGTCGCCCAACTCGCCGTCGGGCAGGCCGAGTTCGCCGACGTCCTGGTGCTGACCCGCGCGGTCGGGCCCGGGGGCGCGGACCGGACCGCCGCCGTCCTGGACCGGCTGTGCCCGACCGCACCCCGGCTGCTCGCCGGGCGGGCCGACCACCGGGTCTTCTGCGACGGGCTCGACCCCGCGTCCCGCCGCGGCGTCCCGGGTGGCGTGCACGACCCGCTGCTGCGCGGGACACCCCCGCTGGACGCCGACAGCGGCGTCCGCACCCTGCTGTTCTCCGCCCGACGCCCGTTCCACCCGGACCGGCTGCACGACGCGATCGACAGCCTGCTCGACGGCGTCGTGCGGGCCCGCGGCCGGGTCTGGCTCGCCACCCGTCCCGACGCGGTGCTGTGGGTGGAGAGCGCGGGCGGCGGCATGCGGATCGGCCACGCCGGCGACTGGCTGGCCGGCGCCGACGAGCAGGCGTGGACCGAGGCCGGCGACCAGCGCCGGGCGCTGGCGGCCCTGGCCTGGCACCCGCGCTGGGGCGACCGCGCCCAGGACCTCGTCGCGATCTGCCACGACGCCGACCCCGACGAGATCGACGCCGCCCTGCGCTCCGCGCTGCTCACCGACGCCGAGATCGCCGCGGGCGAGGACGCCTGGGCCGCCCTGCCCGACCCGTTCGGCTGGGCCCACGACGAGCCCTGCGCCGAGTCCGAGCCCGTGGGGCCCGCCGCCCTGGACGACCCCACCGTCCGTTCCGACCGAGAAGGAGACCTCTGATGGCCGTTCCCAAGCGACGGACGTCGCGATCGAACACCCGGCACCGCCGGTCGCAGTGGAAGGCGACCACACCCGACCTGGTGCCGCTCACCCTGGAGGGACGCCGTCACCTGGTGCCGCGCGCCCTCGTCCCGGCCTACCGCCGGGGCCTGCTGCCCCCGCCCGCCGGACGGGGCTGAGGGCACCCCTTACCCGCGGGCCCCGGGCGGCCCGCGGGACGGCGTGATCGCCCGATGCCCCGGGGGGCCCCTCAGCCGCAGTGTCGTCGTCATGCTGATGACGCACATCCCGATGGACCATCTCGTCGCCCTCGCCGAGCAGCGGCAGGCCCGGCTGCGGGAGGAGGCGGACCGGTACCGCACGGAGCGGCTGGCGCGCGGCGCGGCCGGCCCGTCGGCGATGGGGCGGCTGCGGCTGCGGCTGCGGGCCCGGCTCACCGCCGCCCGGCGGCCGGTCCCCCGCGGGACCACCGTCGCCGGACCGGCACCGGACCGGACACCCCACCCGGCGGCACCGGACGGGCAGGCCCCGGCCGGGCCGCGTGCCTGAGCCGCGCGGACGGGCGGGTGCCGCCGTCGCGCCCCCGGGAGTGTCGGTGGCCCGTGCCACGATGCGCTCCATGACCGCGGGAGCGACCCACGGGGACGGCGCGCCCGGCCCGGACCCGGACGAACTGGTGGGCCGCGCGGACGAGCTCGCCGGTCTGCTCCGCGACCTCGACGCCGCCCGGGCAGGGCGGGCCCGCGCCGTGCTGCTCGCCGGGGAGGCGGGGATCGGCAAGTCCCGGCTCGCCACCGCACTCGGCCGGGCCGCCGCGGGGGCGGGCGCGCAGGTCGTCGTCGGGCGGTGTCTCGACGCGGGCGGCGCCGCACTCCCCTACCTTCCCTTCTCCGAGGTGCTCGACGCGCTGGCCCGGGCGGGCACCGCGCTGCGGCCGGTGCTGCACGGGCTGCTGCCCGGCGCGGCGGAGGCGCCCCGTCCCGCGACGGGTGACGGGGACTCCGGGCGCCTACAGGTGTTCGACGCGGTGGCCGGTGCCGTGCGCGACGCGGCCGCGGCGGCGCCGCTGCTGGTCGTGCTGGAGGACCTGCACTGGGCGGACCGCTCCACCCGCGAGCTGCTCGCGTTCCTGCTCGCCCGGCTGGGCTCGCAACGGCTGCTGGTGCTGGGCACCTACCGCTCCGACGACCTGCACCGCAGGCACCCGCTGCGCGCGTCGCTGGCCGAGCTCGTCCGGCTGCCCGCCGTCCGGCGGGTCGAGCTGGGCCCGCTCACACCCGACGCCGTGCTGGCCCTGATCCGGGCCCGGGCGGCCACCGGGGGTGTCGACGAGGCCACCCTGCGCCGGATCGCCGCCCGCAGCGAGGGCAACGCCTTCTACGCCGAGGAGCTGGTCGCGGCGGGGTCCGACGGCCTGCCGGGCGGCCTGGCCGACGTGCTGCTCACCCGGCTGGACCGGCTCGGCGGACCGGCGCGCGAGGTGCTGCGGGTGGCGTCGCTGGCCGAGCGGAGCATCCCCCACGACCTGCTGCGCGACGCGTCTGAGCTGTCCGCGGCCGAGCTGGAGGCGGGGCTGCGGGAGGCGGTCTCGCACCACCTGCTCGTC
>JAESFO010000713.1_pt1 | contig 15752 bp, 8 predicted proteins | sample 9269421 | NCBI WGS metagenome assembly JAESFO01 (sample SAMN14502839, study PRJNA617101) | algae metagenome | isolation source: Nostoc desertorum CM1-VF14 and co-occurring heterotrophs from rocky... | place: USA: Clark Mountains, San Bernardino, California | collected 2000-06-05 | reverse complement strand
GCCGACGAGAAGCACCACGAACACCCCGACCAGCACCGCGACCGCGACCGCCTCCACCAGCAGCACCACCCGCGCCGCGGGGCGGACCCCGCGCACGACCAGCGCGGTCACCACCGCGCCGACCGCGACGGCGAGCAGTGCCGACGCGAGCGGCCCGGTCGCCCACGGCCCGCACAGCGGCCCGAGGTAGGCCACGGCTCCCGCGATCGCCGCGCCGCACAGCAGCAGGTACCCGGCCAGCGTCGCGATCCCGGCCGCGAACGCCGGTCCGGCGCCGAGGCCCTGCGCGGTCAGCGTGTAGATCCCGCCGGGTGCCGCCATCCGGCGGGTGAACCGGGCGACCGAGGCGGCGACGAGCAGCGCGAGCACACCGGCGACGACGAACGACCACACCGTGCCCGCCCCGGCCATGCCCGCGACGATCACCGGGGTGGCCGCCATCGCCGCCGAGGGTGCCGATCCGGCGATCGACGGCCGCGACGTCGGCCGGGCCCAGCCGTCGCCGGGCCAGGCCGTGCACCGGTGACCGGTCACGCAACGACGTCACGACGCCCCTCCCCGCCCTCACCGGTGATCCTCGCCCGCGGACACTAGCTCCCCATGTCGACGCCGTGACCAGCGACGACGGGTCGAACGAGAAAAACTCCGGCGCCGTTCCCGCAGTGCGGGAACACCACAGCCGGTGATTCGCACCACACGGGATCCGGCGTTGTGCACGGTCCGCGGCACCGGCCACCGTCCCGGCACCCGACGTCCGCCTCGACCGCCAGGAGGAACCGTGAGCGCACCCGCGCCCCGCCCGTCACCACCGTCGCCGTCCCCGGAGCCCGCGGACCGGCACCGTCTGTGCGGGACGCTGGGCGCCGGGTCGATCGTGTTCATGGTGGTCGCCGCGGCCGCGCCGCTGACCGTCGTCGCCGGGACGGTGCCGCTGGGACTGGCCGCGGGCAACGGTGCCGCGTTCCCGATGACCTTCGTGCTGTGCGCGGTGGTGCTGCTGCTGTTCGCGGTGGGCTTCTGCGCGATGTCGCGGCACGTGCCGGGTGCCGGCGCGTTCTACGCCTACGTCGCCCGCGGGCTCGGTGCCGCGCCGGGCCTGGGCTCGGCCTTCCTCGCGCTGGTCACCTACACCGCGGTGCAGGCCGCGGTGTACGGCTACCTGGGCGCGACCGTCGACGCGCTGGTGCAGCACCACGGCGGGCCCGCACTGCCCTGGTACCTCTACGCGGCCGCGGCGCTCGTCGTCGCCGGGGTGCTCGGCTACCGCCACATCGAGCTGTCCGGCAGGGTCCTGGGCACGCTGCTGGTCGCCGAGGTCGCGATCGTGCTGGTGTTCGACGCCGTCGTCGCCGCGACCGGCGGGCTCGGCTCCGGCCGCTCGACGGCGCTGTTCGTGCCGTCGCAGTTCCTGTCCGGCTCGCTCGGCATCGCGATCATGTTCGCGATCGCCTCGTTCATCGGGTTCGAGGCCACCGCGGTGTTCCGTGACGAGGCCCGCGACCCCGAGCGCACCGTCCCCCGCGCGACCTACCTGGCCCTCGTGCTGATCGGCGCGTTCTACACGCTGTCGTCGTGGGCCGTCGTCTCCGCCTGGGGCGACGACGGCGCCGTGGCCCGCGCGACCGAGGACCCCGGGAACATGATCGTCACGACGATCACCGCGGTGCTCGGCCCGGTCGGCGGCGACCTGGCCCAGGTCCTGCTGGTCACGAGCCTGTTCGCGGCGCTGCTGTCGTTCCACAACGTGCTCTCGCGCTACCTGTTCGCCCTCGGCAACGCCGGCTCGATGCCCCCCGCGCTGGGCCGCAGCCACGCCCGGCACGCCTCGCCGCACGCCGCGTCGGCGGCCCAGTCGGGCACCGCGCTGGCGCTGATCGCGGTGTTCGCGGTGACCGGGATGGACCCGGTGACCCAGGTGTTCGCCTGGATGGCCGGGACCGCGACCCTCGGGGTGCTCGCGCTGATGGCGCTGACCTGCGCTGCGGTGCTGGTGTTCTTCCGCCGCTCGCGCGTCGACACCCGGTTCTGGCACACCGCCCTGGCCCCGGCGCTGGGGCTGGCCGGTCTGCTGGTCTGCCTGTGGCTGACCGTCGCGAACTTCCCGACGCTCATCGGCGGCTCCCCCGCGCTGGCCCTCGCCATCGGCGGGGTCCTGGTCGCCGCGTTCGTGCTCGGAACGGTCCTGACCCGATTCACGGGTGCCCGCCCCGAGACCTTGCCCTCGCCCGACGCGCCCGGAACCGTCACCGGGAACGACACCGCGCACGACACCGCGCACGACACCGCCGGAACCGACCTCCAGGAGGAGACCCGATGACCGCCGTCCAGGAGCCGCGCACCACCGCGAGCCACCCGCTGGCCCCGACCACGGAGGCCGAGGTCACCGTCGTCCGCGAGGTCCTCGCCGCGGCCGGGCTGCTCACCGAGCACGTCCGCTTCGCGTTCTTCGCCCCCGAGGAGCCGCCCAAGTCCGAGGTCCTCGCCCACCCCGACGGCGCCGACGCCGAGCGCAGCTTCCGCGCGGTGCTGCTGGACCTGGGCACCGGCCGCTCCCACGACACGGTCGTCTCGGCCACCCGTCGCGAGCTGGTCTCCTGCCGCGAGCTGGAGCCCGAGCGGGAGGGGCAGCCGCCGATCATCGACTCGGAGTTCGAGTTCATCGAGGACGTCCTGAACGCCTCCCCGGACTGGCTCGCCGCGCTGGAGAAGCGCGGGCTGGAGCCCGCCTCGGTGCGCGCCGTGCCGCTGTCGGCCGGCGTCTACGACATCCCCGGGGAGAAGGGCCGCCGCCTCGCCCGCGCCTTCGGGTTCCGCCAGGACCACGAGGCCGACCACGCCTGGGCACATCCCGTGGACGGGCTCGTCGCCTACGTCGACCTCACCGCCCGCACGGTCGACCGGGTGATCGACACCGGTGTCGTGCCGGTGCCCGCGACCAGCGGGAACTTCGACGACCCGGCCGTGCAGGGCGAGCACATGACCTCGCTCAAGCCGATCGAGATCACCCAGCCCGAGGGGCGCTCGTTCACCGTCACCGACGGCCGGGTCCGCTGGGGCAAGTGGGACCTGCGCGTCGGGTTCAACGAGCGCGAGGGCCTGACCCTGCACCAGATCGCCTTCGACGAGCGCCCGATCTGCTATCGCGCCTCGGTCGCGGAGATGGTCGTGCCCTACGCCGACCCGGCGCCGGTGCGGTTCTGGCAGAACTACTTCGACTGCGGCGAGTACATGTTCGCCCGCTACGCCGACTCCCTGCAGCTGGGCTGCGACTGCCTCGGCGACATCCACTACCTCGACGCGGTGGTCGCCGACGACCTGGGCAACCCGCGCACGATCAGCAATGCCATCTGCATGCACGAGGAGGACCACGGCGTCCTCTGGAAGCACACCGACATCTTCACCGGCGCCCGTGAGGTGCGCCGCCAGCGTCGCCTGGTGATCTCGTTCTTCACCCCGATCGGCAACTACGACTACGGCTTCTACTGGTACCTCTACCTCGACGGCACCATCGAGCTGGAGTGCAAGGCGACCGGCATCGTGTTCACCTCCGGTACGCCCGGCGAGTACGCCACCGAGGTCGCGCCCGGCCTGGGTGCTCCGTTCCACCAGCACCTGTTCTCCGCGCGGCTGGACATGACCGTCGACGGCACGGCCAACGCCGTCGAGGAGGTCGAGGCGGTCCGCGTGCCGATGGGCGAGGGCAACGCCCACGGCAACGCGTTCGCCCGCTCGGCGACCCGGCTGACCCGCGAGTCGCAGGCCCAGCGGGACGCCGACCCGGGGTCCGGGCGGGTCTGGCACGTGGTGAACACCGAGAGGACCAACGCCCTGGGTCGGCCGGTCGGCTACGTCCTGCACCCGCACGGGCAGCCCACCCTGCTGGCGGACCCGGCGTCGTCGATCCACGCGCGGGCGACGTTCGCCTCGAAGGCGCTGTGGGTGACCCGCTACGACCCGGCGCAGCGCTACCCGGCCGGCGACTTCGTCAACCAGAACCCGGGTGGGGACGGGCTGCCCTACTGGGTGGCCGCGGACCGTGACCTCGACGGCCAGGACGTCGTGCTGTGGCACACCTTCGGGCTGACCCACTTCCCGCGGCCGGAGGACTGGCCGGTCATGCCGGTCGACTACACCGGCTTCGTCCTGAAGCCCGCCGGGTTCTTCGACCGCAACCCCACCCTCGACGTCCCGCCGGCGCCCACGAGCTGCCACTGACGGCCGCGCGGGTTCCGCGCCGCACGGTGTCCGCACGGCGCGGAACCCGTGCGGCGCCGGCGGCGGTGCCCGGCGACAGGACGGGGTGTGACGACGGCGCGGGGCCGGGCGGGGCGGTGGCGGACTAGGGTCGGTCCCGACCGCTCCACCCCGCAGCACCAGGAGGAACCCGTGGCTCTCGCCGCCGGTGACCAGATCCCCGACGTCACCCTGATGACCCCGTCCGCCGAGGGCCCGAAGCCCGTGCAGAGCGCCTCGGTGCTCGGCACCGGCACGGTCGTGCTGTTCGGTGTGCCCGGCGCGTTCACCCCGGCCTGCTCCGACACCCACCTGCCCGGCTACGTCCTGCGGCGCGACGAGCTCAAGGCCAAGGGCGTCGACACCGTGGCCTGCACCTCGGTCAACGACGCGTTCGTCCTGGAGGCCTGGGCCGAGTCCCGCGGCGCCGGCGACGCGGTGCTCATGCTCGCCGACGGCAACGGCGACTTCGCCAAGGCCGCCGGTCTGGACATGGACGGGTCGAAGTTCGGCCTCGGTACCCGGTCGCAGCGCTACGCCGCGATCATCACCGACGGCGTCGTGCGCTGGATCGGCGTCGAGCCGGTCCCGCCGACCGTCGAGATCTCCGGCGTCGAGTCGGTGCTCGCGCAGCTCTGAGGTTCCGGGCCGACCGGCACGCGGGCCTACACTGGCCCGCGTGCCGAAGGTCCTGGGCTCGCTGGCGACGCACCGCGAGCAGGTGCGCGAGCGGGTGTTCGACGCCCTGCGCGGGCAGCTCTACGAACGTGGCTTCGACACGGTGACCCTGTCCGGGGTCGCCGCGGCCGCCGGCGTGGGGCGCACGGCGCTCTACAACCACTTCCCCGACCGCCAGGCCCTGCTCGTCGCGTTCGTCGAGCACGAGGCGGAGCGCTACGTCGCCGAGCTCGACGCCGCGCTCGCCGAGGCCGCGGACCCCCGCGAACGGCTCGCCGCCTTCGCCCGGCTGCAGCTGCGCCGCCTCGCCGAGTTCCACCTCCCGCCCGGCCAGGCGCTGGCCGGTGCCCTCGACCCGGCCGCCTACCGGCGGATCGCCGCGCACGCCGACCCCATCTCCGACCGGCTGGTGGCCGTCCTCCGGGCCGGCGCCGCCGACGGCTCGATGGTCGACGACGACCCGCACGTGCTCGCCGCCGTGGTCTCGGCCGCGCTGTCGAGCCGTCGGATCGTCGAGGTCGAGCCGGACGCGCTGGACGCGACGGTGGAGACCGCGGTGGCCGCCGTGCTGCGAGCGGTCTCGACGATTGTCCGCGACTGAGGCTAGCCTTACCCGCATCCAGCCCTTAGCATCGTGATCTGACACGGTGTCAGATCCGGCGCCGTGCCGTCGCACCAGACGTCACGTCACGGGAGGGCCGATGGACGCCACGACCCCCATCACGGGCACACTGTCCGCCGATCTCCGCCAGGCCACCTGGGCGGTGCACGAGCGGGCCCACCGGTGCAGCTACTTCGGGGCGCTGTTCGACGGTGATCTCCCGTTGGACGCCTACACCCTGCTCGCCGAGCAGTACGTCGCGATCTACACCGCGCTGGAGGAGGCCGGGGACGCCCTGGCCGCCGACCCGGTCGCGGCCCCGTTCGTGATCGACGAGCTGCGCCGGGTGCCCGCCCTGCACGCCGACCTCGACGCCCTCGGCGGCGGCGTCCCGCGGGTCCTGCCCTCCACGGCGGCCTACGTGGCGCGGCTGCGCGAGGCCGCTTCGGACCCGGCGCTGTTCGTGGCGCACCACTACACCCGCTACCTGGGTGACCTGGCCGGCGGCCAGGTCGTCGGGAAGGTCCTGCAGCGCACCTACGGCATCGAGGGCCCCGGGCGGCTGTTCTACGACTTCAGGGCCCTCGGCAGCCCGTCGGCGTTCCGGACCCGGTACCGCGCCCTGCTCGACGACGCGGCCTGGACCCCGGCGCAGCGGGCCCGGCTGCTCGCCGAGGCGGTGCACGCCTTCGAGCTGAACATCGCCGTCCTCACCGAGATGGCCGAGGAGGTCGGGCTCGCGCAGCCGCTGGCGTCCTGAGCCGGAATCGGGGGAACTAGGATCGACGCCCGTCCCCCGACCACCGATCCCAGGAGTGTCCCGGTGTCCAGCCCCGGCATCGACCCGGACGAGCTCGCGACCGCGCTGAAGGTACTGGCCCGGGTCGATGAGCTGCCACCCGAACACCCCGACGCCGTGGTCGTCCGGCGGGCGACCGCGGGGATCTGGAAGTCGGTGCGGCTGCGGCGCCGCGCCGAGAAGCGGCAGGCCGAGAAGTCCTCCGACGAGGCCGTCACCGCCGCCACCGCGACCGGCGCGGCCGGACGCATCGACGACGAGACCGCCGGCATCCCGCTGGTGTCGAACACCCCCGGCGCGACCGCGGGGACGCTGCACCGCGCCCGCGGCTGCTACGTGTGCAAGACGCGCTACACCGTCGTCGACGCCTTCTACCACCAGCTGTGCCAGGACTGCGCCGCCGCGCACCGCGCCCACCGCGACGCCCGTACCGACCTGTCCGGGCGCCGCGCGCTGCTCACCGGCGGCCGCGCCAAGATCGGGATGTACATCGCGTTGCGGCTGCTGCGCGACGGTGCCCACCTCACCATCACCACCCGTTTCCCGCGCGACGCCGCACGCCGCTTCGCCGCGCTGCCCGACTCGGCGCAGTGGCTGCACCGGCTGCGGGTGATCGGGGTGGACCTGCGTGACCCCGGCCAGGTCGTCGCCGTCGCCGACGAGGTCGCCGCCGCGGGACCGCTGGACATCCTGGTCAACAACGCCGCGCAGACGGTGCGCCGCTCCCCCGGCTCGTACTCCGCGCTGGAGGCCGCCGAGCACGAGGAGCTGCCGGCAGGCGAGCTGCCGGAGATCGTGTCGTTCACCAGCGCCTCGCGCGAGCACCCGCTCCTGCTGGCCGGGGCGGTCCCGGGCGGGCGCGACCTGGCCGCGCTGGCGACGACGGCCCGTTCGGCGTCGCCGGAGCGGATGGCCGCCGGCACCGCGGTCGACGCGGGCGGGCTGCTGCCCGACACCGCGGCGGTCAACAGCTGGGTCGACCACGTCCAGCACGTGGACCCGCTCGAGCTGCTCGAGGTGCAGCTGTGCAACCAGACCGCGCCGTTCGTGCTGGTGTCGCGGCTGCGCCCGGCGATGGCGGCGTCGACGGCGCGCAACAAGTACGTCGTGAACGTCTCGGCGATGGAGGGCGTGTTCGGGCGCGGCTACAAGGGCCCCGGGCACCCGCACACGAACATGGCGAAGGCCGCGCTGAACATGCTGACCCGCACCAGCGCGGGCGAGATGTTCGCGACCGACCGGATCCTGATGACCGCGGTGGACACCGGCTGGATCACCGACGAGCGCCCGCACCCGATGAAGCTGCGCCTGGCCGAGGAGGGGTTCCACGCCCCGCTCGACCTCGCCGACGGCGCCGCCCGGGTCTACCACCCGATCGTCGCCGGGGAGGCCGGCGAGGACCTGCACGGAGTGTTCCTGAAGAACTACCGCGTGTCCTCCTGGTAGAGGGGTCTCACCCGTCACTGTCGGGGGTCGCCGCTACCGTGCGGTCCGTGCTGGAGATCCATCGGGCCGAACGCGCCGACACCCTCGTCGAGGCGCTCGCCGACGTCCTGGCGGCCGGCTCGGACGACCCGTTCGCGGCCGAGACCGTCGCGGTCCCCGAGCGCGGGGTGGAGCGCTGGCTGGCCCAGCGGCTCGCGCACCGGCTCGGTGCGGGGACGGGCAGCGGCGGGGTCTGCGCGAACGTCCGGTTCCCGGCGCCGGCCGCGCTGCTCGGCGGGGTCGTCGCGCACGTCACCGGCACCGACCCGGCGACCGACCCGTGGTCGCCCGGCCGGTCGGTGTGGCCGCTGCTCGAGCTGATCGACGAGGCCGTCGCGACTCCCGGGGACGACCGGTTCACCGCTCTCGCCGCGCACCTGGAGCGTGGTGGGCACGGCCGCCGCTACGCGCTCGCCCGCACGCTGGCCGGCCTGTTCGGCTCCTACGCCACGCACCGCCCCGAGCTGCTGCGCCGCTGGCGCGCCGGGGAGGACGCGGTGCACGCCGACCTGGTGTGGCAGCCGGAGCTGTGGCGCCGCCTGCACGCCGCACTCGGTGTCCCCGGTCCCGCCGAGCGCCTCGACGACGCGGTGGCCCGCCTGCGCGGGGGCGCCGACCCGGGCCCCGAGGTCGGGCCGCGACTGTCGCTGTTCGGCCCGACCCGGCTGGCCGCCGAGCACCTGACCGTCCTGGAGGCCCTCGCGGCGCACCGGGAGGTCCACCTCTGGCTGCCGCACCCGTCGCCGGTGATGTGGGACGCGGTGCGCGCCGCGCGGACACCGGCGGTGCCCTCGCGCGCCGCCGACGCCAGTGCCGGGGCCGTGCGTCATCCGCTGCTGCGCTCGCTCGGCCGGGACACCCGGGAGCTGGCCCTGCGGCTCCCCGCGGCCGGGCCCGGCGTGACCGACACCCACCACCCGGCGCCCGCCGGGAGCGGCGCGCCGACCCTGCTGCGCCGCCTGCAGACCGCCCTGCGCGACGACGCCGTGCCGCCCGCCCCGGAGGACCGTCCCCTGCTCGACGCGGACGACCGCAGCGTCGCGCTGCACTCCTGCCACGGCCCGGACCGGCAGGTGGAGGTGCTGCGCGAGGTGCTGCTCGGCCTGCTCGCCGCCGACCCGGACCTGGAGCCGCGCGACATCATCGTCATGTGCCCGGACATCGAGGTGTTCGCGCCGCTGATCACGGCCTCGTTCGGCCTCGCCCCGGACGCGGACTCCCCCGACGGCGCGGGCCCCTCCCGCGAGGAGCTCCACCCCGGGCACCGGCTGCGGGTGCGTCTGGCCGACCGGGCCCTGCGCCAGGCGAACCCGCTGCTGGGCACCGTGTCGTCGCTGCTGGAGCTGGCCGGGTCCCGGGTCAGTGCCTCCCAGGTGCTCGACCTGGTCGCCTCCGCCCCGGTGCGGCGCCGCTTCCGCTTCGACGACGACGCGCTGGAGCGGTTGTCCGAGCTGGTCACCGCGGCCGGGGTCCGGTGGGGGCTCGACGCCGCGCACCGGCGGCCCTACCGGCTCGACGGGATCGAGCAGAACACCTGGCGGGCCGGGCTGAACCGGATGCTCGTCGGTGTCGCGATGGCCGAGACGCCGGGCGCCCCGGCCTGGCTGGGCACCGCGCTGCCGCTGGACGAGGTCGACTCCTCCGACGTGGACCTCGTCGGGCGGCTCGCCGAGTTCGTCGACCGGCTCGCGACCGTGCTCGGTGCGTTGCGCGGCCCGCAGCCGCTGTCGGTCTGGGTGGACGCGCTGGTCGAGGGGCTGTCCGCGTTGACCGACACCACCCCGACCGACGCCTGGCAGGCCGGGCAGGCCCGGGCGGAGCTGGCCGACGTCGTCGCCTCCGCGGGGCCGCAGGCCGCCACGGTCGACCTCGACCTGCCCGACGTGCGCGGCCTGCTCGCCGAGCGGCTGCGCGGGCGGCCCAGCCGGGCCAACTTCCGGACCGGCACGCTGACCGTCGCGACGCTCGTGCCGATGCGGGCCGTCCCGCACAAGGTCGTGTGCCTACTGGGCTGCGACGACGGGGTGTTCCCCCGCGCCGGCGCCCCCGACGGCGACGACGTGCTGGCCCGCGACCCGGTCGTCGGCGAGCGGGACCCGCGCGGGGAGGACCGCCAGCTGCTGCTCGACGCGCTCTGCTCGGCCACCCGGCACCTGGTCGTGGTGTCCTCCGGCGCCGACGAGCGCACCGGCGCCGACCGGCCGCCGTCGGTGCCGGTCGGGGAGCTGTGCGACGCGATCGACGCCTGCGTGCGGACCGGAACCGAGGCGACCGCGTCGCAGGCGCTGCGGGCCCGGCACCCGTTGCAGCCGTTCGACCGGCGCAACTTCACCTCCGGCGCGCTGCTGGCCGCCGGGCCGTTCAGCTTCGATCGGGCCGCGCTGCGCGGCGCCGAGGCCGCGGCCGGGCCGCGCACCGTGACCCCGCTGTTCGGCGCGGACCCGCTGCCTCCGCCGGAGGACCCGCCGGACGGGGTGGTCGAGCTCGACGAGCTGGTCGCCTTCGTCGAGCACCCGGTGCGGGCGTTCCTGCGCCAGCGGGTGCGGGTGCTGCCGCCGGAGGAGAACGTCGAGCCCGACGACGCGCTGCCGGTCGAGCTCGACGGCCTGGCCACCTGGAAGATCGGGGACCGGCTGCTGACCGACCGGCTCGCCGGGGCCGCACCGCAGGCCGTCGCGCGGGCCGAGACGCTGCGCGGTGACCTCCCGCCGGGCGGGATCGGGCACCGGGTGCTCACCGAGGTCGGCGGGCAGGTCGAGCCGCTGGTCGCCGTCGCGGCGGCGGTCGCGACCGGCGAGGCAGGCTCGCAGGACCTCGTCGCGCAGCTCACCGGCACACCCGAGGACGGCCGCGCCGTCGCCGGGACGGTGCCGGGCCTGCACGGCGACGTCGTGGTGCGCGTCGAGTACTCGCGGCTCAAGGCCAAGCACCGGCTGCGGGCGTGGGTCCAGCTGCTCGCGCTCACCGCCGCGCACCCCGGCCGGTCCTGGACGGCGGTGACCGTCGGGCGCGGCCCCGGCGGCGCCGCCCGCTCGGTGCTCGGCCCGGTCGACCCCGGCCTGGCCCGCCGCACCCTGGCCGACCTGGTCGCGCTGCGCCGTGAGGGCCTGCGGGCGCCGCTGCCGCTGCCCACCGACGCCGCCGCCGTCTACGCCCGCAACCGCTCCCGCGGGGTGGTCCCGGCCAACGCGTTCGCCGCCGCGGAGAGCGAGTGGTCGCGCTTCGAGCACGCCGAGGCCCCGCACGTCTTCGTCCGGGGCGCCGCGGGCGGCCCGCTGGTCGCCCGTCCCGAGCCCGGGTCCGGCGGGGAGCCCACCCGCTTCGGGGAGCTCGCCGTCCGGCTGTGGGCACCACTGCTCGACCACGAAAGGCAGGACGCGCCGTGAGCACCACCAGCGTGTTGTCGGCACCGACCTTCGAGGTCGACGGGCCGCTGCCGTCCGGCACCGTCGTGCTGGAGGCGAGCGCGGGGACGGGGAAGACGTACACGATCGCCGCGCTGGCGACCCGCTACGTCGCCGAGGGCGTCGCGGACCTGGATCGGCTGATGCTGGTCACCTTCGGCCGCGACGCCACCCAGGAGCTGCGCGAGCGGGTCCGGGAGCGGCTGGTGGGCACCGAGCGGGCGCTCGCCGCCGTACTCGCCGGCGCCGCCCCGCCGACGCCGGAGGCCGACCCCGTGGTCGCGCACCTGGCCGCCACCGACCCGGCCGAGCTGGAGCGGCGGCGGGCCCGGCTGGCGACGGCGTCGGCGTCGTTCGACGCGGCGACGATCGCCACCACCCACCAGTTCTGCATGCAGATGCTGGCCGGCCTGGGCGTGGCCGGGGACAACGACCCCGACGCCGAGTTCGTCGACCACGTCGACGACGTCGTCACCGAGGTCGTCGACGACTTCTACGTGCGCAAGTACGCCGCCCCGAACGCCGGCCGCCCGGCGTTCGACCGGGCCGCGGCCCTGGCGCTGGCCCGCCGCGCCGTCGGCGACCCGCAGGCCGAGCTGGAGCCCCGCGACGCCGACCCGGCCACCCCGGCCGCCACCCGGTACGGCTTCGCCTCCGCGGTGCGCCGCGAGGTCGACGCCCGCAAGCGGCGCTCGCGCATCTACAGCTACGACGACATGCTCACCCGCCTCGCCGCGGCGCTGCGCGACCCGGTCCGCGGCCCCGCCGCCCGGGACCGGCTGCGGTCGCGGTTCTCGGTGGTGCTCGTCGACGAGTTCCAGGACACCGACCCGCTGCAGTGGGAGATCCTCTCCCTGGCGTTCCACTCCGCCCCCGACACCACGTTGGTACTCATCGGCGACCCGAAGCAGGCGATCTACGCCTTCCGCGGCGCCGACGTGCACAGCTACCTGCGGGCCGCCGACGCGGCGGCGACCCGGCGCACCCTCTCGACCAACCGCCGCAGCGACGCGGCCCTGCTCACCGCGCTGGACGGGGTGTTCGGCGAGGCCGCCCTCGGGGACTCCGGGATCGTCGTGCACCCGGTCCGGGCCCACCACACCGGGCGGCGGCTGACCGCCCGCCAGGACGCCCCGCTGCGGCTGCGGCTGGTCGACCGGGACCGGCTCGACCTGACCGGGCGCGGGCTGGCCCGGGCCAAGGGCGCCCGCGCCGTGGTGGCGCGTGACGTCGCCGTCGACCTGTCGCAGCTGCTCGACGGCACCGCCCGCTTCGCGGGGGGACGGCTGCGCCCCGGGCAGGTCGCGGTGCTGGTGCGGACCAACGCCCAGGGCCTGCTGGTGCGCGACGCCTGCGCCGAGGCCGGGGTGCCCGCCGTGCTCACCGGCTCCACCAGCGTGTTCACCACGCCGGTCGCCGCGGAGTGGCTGACGCTGCTGGAGGCCGTCGAGCAGCCGCAGCGCTCGATGCGGCTGCGCGCCGCCGCGCTGACCCGGTTCGTCGGCCACACCGTCGCCGACCTGTGCGGGCCCGACGCCGAGGGGCTGGTCGACCAGCTCGGCGCGGACCTGCGGGCCTGGCACCAGGTCCTCGCCGAGCGCGGGGTCGCCGCCCTGCAGGAGGCCGTGTTCGCCCGCTACGCCCCGGCCGAGCGCCTGCTGCGCAGCCCCGATGGCGAACGCGACCTCACCGACGTGCGCCACGTCGGCCAGGTCCTGCACTCCGCGGCGCTGGAACGCCACCTGGGCCCGACGGCGCTCACCGAATGGCTGCGGCACCGGATCGGCGAGGCCGCCCGCGACACCTCCGCCGAGCGGAGCCGGCGGCTGGAGTCCGACGCCGACGCCGTCCAGATCGTGACGGTGCACCGGTCCAAGGGGCTCGAGTTCCCGGTGGTGTACCTGCCATTCGCGTGGGACCGCTGGGTCGACGACCGGCCCGAGACGCTGCTCTACCACGACACCCCGGCCGGTGCCGGCGGCCAGCGCCGGCTCCTCGACGTCGGCGGGTCCACCGGGCCGGACCGCACCCGGCGCACCGCGCTGCACCAGGCCGAGGAGGCGGGCGAGGACCTGCGGCTGCTGTACGTGGCGCTCACCCGCGCCTGCAGCCAGGTCGTCGCCTGGTGGGTCCCGGGGACGACGACGGCGGCGGCGTCGCTGCACCGGGTGCTGTTCGGGCACGCCGGGCCCGGCGCGGAGCCGGAACCGACCGCGAAGGTCCCCGGCGACGCGAACGCGCTGGCGTTCCTGCGGGAGCGGTTCGCCCCGGCCGGCGCGTCGGTGGAGACCCTGCACGACCGCGACCCCGCCGACCGCACCCCGGTCCCGCCCGACGCGGGGCTGGCCGTCGCGACGTTCACCCGCACGCTGGACACCGCGTGGCGGCGCACGTCCTACACCGCGCTGACCGCGGCCGCGCACGCCGCGCACCACCCGCACCCGGCCGTCGACGCGGAGCCGGAACCGGCCGCGACCGCGCCCGGGGTGCTGACCGAGCCCGAGGACGAGGGCATCGTCGACGAGCCCGACCCCGCCCCGCTGCCCGGTGCGGGCCCCGCCGGGGACGCCACGGCGGGCGCAGCCGGCCCCGCGGCGTTCCCCTCCCCCATGGCCGACCTGCCCTCGGGCACCGGGTTCGGCACCCTGGTGCACGCCGTGCTGGAACACCTCGACACCCGCACGGCCGCCCAGGGCGACGCCGCGCTGCGGGCCGAGGTCGTCGCGCACGTCACCGAGGAGCTGCGCCACCAGCCGGCCGACCTCGATCCCGACGAGCTCGCCGACGCGCTCGTCCCGGTGCTGCGGACCCCGCTCGGGCCGATCGCGTCCGGGCTGGCGCTGGCCGACGTCGCGCCGGGCGACCGGCTGTCCGAGCTGGACTTCGAGCTCCCGCTGTGCGGCGGGGACACCCCGACGGGGCGGCTCACCCTGGCCGGGCTGGCCGCCGCCGTCCGCAGGCACCTCGCGCCCGGCGACCCGCTCCACGGCTACGCCGACCTCCTCGACTCCCCCGACCTCGCCGGACAGCCGCTGCGCGGCTACCTGACCGGCAGCATCGACTCGGTGCTGCGGGTCCGTGACGGCGCCGGGGAGCGGTTCCTCGTCGTGGACTACAAGACGAACTGGCTGGGCCCGGTCGGCCCGTCCGGGCGCGACCCGCTGACCGCGGCGCACTACACCGCCGACCGGCTGGCCACGGCGATGGCCGACGCGCACTACCCGCTCCAGGCGCTGCTCTACGCCGTCGCGCTGCACCGCTACCTGCGCTGGCGGCTGCCCGGCTACGACCCGGACACCCACCTCGGCGGGGTCGGCTACCTGTTCCTGCGCGGTATGTGCGGGCCGGACACCCCGGTCACCGGGTCCGGACCGCTGGCCGCGCCGTGCGGCGTCTTCGCCTGGCGGCCACCCGCCGCCCTGGTCGAGGAGCTGTCGGACCTGCTGGACGGAGGCACCCCGTGACGACGACCGCACCCCCCACCCCGGCGGCGACGGCGCCCCCGGCCCCCGAGCGGGACCCGTTCGGTCCGCGGGCCGCCCGCACCGCGACCGGGGTGCTCGCCGCGTTCAACGAGGCCGAGATCCTCGCGCCGGGCGACGTGCACGTCGCCCGGAGGCTCGCCGTCCTCGGCGGGCGCGGCGACCCGACCGCCGCCGACGACCCGACCGCCGCCGAGCCCGAACCGGTGGTGCTCGCCGCCGCGCTGGCCGTGCGCGCGATCCGCAACGGGTCGGTCTGCGTGGACCTGGCGAGCGCCGCGGCCACGACCGCGGGCGAGGGCGAGGTCGCCGTCGACGTGTCCGGGCTGCCCTGGCCGGAGCCCGCGACGTGGCGCGCGGCCTGCGCGGACAGCCCGCTGGTCGCCGTCGGCGAGGACGGCCCCGCCGGGCGGCCGCTGCGCCTGCTCGGGAACCTGCTCTACCTGGAGCGCTACTGGCAGGAGGAGGAGCTGGTCCGCCGCGAGTTCACCGCGCGCGCCGGACCGGTCGCGACCGTCGACCCCGACCGGCTGTGCGCGGCGCTGGACCGGCTGCTCGGCGACGCCGGCGCCGAACGGCAGCGCCTCGCCGCCGCGGTCGCCGCGCTGCGGCCGGTCACCGTGATCGCCGGCGGCCCCGGCACGGGCAAGACGACGACGGTCGCGGCCCTGCTCGCCGTCCTGCACGACCTGCACCGCGCGACCGCCCCGCCCGGGGCGCCGGGTCTGCGGGTGGCGCTCGCCGCGCCGACCGGGAAGGCCGCGGCCCGGCTGACCCAGTCCGTCGCCGAGGCCCACGGGCGGCTGCCGGAGACCGACCGGGCCGCCGTCGCGGGGGCGACGGCGTCGACGCTGCACCGGCTGCTGGGCTCGCGGGGCACCTCGGGCCGGTTCCGCCACCACCGGGGCAACCGGCTGCCGCACGACGTCGTGGTCGTCGACGAGACGTCGATGGTGTCGCTGACGATGATGGCGCGGCTGCTGGAGGCCGTCCGGCCGGACGCCCGGCTGGTGCTGGTCGGGGACCCGGACCAGCTCGCGTCGGTGGAGGCCGGTGCGGTGCTCGGCGAC
>JAESFO010000712.1_pt1 | contig 15765 bp, 9 predicted proteins | sample 9269421 | NCBI WGS metagenome assembly JAESFO01 (sample SAMN14502839, study PRJNA617101) | algae metagenome | isolation source: Nostoc desertorum CM1-VF14 and co-occurring heterotrophs from rocky... | place: USA: Clark Mountains, San Bernardino, California | collected 2000-06-05 | reverse complement strand
TCCATTTTCATAGTAGCCGGCAAACCACCCACATTATGGTGCGATTTGATGGTTACAGAAGGACCATGTACTGATACACTTTCTATCACATCAGGATAAATTGTTCCCTGACCCAATAATTCAATATTTTCTAATTTGGCGGCTTCCTGCTGAAATACTTCAATAAATAAGCGGCCGATAATCTTTCTTTTTGCCTCCGGATCCGCGTTGTCTTTCAGCTCATCGTAAAACATCTGGCTGGCGTTAACACCGGTAACATTCAGGCCCAGTTGCTTATAGGTTTCCAATACATCCTCAAATTCATTCTTGCGTAATACGCCATTATCGACAAATATGCCGTGCAGATTATCACCAATAGCCTTATGAATTAAGGTAGCCGCCACTGTACTGTCTACGCCACCGCTTAAAGCCATAATTACCTGGCGATCACCGATTTGCTGCTTTAAAGCTTCTACTGTATCTGTAATAAAATGTGCAGGTGTCCAATCCTGGGCACAGCCGCATATATTTACGAGGAAGTTCTTTAAGATCTGTTTTCCTTCGGTGCTGTGGTATACTTCGGGGTGAAACTGAAGTCCATATAAAGGATTGGTATCCTGCTTGTTTTTAAAGGCGGCAACAGGAATGCTGTCGGTAGTAGCTAAAACCTCAAATCCCTCCGGCAACTCCAGGATGCTATCTCCATGGCTCATCCATACCTGGCTTTTAAGGCTTACCCCCTGCATCAGCACATCTGTTTCGTCATTTACCGACATAGATGCACGACCATATTCTCTTTTGCTGCTCTTCTCTACACGTCCGCCATAAGTTTTGGCAGTAAGCTGTGCCCCATAGCAAATGCCCAGTACCGGCAGCTCTTTTACGATATCTTTTATACCAATAACAGGTGCATTTGGGTCGTTTACCGAAAACGGAGAGCCCGAAAGGATAATTCCTTTTAAATTGCTATCGATTTCGAATGGTTTTGAATAGGGTATGATTTCGCAGTAAACATTGGCTTCACGTACTGCCCTTGCAATAAGTTGGGTATATTGGGAACCAAAATCGAGAATAAGTATCCTTTCCGTCATAGTGCGGCGAAGGTAATATTAATTTGATATTTCAACCCGATCAACCAGGGCAAGTTTTTCAATTTAAATTTTGATTTTATAAATAATAAATATCTTAACACTTTCGATAACTCTTAAACAGATGATATGAAATACTTAGGCTTAATATTAATAACTGCTCTTGCAATCAGCTCCTGCAATATTATTGACAGCGAACGCGTTAAAGGCAATGGCAAGCTCACCACCAAAACCTATGATCTTAAAAACTTTTCTAATCTTGACCTGGGCTCGAGTATGGAGGTGCATATAACCCAGTCAGACAACTACAGTGTAAAAATTGAAACCGATGAAAATCTTTTTAATTACCTGTATGTTAGGATAAACGATGGTAATACTTTAGAAGTGGATGTAAAAGACAATATTAATTTAGATGCCAGTGGAGAAGTTAAGGTTTACATTTCTGTTCCATCATTAGATAAGGTCAACCTTTCGGGAGCGGCACAATTACAAACGGAAGGCAAATTCGTACAGGAGAAAAAGATAGAATTCGATCTTTCAGGAGCCTCAAGCGGCAATATTTCGGTTAGAGCGCCGCAGGTTGACCTGGAAGCATCGGGCGCCAGCACCTTAACAGCAGACGGCGAATGCAGGGATGTAAAAGCCAGCGCCTCAGGTGCCTCTACTATCAACTCCTTTGACCTTAAATCAGAAAATGCCGAGGTCGAAGCGTCTGGCGCAAGCACGGTACGTGTATTTAGCAGCCTGAAACTGAATGCCAGGTCGCATGGTGCCAGCTCAGTTAAATACAGGGGCACCCCCCAGGTAACGCAGGATGTTAGTGGAGCCAGCAGCGTGGGAAAGGATTAAGGAGGGTACAGGTGACAGAGGAATGTTAACGGCAGTAGGAATGTAATATTATTTTTTATCAGAATGGCCCAGGCTCATGCCTGGGTTTATTTTATCCCGCAGGAGCTGTTTTAATTCTTTAACTTCCATAAATCCTCCATTGGTTTTGCGGTCAAAAACCAGCTGGCCATCTACATCAATAGCAAACACACCACTTATAGCACCAGGCTTTAGGGCAACGGCTTCGACAAAGTCTCCGAAAGTGGTTAGAAACTCCTGCGCCATATAAGCAGCCCGCAGCATCCAGCCACATTTGGGACAATATTCTATAGTAATAGTTGGTTTCATGGTGTAAATTTAAATTCTAACCAGATTACTCCCATTTCTTAATCAAATGATGTATTGGCTAAATGTGTATTGCCCCGAAAGAGCTACTAAAATAGGTTTGCAAAAAACTAAAATTGATATGAAATCCATCCTGCCATTTTTCTTATTGTTGATTTTATCCATAAAAGGGTCTAACCTATCAGCACAACAAACGGATATGATCCGCATAGGTCCGGTTTGGATAGAGCGTACGGATCATAATGTTAAATCGCTGCCTTACCTGAAGTACGACGGAAATAGTATTATTGATATACGATCAGCATCTGCAAAGGAAAAGGCACATGCCTACCTGTATGAAAAGCTAACAACAATAACTGGTGAGAAAAAATGGTATGATGCTTATTCGGCCTTTGGTGATCCGAAATCTGCTATTACGGCTTCTTTTGAAGACAATAAAGATGAAATTTTTGTATCTGAAATAACCGGACGTGGATTTTTGGTAAACGGCACTGCCTATGTAGAATTTTCGGATGTGCTTATCGACGAACGTAATGCAGACAATTACCGGTACCATGTTGTTAAAAATGACCGTGAAGAGATTGTGCCCTGGACAAAGCCAGACCAGTTCATTAAAACCAATGATGGAAAGTTCTCCTATGCTTACCTGGGCAAGTTCTCGGGAAAGCGAGGTGAGCAAATAAAAATTGAGATTTACAATATCAACAATTATGCAGACCGCTCTTCTTTGCTGACAGAATGGATTGAAGTCCAAACTCCCGAGATTTCAGGTACAGTCAGGTATCAAATAAAGCGACAAACAGGTGTTTTCGATGCTTTAGTGATTGGAGTAAACCCTGATTACAAAAAGCGCTTCCCCGGCTACAATCCGGAAAAAGAAGCATATCAATATAATTTTATTAAAGCTTTCAACGCAAGGCATACCGCAATTTATGCCGCAGACTCTTTGTTGGATATGTCGCTTACAACCCATAACGATCCTTCAGTTTCAACACTTGTTTACCTGATAAAAAAAGAAAATGGGAAAAAAACCCGTACGTTAATAGGTGGGAGACATACTAAAAAAGTAAGTATCCCCAAGGCAATGTGGGATAAGTCTGGCGAATACAAAATTGAATTTATTCCCTACGCCATAGTAAAAAGAAGCGACCGAGCTAATAAAACGGGGATGTATGAGCACGAATTTACCGATAAAAAATTTGTTTATGATCTGACTGTATTACCAGACAAAAACCAAAGCCTTAAGATCAGTATTAGCGCCATTATTTTTACAGCGATCGCTTTGATACTGCTGGGCCTATTCCTTCTTATCCTGAGCAGGTATCGTAACAGGTTAAAGTTCGAAAAAGTACAAAGAAGAGGAGAGCAGGCTCAAAGTCAATTGCAATCAATAAGGTCTCAACTCAATCCTCATTTTATCTTTAATGCACTCTCGGGCATTCAAACGCTAATGAACAAAAATGAAGTTGATACGGCGAATGAGTATCTTGCCAAGTTTGCAAGATTAACGCGCCGGGTTTTAGACGATGCAGGTAAAGAGCAGGTGAGCCTGGCTGATGAAGCAGCCCTTTTAGATGATTACCTGAAAATGGAGCAATTGAGATTTGGATTTCAATACAATATCACTATTGATGAACAACTCAGTGAGGACCTACAAATACCCGTTATGTTATTACAGCCGTTGGTAGAAAATGCCGTAAAGCATGGAATCGTTAATAAGAAAAAAAATGGCCTTATTGAGGTTAGCTTTTCAAAAGCCGGCGAGGATTTGATTTTAAAAGTGAAGGATAATGGCGAAGGATTCGACAAAGAAAACCTTGTTCATGGCAAAGGACTGGAACTCACCCAAAACCGGGTATCTTTATCTAACACTATTTATAAAAATACACCGTTGAATTTTAATATAGAACCTACAACTGCCGGTACCACAGCAACCATCCATCTTAAAAACTGGTTATCATGAACGCAATTATCGTAGATGATGAGCCACACAATATAGAAAACCTGCAAATTCTGTTACAAAGGCATTGCCCCAACATACATGTTATTGCTACAGCAGATGACTTGGAACTGGCGCTGGATATGATCAATACCCGACAACCGGATGTGGTTTTCCTGGATATTATTTTAGGAAAGCAAACCGGGTTTGATTTGCTGGCTCAATTAACCAAGAGAGACTTTGAGGTGATTTTTGTTACCGCCTTTGATCAATATGGCGTTCGGGCTGTTAAATCTGCAGCATTAGACTATTTGCTGAAACCGGTGGATATAACCGAATTAAAAGCAGCCGTTGACAAGGCCTCCGAAAAAATAAGGCAAAAGAAAAAGAACACTCAGCTCGATTTCCTGATGGATTATATCACCCAAAAGGACAAAGCACCGGCAAAAGTTGCCTTACCCCTGCGAAACGAAGTACGGTATATTGAAGTCAACAATATTGTACGTTGTGAAGCCACCAATTCGTATACCTGGTTTTACCTAACCAGCAAGGAAAAGATACTGGTATCCAAATCATTAAAAGAGTATGACGACCTCTTTAACACACAGGGTTTTGTGCGATGTCATCAAAGTCACCTGGTTAATATATCTTTCGTTAAGAGCATGCTTAGAGAGGATAGCGGAGTTTTACTCATGCAGGATGGCGAAAAAATACCTATATCGAAAGCAAAAAAAGATATAGTAAAAGAAGCGCTTTTAAAAAGCTCCTGATAGAAAGTTGTGATAAAGCACACGGCGATACCAGGAAAATAACAAGTTTGATAGGTTGACTGGAATGATCCCCGTCAACCTATCAACCAGTTAACCTTGTTAACTAAAAAGCTATTTCCTGCTATAATTCGGCGCTTCTCTTGTTACAATTACGTCATGCGGATGGCTCTCGTTCATACCGGCATTAGTAATTCGTACAAATTGAGCATTCTTCAGATCAGCGATGCTTTTAGCTCCGCAGTATCCCATACCGGCACGCAATCCGCCTACATATTGATAGATCACTTCTTTTAATGAGCCTTTGTATGCAACCCGTCCTTCAATGCCTTCCGGTACAAATTTCTTTACATCATCTTCCGGATCCTGGAAATAACGGTCGCTGCTGCCGGTAGCCATAGCTCCCAAAGAACCCATGCCTCGGTAAGCCTTAAACTTACGGCCTTCGAAAATGATCGTCTCGCCCGGGCTTTCTTCTGTGCCCGCAAACACGCTTCCCATCATTACACAATCGGCTCCTGCTGCCAATGCTTTTACCATGTCTCCGGTATAACGAATACCTCCATCGGCAATCAATGGAATTCCTTTTTTAGAAAGACTTTTAGCAGCTTCCATAATCGCACTCAGCTGCGGCATACCTGCACCGGCTACAATGCGCGTAGTACAAATAGAACCCGGGCCAATACCTACTTTTACCGCATCGGCGCCAGCTTCAGCTAAAGCAAGCGCTCCGGCTGCTGTACCTACATTACCAGCAATTACGTTTAATTTTTTGAAGTTCTTTTTTACTTTCTTCAGCGCATCAATAACACCTTTTGTATGACCATGTGCACTATCCAATACCACCAGGTCAACTCCTACTGCTGTTAATGCACTAATGCGATCCAATACATCTGCCGTAATACCTATGCCTGCGCCTACTAACAATCTTCCAAAAGAATCTTTGATGGCATTGGGGAAGCTCGTTACCTGGAGGATATCGCGGTAGGTAATTAATCCTACCAATTTGCCTTGTTTGTCTACAACGGGCAATTTTTCAATTTTATGCCTGCGCAGTATGGTTTCTGCCTTTTTCAAATCTGTGCCGGCCGGTGCTGTTACCAGGTTTTCGCTGGTCATTACTTCTTTTACCTTCTTGGCAGGGTCCTGTTCAAAGCGCAGATCCCGGTTGGTAAGAATACCTTTTAGTCTATGATTGCCATCTATAATAGGTATACCACCGATCTTGTTTTCTTTCATCAGCCTCAACGCATCGCCAATTGTTTCATCTTCCAAAAGCGTCAACGGATCTAAGATCAAACCGCTTTCACTTCTTTTTACTTTACGCACGTGAGCAGCCTGCTGCTCAATACTCATATTTTTATGTAGTATGCCCAATCCGCCTTCTCGTGCCATAGCTATTGCCAGGGCAGCTTCAGTTACAGTATCCATTGCGGCGGATAAGATTGGTGTATTTAACGTAATGTCTTTGGTAAGACGGGTACGTATGTCAACATCTCTTGGTAACACTTCGCTGTAAGCCGGTACCAATAGTACATCGTCAAACGTTAAACCTTCTAATGCTATTTTGGGGGAGTTTGCAGTTGCTGCAGGATTATTTCTTGTTGCCATGTGCAAAATTAAGGGAATGACAATGAACTGGAAAATCGAAAATGAAGATTACGCATAATTCAACCGTCTAACAACTTTATGCCCTCAGGTTTTGTTATTAGTCAGCCGCTTGTGAAGCGACAGGCATTTGTCAGGCTTTTGTCCATCTTTTATATAGGCTTTATATTCTCGAACATCTAACCTACATTTGCCGGATAACAATGTGTTGATACACTCTTTTAAGAGTAAAACCTTTAGCATGCAAAGAGATTTAGAAAACAGAAAGCCCCAGGCAACCATTCTTTTTATTTTTGGCGGCAGTGGCGACCTTAACCAACGCAAACTAACTCCCGCCCTGTTCAATTTAAGTATAGATGGACTGATGCCGGAAGAATTTGCCATTATCGGCACCGGTAGAACGGATTATAGCAATGAAAAATTCAGGGATCATTTATTCGGTGGTATTAAAGAATTCTCCCGCCGTAAAGAAAACCCTCCCGGTAGCTGGGAAGCTTTTTCCGAACATATTTCTTATTTAAGAATGGATGTGGACCAACCTGCATCTTATGAGCCAATTAAAGAGATTATTGAAAAATATGAAGCGGATTGGGGAACGGCTGCTGAAGTGATTTTCTACCTGGCCGTGGCGCCGCAGCTGGTGCCCGAAATCACCACCAACCTGCATAGCCTGCAATTAGATAAATCGAAAGATTGCATGCGTATTGTGGTAGAAAAGCCGTTCGGACATGACCTCAAGAGTTCTAAGGAACTGAATAAATTGCTTACTGATATGTTTGATGAAAGCCAGATATATCGCATCGACCATTATTTAGGGAAAGATACGGTGCAGAATATCCTTGCGCTTCGTTTTGCCAATGCCTTGTTCGAACCTTTATGGAACAGTAACTATATTGATCACGTGCAGATCACTGCTTCAGAAACAGTAGGTGTGGAAGATCGTGGAGGCTACTATGAACGCTCAGGTGCATTGCGTGATATGGTGCAGAATCATATTCTTCAATTATTGTGCATGGTAGCAATGGAAGCGCCGGTATCCTTCAATGCCGATGAGATCCGCAACAAGAAATCGGATGTATTGAACGCTATTCGCAAGATCAAAAAAGAAGATGTACAGAAATACGCCGTTCGTGGTCAATATTCACAGGGATGGATGCAGGGCAAGGAAGAAAAAGCTTATCGTGATGAAAAGGGAGTCAATCCTAATTCAGGCGTAGAAACATTTGCCGCTGTAAAATTTTATGTAGACAACTGGCGTTGGCAGGGCGTACCTTTTTATGTGCGTACCGGTAAATTCTTAAAAGAAAAAACCACGCTGATCACGATACAGTTTAAAGAAGGGCCTAAATATGCTTTCCCTCCTGAAGCATCTGAAACCTGGCGCTCCAACAGGTTAACGATTAGCATACAGCCTGAAATGGATATCCGCCTGAGATTCCAGGCCAAACGCCCCGGACAAACCATGTCATTGAATCCGGTGAACATGGTGTTCAGCTATAACGAAACCTTCCAGGAGCCTCAACCCGAAGCTTACGAAACCCTGTTACTGGATGCCATGATGGGCAACCCTACCCAGTTTATGCGTGGCGACCAGGTTGAAATTGCCTGGGAAGTAATTGAGCCTATACTGGATACATGGGAAAAACGCCCGCCGGTAGACTTTCCCAACTATGCCCCGGGAAGCTGGGGACCTGAAGATGCCGAAGCGCTGATTGCGAAAGACGGCAGAAACTGGATCACCTTACCTCCGGGAAAGAAGGAACACTAATACTTTAATTGTAGCATATTTAAAATGGCGGCGACCTCACAGTTGCTGCCATTTTTATTTTTTTACAATAACTACAACATCTGTCAGTAATGTTAAATCAAATTTTTCTCCTATATTTTAACATAATTGCTTTCTTATTCATCTGTAACTTAGTTGTCTAAACTACTACCGATGAGACATTTTGCTTTCCTTTTTGTAACGATATCCGTATCGCTATGCGTTAATGCACAAACCAGTCAGCAACAAAAAAAAATAATCGCTTTTGCAAAGCTATATGGCTATGTGAAGTATTTTCATCCTTCGGACGAAGCAGCAGCTTTAGACTGGGACCGGTTTGCTATTTATGGAGCGGGTAAAGTCCTTCAGGCAAAATCTGATGCCGAACTCACCGTTACGTTAGAAAAACTCTTTCATCCTTTTGCACCGTCCGTTCAAATCGGCAAAAACCCCGTATTCAAAAAAAGCCTGATAACCCCGGCTGATAAAAATTACTATAAACCCTCATTTTGGTTTCACACAGGAGTTGGATTTTCTGACAACCCCATATATTCGAGCGTCCGGTTAAACCGCCCACAAACAACTAAAAAAGACCGGCCATCAGGCTTCGCGCCTTTTACCCAGGCAATAGAAGCATTAGCGCTACGGGGAAAAGAAATAAAAATGACAGGACGCATGAAAGTAGATGTAGCAGAAAGCGGCACCGGGCATTTCTGGCTTAGGGTAGACAGGGCTGATAATAAAATGGGATTCTTCTATAATATGGATGATAAGCCGGCTATTAAAAATGAGTGGCAGTCATACGAATTTACCGGTAAGGTGGATGCCGATGCCCAACAGATATACTTTGGTGGATTTTTGAAAGGGGACGGCACAGTATGGGCGGATGATGTAAAACTTTTTGAAAGAGACAAGGAAGGAGATCTCTGGCGACCGGTAACCATAAAAAATGGCGGATTTGAAACGGCCGGTCAGGGCAGCTATGCTGAAGGATGGTTTGCCGGTCCGGTGGAGGGTTACAAATATGCTATCAATCCTTCCGACGATAATAAAATACTTGAAATAACCAGCGAAAATTCAACAGCTCAACCAGACCCTTCTTCAGTAACTATAACAACTGCCATAGATTATAAAGCTTCGCCTGAACCCGGTGAAGTAGTAAACGCACAACTGGGAACCAACATAGAAGCTATTATCCCCACCGTACTATATTGCACTACAGAACATACCTATCCGACCGGCGATACTGAAAACTTTGCAATTTTAAAGAAAGAAATGAATGCTTTCTTCAACGAAAACAGAAACGCCTCCAGCCTGGCGCTCAGGTTGGGCGATGTGGTCATTACCTGGAACATATTCAAACATTTCTTTCCTTATTGGAACAATGCTTCGCAAAGCGCAGATGCCATATTAGAAAAGGCTATTGCCAGGTCTTTCACCGACCAAACAGCACTTGCATTCAAAGAAACCCTGCTTAAAATGACAGAGCCGCTGAATGATGGTCATATATGGGTGGGCCTGACTGGCGATGCTTCTAACGCCTATACACTCCCTGTTCAATTTGATTGGGTGGAAGGCAAAGTGATCGTTGACAAGGTTCTCGATAAAAATGTGGGAGACGTTCAACCCGGCGATATAGTAGATCAAATAGATGGCAAAAGCGCTGCCGATGTTTATAGAGATAAAATGAGTTTGGTTTCCGGGTCTCCTCAATGGAAATCGTATAGAGCGATGAGCAACTTTGCTGCCGGTGTTCAAAACAGCTCAGTTAAAATAACGCTATTACGTGGCGACAAAACTATCGAGCTGCAGTTAAACAGAGACTTGTTAGGCGGGCAATATGGAACAGCTGTAAACAATCTTCGAAAAAAAAGCGGGAAAGTAACAGACGACATTTATTACCTGGATCTCAATACGCTATCCAAAGACACTATCGATAACTGGATCCATGATCTGGCCAAGGCAAAAGGTATTATTTGTGATCTTCGCGGATATCCCAACAGTAACCAAAATCTTATTAATCACCTGCTAAAAACGGGTGAGGATACTAAATGGATGTTTGTTGCCAAAACAGCTTACCCCAATCAGCAGAAAATTGAGTTTAAAGATTATGGTTGGAATATGCAACCTCAGCAACCTGCTATCGCGGGTAAAGTAATCTTCATAACAGACGGTAGAGCCATTAGCTATGCCGAGAGTTATATGGGCTTTATCAAAGATTTCAAACTGGCTACCATTATAGGCCAACCTACAGCAGGTACTAATGGCAATGTCAATCCCTTTACGCTACCAGGTGGGTACACCATATCGTGGACCGGCATGCTGGTTAAAAACCACGATGGCAGCGCACATCACATAAAAGGAATTGTACCAGACATTCCTTTGCAAAGAACAATAAAAGGTGTTGCTGAAGGAAGAGATGAGTTTTATGAAAAAGCAGTTCAGCTCATACAGGAGCAATAGTTTAGTTATCCATTTTATAACAGATTTCAAAGTTTAATCTTCGAAATCTGTAACTTTTGATGAGTTGATACGAAATAGCTGTAATGAGAAAATTTGTTTTAACAACCCTGCTGGCTGTTTTTGCGTTTACCATAGCTGATGCTGCCAAGATTCAAGGCTTTATTAAAGAAGAGCATGGAAGCCCTTTGGCTTATGCCACTGTAACGATAAAAGGAACACCAACCGGCACCACCTCTAACAGCAAGGGCTTTTATTCATTAGATTTAAAGCCCGGCAACTACACATTGCAGTTCGAATACGTAGGGTTTATTGCGGTTGAAAAAATAATTGATGTAACGGATGAAGATCAGCAGGTGGATGTAATATTGATCGCCAACCAAAACCTGATGGGAGAAGTAATTGTAAAAGCCAAAGGTGAAGACCCGGCATATCGCATTATCCGGCAGGCCATTAAAAAAAGACCCTATTACCAGCAGCAAACAGACTCACTATCGGTTGATATTTACCTGAAAGGCATTATCAGGACAATCTCTATCCCAGGGAAGATCTTTGGTCAAAAAGTTGAACGGGATGGTTCAGATGGTCTTGACTCTATGGGAAAAGGTGTAGCGATGTTATCCGAATCGAATCTCCTGTTAGACGAAGTAAGACCCAACCAATCGAAAATAACGGTGCGATCCAGCTTTAGCCGGGGCGATAATATGGGGCTGAATTTTTCAAAAGTCACTTCTTTCTACACCAATAATGTAAACATATTTGATGTCAACAGTTCATCGCGGGGCTTTATATCACCTATTGCAGACGGGGCATTAAACTTCTACCGGTATAAACTCCTGAACACTTACACAAGAGATGGCATTACCATTAAAACCATCAGGGTTATCCCCAAAAGAAAACATGAACCCTTGTTTTCGGGCAATATTGAAATAGCCGAAGGCAGCTGGCGTATTTATAGCCTGGATCTGTTGCTCACGAAAGACTATCAGTTAGAATTGATAGACACATTAAAGATTAAACAACTGCATGGAGCGGTTACTCCTGATACCTGGAAAACAAAAAACCAGATCATTTCTATCGGCTTCGATATGTTCAATTTTAAAGGAGTGGGTAGCTTTGTAAATGTTTATAGCAATTATAACCTCCATCCCCGTTTTTCTCCGGGATACTTTGATAATGTTGTTATGAAATATGACACGGGTTATTATAAAAAAGACTCCAGCTTCTGGACACAAAGCCGGCCTGTTACCCTGGAAGATGATGAAAAACGATATTACACTTTCAGAGATAGTATGAACACGGTTAGGGATAACCGGCCCAAATCATATTATGATTCGTTGAGAAGTAAACAAAAAATTAAACTAACCCATATATTATGGAGCAATCAGCATTACAGGTGGTACTCCAACAATTCAACCGCTACCTATCAATTAAAGGGTCTGATCAAGGGCTTAGAATATAATACCGTAGAAGGAGTAGCATTAAAGGTAAACCAGTACTTTAACTATATGCCCAATAAAGGTCCCTATAATTATCGCTTACATTGGAACATGCGGTATGGTTTTGAGAACCGGCATTTTAATAGTTTTGGAACGCTTACCATTGCCTCTAAAGATGATAATTATCGTAACCGGTATTTGAGTTTATCGGGTGGCAAAAGAGTAATCCAGCTTAACAATGATGATCCCATTAACGCGCTTACCAATTCTCTCTATACCTTATTCGCCAAAAGAAATTATATAAAACTATATGAGAACTGGTTTGGGAATGTTCAGTACAATAATAAGTTTGAAAATGGCTTTACAATAAATGTGGGCGCCAGTTTCGAAGACCGGGTTCCCCTTAACAATACTTCACTCTATTCATTTAGTAAAAGCGCACGACCATTCACTCCTAATCATCCTGAAGAACTGGCGGCCGTTGGTTTTGATCGCCACCAGGCATTAATGGCGGATATCACTATAAGCTATCAACCCGGCCAAAAATATATTCAATATCCCAACAGAAAAGTATCAATAGGCTCTGATAAGCCGGTATTTACGCTCAACTACACGGCCGGCATACCCGATCTTTTAGGGAGTGACGTAAAATATAACAAATGGAAGCTATCAGCTACCGATAATATGAACCTCAAATTAGCGGGCCTTTTCAAGTATAATATTGGTTTAGGCGGTTTCCTGAATGCAGATCGTTATTCGATTCCGGATATGAAGCATTTTAATGGTAACCGTACTTTCTATAATATGAAATACCTGAATAGCTTTCAATTAGCTCCATACTATGCTTACAGTAATGTTGCTAAATGCTACGGAGAAGCCAATGTCGAGCATCACTTTAACGGTCTGTTAACCAATAAAATTCCTTTATTTAATAAGCTGAAATGGAACCTGGTTGCCGGTGGAAATGCCTTTTATGTAAAACAGGATCAATATTACGCCGAAGCATTTGTGGGCCTGGAAAATATATTTAAGCTCTTCCGTGTTGATTTCATTGCCGGATACCAGCCTCTGCTTAAAACCCAATTAGGTGTACGCGTAGGTTTCGGCGGATTTTTAGGGGGTGCTTTCAAAATTGATTAATAAAAAAACGGGGCTGGAAAAACCAACCCCGTTTGAAGACATTTTAGAACCCTTCTATTCATCTCTTCTTCCTCCCAAATAAATCATAATGTACTGAACCAAGGTAACCACCGCGGCCAGCGCTGCAACCACATAAGTTGTAGCGGCCCACTTTAATGCATCTTTAGCCTGAGGATACTCGTTGTTATTGGTTATATTGGTATGTTGCAGCCATGCCAATGCTCTTTTACTGGCATCAAATTCTACCGGTAAGGTGATTAAGCTAAAAACAACAGTAATAGCCATTAATATGATACCTATTAATAAAAGTGTAGTGCTGCCTGAATATGCCATAACCACCCCTGCTAATAATACCCAATTCACTATAGTAGAGCTGAATTGAACCGCAGGAACGAGCTTACTACGCATTTCCAGCGGGCCATACGCCGTAGCGTGTTGTACCGCATGGCCGCACTCATGCGCGGCTACGGCAGCAGCCGAAATACTTCTGCCCTCGTAAACGTCCGGGCTCAGGTTCACCGTTTTTTTTGTCGGATCATAGTGATCAGATAAAAAACCGGGCGTAGAAATTACCTGCACATCATAAATGCCGTTTTCTCTCAGCATTTTTTCAGCTACCTCTTTACCACTCATACCGCTTGCCAACGGAATCTGGGCATACTTTTTAAATTTACTTTTGAGCACCATAGAAACCAACATACTGATGCCGACAAAAATCATTGAAACTAAAAAAATGGATGAAGTCATCTATAAAATATAATTTGTTTATGGAAATCAATCAAATCCGGAACCAAAGGCAAATTACTCTAAAAAACCGACTTTTTGTCATGTAGAAAAATTTTTGGGGCTTTTTTAACCCTTACGCTAAATTTATTATTGATTGATTATTAATAAATTATGAAAAACTCTTTTAATCTGCCATCCTCATTTTATAATTTGTTAACCTGCCGGACCAATAATTTCATTTTTTAGTGTTAATCTCAATTTGTACCTTAGTACCAGAATTTAATGGGTTAGTAAGTAAAAGGGCCAAGCGTAAGCGAGGCCTTTTTGCTTTGTATGCCAGTTTGATAAAAGCAGATGTCATAGGCCCATCTATTCTTCGCTACTCTTTTTTAATAAATACGTTAATCAATACCTTCTGAGGTCTATCACTACTCCAATCATTCCTAAATGCGCTTTTGTTTTTTATACAGATCATTGCATTTACACAAGTTGAGCTGTAAACTTCATTACCTAACTTTACCGCATGAGTAAAGTGAAGAAGTCTTTTTTCTGCCAGAACTGTGGTTATGAAAGTGTAAAATGGATAGGACAATGCCCCTCATGCGGCCAGTGGAACAGTTTTGTAGAAGAAGTGATTGAGAAAGCCAACGGCAAACAAAACTGGGATGATTATACAGCCAATGAAAAGAGAGGATCGAAAGCAGTTGCTTTATCGCAGGTAAAAAGTGGTGAGGAAAAAAGAATAAACACCACGGATGCAGAACTCAACAGGGTTTTAGGCGGCGGCATTGTCAGCGGCAGTATTATATTGGTAGCGGGCGAGCCGGGCATTGGTAAAAGCACCTTATTTCTTCAAAGCGGCCTGCAATTACAGGATCAGCGGGTGTTGTATATCAGCGGAGAGGAGAGTGAGCAACAAATTAAAATGCGTGCCGACAGGTTATATAACAACGGGGCGTCCATTAATAATGACAATTTTTTCCTGCTAACAGAAACATCTACACAAACTATCTTCCAGGAAATAAAAAAATTAAAGCCCGATGTTGTTATTGTAGATTCGGTTCAAACCCTGCAATCGAATATAATAGATGCATCTCAGGGAAGTATTTCACAGATCAAAGAATGTGCAGGCGAATTTCAGCGGTATGCCAAGGAAACCAATACCCCTGTGTTCCTGATCGGGCATATTACTAAAGAAGGCGGCATAGCGGGTCCTAAGATACTCGAACACATGGTTGATGTGGTATTACAGTTTGAGGGCGACCGGCATTATGCATATCGTATACTACGCACACTAAAGAATCGCTTTGGAAGTACCAGCGAACTGGGCATTTATGAAATGACAGATAAAGGCATGCGTGGTGTAGCCAATCCCAGCGAAATACTCATTACCCAAAAAGAAGAACAGCTTAGCGGTATTGCTATAGCGGCTACACTTGAAGGTGTGCGGCCCTTATTGATAGAGGTACAATCGTTGGTAACACAATCGGTTTACGGCACTCCTCAAAGAACAGTAAGCGGATTCGACCTGAGGCGTTTGCAACTATTGCTGGCCGTTTTAGAAAAAAGAGGAGGTTTTCACTTTGGGGTAAAAGATGTGTTTTTAAATATTGCCGGGGGCATTAAGGTAGAGGATCCCTCTATTGACCTGGCAGTTCTTTGTGCCTTACTCTCTTCGTAT
>JAESFO010000711.1_pt1 | contig 15782 bp, 15 predicted proteins | sample 9269421 | NCBI WGS metagenome assembly JAESFO01 (sample SAMN14502839, study PRJNA617101) | algae metagenome | isolation source: Nostoc desertorum CM1-VF14 and co-occurring heterotrophs from rocky... | place: USA: Clark Mountains, San Bernardino, California | collected 2000-06-05 | reverse complement strand
AAAGCAGCGCAGGAAAAACTGGCACAGTTGGAAGCAGATCGTAAAAAAAGAGAAGCAGAAAGAGCTTATTCAGAAATAGGCCTTTGGCAGCGGTATGGTAAAAAAGGTATCGATGTGTATAATATACCTGCGGGGCAGATGGCCATGGTAAATGCAGATTTTTTTATTGTAGCGGATACCCTGCGCAATTACAGGATTGCAGACTCACTGATGAACAACAGTGCATCCAACAAAATCAATATTGCCGCAGATAAAGCCGTAAATGGCGGTGTAAAAATGACCCTTGAAAATATAGCTTTCAAAGATGTACATACTTATTATAAGATTAAAGTAGAGAACGAAACCAACGAAGACTTTTTGTTGGGCCGTACTTATATGTATTGGTATGATAAAAATGAAAAAGCGAAAATGATCATTAAAGGAAGCTATCTTACCTATATCAGCTTTTACCCCATTATACGGCCGCATACCAGCCAGTACATTGTATTTGCTACCCGTTCGCCTAATGTAGTGGAGGATGAAAGCCTGGTGTTATTTATTGACGAACGTCGCAAAGAAAAAGGAAGCGCAAGTATTGTAGTGCCTGGCAAGTATTATGTAAGTGAACTGGCAAAAGTACAGAGCTCTGTTAAAGCATCAGGCAGTAAGCAACAGGTGGATCCTAAAGCGGAGGAGCCGGATACCAAATCCTCTAAACGAAATCGTAAGAAAAAGTAATTGCAGTAAAGCCTGTTTAACCGAATGAAGAAAAAGATCATAACATATTGTTTTTTGTCGGCAGTACTCTGGGTTACGGGCGCACAGGCGCAGCATATCATTACTTTTTGTGGCGACGCTGTACCAATGAACCAGCAGTTCATCCAGGATAAATTAATCAACGTGATAAAGAAGCAGGTGAACGTGGTAAACCTGCCCTCGCTGAGGCAACGAGCCAATAGTTATTTTCCTTTGGTAGAAAAATATTTGAAAGCCTATGGTCTTCATCCCGACCTGAAATACCTCCCTATCGTCGAAAGTGGTTTTTTAACAAAGGCTGAATCGGGGGTAGGGGCCAGGGGTATATGGCAGATCATGCCGGCTACTGCAAGAGGCTATGGTATGCAGGTAGGCGATAATATAGATGAAAGAGAAAACTTTGATAAATCTACCCGGGTGGCCTGTCAACTGATCCGGGACAATTATACCGGGCTTCGTAAACTGGCAGGGTCGGTAAACTGGCCGCTGGCCATAGCTGCATATAATTTTGGAATTGGCAATATTGTAAATGCCATGAAAGCGCAGGGTAATAACTACTTTACTATGAAGTTGAACCCCGAAACCGGTTTATATGTTTATAAGATCATTGCCGTTAAAGAGTTATTTGAATACCCGGAGTTGTACAATTCCAAATTCGGGTATAATGTCTTTAGCGCTAAAACCGGGCCGCGTAACCAACCTAAACCAACAGATCTGGATGTTGTCAATGATCCGGATATTCTGGGCGCTATTGAAAAAGAACTGGAAAAAAATAAGGATAAAAAGGTACCGGAAATCAAGGAAGAGCAATATGTGTTGGCACACGTCAATGGGAAGATTAAGAATTTTCAGGATGGTGATATGATAACGATCGTGTTGGACGAAGATCTGCAAACCTCCAATTACGGTTTGTCTTTTAAAGGCTATTCTTTTGGCGTACAGGGATGGATCATCGACGACCGGGTATTCTTTAAGCTGGGCTATGATCATGATGTAACCTTGCTCGACCTGGATAAGCAAAAGGGCGTTTTGCTAACCGATTTGCTGGCTAAAAAACGGATAGATGTATTGTTGAAAAATGTGGTGTATAAGAAATGAGAACAAGTCTTCACTGTTCTGCCCCGGTCCTAGGCGTCATGAACCGCGTCTCCACGGTTCTCCTTAAACTAGAGCTATATCGGTATTGTATTTTTCTTTTTATTCAGATGCCATGAACTCTGTCCTAACGGTTCAGCCCCCGGGTCCTGGGTGCCATGAACCGTGTCTCCACGGTTCTCCTTAAACTAGCTATATCGGTATTACAATTTTCTTTTTTATTCAGTTGCCATGAACTCTGTCCTCGCGGGTCAGCCCCGGGTCCCAGGCGCCATGAACTGCGTCGCGGTTCAGTTGTATCACTGGTGAATCGGTATTGTATTTTTCTTTATTCAAATGCCATGAACCGTGTCCTCACAGTTCAGTCCCCGGGTCCTGGGCGCCATGAACCGTGCCCCACGGTTCTCCCAACTACAATTGTATCGGTATTACATTTTTCTTTTTATTCTGCCTGAGCTTTTCCGGGACCGTATCCTATATGGATCTTTTTAAAGAATCGATCAGTCGCTTTTTTACAAAATTACCGTGCACCACCAGGCTGACCTCGCGCATAGGTGCCGGGCTTTTAAAATTTCTTACGGCTCTTAATTCATTTTTGGGCATCTGAAAAGTTACCAGCTCAGGAATAATCGTAATCCCATCATTTACATCCACCATGCGTTTCAGTGTTTCAATACTGCCTGCCTCATATTCAAAATTGAAGAACTCGCTGCTTTGTTTTTTTAACTCGCATAAAGAAAGTATCTGCGAACGAAAACAATGACTTTCTTCCAGTAACCATAGCTTGCTTACATCTATATCTTTTTGTAACAGATATTGTTTTTGATATAACCGGTTATTTTTAGAGGCATATACCATGAGCTCTTCATAAAATAGTACTTGTTCTGAGATGCCGTTTTCTTTAATCGGTGTAACGAGTATGCCCACATCGATGCTTCCTTGCTTTAGCATACTAATAAGAACGTCTGTTGTTTGCTCTTGCACCAGTAGCTTCACCCCCGGATAATTCTTTGTAAAAGAAGGCACAAATAAAGGCAGCAGGTAAGGTGCAAGCGTAGGTATAATGCCGATACGGAGTTGTCCCTTCATTTTGCCCTTTTGTGATTCTACCAGCGATGACAACTCATGCGCTGCATTAATAACATTGCGGGCATGTTCAATAATCTCAACACCTGCGGGGGTGGCTACAATGGGCTGTTTACGACGATCGAAAATCTTTAATTCAAATTCTTCTTCGAGTTTTTGAATCTGCATACTCAGTGTGGGTTGTGTAACGAAACAGGCGTCTGCGGCCTTTAAGAAGTTTTGGTGCTGGTGCACCGCCAGTAAATATTCCAGTTGCTGAAGGGTCATTCTTTAAATAATTATTATCTATAGATTTTGTAAAAGTATCAATTTTTATTATAATTAATGGGAGGTATTCCCCGATATGGCATTATTCAAAAGCCGGATAGCGCTCAGGTTGCAATGCGAAAGAAAGGAGTGTTGGCAACATACCGGATATGCTAATAACTTTTTTGTTGTCTCCGATGTTATATATAAGTTATTAGCCTTTCGTCCTTGAATAAAGGGATTTATGTATTAGTGGTAACCATTTATCCTGAAATCCGCTATCATTGCATCGCAGTACATATTTCTAATTATAATTTAATGTACCAACCTTTCTCCGGGGATTTAAAAAATGTAGCTTTGTTAATATATGGGCAGGGAAATACTCGAAACTAAAAGAAAAGCTTTAAAGATCAATTTAGACGGTCCGGTATATGGCACTTTTGCCGAAATCGGGGCCGGGCAGGAAGTAGCCAGGAACTTTTTTACCGCTGGTGCGGCTTCCGGTACGGTTGCCAAAACGATGTCGGCCTACGATATGGCATTCAGTAACGCTATTTATGGTATCGAGGAAAATGGCCGCTATGTAAGCCGTTCGCGTGTGAAGCAAATGTTATCACATGAATATGACCTGCTCACCGAGCGCCTGCACGGAGAGAAATATGATGATAAAACCTTTTTTGCTTTCGCTGATACCGTAACCACGCTCAATTTCGCCCGTAATAATGAACCGCATGGCTGGCTGGGACTTCGCTTCCAGGTTACGCCCGGCGGCGAACACAATGATATTATTTTCCACGTTAGGTTATTGGATAACGATACAACTTTACAGCAGAATGTACTAGGCATATTGGGTGTAAACCTGGTGTATGGCGCCTTTTACTATAATCATGACATACAATTGATGGTGGAGTCGCTGGTTGATAATCTTTCTTTTGGTTCAGTAGAAATTGATATGATCAGCCTGCGCGGACCGGTATTTAAAAATACCAACGACAGGCTGGTTAACCTGTATTTAATTGCCAAAGGCTTTTCCGGTGCTGCGGTTTTCGATCCCAACGGCAATGTTACGCAGGCAAAAGATCTGTTGTATAAGAAGGATATTATGATCCTTCGTACCAAATTCCTGCAAAAGTCCAAGCCCAACTTCGATCTTTTTAATAAGGCCATTGAACAATTCAAGCGTTCTCAGCAGGTGCAGGATGATAACCTGGTGGTGCTTATTGAGGTGTTGATGAGCAATCTGCTCGAAGACGACGATCCGCATAACGACAACGATGTAGAGATTTTCGCAAAAAGGGCAGAGGAGCTTTGTGCTACCGGCAACAATGTGATTGTGTCTAATTTTAAGCGTAATAATAAGCTGGCTCAATACCTGGCGCTTTGCAAGCCGCGTAACGTCGGCATTTCTACCAATATATCTAACCTGCGTACTATTTTTAACGCAAAAAATTATAGCGGCTCTTACACACAGGAACTACTGACGTATGTCAGCGATCTTTTTAGCCGCAACGTAAAACTGTATGCGTATCCTTATCTGAATAAGAAAACCAACGAAGTGGTTACGTTAAAAAATATGCCGGTGTCGGTTGAGGCTAAACCTTTGTTTGAGTTTCTGGTGGTCAACCATTACATAAAGGATATTGAAGATTACGACGTAAAAGATGTAAAGGCAGTTTAAGCAGTGTAACCGCGGCAGTTTCTTTTTATTCTGCTGTACATCCCCCTTCCATAGAAAATAAAATTTTTTGGGAAAAAAATACTTTTTTTGAAAATGATAAAAAAATTAGTATTTTGCACTAAAATAATTAGTCATGTCAGTAGCCAACAAGAATCTGAAGTATTTAAGAAAGCTTCGGGGATGGACGCAGGATGAATTTGCAACTAAGTTAAATATTAAACGTTCGCTTCTGGGCGCTTACGAAGAGGAACGTGCAGAGCCACGTATTGATGTATTGGAAGTGATCTGCGATATGTTTAAATTAACATTGGATGAATTGCTAAGAAAAGACCTGAGTGTGGAATCCAATTCTGACAATTACCTTGGGAAGAGGCGCGCTCTCAAACTGGCCCCGGTAATTACACATATCCCTTTTGTGCCTGTGAAAGCCGCAGCGGGTTACCTGGCAGGTTATGCTGATCATGAATTTGTAGATGAGCTGAATACCTTTACCCTTCCTATGGTTAGCGGGGGAAATTACCGGGCCTTTGAAATTCTGGGAGACTCGATGTTGCCAACACCTAGCGGCTCTGTTATTGTGGGGGAAAAGGTAGATGAACTCGAATCGCTGAAAAATAACACAGCATGTATACTCATATCGCGCAACGATGGCATCGTTTATAAACGGGTACAAAAAAGTACAAAAGCAAAGAATAAAATTACGCTCGTAAGTGATAATCCCACTTTTCAACCCTATACCATTAATTCTGATGAGGTGCTGGAAATGTGGCAGGCGCAATATGTAATCTCTAAAACCAATGTTGCCCAGAATTGGGATGTGGGACAGTTGGTAAATATTGTAGCCAACCTGCAACAGCAGGTGGATGGTATGAAAAAGAAAATCAATTAAAACGACAGTTGAATAAATGGGTATCAGGGACCGGAAGGTCCCTTTTTTGTGCTCGTGCTTTAACGCGATTACCGTTTATACCGTTAATGCGCTCATTTTTGTAATTATAAACGGTTGTTTATACAAAAACTAATAATTTAGCTTTATTGCGTTTGCTTTTTTATAGCATGAGAAAGTTGTAATCGGCCCTTGCGGTCATTTAAAATAAAGTCGTAAATGAATAAATATTTTGGTTTAATGGCTGCCACCGTCGTAGCAGGCGCGGCTCATGCCCAAACTACACAGCTTACAGCAGAGGATTACCGGAGGGCTGAACAGTTCATGGGATACAATACCACAACACTGGTAGATTGGACAAGCCCTTATCCTAACTGGGTAGAGGGGGACAGGTTCTGGTACCGGAGCGGAAATAAGGTGTTATTGGTAGATCCCAAAACAAAAGCAAAAACGGAAACTATGGCATATGGAAGTATGCCTTCAATGAGTATGCCCCAGCGTGGAAGACGCACCGCCAATGAGGTGGTTTCTCCCAATGGTAAAAAGGCAGTATTTATTAAAGACTGGAATCTTTGGGTGAAGGATCTGGATACCAAAAAGGAAACACAACTGACTACGGATGGTGTGAAGGACTATGGATATGCCACAGATAATGCAGGTTGGAAACATAGTGATGCCGCTATTGTAAGCTGGTCTCCGGACTCTAAAAAAGTAGCCACTTTTCAGCAGGATCAGCGAAAGGTAAATGATATGTTCCTGGTGACTACTAATGTGGGTGCTCCTAAACTGGAGCAATGGAAGTATCCTTTGCCGGGTGACGAATATATTCCTACAATACGAAGGGTTATTATTGATGTGGAAACACCCAAAGTAATATCACTGAATATTCCTCCTGATCCCCATCGCGCTACTATGAGCGATGATATCTCCAGTAGCGGAAGCTTTGACGACATCGACTGGTCGCCTGATGCTAAAGAAGTCGCTTTTGTTTCTTCATCAAGAGATCATAAAAATGCTAAAGTACGCATCGCTAATTCGGCAACGGGCGAGGTACGGGAGGTGTTTGAAGAAACCGTAAAAACACAATTTGAGTCGGGCAGGGGAGCCATCAACTGGAGGTATCTTGCTAAAACCAACGAAATGATCTGGTACTCTGAGCGGGATAATTGGGGACATCTGTATTTGTACGACAGCAGGACCGGGAATGTAAAGAACCAGATCACCAATGGCAATTGGCTGGTGGGAAAAGTGCTGAAGATAGATGAAAAGGAGCGAGCCATTTATTTTACCGGCTATGGCAGGGAAAAAGGCAATCCCTATTTTGCTTATTTCTATAAAATTGGATTTGATGGGAAAGTCCTGACCTTATTGACACCGGAAACGGGCAACCACAGTATTTATTTATCACCATCCGGTGACTATTTTGTAGATGTGTACTCTCAGCCTGATGTGCCGCCTGTAGCTAACTTCAGAAATACAAAGGGAGCGTTGATCACCGGTTTGGAGAAGGCTGATGTATCCCGCTTGCAGGCAAAAGGATGGAAGGCGCCAACACCGGTGGCAGTCAAAGCTGCTGATGGTGAAACCGATATCTACGGATTAGTATTTACGCCTACCAAAATGGATCCTTTAAAGAAATACCCCGTTATTGATTATATCTATCCGGGACCACAGGGTGGAAGTGTGGGCAGCTGGAGCTTTTCTCCGTCGCGGGGTGATAACCAGGCACTGGCTGAACTGGGTTTTATTGTGGTAGTGATAGAAGGTACCAGCAATCCTTACCGCTCCAAAAGCTTCCACGACATGAGCTACGGCAATATGGCTGAAAACACATTGCCCGACCAGATAGCGGCTATCAGGCAGTTGTCAAAAACTTACCCGATTGATACCACCAAAGTGGGTATATGGGGGCATAGCGGTGGCGGTTTTGCTACAGCTGCTGCGTTATTGCGCTACCCCGATTTCTTTAAAGTGGGGATCGCGGAATCAGGTAATCATGACAACCGTAATTATGAAGATGATTGGGGCGAGCGTTATAACGGGTTGGTTGAAAACAGTGATTATGCAGCGCAGGCCAACCAGGCTTACGCGAAAAATCTGAAAGGCAAGCTCATGCTGGTGCATGGCATGATGGATGATAACGTACCGCCTTATAATACATTATTGGTAGTAGAAGCGTTACAGAAAGCAAACAAAGATTTTGACCTGGTGGTCTTCCCCAATGCACGACACGGGTTTGGCGAATATTCCAGCTACATGATGCGGCGGCGCTGGGATTATTTTGTAAAGCACTTATTAGGTGCCGAGCCACCCAAAGAGTATTTAATGGGAGCAAAATAGGTTTTCGTAAGCTCCGTATGAAGCCCGCTGGTTGATATTACCCCGGCGGGCTTTACTTTTGTAACCTGCTAAGCGTTTCTCTTGAAACACCGAGGTAATGCGCGATCAAGGTTTTGGAAACGCGTTGAAAAAGTTCAGGATATTGCTCCAGCAATAACTCATACTTTTCTTTTGCTGAGTTCTTCATTAAAGAAAGTACTCTTTTCTGTAGCGCAACAAATCCTCCAAAGGCCTTGGTCCCATGAAAGCGATACATGGCAGGCACAGCCTCGCACATGCGTTGTTTGTTTTCCAGGCTCAACTCTAAAACCAGGCAAGGTTCCAATGCCTGCACGCAAAGCTCGCCTTTCGATTGAATCCTGTAAGCGGGATAGTCGGATATCCACCAGTTTTCCATCGCAAACTGTATAATATGTTCCCGCTCCATATCGTCATGCATAAAAGCTTTTAATAAACCTTTTAGTACCAGGTATTCAGCGGTGACCTTCTTGCCGCTTTTAATCAAATAGTCTTTTCGCCGTATTTCTATAAGCTTGAAATAGGGGATGATGAGTTCAAATTCCTCATTGGTGAGAGGAGTAACTTCCTCTATATGTTTACGTAAAAAAGCAGCATACTCCATTTTGTAAAAATACGAAACGGCGCATACTGCCCATTATTTTGTTGCACTTGTTCAGACCATTGAAATCAAACCAATCTGAACAGTCTGCCATGTACCTTGGGCTTTATTAAGGCTATGTTCCGCCATCGGCGGATACTATGTTTCCTGGAATAATACTATCTCTCTATGGTGGAAAATAACCGTCTTATAAAATCTATCAGATCCGCACCAGCGTAAATCATTGCGCTCTTATTATTAGTTAGCAAGCGCCTTAACTATGGCCTCTCCTACACCTTTCGCCGATTGTGGGTTTTGCCCTGTAATAAGCCTTTTGTCTTCAGTTACATGAACCTGCCAGGGCGCAGATTTTTCATAAATGCCGCCACGTTTCTTTAGCTGGTCTTCCAGAAGAAAGGGAACCACCGTCGTAAGTTTCACCTGTTCTTCCTCCTCATTGCTAAAGCCATTTACTTTTTTACCCTTCACCAGGTAGCTGCCATCACTCAATTGTATATTCAAAATACCGGCGGGACCATGACATACCGCTGCAACGATGCCATCTTTTTCATAAATGGTCGCCGCTATTTTGTTGAGCGCATTATTAGTGGATAAGTCCCACATAGCGCCATGTCCACCTGCATAAAAAATGGCCGCGTAATCGGCCGCCTTTACCTCCGATGGATGCATACTATTGGTAATCTTTTTGTGATAAATGGCATCTTCCCAGAATTTTTTATTAACGGGATCGTTTAAATCAAAGCCATCTACCGGTGGATTACCACCTTTCGGACTAACAAAATCAATCTCATGGCCGGCTTCGGTAATCACTTCCCAGGGATGAGATACTTCTCCGAGGTAATAACCTGTTTTTTCCCCGGTACTGCCTTTGGTATCATGGCTGGTTACTACAAATAATATTTTCTTTTTCATTGTTTGTGTTTTTGTATTGGATGGATTGGATTTAGCTGAACTGCAACCAATAGCAAGACTGATTGCCAGCAGAGTACCAACTACAAAATGTAGTTTATTGTTTATTGAGAAGACGTTTAGCATAATTCAGGCTTTGCCTCAGTTTTTGTTAATGGTAAAGATTGAATGGTTTCGGAGAGATGGAAGGTATAACGCTCGAAATAATCCTGTATCCGCTCAGGCGTGGCATTTTTTTCCAGGTCATGAAAATGAAAGCCATCCAGTTGCTTCATGCCTGTAAAGGCATTCATCCTGTGAAAGCCAAACATAACCCCTTCATCCACGCTTTTTTGGTGGAAGAACTCGCCAGGCAAGGTAAATGCGGTTTCCGGTGCATTCCAGGTAGTGGTTAACATATAATGGCGTCCATGCAGCGAGCCACCTGTTCCATAATTGATTTCAGGGCTTTCTCTTTTCCTGCCGTCGCTGTAATAGATGCCTTTACGATGTCCCGCGGTAAAAACCGTATCCAGGTATTCCTTGAATTTGTGGGGCAGGCCAAACCACCACACAGGCGTATGATAGATCACAACATCTGCCCACACAAATTTGCTTACTTCATCATCCAGATCGTAAGGTTCGTTAATATCAGTCGTTTGTATTTTAAAACCGCTGTCAGGTGTGAAGAAACTTTTATCCCATTGCACCAATGTTTGGTTAAATTTTCCACCTGAATGGGCAAAATGTTGTCCTCCGTTGATGATAAATATCTTTGTCATGCTGTGTTTTTTATAAAGAGCAAAGTTCTTTAATTAACAACAGCGCCACCTGTGAGGTAGGTCACAAGTTTTATTTACTTCACCGGTTCTCTTAAAATAGTTCTCAGCTTTTCAGGTGCAGCCTTTCTGAAATCAGATAGATAGATTTCATGATGTAAACCGTTTTTGGCGAATTGGTGGGTATCCATAAAAGCAGACATAACTTTTAAAGACTCCGGCTCCGTTGAAAACGGGCCAACATGCAGCATCTGTACACATTTTCCCTCCTCTAAAGTATGCCATTCAACTTCAGTAGCTTTCTGTATTCCTTTTTGATTGGCCACAATTGATTTGGCTGCTTCCATGTTTTCAGCAGTGACAAAATCCGGCATGCGGATCAGCAACCTGTACTCCCATTCGCTACGCGGTACTTCTACAGAAGTGCTATACATGGTTTGCCCCGAGAACTGATTTTCGTCAAACCACCATTGGCCTTCCAGTTTAGATACTACAAAATCATTACCCTCTGCTTTGCAGGCAAATTTGATCTTGTATGCCGTTGAATACATCGCTTCAATCGTTTTGGCGAAAGCCTCGCCCGAAGGATCGCCCTTGCCGCGTAAAGCAATAAAAGAAGCTTTTTCTATGTAAACAATCTCCGGCTGTGTTTTAGCAGTAAAATAAGCCTTGTGTTTCCTGGTAAGATCTAGTTTTTCCATATCAGATAATTGTATAAATGTTTATAATTATGTTAATGAAGCCAGGGAGTTCCTTATCTGCCTGGCAATATAGTTTCAGACTTCTTAAAACCTGTCTCCATATATAAGTGCATTCAAGACAATGGAGGCCGGGGCCATGATAATACTTTCGGTCTTATATCATATATGCATTGAAAATGCTCACTGTTTTTTAGTAGCAATAAGTCCTGTCTTGTAAAGATGGATAGCTTTATGAATAATCGCTTTGATGCCAGCAACAGGCAGGTCTTTGTGGGGATCCAGCAGCATTATTTTCATACGCGAACGGTCTTCCTGTAATAAAAAAGGCTCGTTGAAATACTTCCCTTCCACAACGCCGATATAAGGCTGTTGAAATTTTTTATGTATCCACAAATAACAAAACATCCTGCCTTTATAGCAAAAGAAAGGCATTCCATACTTCCAGGCCGGCACTATATCTTTATCCAGGCTGAGGATAAAATGATGCAAAGCCAGGAAGCAGCTTTTTACAGGCTCTTCCAATTGGTCGTAATAATTTTCTGAGGCCTTCATGGTAGTGCTACAAAATTATCGACTTCTGCGTTTTCAGGGTGGGTTGCCTTTTCGCCATATACTTCAAAATCAGCCGTGAAAGCCCTGTTGAAAGCTGTGTTCCATATCCTGACCCACTCATTATATACGATGCCCTGTGCTAGATTGCCTTTTGCCGTAAAAAGAGCATAACGGCCTTCGGTAAATGTTTTACCGGTCATACCCTCCGGGATCTGGTCCAGATGATGAACCCTGCAGCCCAGAAGGGTAGTATAAGGACGGGTGTGATCTTTTTCGTAATCGGTATAGATGCAATAAATATCACTATTGATCTTGCCAGGGATTTGGGTTGCTATCTGCTCCGCCATAAACCTGGCCCAAAGTGCCGGGATATCCCGCATGGCCTGCCCGTTTTCGTTAGTAGTGCGTACTGATATACCTATAACGTGGAAGTTTGGAATCGTTTGAATGTTCATCTTATTTTTTGTATAACACAAAACTAAAACCAGCCTGTGACAACCCTATGTCAGCAGGATTTTAGTATAGAAAAAATCTGGTGCTATATTCAGTTCCCCTTCAAATTTCTTTTTAACTCCCGGTCTCTTTCCTTTTCCAGTTTATCAATTAATTCTTTTTTCAATCTTTTTGGCAGTTTTATCCAGTATACGTTCATTAATGCCCCCTGTAAGGCATAAAGATAGTGCGATACAGGGGGCATTTTTTTTGATTGGTTTGCCAATCGGATATAGGCTTTTACCGGAGTTAATATGGCAAGTGCAGTCAGCGAATGTACCCCTATTTCATTAAGCTTCTTTGCTATTACGGGGCCAATATTCCTGGCATCCGTAAGGCGGTGATTGAAATGATCCATTATTTTATAGAGTAAAAGAAAGATCGCAATTCGCCGGCAAATACTTCAGGCACTTCCAGTGCCGCAAAATGACCGCCGGCTTCCATCTTTTTATAATGTACCACATTTACAAAACGTTCTGCCCATTCGCGCGGGAACTGTGCTTCCCTGGGAAATACGGCTACGCCGGCTGGAACTTCAGTCTTTTTTAATGGTTGAGCGCCACCCCATTGGGCTACCGCATCGGTTTTGTACATTCTTACCGATGATCCTATTGTTTGGGTAACCCAATAGATCATAATATTGGTGAGCATCTCGTCTTTCCCGCCAAATGCAGCTTCAATTAAATCGGGAGATGCGCCGGCGCTGCCAAAACTGAGGATCCAGGCGGCCAGGGCTACCGGCGAATCGTTGAGGCCATAAGCTAATGATTGCGGTTTGGTGCTGTGTACCATCGCATACGCACCTTCGCTATACCACCATTGCTGCACAAACCCGGCAAATTGCTTTTCTTCATCGGTCATCGTCGCAGGATCTTCCTGCCCCATCGGATAGCCAAGATCGGTAAAGTGAACAGCTGATACCACATCGGGATATTTTGAAGCCAGGGCTTTGGTAATGCCCATCCCCACATCTCCCCCTGCAGCGTTAAACTTTTGATAGCCCAGTGTCTCAGTCATCAGTTTTTTCCAGAGCCCGGCAACCTCCACACTGGTAAGGGCAGTCTTTTCCGAAAAGCCAAACCCGGGTATAGAGGGAATCACCAGGTCGAAGCTTTGATCTCCTTCAGTAAGCATTGGAATAATTTTGTGAAAACGATAATAGCTGTCCGGCCATCCATGTGTTAGCAGTAGCGGCCTCGCATTATTACCTTTACCTTTTATGTATTGGAAATGGATTTGTATTCCGTCGATTTCTGCAATGTATTGGGGGTATTGGTTGAGTTGTTTTTCATATTTCTCCCAGCTATACCCGTTTACCCAGTATTGGGCCAGTTCTTTCAGGTATTCCTCGCTGGTGCCCAATTGCCACCCGGCTCCATCGGGCGCCCCGGGCCAACGGGTATTTTGGATACGGTTTTTAAGGTCAGTAATAACGGTTTGGGGAATGTTGACTGTAAATGGTTTCATTTTGTTTGTATTTGAGGTTTGAGAAAATGTGTTTTGAAAAGATACAACGGCCTGGCAAATGCAGAGGACGATGATCAGCTTTTTCATTTTTATGTTGTTTAAATTGTTTTGACTAATAAGCACAACACAAAAGTAGCTCCCGGTGGTGCCCGGGATGTAGAGGATAAATCGGTAAAAATGGTAGTTTTTTCGGTAGCCGTTAAAATACAATTATAGCTTTCTAAAAGCTAAAGGCGTCATGCCCTCCCATTTTTTAAAAGCTTTGATAAAATAGGAGCTATCTTCAAATCCCAGCCAAAAGGCAATTTCCAGTATGGTCATTGAAGTTTGCCTTAAAAGGCTTTTGGCTTCCATTGCCAGGTGCTCGTCAATCCATTTTTTGGTAGTTTTCCCGGTTAATTGTACCAGTACCTCGCTTAGGTATTTGGGCGTTATATGTAGTTGACGTGCGTAAAAGTTTACATCTTTTTGCTCCAGCACATGCAGGGAAAGTAGCTTCCTGAACTTAGCGGCAATCTGCTCCTGTTGCGATGTAAGCGACGTTGCGTGCGTTGCCGATTGGTGACAGGTTTGGGCCAGCATTAACAAGCTGTAAATTAAGCCGGGCATCACCGATGGCTGGTTTTTGAAAGCGGCGATAGTGGAGAAAAGTGATTTGATTTGCAAGGTTTGCTCCTGCGAAATTTCTATTACGTGCCGCCCGCCAGGCTGAAAAAATGGTAGCGCACTCAGAAAGGAATTTTTAATGACATCGGTAAAGATACTTTCGGTAAAAAACAGGGTTTCATGTTTTGCGTTATGATAAGGTTCCCATTGCGATACAATACCGGGACCGATGGTGGTAAGGCTACCGGGCTGTAATACATAATCGGCACTGCCGATCTTTACGCTGCCTGGTTTACCGGTGTAAGTAATGCCAATTCCATAAACAAAATTCCTGATCGGAAAGCTAACGCCGGCATTTTTATAGGTAGTGTCGTCTGCCATAAAATAAGGTATCGACATGCTCTGTTGCTCCTGCTCTTTCAGGTAATGAAATAAATTAAAGGTCTTTAAATTTTCTTTTTTACGTATCATTCATTGCCGGGTTTACGGGTGTTGCAGGCAGCCAAATTTCGGATATTTGCGTTAAGTCAGTGCTTTAAGATATTCATTCGGGACATTCGCGGGGAAGTAACTGATACCGCAATAAGCTTTTAGCAATATGCTTATCGTTTCATATATCTGCACCTCAGTTCTCTGGAACTGCGGTAGCAGCCCCATCATAGCATAGCTTACCGGGTTTACTAAGGGGATAAATGTTTCCCATTGATAACCCTTGCCCCATATAAGTCCCTTAACCGTTACCGACAGGTCAGCGCCCTTGGATATCAGCAATTGCATGGTATCTGCACAGGTGTTAGCATGTTGATTTACGGTATGGAAAATGGGAGGCTGAGCTCCAAACCCATGATCATCACTGCCGGCTTTTACATTAACATCCATTCCATGTTCTATAAGCGTTTTTGCGCAGTGATGATGATTGTACTCGGCGCAGATATGTAATAACGATGCTTTATAAAGTGGCGTAAATGCACAATCGAAGTCGTATTTTTTATTGAGTAGTTCCTGGTTGGTATTGAGTAATACATTGAGCTGGGGTGCATCATCCAGCAATACGGCAAGTAACGCCTTATCGTCGAATTGTAAACCAAAATCTACAAATGCCCGAACACAGTCTTTGAATCGCTCACTTCTTAAATACATATTGATCAGCTCATAGATCAGGGGTTTGCCCTTGTACCATTGATTAGGATTGACGCCGTTTTCAAAGCATTCCCTGATCCCTTCCGTTGAGTGGGTTTCAAAATGCCCGATTATTCTTTGGAGGTAGTTCATATAAAGAATAGTTATAGTAAACGGAATTGACAGAAGGAATTGGAATGTTTTCCTGAAGATAAGAACAAAGGATAGATCTTTAACAGGAAAACAAAAAAAAGACAGCACTTCTGCTGTCTCGCTCACGGTGTCCGGGAATAAGCTATTACGATCCCGGCCGCGTTGCCGGTGTCTGTTACTATGGAACGAACTTTTTAAAAATGCTACAGGCAATATGCCCGCCAAAACCAAAAGTATTGCTGATAGCTATATTCACTTTTTTAGTTTCGGCTTTCCCCAATATAAGGTTCAATTTTCCTTCAAACTCCGGTTCTACCTGTGTAGTGTTGATCGTGGGGGG
>JAESFO010000707.1_pt1 | contig 15841 bp, 12 predicted proteins | sample 9269421 | NCBI WGS metagenome assembly JAESFO01 (sample SAMN14502839, study PRJNA617101) | algae metagenome | isolation source: Nostoc desertorum CM1-VF14 and co-occurring heterotrophs from rocky... | place: USA: Clark Mountains, San Bernardino, California | collected 2000-06-05 | reverse complement strand
TAGATAAAATTGTCTGAACCGTTGTTGAACAGTGCTTGTTTTATAGCCTGGCAGATCAGGATAAAGGAATCAGATGGTATAAATCATGGTTCACAGCATATAGATACCTATATTAGCATATTATTTTTATAAACCGTTAAGCTAATGTCGAAATCTATTCTTATTGCTGATGCCGGATCTACCAAGACCGAATGGAGCCTTTTACGAAATGGAAAAGTGAAGTCAGTAGAAACGGCGGGTATAAGTCCTTATTTTTTGGGCGAGCAGCAAATTGTTGAATTATTGCGTAATGAATTAATACCTGCTTTAAGAAAGGCTGAAATAGACAAGGTTTATTTTTATGGAACAGGCTGCCTTAATCCTGCCAATAATAAGCTGGTACGTAATGCTATTAAGAAAACCTTTCCTGCAGCCATTGTTAATGTTACCAATGATGTGGAAGGCGCCGCTATAGGACTTTGTGGCGATAATAAAGGTATTGCCTGTATTTTAGGCACGGGTTCGAGCAGTTGTTTTTATGACGGTAAGAAAATAAAGAAGAATAACCCGGGGCTTGGATATGCCCTCGGTGATGAAGGCAGTGGAGCCTACCTTGGTAAAAAGGTATTACAGTATTACATGTATAATACTTTTGATGAAGACCTGCGGGCCAGGTTTGATGCGGCATATGTAACCAATGCAACAGAAATATTGGAAAACGTGTATAAAAAACCGCTGCCTAACCGCTACCTCGCGTCGTTTGCCCGGTTTCTGGCAGATAACCGAGGGCATTACATGATAGAAAATATCATTGAAGATGGGTTAAACGACTTTTTCTTTACTCATTTGGGCAAATATAACGAGGCATGGAAGTATCCGATCAATTTTGTAGGCGGTATAGCTTTTGGTTTTAAAGATGTTATTAAAGACCTTTGTGCTACCTATAATTTTGAACTGGGCAGGATATTGCAAAAGCCAATGAAAGGATTAATTGAGTATCATAAAGAGGCGTAAAGGGCCACGATATAAGATAAACGGGTATCTATATGAAACGTCCATATAGCATTTTTCACACACGGGAGGATGTGTATTCAGGGCGTTCCCTGTCTGCCAACAGGCAGGCATCCGACAAGAATAATCACGGCGAAGCCGCAACTAAAAAAATTACGGATGAATCAAAAAGTAACGGAGCAACCCAGCAGGTATAACAACCTGGAGAAAATGAGCATCAAGGAGTTGCTGGGTTCTATTAATAAAGAAGATCAAACGGTGCCGGTTGCTGTAGAGGCAGCTTTGTCACAAATAGAAGGATTGGTGGATGCAATTGTTGATCGTATGCTTTCGGGAGGCCGCCTGTTTTATATTGGAGCCGGTACCAGCGGGAGATTAGGAATACTGGATGCCAGCGAAATTCCTCCTACCTATGGGATGCCTCCGGGTGTGGTTATAGGTGTTATTGCAGGAGGTAATAAAGCCATCACTACCCCGGTAGAAAACGCAGAAGACGATGAAGAGCAGGGATGGAATGATTTGAAAGAGCATAATGTAAGCGAGAAGGATGTGGTAGTTGGTGTAGCCGCCAGCGGTACTACACCTTATGTGATCGGGGCATTAAGGCATTGCCAGGCTAACAACATTGTTACGGGAAGTATTTCATGCAATCCCGATGCCGATATCAGTAAGGTGGCCCATCATCCGGTGGAAGTAATTGTAGGACCTGAGTTTGTTACCGGGAGTACACGAATGAAGAGCGGTACAGCACAAAAGCTGGTCTTAAATATGATCTCTACTACCGTAATGATACAAATGGGCAGGGTAGAAGGAAATCGTATGGTCAATATGCAGTTAACAAATGATAAGCTGATCGATAGAGGAACCAGAATGATTATGGATCGTACCGGAATGGTCGATTATGAGAAGGCGAAACAGCTATTACTCGAAAAAGGAAGCGTAAAGCTGGCGATAGATGCAATAGCCCAGAAATAACTACAACCTAAAAAAGGAAGGCGAAAGCCTTCCTTCAAAATATATATCAAAATTGACTAATTAAGCCGCTTTAGCTGCATTCAACCTTTTAGCCAGCTTGCTTTTTAAGTTAGCTGCTTTATTACGGTGAATAACGCCACGTTTAGCTAATTTATCAATCATGCTTTCAACAGAAGAAAATTTAGATGTTGCTTCAGTAGTTTCCGCTGCTTTCAAATCCCTGATAGCATTACGTGTAGTTTTGCCATAGTATCTGTTTCTTTCGCGGCGTTTAGCTGCCTGACGTGCATCTTTTTTTGTAGCTTTATGATTGGCCATCTATTTCTAATTTTTGGACGGCAAAGGTAGGAAGTTTTATGGATACTTCCATAACTTTTTTTAATTTTTACTTTCCGGGTCCCACTACCGATTCCAGAGATGCCACATTTAACAAGAAAAATAGGTTCAATAATAGGCATCTTTTAACGCTTTCTATGCATCTTTATTGTGACCGATAGAAATTAAATCTTAATTTTGCGGAAATATAGTTAAAGCGTCTTTTAACACTCTCGAATACTTTAAGATTAAACATATTATTTATATATTAACGATTCATTTATAATGAAAGACTTTTCTTATATCACGAACTCATCACCGGCATTTATTGAAAATATGTATCATGAGTTTGTTGCTAATCCTGAAAATGTAGACACTGAGTTTCGCAAATTTTTTGAGGGTTTTGATTTTGCGGTAGGTAATGGATTGGCTGGAAAAAATGGGGCTGCTGTTTCTGAAAATGGCGCTGCTACTAAATCCGCAGGAAAAAATGACTGGAGAAAAGAGATTGCTGTTTACCGGCTTATTCTGGGCTACCGTAACAAGGGGCACCTGCTGGCTAATACCAATCCTATCAAAAAACGTAAGGACCGTGGCGCTAATGTAGAATTGTCATTTTATGGTTTAAGCGAGGCAGATCTGGACACAGAGTATGAAGTAGGTAATTTAATAGGATTAGGTACTACTACGTTGAGAAACATTTTTACGCATCTGCAAAACTGGTATGCCAGCCATGTTGGTGTTGAGTTTAAATATATCAGCGATCAGAAGAAAGTAGACTGGATCACCAATGAAATAGAAAAAAACTTCTCCAAACCTTTTCCCTTGGAGAAGAAGAAAAGAATCCTGGAGAAACTGAACCAGGGGGTTATGTTTGAAAAGTTCCTGCACACCAAATATGTGGGACAGAAAAGGTTTTCTTTAGAAGGTGGAGAAACGACTATTGCAGCGCTTGATGCAATCATTAATATATCAGCCGAACTGGATGTGAAAGAAGCTGTGATTGGTATGGCGCACAGGGGTAGGTTAAATGTGTTGGCGAATATTTTAGGTAAAACCTATGAGCAGATATTTAGTGAGTTTGAGGGCACCGGCGAAATTAACCAGACCATGGGTAGCGGTGATGTAAAATACCATCTGGGTTATGGCAGTGAAATAGAAACTACCGGCGGCAATAAAATTTATCTTAAGTTGATGCCTAATCCTTCTCACCTGGAAGCAGTAGATCCGGTGGTGTTGGGATTTGCCAGAAGTAGTGCCAACAACATACACGACGAGCAATACGACAAAGTGTTGCCTATTTTAATACATGGTGATGCGGCTGTTGCCGGCCAGGGTGTTGTGTACGAGTTATTACAGATGTCTAAACTACCTGGCTACCAGGTGGGCGGAACGATACATTTTATCATTAATAACCAGATTGGTTTTACGACCGATTTCTCGGATGCCCGCAGTGCAGATTATTGTACTTCGCTGGCTGCAATGACGCAAAGCCCGGTGTTTCATGTAAACGGAGATGACCCCGAAGCTGTTGTGAAGTGTGCTGAAATCGCTACACGTTATAGAAGCACTTTCCATGATGATGTATTTATAGACATGGTGTGCTATCGTAAGCATGGGCATAATGAGGGCGATGACCCTAAATTTACCCAACCTGCCATGTATGCTTTAATTGATAAGCATCCTAATCCACGTGAAGTATACGTAAAATATTTACTGGACAATGGTGAAGAAGATGCAAAAGATCTGGCAAAAGAAATGGAAACCAAATTCTGGGCAGATCTGCAGGATCGGTTGGACGATGTAAAACAAAGACCTTTACCCTATACTTACCAGGCTCCCGAACTTTTGTGGAAGCAGTTAAGAAAAGCCACAGAAGATGATTTCGATAAGAGTCCTGTAACCGGCATTACTGAAGAAAAGTTCAACCAGGTATTTGATGCTATTATGACCATTCCTGAAGGTTTTACTCCTTTAAAAAAGGTAGATAAGCTGCTGAAGGATAAGGTGAAGCTTTTTAATGAAGAAGGAAAACTGGATTGGGCCACGGCGGAGTTGGTGGCTTTCGGCTCGGTAATGGTTGATGGTGCCGATGTGAGAATGAGCGGACAGGATGTAGGACGCGGTACTTTTAGCTCCCGTCACTGTGTGTTGAGAGATGAAGTGAGTGATAAGCCTTATAACAGGTTAGCAGGTATTCCGGGCGCCGAGGGCAAGATCAGGATGTTTAATTCCCTGTTAAGCGAGAATGCAGTGTTAGGATTTGAATATGGATATGCCCTTTCTTCTCCCAATGCCCTGGTTTTATGGGAAGCCCAATTTGGAGACTTTGTAAATGGCGCGCAAACCATTATTGACCAGTTTATAACCGGAGCCGAGCAGAAATGGAACCGTATGAACGGCTTAGTGATGTTGTTGCCACATGGTTATGAGGGGCAGGGGCCTGAGCATAGCAGCGCCCGTATGGAACGCTTTTTAATTGCCTGTGCCGAATTGAATATTGTAGTGACTAATATTACTACGGCGGCAAACTACTTCCATGCATTAAGAAGACAGCTGGCCTGGCCTTTCAGGAAGCCATTGATCAATTTTGCGCCTAAAGCTAATTTGCGTCATCCGGGTACCTATTCAACTCAGAAAGAGTTCTTAAGTGGCTCGTTCCAGGAGCTGATTGATGATAGCTATGTGAAGGCAGATGAAGTGAAGAAAGTACTTTTCTGCAGCGGTAAAGTTTATTATGATCTGCTGGAAAGGCAACAAAAAGAAGGCCGTAAAGATGTAGCAGTGGTAAGGCTGGAGCAAATTTATCCGTTGCCCGGCAAACAGCTGGCTGCTTTATATAATAAGTACAAAAATGCCGTATGGTATTGGGTGCAGGAAGAGCCTTTGAATATGGGGGCCGCCTCATTCCTGCAAATGAACCTGAAGCATATTAACTATGGTATTATTGGCCGGAAAGCGAGTGCGTCCACTGCGTCAGGGTTTATGAAAGTGCATAAAGCAGAGCAGGAAGAAATTGTAAATACAGCATTTACGATCTAAGCAGTTAAGAAATAAGAACTAGTTTGAAAATATCGGGCGGAATAGACATTCCGCCCTCTTATATTCAAAACTAAACATGAGATTTTTATATTAATTTTTGGTTTAATGCTTTAACTACAGCTTCAGCAACCGAATTGACCTGTAGTTTTTCATATATCTTTTTGATATGTGTATTTACTGTATGGATGCTTAACCCGCAGGCTGATGCCACCATTTTGTGGCTGAATCCTTTTACCAGGTAGCCCAACACTTCTTTTTCTCTTGGTGTGAGCGAGATTTCCTGGTTGTTTTCATAAAACACATTTTTCTGAAAAGCTGTTAATACCTTTTTAGCTATAGATGCCGTCATGGCGGCATCTCCGTTATATACATCTTCCACCGCCTGTAATAACTGGGCCGGTGTCGATTTCTTTAAAATATACCCCGAAGCACCCGCACAAATAGACGCAAATATTTTATCGTCATCTTCAAAAACGGTTTGCATTAATACCTGCACTTTAGGAAAGTTCATCCTGATCAGCTTCACGCCTTCAATACCATTTACATTCGGCATGTCAATATCCATCAGCACCACATCTGGTGCCGTTTTCCTGACATCAGCAATTACATTGCTACAATCAAAAAAAGTTCCTGCGCAGGTCATCCTGGGCGAGGAGTTGATTAGCATGCATAAACTGTCCCTGCGATAGGCATTATCGTCAAAAACAGTTACTTTAATAGGGAGGGTACTCATCTTACAATCAAAGATAATTGAAGCCATACTAGCAATTCATCACTAATTCTGGGGATGTTTTTTTAATGTAAGTTATTTTTAAAATATCACAACCTATTTAAAACCGTTTTTTTGTCATTTTTACGTAATTTGCCAACCTATTCTTTAAAAATCATTTGTATTTATGGCTGTTGATATTAAGGTGCCTACGGTGGGCGAGTCGATAAGTGAAGTAACGCTTTTAAAATGGGTCAAAAAAACAGGCGACTACGTTGAAAGAGACGAAGTAATAGCCGAGCTGGAAAGTGAAAAAGCCACTTTTGAAGTAAATGCTGAAAAAGCGGGCGTATTGACAACGACGGTTGCCGAGGGAGACTCTATTAATATCGGAGACGTAATAGCCAGCATTGATGATGCCGCCGCAAAACCCGAAGGAGGCAATACCCCGGCGGCGAATGAGCCCAAAGAAGCGGCTCCTGAAAAAGCAGCCGAGCCGGAACAGGCAGCAGAACCAATAAAAACAACCGGAAAAGAAGTCCCCGTTAAAATACCAACCGTAGGCGAATCTATCAGCGAGGTAACCCTTTTAAAATGGGTTAAAAAATCAGGTGACTATGTTGAAAGAGATGAGGTGGTTGCTGAGCTGGAAAGCGAGAAAGCTACGTTTGAAGTAAATGCTGAGCTGGCAGGAATTTTAGAATCTTCAGTTGCAGAAGGTGATACACTTAAGATTGGCGATACCATTGCTGTTATCAAAGAAACAACCGGTAAGCCGGCTAAAGCTGCATCTGAAAAGCCGGCTCCTAAGGCGGAAGAAAAAAAGGTAGAAGCACAGAAACCGGCTCCTGCAGCCGACGTGAAAGCAACACCAGTGGCTTCGGCAATTATAGCAGATAAAAAAGTAGATCCTAAAACGGTGAAGCCTTCCGGCTTTTCTGGTAAGATAATAAAAGACGACGTTCTGGCTGCTTTGGCAAGTCCGGGTAAGCAAGCCTTCGACGGAGGCGAGCTTTTCACACGCAACCAGCGTGCAGAGAAGATGACTAACCTGCGCAAAACTATCAGCCGCAGATTAGTAGAAGCAAAAAATACCACAGCTATGCTGACCACTTTTAACGAAGTGGATATGCAGCCGATCATGGATATCCGTGCTAAGTATAAAGACAAGTTTAAAGAAGCGCATGGTGTTGGGTTAGGCTTTATGAGCTTTTTTGCCAAAGCCTGTGCCATTGCTCTATCTGAGTGGCCTACGGTTAATGCTTATATTGATGGAGACCAGATCTTGTTTCACGATTATGCAGATATCAGCATAGCAGTAAGCACGCCGAGAGGTTTAACAGTGCCGGTAATACGCAATGTAGAGAGCCTGGGTATGGCCGATATAGAGAAAGAAGTGATTAACCTGGCTAATAAAGCAAAAAACAGCAAGCTGACCGCGGAAGATCTTACCGGTGGAACATTTACCATCACAAATGGTGGTGTATTCGGTTCTATGCTAAGTACGCCGATTATCAATATCCCTCAAAGCGCTATACTGGGTATGCACAATATCATTCAGCGCCCGGTGGCCATCAACGGGCAGGTAGTGATACGCCCGATGATGTATGTGGCATTAAGCTATGACCACCGCATTATTGACGGGCGTGAATCAGTAAGCTTTCTGGTAAGAGTGAAGGAGTTGCTGGAAAATCCTGCGTTATTGCTGGTTCAGAAAGATCCTGTAAAAGCCTTATTAGAATTATAATAATCAATAGTATAATCAGAAGTAATAGGTTCGTGTTCAATGCACGAACCATTTTTTTAATAGTAATATGAGCAATACTGAAATACAGGATCCGGTATTCAGGCGGTTCTATTCGCACTTAAACAGTGCTGCAGCTATTTTGCAATCTTACGATGGCCGCATCCCTTTTGCTCACTTTATAAAGAATTATTTTTCCCAACATAAGAAATTTGGCAGCAAAGATCGCAGACAGATATCCGCACTTTGTTATTGTTATTTTCGATTAGGAAAGTCCTATCCCCAGCTAACAACCGAACAAAAACTGGTGAAAGGCTATAGCCTCTCCAAAACCGACTGGCCCCATGAATGGATTGCTTTTTTTGACAGCTTTCATTTACCGGTGGAATCTCCTGATCATATCTTTCCATTGACCCATCAATTAAGTGCAGGTATTGAACCTGATGCGTTTAGAGTTTCTCATCTTGTACAGCCTGATTTGTTTCTGCGCATACGGTCTGGGCATAAAGACTCAGTTATCGACAAGCTCCAGGCAGCAGATATTCCTTTTGTTTTGACGGGCGATAGCTTGCGGTTAAACAATAGTGTTCGTGTTGAAGATGCGGTGCGATTGAACCAGGAAGTAGTTGTACAGGACCTCAGCTCACAAAGAGTAGAAGCGCTGCTGTTGCTATATAAAACAATATATAAGAACGGGCCGGCTCCGGCTGTATGGGACTGTTGTGCTGCCAGTGGCGGAAAGTCAATACTGGCCAATGATGTATTAGGGCAAATAGAACTTACCGTATCGGATATAAGACCTTCGATTATTGCCAACTTAAAAAGGAGGTTCCAGGAAGCGGGACTTAAAAACTATCGTGCGCTGGTTGCAGATGCAACCCTTGCTAACCCGGCAAAACAATTTGATTTGATTATTGCCGATGTACCCTGTAGCGGCAGTGGAACCTGGGCACGCACCCCGGAGCAGCTCCTTTATTTTGAACCAGATAGTATAGATGCCTTTGTTAAGCTACAGTCGGCTATTACAGGCAATGCGATCCGGTACCTGAAGCCCGGTGGATACCTGCTTTATATAACCTGTTCGGTATTCGAAAAAGAAAATGAAGTACAGATAAACCGGCTTCAAAAGGAAGGATTAGACCTGGTTGAGCAACTGGTTTTAAAGGGGTATGAACAAAAAGCGGATACGATGTTTGCCGCGCTGATGAAAGCGCCGTCGTAACAAACCTTCCGAAACTGGTTAAAAAACTGTAACTTTTGAACAATTCTGAACAACGATTGCAGAGAAGAGTTCATAAATTTGAAGAACGATTGCGGTATGATTCTATCAAATTACAGGGTATTACTGGTTGTTTCTTTATTGGCTGTTACAGCCGGGGCATGGTATTTTTTTTCATCAGAAAAGAAGGTGGATTTTAATGCTGATGTAAAACCCATTCTCAATAAAAAGTGTATCAGTTGTCACGGCGGGGTGAAACAAAGTGGTGGCTTTAGCGTGCTTTTCAGGGATGAAGCATTGGCCAAAACAGAGAGTGGTAAACCTGCAATAGTACCTGGCAAACCAGAGGAAAGTGAATTCATTCGCCGCCTGACAGTAAATGATCCGGAAGAGCGAATGCCGTATAAACATGATGCGCTTCCCGATGCAGAAATAAAGATCCTGAAAAACTGGGTGAAGCAGGGGGCCGAATGGGGTAAGCACTGGGCCTACATTCCTGTACAAAAAGAAGCTGTTCCTGATGGTAATGATGATTGGAGTAAAAACGATATAGATCGCTTTATTTATTATAAGCTGGATGCAGCAGGCTTGTCGCCGGCTGCGGAAGCCGATAAACCTACTTTATTGAGACGTGTTAGCCTGGATCTCACCGGGATACCTGCTTCTGAACCGTTATCTCAAAAGTTTTTAAATGATCCTTCTGATAAGGCTTATGAAAATTTGGTCGATGCCTTGCTGGCCTCACCGGCTTATGGAGAAAGATGGACTTCTCTTTGGCTCGACCTGGCGCGTTATGCCGATACAAAAGGATATGAAAAAGATGCGCATCGCTCTATATGGCGATACCGCGACTGGCTGATCGAGGCTTTTAATAGTGATAAGCCTTACGATGCCTTTTTGATCGAACAAATAGCCGGAGATCTTTTACCAAATCCTACTGATGCGCAATACATCGCTACTGCCTTTCAGCGCAATACCCTGGCTAATGATGAAGGAGGTACTGATAATGAAGAGTATCGTACCGCTGCAGTGTTGGACCGCGTAAACACAACATGGGAGGCTTTAATGGGAACTACTTTTGCCTGTGTGCAATGTCACAGCCATCCTTACGATCCTTTTAAGCACGAGGATTATTACCGGTTTATGGCTTTCTTTAATAACACCCGGGATGAAGACACATTCGAGGATTTTCCCTTGCTGCGTGAATATAAGAATGGCGACAGCCTGAAGTTTGAAAAGTTAAAAGCATGGCTGTCAGCTAATGTAAAGGGGAATGAAAAAGAGCACATCATACGATTTTTAAAAACGGGCCAACCTGTTATCAATTCGGTAACAACAGATGCTTTTACAAACAGTGCGTTAGCCGATACTAAATGGCTCTCGCTTCGCAATAATGGTAGCAGCCGTCTTAAAAAAGTGGACCTGACCAACAAGACGGAGCTGATGTTTCGTTACGCTACCGGTGTGCAGGGAGGTTTGTGGCAGCTGCACACAGATTCTTTAAAAGGTCCGGTTATTGCAAGCGTGGTGTTAAAACCCACCCAGGGGTGGCAGGTGGCAACTGTTGACATCAAGGCGCCGGGAGGTGTACATGATATCTGGCTTACTTATCATAACCCTGCTTTAAAAACACCGGAAGAAAACGGTGCCACATTCAGCTGGTTTTATTTAAAGCAACCGTTTCCGGGCAAAGATTTACCAGGCTATGATAGTGCCTATAAATTTTATAATGAGTTGATCGTATCTGCTGATTATACGGCTACGCCTATACTTGTTGAAAATCCTTCTGATATGTTCCGAACCACTAATATTTTCGATAGGGGAAGCTGGCTTTCGAAGGGCGATGCCGTACAGGCAGGCGTACCTGCAGTTCTAAATGCCATGCCGGCCAAAGCCCCAAAGAACAGGCTGGGTCTGGCTATGTGGTTGACGGATAAAAATAACCCGCTTACTGCAAGAACGATGGTAAACCGTTTGTGGGAGCAGCTGTTCGGAACAGGCATTGCAGAAACATTAGAAGATATGGGTACACAGGGGGTAGCTCCCACGCATAAAGAATTGCTGGATTATTTAGCATGGCGCTTTATGAACGACAACAAATGGAGCGTGAAAAAACTGCTGAAAGAAATAGTAATGTCAGCCACCTATCGCCAGCGTTCGGAAGTGCAGGACGAATTGCTGGAAAAAGATCCTTCCAATAAATTTTATGCGAGAGGTCCAAGGGTGAGACTCTCTGCTGAACAAATACGGGATCAGGCGCTGGCAGTGAGTGCAGTGTTAAGTACTAAAATGTTTGGAAAAAGTGTGATGCCTTACCAGCCGCCCGGCATCTGGAAATCGCCTTATAATGGTGCAGACTGGAAGCAGAGCGAAGGCGAAGATCAATACCGGAGAGCGGTATATACCTACTGGAAACGTACGGCACCCTACCCGTCAATGATAGGGTTTGATGCTGCTATGCGGGATGTGTGTTTGCCCCGGCGCATACGCACCAATACACCTTTACAGGCGTTAAGCACTTTAAACGATTCTGCTTATTTAGATATGGCCAGGCATTTTGCTAAAAGAATGGCAAGTATAGGTGGGGGAGATGCCAGAAAGCAGATTGAAAAAGGATATGAATGTATGATGTATAAACCCATTCAACCCGCGAAGCTGGATATACTGATAGGTTTGTACAACAAGTCTTTAAAAACTTTTAACGCGCAGGCCAATGAAACGGCAATCCTGGTTGGAGACAGCACAAAGGGAAAGGCTGCCAAACCTGAAATGGCCGCGATGATTGTAGTGGCTAATGCCATGTTAAACCTCGATGAATGGCTGACGAAAAGTTAATTGAATTGAGTATAAAAGTAACAACTAATACTTTCATTAAATTATTGCCCGCTGATGACCAAAGATGAATTACATAATGACCGGCTTAAAAAAGAAGCAGCTCATGTACAAATGCAAATGCATACCCGGCGGCACTTTTTAAAAGAAAGTGCATTTGGTTTAGGCGCGCTGGCTTTTGGTTCCTTATTGGGCGGCTGCGGCAGAGAAAAGCCCGCATCCTCCAATCAACTTTTTGATCCGGTTAATCCGTTGGCGGCCAAGCCACCGATGTTCCCGGGTAAGGCGCGATCCGTTATATATATTCATATGGCCGGTGCGCCATCTCAACTGGAGTTGTTCAGTTATAAGCCGGAGCTGGCTAAACTCGATGGTCTGGACTGCCCCCCATCTTTGCTGGAGGGGAAAAAGTTTGCCTTTATCAGGGGTGTGCCAAAAATGCTCGGGCCCCAGGCAAAATTCAGGCAGCATGGGCAAAGTGGCTTATGGTTGTCTGATAACCTGCCACATCTCTCTAATGTGATAGATGATATTGCTTTTATCAATACCGTAACCACAGACCAGTTCAATCATGCACCAGCCCAGTTGTTAATGAATACCGGCTCAGCGAGAGGCGGGCGGCCCAGTATGGGCTCCTGGATTACGTACGGACTAGGTACAGAAAATAAAAATCTCCCCGGATTCGTAGTGCTTACCTCAGGTGGCAATAATCCCGATGGCGGGAAAAGCCTCTGGGGCAGTGGCTTTTTACCTAGTGTGTACCAGGGGGTGCAATGCCGCAGTGAGGGTGACCCGGTATTGTTTATTGCGGATCCTGCGGGAATGAACCGCGATATACGTAAAGCTTCTATTGAAGCAATTAATGAAGTAAACCGGGAAGAGTATAAGGCTTATAATGATCCGGAAATATTGAGCCGCATTGCTCAATACGAGATGGCATATAAGATGCAGATATCGGTTCCCGAAGTAATGAATATTAATGATGAACCGCAGTATATTCACGATATGTACGGCACCAGGCCCGGCGAAGCCTGCTTTGCCAACAATGTATTACTGGCCCGTAAGCTGGTGGAAAAAGGCGTGAGGTTTGTGCAGCTATTTGACTGGGGTTGGGATGCACATGGAGATTCGGCAGGTAATGCGGTTGATATAGGGCTGGTTAATAAATGCAGGCAGGTTGATAAACCGGTTACCGCATTATTACTGGATTTAAAGCAAAGAGGGTTACTGGATGAAACATTGGTAGTATGGGGCGCAGAATTTGGTCGTACACCCATGCAGGAAAACAGGGATGGTAAAACGATGGCCTTTAAAGGACGTGATCATCATGGTGACGCTTTTACCGTATGGATGGCGGGTGGTGGAGTAAAAGGCGGAACCAGCTATGGTGAAACAGATGAGATAGGTTATAGTATTGTAGAAGGTAAAACAGAAGCCTTCGATATACAGGCCACTATATTAAACCAGCTGGGATTTAATCATGAACAATTTACCTATGAATTCCAGGGAAGACCCTTCCGGCTTACCGACGTAGGGGGCAAAGTAATACATGATATTCTCGCCTAACAGCACACGAAACGAAAATTAATGAAACAAAACAGGAGACGTTTTATCAGGACTTCAGCCGCTGGCTCGGCTGCTTTATTGTTAGCATCCATGGACAGTGTTGCCATGCTCAATAAACCACAACGTATGCCATCAAATGGATTTAGGATGCAAATAATGGCAACCAATTGGGGGATCGACGGCTCCATGGATGCGTTTTGCAATAGGGCCAAACAGGCAGGCTATGACGGTATAGAGCTTTGGTGGACGGATGATAAGAAAAAGCAGGACGAAATATTTGATGCGTTAAAGAAGTATGATCTTGAAATAGGTTTTTTATGCGGCGGCTGGCAAACGAACCCGGCAGAACACCTGGCCGCCTTTAAGAAGATGATTGATGATGCCACCGGCCAGTCCCGCCAAAAACCACTTTATATCAATAATCATTCGGGTAAGGATTTTTTCAATTTTGATGATAACGCAAAGTTTATAGAATACACTTTGGCCCTGGCTAAACAAACCGGTATAAAAATATGCCATGAAACGCACCGGGGGCGTATGTTGTACGCGGCACCTGTGGCCAGAACTTTTATGAATCAATATCCTGATTTAAAACTGACATTGGATATTTCTCATTGGTGCTGTGTGCATGAAAGCCTGCTGGCCGATCAACAGGAAACCGTGAACCAGGCACTGGATCGGGTGGAACATATACATGCACGCATCGGGCATCAGCAGGGCCCGCAGGTAAATGATCCTAAAGCACCCGAATGGGAAAATGCTGTAAAAGCACATTTTGCATGGTGGGATAAAGTAGTGGAGCGGAAGCGGAAAGAGGGAGGAGGCATTACTTTTTTAACGGAATTTGGTCCGCCCGATTATATGCCAACCATGCCTTTCACCAGGAAACCACTGGCTGATTTGTGGCAGGTAAATGTAGGTATGATGCAATTATTAAAAAAGCGTTACGCTTCATAATTAACAGCCACAGTAAATGTTTAAACTCTCGGTGCCTTTAAATAGCATAACAGACCTGGGAGGGCGCATGCATCCTGTTATAGTGCATTTGCCCATAGGTATGTTGCTATTGGTTTGCCTGTATTATATTTTTGCAAAGCCCGAAAAAAGGCAATCGCAGCATAGCTTCATCAGCATAGCCTTACTGGGCGGCATGCTTACTGCCATTGCGGCATGTGTTTCGGGCCTGTTGCTGGCAAACAGTGGAGACTATGATAAAGATGTTGTTGCACCACATCAATGGATGGGAATCGTAACAGCAATTGTTGCAATTGTAAGCTATGCCATACACCGCTTACAAATAAAGTACTTAAAAGCGGTAATGATACTGCTGGTAATATGCGTTACAGTTGCCGGGCACTTAGGCGGCTCCATTACTCACGGTGCTGATTACCTGGTAGAACCCCTGCAAAATGCAAACGCGACAACCGAATTCAAAGCCATTGCTAACGTACAGGAAGCCGTGGTGTACACCGATATTATAAAACCCATCCTTTCAGCTAAATGCTATAGTTGCCACAGCAGTAGTAAGCAAAAAGGAAAGTTGAGACTTGACGAGCCGGCTTATATATTAAAAGGTGGTAAAGGTGGCATTGCTGTTGACTGGAATCATGCTGAAAAAAGTATGTTGATAGAACGGCTGTTATTGCCGCAAAGCGATGAAGATCATATGCCACCCAAAGAAAAGCCACAGCTTACCCGGCAGGAAATAGATCTGCTGCATTGGTGGGTAAATAGCGGTGCCGGTTTTGATAAGAAAGTAAGTCAATCCAATGTGTCAGATAAGATCAAACCGATACTTACGGGTCTGCAAAATGGAGGCGCCGGAGATAAAGAGGAGCCGGGCTCTTTGCCTGAAAAAGAAGTTGCTGCGGCTAGTGATAAACCGCTCCTGGCGCTTTGGGAGAAGGGCGTAGTCGTTATACCTGTAGCAACCAACAGCAATTACCTCTCCGCCAATTTTGTGGGTGCCGGTACCGTAACAACTGACGACCTGAAATTATTAGAAGAGTTAAAGGACCAGTTAGTATGGTTAAAGTTGGGGTATGAAAACCTAAAAGATGAGAATCTTAAACCGATAGGCCTGCTGCGTAATTTAAGGAAACTTCATTTAGAAGGCAACCCCTTAACAGATGCAGGCTTACGGTTTTTGACAACACTTCAGCAACTGCAATACCTTAATTTATCAGGAACGCGTATATCTGCTAATGGACCAGCGCAACTGGCGGGTTTGAAGATGTTGGAACGGCTTTACTTATACAATGTAACAGGGGCTAAGTTTGATCTGGTGGCTTTAAAAAAGCAATTACCCAAAACGGTAATTGATACAGGAGGCTATAAAGTTCCTATTCTGGAAAGCGATACTACAGTTTATAAAGGCGTTGTTGAGAAATAGAAGGCTTAAGATATTCCGGCAATACTCCTGATAATATCAACGGTAAGTGGCTTGGTA
>JAESFO010000706.1_pt1 | contig 15843 bp, 16 predicted proteins | sample 9269421 | NCBI WGS metagenome assembly JAESFO01 (sample SAMN14502839, study PRJNA617101) | algae metagenome | isolation source: Nostoc desertorum CM1-VF14 and co-occurring heterotrophs from rocky... | place: USA: Clark Mountains, San Bernardino, California | collected 2000-06-05 | reverse complement strand
TTTCTGATATTTTATGTTTATGATCAGGTAAGAAAAAGAAATCATGGAAATTCGGAGCCCGTTCCTACACAAGCAGCTCCGATTAGTAAAAAAACTGCCGACACCTACATTACAAACTATCTAAGGTCGCAGGACTCTTTAGGAGATGCGTACAAACTGGTAACGAAAGACGGCAAAACTACGCTTCGGGGTTTCTGGATCTCCAAAGAAACGTTGAAAGGACTGGATGAGTCTATCCGAAAAATTGACAAAACAGCTAATATCGTAGGATATAGTGTGTATTTTGGAAAAACCGAACCTTACGAAAAGGATAAAAGTCAGGCTTTAACACTCGTTGTTCGGGGAACGGTGCCGGGAAAAGCTGGGTTGAATAATGCGAAAATCAGAAGTCTGTCAAATGGCACAGATGAAGTTGTTGAGGATGAGGGTGACTTTTATGATAGTACCGACCCCTGCCCTGAACGCTGTGGAGAACCTGAACCACAAGACAGTTCTTCATTAAGACAACAGCGATGACTCAAAGGTTTCTGATATATCTGCTGCTTTTATTTACGGCGTTTTTGGTAGGACTGTTTAATTTTAAAAAATTAAGTCGTCCTTACAAACTTTTAACAATTTTCTTATTAATCACTTTTATTAGTGAGTCGATTACGCGTGTTTTTATTAAAGAGTTTAGAAACAGCTGTCCGCCCTACCATATTTATCAGCCGCTGCAATATTTTTTCATTACAGCATTTTACTTAAGTTACCTAAAAAAGTCAACCGCAATAATTTCATGGTCCTGGGTAGTATTTACGCTATTCACCATTCTTAATTTAACTTTTTTCCAGAATGTATGGACAGTGCCCACTAATGCTATGCTACCGGCAAATATTGCATATGTATTATGTGCGTTGCTGTTATTCAAAAACATGTTACAAAATACCGGTGAGCAACCTTTGCTTCGTCAGGGACTATTCTGGTATAATACATCCACATTAGTATTGTTTACTTTCAATTTTTTCTGCTGGAGTTTTTACAATGTCCTTTTAAAAACGAAAAACAGCACACTCACCTTATCAGATATAACCTATGTGCTTAATATGCAGTATTACTTAACAACCGGAATCGCTATATATTTAGATAGCAGGCGTAAACAAAATGAACAATAATGTATCTGAAATATATGTTTTCATAATTACCGGCATTCTTTTATTTGGGATACTGGCAGGGTTCATTATCTTTTTCGTAGTTGCCTATTATAAAAAACAACAACAAAACTCCAGGGAGAAGCAACTGTTACAAACAAAATTCAACGAAGACCTTTTAACCAGTACTATAGAAATACAGGAAAAGGCTTTTGACGATATTAGCCGGGAGCTGCATGACAATGTAGGGCAACAATTATCCGCAGCTACTATCTACCTTAATCTGCTGATGCAGGAAGCCGGCCAACAACAAAACAGCAAACTACAAACCTGCCGCGAAATTATTTCTAACAGTCTTCAGGATATCCGTCATATCTCCCAAACGCTATTGGGAGATAAAATAACACAGGTAGGTTTTATAGCTTCACTGAGAATAGAGTTATCGAAAATAAACAAGCTGGGTATATGCCGCGCCTCACTTCATACTACCGACGAACCTTTACTATTGGATCCCCGAAAAGAGATCATCTTATTTAGAATTGTACAGGAAGCCATCAGCAATGCTACTAAACATGCCGCGGGCAGCGATATTCACATCGCCATAAAAAAATACGAGGAGCGGTTAAAAATCACTATTGCAGATACCGGTAAAGGATTTAACACCAGTGATGTGGAAAAATCCGGCATTGGGCTAATTAATATGGAAAGCAGGGCAAAAACCATCGGTGCCACTTACCAGCTGTCTAGTAAGATTGATCAGGGAACACAGGTAGAGATTTTTTTATAATTATTTATTTCCCAAAAGCTTTTTTCCATCTGCTTATTCAAATCCTATTTTTTTAGGGTGTTGTGAGTAAGGAGAAACCACTTTCCAAGTAAAATAAGAAGCAGGCTCTGGGTTCATTTGCCTAGGAAATTGTACTTAAAGTATTTTTCATTACCCTTACCGCTTCTTTATTGATACTATAATGATCATTTTCATTATTGTTTTCAAATGCAGGTGGGAAAAAGGTCATATTGCTTTTCTTCAGTTCGCGCAGGGATGTATGAAATTCGTGGCATTTTGTTTGGGCGGCTAGAGCAGCAAGATTGTTAGCCCGCACGCCACTTCCGGGCATTATACTAATGCGTCCGTTGGCAGCCATATTAAGCTCGGCTATTAAGCCTGCTCCTTCGGGAGCTGTAAGTTGCTGACCACTGGTCAACACCCTTTCGCAACCAATGTTTACTAATTGCTCCAATGATTCAAATGGCGCTTTACACCTATCAAATGCACGGTGAAATGTAACACCCAATGGATATACAGCTTCGACGAGTTTTGCGGTTCTTTTTACATCAATCGAAGCATCACGGTTCAAAAAACCAATTACCACACCATCACATCCCAACTCTTTACATTGCAACGCATCATATAGCATGCATTCAAATTCCTCTTCTGTATACAAGAAATCACCGCCCCGCACCCTGATGATGGGGTAGATCTTCACATCAAAACTTTCCCTGCATCTCTTTATAACTCCATAAGATTGGGTAGTTCCCCCTTCTCCCAGGTTTGCGCAAAGTTCTATCCGGTCAGCACCACCGGCAACCGCGCTCCTGGTAGATTCAAAATCTGATGTAGCAATTTCTAATATATATCCTTCCATATATTTCGCTTATAAAATTATCAGCTGTACCGTTATCCCGGCCCATTCTCTATTCACTATTTTCAACTTTCTTACTTAAACCAACTATTCGCCTCCACCAGCTTCTCCACCGTATTTGTTTTCAATGCATAGCTAAATCCTTTATGTATGGCGAAGGAACCTACCACACCATGCTTATTAATGGCCAAAAATGCAACCTGTATCTTATTTACATCAGCTCCTTTTATTTTGACGATCCGCTCAATGATCTTTTGGCACGCCATTTCAGGGCCATATCCCTGACGCATCATTTCGACCACGCTATGCGATCCCGCTACCCGTATCACATCTTCTCCCTGTCCGGTTGCGGTACAGGCTCCCACTTCTCCGTCGACGTAAAGTCCTGCGCCAATGATCGGCGAATCCCCCAGCCGGCCGCGCATCTTAAAGCCCATCCCGCTTGTGGTACAACTACCTCCAAGGCTTCCGTGGGCATCCAGTGCTACCATTCCGATAGTATCGTGATTCCACTCGCCGTTGATCTGCGAAGGTGCAAAGGGACCATGGTCTTTGTTCTCCTTATTTTCCCTGTTGATCTGTGGCTCATACTTGGCATTTTTCAACCATTCCTGGTAGGCTTTTTGGGCATCAGGTGAAAGCGTTGCCGGCTCCAGGGGAAAGCCTTCCGCTAAAGCAAATTGTTGTGCGCCACTTCCTACCAGCATTACATGGGGTGTTTTTTCCATCACACGCCTCGCCACTGAAATGGGATGCTTAATTCTTTCCAGGAAGGCCACACTACCGCAATTAAAACGATGGTCCATAATACAGGCATCCAGCGTTACAAAGCCATCCCTATCCGGATTAGCTCCCAGGCCCACACAACAATTAATCTCATTTTCGGTAACCATCACACCCTTTTCTACCGCATCAAGGGCAGCGCCCCCCTTACCCAATACCTCCCAGGCTCCTTTATTAGCCCTCAATCCTGCATCCCAGGTAGATATTACCACAGGGCCGCTCACCTTGCTTGTTTGCTGAGCATAAGCCTTCTTTCCCCATATCGATGCTGCCGCGCCGGTTAAGGCTCCTAACTGTAAAAAACGCTTGCGATTCATCATAAAGCAAATTTTAAAATCGAAAATAAGAATTAATGATCCTAAATATCCCTTACCGCTTCCGGTAACTTTTTAAATTATTTAAACCTCTTATACCATGTACAGGGAATATGTATCCTTGTTTACACGCTCAGGTATGCCAACAATTGCTTTACTTCGCTGTTATTTTTTAAACTTTGATTTAATGAACATTGAAATAATATCGGGTAGTCCCCGGCAACAGAGCTTAACCGTAAGAGCAGCCTATGCGGTGCAAAAATGGTTTCAAAAAAACACCCAACATAACGTTGGCATTATTGATTGTCGTGAACACCAGTTACCCTGGGTAGAGAAAGTGTTTAATTCTATCGACAATACGCCCGATCCCTGGAAACCATTGTTTGAGCGCATTTTTAAAGCCGATGCCTTCATTTTCGTTACACCTGAATACAATGGAAGCTACTCTCCTTCCTTAAAAAACATGGTGGATCATTTTCCCAAACAATTGCACAAAACACTGGGTGTTGTTACCGCCTCAAACGGTGGATTTGGAGGTATGAGAGCAGCGCAACAGCTGATTTTACTGGGCGCAGGACTGTTCACCGTGGTTTGTCCGCAGTTATTAGTAATACCCACTATTGATAAAAAAATTGATGAAAATGGTGACGTAATTGATCTTGCTTTTGAAAAAAGTATTCACAATTTCGCATCTGAATATCTTTGGCTGGCAGAAAAGATTGCCTCTAAATAAATTGTTAGAAAAGAATAACTCCCGGAATTACCGGGAGCATTGTTCTATTTATTCCTATCTTTTAAAAAAAGAAAGCATTATGAAATCAACAATAGCAGAAATACGTGAACGCTTTGACAATGACGTAGAAAGATTTGCCAACCTGGAAACCGGCCAGCAGTCTACTATTGATGCCACTATTTCTCTTGAGTTGATTACCGAAGCAGCTAAAAACATTGTGCCACAAGCAACACATTTACTGGATATTGGCTGTGGCGCAGGCAACTATTCGTTGAAAATGCTTTCCAAATTACCCGGCCTGCATTGTACATTGGTTGATCTGAGCCAGCCTATGCTCAATAAGGCGTTCGAAAGAGTGTCTTCGCAAACTGCCGGAGTTGTGGAAACCCACCAGGGTGATATCCGTGAGCTTCCCCTGCCTCAAAATGGTTTTGATATAATTTTAGCGGGCGCTGTATTACATCACCTGAGAGATGATGATGACTGGCAAACCACCTTTGGGAAGTTGCATAGTTTATTGAAACCAGGCGGTTGCTTAATGATCAGCGACCTGGTTACGCAGGATGATCAGCGACTGGACGATTATATCTGGAACCAGTATGGCAATTACCTGGAAAGCCTGGGCGGAAAAGAATATCGACAGAAAGTACTGGATTATATCGCAAAAGAAGATTCACCCCGTTCCGTTACCTATCAGCTAAACCTGATGAAAGAAGTAGGCTTCAGCACAACAGAAATACTGCATAAAAATCTTTGCTTCGCTGCATTTGGGGGGATTAAATAAGCGTAGCAGATTTTTTTGTTTCATGCCTGCCCGCCCGGATGAACATCCGTTCGGACGGGAATAAAATTCTTTTGGTTAGGCAGAGCCGTAAACTTTAAACATTGAATAACAAACATCAAACATTTCCCTCCTTATCACTACCAGCTATTCCCCGCCAGCTTCTCTTCCTCATCCATAAAAATCCCCAAATTTTTCCTCGCCCTGTTCTGCACTTTCCGTTTCATAAAATTTGTCCAGCCAAATAGCTTGCCCGTTACACCAAATGCCTGAGCCAGCCAGGTGCTTAAACGAAAACCATCACTGTGCTCTACGATAAGGCCATCATTAATTCTCATGAAACCTTTTGCACGATTTACAATTTTTCTGCCTGTACCGGAAAAAGTATAGGAAGCTACCCATTTACAGGTAAGGTACTCCTGGTCAATTTCTGTAATTTCATCAAAAGTTAACATAAAGTCTTTCGCGTTCGTACAAAGCATTTTCCACATGGCCCGCACTTCATCGCCCCTTAAAAAACCAAATACAGGATCGCTGAATACAATATCATCAGCATAACAGCTATTCATGGTTTCAAAATCCCCTCTGCTAAAGGCTTCATAAAACCTTTCTACTATTTGTTTATTTGTCATAATACTTTTTAAAGGGCAATCGTTTGCACTGTGTTTGCGTTATCAGCTCTTGTAAAATTACTTATCTTGGCACCTTCTTAAATAATTTTGCTATGCTTAAATCGTTTTCTTTCACACTTTTGTTGCTCGCGACCTGTGCATTAGTTACTGCGCAAAAAGTAAACATTATTCCTCAACCCACCAGTATTACTGAAAAAGAAGGTTTTTTTACACTTACTGCAAAGACAGCCATTATTGCTCAAACCAAAGATGAATTAAAATCTGCAAACTTTTTAAATGAATATATTAAAAATTGCTACGGCTTTATATTACCTGTAAAATCTAGAGGAACAACAGGCATTATTATTAAATCCGGCAATGGTGCTAAAGACGGTTATACTTTAAATATTAATAAAAGTACGGTAGTTGTAGCCGGCCTTACTGCTCCGGGCGCTTTTTACGGTATACAATCGCTTATTCAGTTACTGCCAACCGAAAAAAGCAATACACTGTCAGTTCCTGCGGTAAGCATCACCGATGCACCTACCGTACAATACCGGGGGCTGATGCTGGATGTAGGCAGGCACGTATTTCCTTTAAGTTTTATTAAAAAATATATCGATTATATCGCATTGCATAAAATGAACTATTTCCACTGGCACCTTACCGAGGACCAGGGATGGCGCATCGAAATAAAAAAATATCCCAAATTAACACAGGTAGGAGCCTTCCGTAATGGCACTATCGTGGGCAGATATCCTGGCACAGGTAATACGAACGAAAGGTATGGAGGTTTTTACACACAGGCGCAGGTGAAGGAAATTGTTAAATATGCCGCAGACCGGTTTATAACAGTGATTCCCGAAATTGAAATGCCCGGGCATGGCAGCGCGGCTATTGCAGCCTACCCGTTTCTGAGCTGTTTTCCAGAAAAGCCCACTTATTACTTCTTTAAAAAAGCAGGTAACAAACCAGCGAACTGGGCAGGAGATACCACTGGTAAAACAGTAATGCAAAGCTGGGGAGTATATGACGATATCTTTTGCGCCGGAAAAGAATCGACATTTAAGTTCTTAGAGGATGTGCTAAATGAAGTTTTACCTTTATTCCCTTCCAAAATTGTACATATAGGAGGAGACGAAGCACCTAAAACCAATTGGCAAAATTGTCCTAATTGTCAAAAAAGAATCAAAGAGCTTAATATTAAAGGCGACGATAAGCATACGGCAGAGCACTACCTGCAAAGTTATTTTGTACAGCGAATGGAAAAATACTTAAACGCCAAAGGTAAAACCCTGCTGGGCTGGGATGAAATACTGGAAGGAGGCTTGGCGCCCAATGCATGGGTAATGAGCTGGCGTGGCGAAGCAGGGGGTATTGAAGCGGCTAAGCAACGCCATAATGTTATTATGACACCTACTACCTACGCTTACATCGATTATCAGCAGGCAAAAAAAGAAGATTCTGTTACAATTAGCGATAATAGAGGCTTCCTGCCAATCGAGAAAGTATATAGTTGGAAGATCTTCCCCGATGCACTGTCGGCAGACGAAAAAAAATATGTGCAGGGCGGACAAGCCAACCTCTGGACTGAATATATCAATAATTCATCCAAAGTTGAGTATATGATATTTCCACGTGTGGCTGCAGTAAGCGAAGTGCTGTGGACACCCCAGGAGCAGAAAAACTGGGATAACTTTAGCAAACGTTTAGAATTTCAGAAAAAACGGTATAACCTTTGGGGAACTAATTATTTCGGAAAAAATTAATAAATTATTCATTTAATCAATACGGCTACTCCAATCAAACAAACCCAAGCAATGAGTAAACAACAAACTTCAGGCAATTATATTGATAGTCTTGAAAAGATCAGTGTCAACATTCAGGCTGATGTAAAAACTGGTTCAAAGGTAATTGCGCAAACTATTGCCAACCTCATCAGGCAGAAACAGCAGCAGGAACAGAACTGTGTACTGGGCCTTGCTACAGGTTCCAGTCCTAAAACCCTGTATGCAGAGCTGGTACGTATGCACAAAGAAGAAGGACTGAGCTTCAGCAATGTGATCTCCTTTAACCTCGATGAGTACTATCCCATCAGCAAGGAAGCACCGCAAAGCTACAATCGCTTTATGCATAACCACCTCTTCGATCACGTAGATATTAAACCGGAGAACATTCATATTCCCAATGGGGAAATAAAAAAAGAAGACATCAAGGTTGCCTGTGCAGATTATGAAAAGAAAATTGAAACAGCCGGCGGTATCGACCTGCAGATATTGGGTATTGGAAACAATGGACATATCGGGTTTAACGAACCCGGATCAGGCATTTACACCCGTACCCGCCTGGTAAACCTTACCAACAGCACCCGTTTAGCCAACGCATACGAGTTTGCCAATATTTCTGAAGTGCCCCGTATGGCCATTACCATGGGTATCAGCACTATTATGAAATCCAGGCAGATCATTTTAATGGCCTGGGGACCGGCCAAAGCGATAGCGGTTAAAAAAGCTGTGGAAGACGAAGATTCTGAGATCGTTCCAGCCTCCTTCCTGCAAAACCACGACAATGTAAGTTTTGTATTGGATGAAGCGGCAGCTTCGGGTCTTACACGTATCAAGTCGCCCTGGTTGACCGGCGATTGTGAGTGGACGCCTAAGAATATTAAAAAAGCTGTGGTTAATATGGCTTTGCAACTGGGTAAAACCGTGTTGAGCCTGACCAACGAAGATTATAATGACAATGGCCTCAGCGACCTGCTGGTGGAAAAAGGTGATGCTTACGAGATTAACCTGGAAGTATATTATATGCTGCGCGATAGCATTACCGGCTGGCCAGGTGGCAAGCCCAATGCCGTAATACCGGCACACCCCGAAAGATCGGAGCCTTATCCCAAACGATGCATCATCTTCTCCCCCCACCCTGATGATGACATCATTAGTATGGGGGGCACTTTTCAGCGCCTGCACGACCAGGGGCATGAAGTACATGTAGCATATCAAACCTCGGGCAATATTGCTGTTACAGATGAGTTTGTGACCCGCTTCCTGGATTTTGCGGTTGGGTTTAACGAAATCGCCGATATCAACTCCGATAAACCCGGACAGATCTTAAGTGAAGCGAGGGCTTATATCTCCGGTAAAAAACCCGGACAGGTTGACTCTCCCACTATCCGTGCTTTAAAAGGATTGATCCGCCGCGGCGAAGCAAAAGCTACCTGTAACTATGTGGGCATCGATCCCAATAATGTACATTTTCAAAACCTGCCGTTTTATGAAACCGGTACTATTGAAAAGAAACCTTTGGGTGAAGAAGATGTGGAATTGACCATACAATTGCTAAGGGAAGTAAAACCCCAGCAAATATTTTGTGCTGGCGATTTTGCCGACCCGCATGGTACCCACCTGGTATGTTTTAATGCGGTGTTGAAAGCCCTGCAGCGCATCAAGGCAGATGGCGATGAATGGATCAACGACTGCTGGTTATGGTTGTACAAAGGTGCCTGGCAGGAATGGGATATTGAAGATATTGAAATGGCCATACCCATGAGCCCGGCACAGGTGCTTAAAAAACGCTTTGGTATTTTTATACACCAGTCCCAGAAGGACAGTGTACCTTTCCAGGGCAGTGATGACCGCGAGTTCTGGCAGCGTGCTGAAGAAAGAAATGCGGCGACTGCTAAAATCTTTGCAGACCTCGGACTCACACACTACGCTGCTATGGAAGCTTTTGTTAGATGGCAATACTAAACAAGCATATATACCCCGCACTATAAGTTGACGTTCTTATATTGTTAAATGTCGCAGTAAACTGCGGCATTTTTTGTTGCGCTCATTATAATGAACTAACCCGTTCTTATATAGCCGTAAAGATCGCCTGATTGTGTCAGGATTAGGATCTAATTAAAAAACTGACACTGTTTTTTGTGTCAGCTTTTATTGTGTCACTTTTTTATGACACAGTTTGTATTGACACAAATTGATAGGCCTTCAATTCTTCCCGCTCAATACCAGGTCAAACTTCAAGTAGCCCTCCCACCATTTAAAAATTTGCCACGCTGATGAAAAAGAATACTTTTATTTTAAAATAATCCTTGGGTTTATTTATAAACGGCCTAAAGCCGCCCTTCATCTTTCTAAACATCGAACCAAACAATGCACAAAAAGCAGTTTATGAGAAAATATGCCCGTACCCGGCAATGGTTCAACAATATCATCAATGCAGGATTGACTCCTGAACTTAGTTTTGAGGAAACCAGAAGAGTAAGGATTCTCAATATCATGGGAATGATGGGCCTTTTCATATCAACTACCTTCGTCCTCTTACATCTTTTTAATGGTCGATATATATTAGGCGCGCTTAACCTGGTAACGATGGCATCAACAGCAACTGTTATCATCGCTAACTATAAAAAACGTTACTATTTTGGTCAGGTCGCCGTTAGCATCGCACTAACTTTTGTCTTTACAAGCACCAGTTTACTTTATCACGACGGTATGGAATTTTACCTGTTGCTGTTAACAGCGCTAATGGCAACCATTATGAAAAGGACCTGGTTTATACAGACCTTATCTATCATCAACTGTGTTATATTTCTTGTGCTCATAAAGCGGTCATCCGAATTTTATACACCAACACCAGGTAATATTTATTTCATCAACCTGGTGCTATTGGTAATGTTTTACCTCGTTTTTTTCAGGTATTCAGGAAAAATAAATCGTTTATACCTTGCAAATATTGAAGAGCGGAATCATCAACTCCGGCAGCAGCAAGCCAGGCTCATTGAACAAACCAAAGAACTGGAGATCAGCAACCGTAAGCTGGCTGTACTAAACAGCACTAAAGAAAAGCTATTCTCCATACTGGCGCACGACGTACGTAGTCCAATTGCCGGATTGAAAACCTCATTGGATCTGCTCAACGAAAAAGCATTGTCAAGAGAAACTTTTACCGAGCTTTCGCGCGAACTTTCATCACAATTGAACGAGCTGCAGGACAGTATGGACAACTTATTAAAATGGAGCAACCGGCAAATGACAGGAATTGCATTGCAGCCACAAAAAATAATGATGCAACCTTTAATCGCAGACACTATTGGATTACTACAATACAATCTTGCTAATAAGAACATAACGATTAATATCAATGCAGATACTGACACTATGGTATATGCAGATCCTGATCATATAAAACTGGTTATGCGCAATTTAATCGCCAATGCTATAAAATTCAGCTACGCCGGCAGCGTGATTGACCTGGTGGTAGAACCTAAAGATTCACTTATTCATTTCTCTGTTATTGACAGGGGTATTGGAATGAAGAAAGACCTTATAGAAAAATTGTTTAATGATGCAGATGTAACTTCTCAAAGGGGCACTTCCAATGAAAAAGGAACGGGCATGGGATTAAAAATCAGCCGCGAATTTGCTGTAAAAAATGGAGGAGATATTTTAATGCACTGTGAACCCGGCTCAGGCTGCACGTTTACTTTAACGATACCGGTAGCTATAACAAATGCTCATAGTTGATCTTTCCTAACCGACAAAGGTGGGATTGGTCGCCTATCCTGACATCATCGTCTCTGCTATCAACCATAAACAATAATCCATAGACGCTCCTTCGATTGGCTACTCCTGTAATTTACTTAACCTACCGGTTTTTTACGTAACTTTATAAGGAATTTAATCTACACAGATCACTTAAATTTGCACCTATGTCAACACACGCTGCTATGCTAAATCATAAAGTACACGAAGGTCGCAACATTAAACGTTTTCGCGAAATGTTGGGCATAAAACAAGATGCCCTGGCTGCCGATCTGGGCGATGACTGGAACCACCAAAAAATATCCTTACTTGAGCAGAAAGAAACCATTGATCCCGCTATTTTAAACGATGTAGCCAATGCCCTGAAAATACCGGTGGAAGCGATTCAGAATTTTGATGAGGAGCAGGCGGTGAATATTATCTCTAATACTTTTACCAGTCAAGATACATCAACGATGAATGCTATTAATATTCAGCCTTCATTTAATCCAATTGATAAAATGGTGGAACTATACGAGCGTATGTTGCAGCAGCAAAGGGAAATGATTGAGAAGCTGGAAAGGTTGATAGAAAAAAGATAAGCATCAATGTTATTAGTAATAAGCCTAACCTATGAAGAAAGAATTTATTAAAGAACTATTTGAACGTTTTGAAAACGCCTGTTACGACTTTGACGGTATTGAATGTTGGAGTGCAAGAGAGGTTCAATCTATTTTGGGCTATGCCAAATGGGATAACTTTAAAAATGTAATTGACAAGGCTAAAAAATTCTGCGAGCAAGCAGGAGAAAATATTAAAAACCATTTTGCCGATATCGGGAAAATGGTCGAGATAGGAAGTGGCGTAGAAAAAGAAATTACCGATTTTGCGCTTACAAGATACGCCTGTTACCTAATCGCTCAAAATGGCGATGCTACCACCAAAAGCGAAATTGCATTTGCCCAAACTTATTTTGCCGTTCAAACCCGCAAGCAGGAAATAATAGAGCAGCGATTGCTCGATGTAGCAAGGGTAACAGCACGGGAAAAACTATCCAAGTCAGAAAAGAAATTGTCTGGTATTATTTACGAAAGAGGTGTTGATGAAAAAAGCTTTGCCATTATCCGTTCTAAAGGCGATCAGGCCCTTTTTGGCGGCAAGGGAACCAACGAAATGAAACGGTTTTTGAAGATACCCGAAAGCAGACCCTGGCCGATTTTCTACCCACACTCACCATTAAGGCAAAAGATTTTGCTACTGAATTAACCAGCCATAATGTAGTAGAAAAAGATTTAAAAGGCGACACCCAGATTTCTAAGGAGCATATCGAAAACAACAAAGCCGTAAGATCAATGCTTAAAGATAGAGGTGTAACGCCCGAAAACCTGCCTATTGCCGAAGATGTAAAGAAGATACAAAGAAGGTTAGAAAGCGAAGAAAAGAAAGTGCTAAAGGAAGTGAAGAAAATACAAAGTAAAAAGAAGGAATAATTGTCTAATACTTTATCCGGCAAGGAAAAGACTAAAATGATGGCGAGGTCGGAAAGATTGATAGAGGGGGAATAAATGCCGTAACCTAACCTTACCTATGGCAAAAATAAAAAGATAAATGTTAAGGGCCTTGATATTGTCTTGTACGAAGACAATCAGCAGGACTTTATTTCACTAACCGACCCTGCAAGGTTTAAAAACCCTGCCGAACCTAAAGATGTGGTCAAAAACCGGATGCGTTCCCGCACCACTATCGAATCTCTCGGTTTATGGGAGCAGCTCAACAATCCCTATTTTAAAGGGGTCGAATTCGATTTCTTTTTGTACGAAGCTGGCAGCAACTCGTTCACGCTTTCACCTTCGAAATGGATTGAAGCTACCAATGCAAAAGGAGTTGTGTTACGGCAGGGGCAAAATAGCGGTACTTTTGCCCATAGCCTGGCGGCAGACAGGTATCAATGCCCTGCTTATAAAACAAGGCCTGGCCCAGGGCTGTTACAGCTCAACCTGGTGGCTATAACACAAATGAAATCGCTCATTGAGAGCAAAGCCATAAAAAGGCTGAAATAATGTGCAGGTATGCCAAGGATCAGATGATGGCGATGTTAGAGAAAACTATTCCGATCTTAATCGAATCAATGAAATATGACACCCGAAAGGATACCATCAACTTTGCCCTTCCCTCCCACTAGCTACTTACCATACCCCGCTTGCCGCTCCCTACAGCACAATATTATTCTTCGGCACAATTGCCGGCGGCAGGTTAGCGTCATCCAGCATATCGCGCATATCTATTTCTATGGTACGACTAATTTGCGTAATAGGTACATCGTTTGCACTTCCTTCGAATGGGTTCACCGAGCTTTCGCCCACCGTATCCAGTGTATGAAAAGCCCAGGTAATAGCTGCAGAGAAAGGAATGTTTAACCAAATGGAATATCCCTCTAAAAAAGTACCATCACCCAGTTTATCAAATTCCCGAAGCAATGCAAAGGGTACCAAAATAATAAATATGAAAAGCAGGTGGGTAGCTATGGACGAAAAATTACGTGGATAAGGGAAGTTTTTGATTCGTTCAGCCTTTCCCTGGCTATCGGTAAACTTCATCAGCCCCTGCTGTAGCTGCGTCCATTGAAAATCGTTGATCAGGCCCTGCTTTCTAAAGGCAGCTAACTCCTCCGATTGTATGGCGGTTAACTGCGTAGCCCGGTTCTTTTTGGAAAGGATGTAGCTTAACTCATCCTGGCCCAGGTATTTCGCCAGCTCTATATCAACCTTGGTTAATGTTTCCGGTATTTCGTAATGCGATGATCTGAAATTTTCATTCCGCTTATCGCTCATATTTTCCCAAACTCTTGGCTCCCGTAATTGGAAACGTAAGGCTGTAAGCCAGCCAAAATGCCTGTAAAACATCCGTTTCACAACAATGGATTGCTTGCCACCCAATGCATCGCGAAGTGTATAAGCAAAGCTCCGGCTATCATTAATAATAGCCCCGTAGATCTGGCGGGCTTCCCATAGCCTGTTATAACTGGCGTTGTTTTTAAAACCTACAATAAATGCTACTGCCGTGCCCACAATGGCCGTGGGCTGCCAGGGCAATGTCAGGAATTTTAAACCCAGGAAGTATAATAATGTGGGAACCGTGGCCAGGAACAACATCCAATAAGTGTCCCTGATGGTCCATTTCATAAACTCTACCGGTGTAAATCGTCTGCCTGCGTGCATATTAGTTTCTATTTATTGGTACGAAACACCAAAAATAGAGGGTTCAAATCAAAATACCCGTAATAAAAATCCGTGTCAAAACCGTATTATTTCAAATAATCAAAAACGTTTACCAGCTTATATTTAGGACTGCGCTTAAACCACATATTAAAAAACGCGGTATGCGTGGCACCCATTAATATAAATACCCGGTCATTTTTAGTAAGCGGTACCTGGTTAATATTAGAGTACATTACCAGGTTACGGTGATAAAATTTAGCGGCCTCCTCGGCACCTTCCCATTTCCCCGGGGATGATATATGTGTCAGCATATCAGCATTAACGTTCATCAGCATATCCAGGTATTGAGGATGATTACAGATTTTGAGATTTTCTAATACGGTCATCTTATCTTCTGGATACAGCTTTTCATAATTATTAACCATTTCCATATAAGCCCTCGCTGTTTTAGCATCCGGACTATTCGCCACTTTATTTCCGATCATATAGTCATAACCTTCTTTATAATCGACACCATAAATACGACTGGTTTTACTTAACCGGCCGATTTCATAAGCCAGTAACTCTATTTCCGATGGATTGCTAAAGTTCATGCCGGGTGTTTTGAGGTATTGCTGATATTCAGCCTGCAACCGCTCATTAAAACCGGGAGTGGTTTCCACTAATATAACTGTAGGCTTAAAGGCAGCTATTTTCCGGGCAATATCATGTACCTGTTTTACATTATTTACATCATGTTCATCAAATTCTGTCTTGCTGGCATCCGTAGTAAAACCCATATGAAAGCTACCCATATTGAACACGGCTATAGCGGTATCGAACTGGGTAGTGGGTACCAGTGGTTTCAACTGTGCGCTGGCTACTCCATTCAACAGCGTTACAAGGATAGTAAGGTAAATGATCTTCATGTCTCTATTAGTTTTTATAATAAAAAGCGATATTAATAGGCAGTCATAGCAAAATTTGATGGAAACAGGTTGTTGTAAAAATTATTTCTGCGAACCTGGCTCCTTTTTCTGCAAACCGGTTCTCAATAAAAGCAATGGGGCTGTAATTTTACAGTGATCAGTAAAATCATGCAATACAAAAGCTCATTATCGGTTAAAAA